>Ga0302325_10019456_pt1 | contig 14279 bp, 12 predicted proteins | sample Palsa_T0_2_FD_201948 | JGI IMG/M metagenome (GOLD analysis project Ga0302325, IMG submission 201948) | Peat permafrost microbial communities from Stordalen Mire near Abisko, Sweden - Palsa_T0_2 | ecosystem: Environmental > Terrestrial > Soil > Palsa > Peat permafrost | place: Sweden: Abisko... | reverse complement strand
GCCGCAGGCGACACTCGAGATGGCCGAATCTATGGATTTCGGCATGGAAATCAAAAAACGTTTGGCGCGGCCGATTCCTACACATTCAACGCCGGGTTCTATGATGGGCATGTGGAGACTCTTGGGGATCTCCAAGGTGCCAATCCTAATTTTTGGAATCCTAGCGGAACCCAGATTATTGGAACGGGGGAATTCTATCCCGATGTTGTGAAAATATATGGCTCTGAGAGCGCCGCCAATCCGTACGTCGTCCCCTAACACAGGATTTTGAGATCGAACGCTAACACTAAAATAACCAATTACCAATCACGATCGAATGATATTTCGCTCAAAGTACACATGGCTTTTAGCAGGAGAGATATATGCAAGTAAATTCGAAGTCCCGTATGCGTCGCGGCACCGCGGCGCTGGCAGCAGCGGCAGCGGCAACCATTGGTTCGGCCACGATCGCGCGCGCAACGGCGCTCGTCGCCAATACTTCAAACGACTACCAGTATGAAACGAGTCCTTCTGGCGATGACACTTACGTCAACGGAACTCATTTTGAGATCGAGGGTTCCGCATACAAGTACGCCGATTGGGGATTGATGCAATTCACCCCCACGCTGCCCGCGGGAGAGGGTGTCACCAGCGTCAATTCTGACCTCACCCTTCAACTCAGCAATTATGCTTCCACTTATGATTCCGACAACAATGTGACGCTCACTTTCTACATGTCCACGGATACGGCGACAACTGTTTCAGGATCATCGTTGTCTTACCAAACAGGCAATAACTCGCTGAGCCAGCCCATAGTCAATGGCTTTGACACGGTTCCCGGGGATCCCGGCACCTTTGCTTCTGGAAGCCAAATCATTGAGGTTGGCACCGCCACATACAATGCGACGGCGTACACCGATACGCAGGCGCTGACCTATAACCTTACATTGAACTCGACGCTTGAGAATTACATTAAGACTCAGTTGAATAGCGCATCCCCCGTCAATCTGATTGTGGCGAGCAATGAAACAGACTCTGACATGGCGGGCTTTTATAACGGTTCGAACTCCGCAACGGCGCCGACGTTGACCTTCGACCTGAACACCTCATCGGTGACGAGCAATACATCCAAGCTCTACGCCGGTGCGTATAGCGTTTCAAACACCAGCAAATCCGTCAACATCACTCTCGGAACATTGGCTACCATTGGCGGTACGCCCACCTATTGCGTCCTGGCGGGGGCGACGACGACCACGACGGTCGAGATCAGTAACGGCAGCACCGTCGGCGGCGATAATCTGAGTTACAGCGTAACGGGCGGCAACGGCGCCAACGCCAATAACACCACTCCCGGGCCTGAACCGATTGCTCCCGGTGGAAACGCTTTTGTAACCGTGGGCTTCAACGGTGCGGACACCACCATTAGCGCGGGCGGCACTCCTGCAAACGGAAGTGTCACCGTTAACAACCTTTCTGATTATTCCCCCAGCCAGGATCCAGCGGTAACGATCAACATCAATACCACGGTTACCTCTCTGGCGCTTCAGGAGCGGTATGTGAATTCCGCGGAGGGAGTCTTAACCAACCCGTCGGTCACGCCGAATTTCGGCAAGGTCCTTGCCCTCCCCTCGACGCCCAAAACATACACAATGCCTGTTTCCATCACCACAACAAATCCTGTTGCGGGCGACTACGGCACTGATGCGTTGACAACAGAAACTCTCAACGCCAATCAGGCCGCAACACCGTATGTGGTTGACGATCCCTTTCAGTACCCTGATGTACCCGTCGCCACCATAGCCGCCAACACAAACGGTCTTGGCGCTCAGACATTCAATTCAAACAACACGGGGACCGTCAATGCCACGGTCACCCCCACAATTTCCGGGACATTCGGATCAGATCTGAATGAAACCGAAGGCACTTACACCGCTTTCAACGAGCCGAATTATACGACATTCGGCCAGAGCACGATCACGGGCATGGGCCTGACCGGCGAAAGCGACGATATGCGCGTGTACGAACAATGGCAGGCGTATCAGGTTGCCGCGGTTACGGGCAGCGGAGGAACGACCAGTTCCGGAGGCTCGGTAACTCTCTCCAACGCGGCTTCCAACGACAACATCTACACCCCGACCGGTAGTACGACATCCTACAATAACGGCCTGCGCGCAGCTGCGTGGGTTACCGGCATCAGCTTTAATCAACCTGCCGAGTGGAGTCAGAGCGCCTTGGTCGCCGATACCAGTGGCTCAACATTGACCACCAACGGCACAACTATCACCGCAGGGTCACCGGCTACCTCGACCACTCTCACATTCAATACCGCCCATGCGATTAACGGAACCTATGGCGCAACCATGACCGTATCGCTTGAAAATGAGCAGGACATTCAAGGGACCTCCACCAACGATGCTGGAACGGTGGCGTTTACCCTTCAGCAGGTTATGACCGGCAACGCCAGCCCGCAATCGGGAGCGTACACGCTGGACGGTGGAACGCTTTCCGCCCCGGCGACGACTCTCACCGGCAGCTTCAGTCAAACCGGTGGGACTTCCACCTTCGCATCCATCAACCACTCCGGTACCGCAACCGGTGCGGTTTCCATCAGCGGCGGAACCGCCACCCTCACCGCCGGGGGCGGGCTCAGTTCCCTTTCTTCGCTTTCCATCACCGGCAGCGGAACGCTGGACATTACTAACAACCATGTCATCATCGATTACACGGCTGGTCACGATCCCATCGCGTCCATCGCCGCATGGATTGCCAGCGGTTATGCCGGCGGGGCCTGGACCGGAACGGGAATCACATCCAGCACTGCCAAGGTGAACTTCAAGAGTTACGGCATCGGCTACGCCGATGGAGCCTCCGGCGTGGTTGCCGGCCTCACCTCGGGCCAGGTTGAGATCAAGTACACCCTGCTGGGCGACGCCAATCTGGACGGCAAGGTCAACGGCACCGACTTCACCATCCTGGCAACCAACTTCAATCAAAGCGGCAAAGTGTGGGATCAGGGCGATTTCAACTACGACGGAAAGGTGAACGGCACGGATTTCCTTGCCCTTGCGTCTAACTTCAACCAGTCCGCCAGCCAGTCCGCCGTCGCTGGGGGCGACCTCGCGGCTTTGGATACCTTCGCCGAGGAGAACGGCCTCAGTCTCACCACCGTGCCTGAGCCCGCCTCGACGGGTCTGCTGGCGCTGGGTCTTGTCAGCGCACTCGCGCGCCGGCGCCGCAAAGCCAGTCCATAACGACCCTCATCACAACATCCGAAACGCCCACGCCGTCGGCGTGGGCTTTTTTTATGGCTGATCCAAGTTCATCGTCCACGATCCAACGGAACTCCCTGCACGAACCCTCGCGGACATCCCCTCGTTTTGGGAATATCTCCGACAGATGAAGCGTGTAGTGCTCACAGGTGGTCCCGGCTCGGGAAAGACGGTGGTCTCGAACGCAATCGCGGGGTCCGACCCGGCGCGATTTGTTGCCGTGCCCGAGGCTGCCACGCAGGTCTATTCCACCGCGCGCACGCGTTGGGACCTCGTGGAGGCGGTGGGCCGTCGCGAGCTTCAGCGGCAGATATATTTCCTCCAACGCGGTCAGGAGGACCGCATCGCGATTCAGCATCCCGATAAGATACTGATTCTGGATCGCGGGACGATCGACGGCGCGGCCTACTGGCCGGATGGTCCCGAAGCGTATTGGGCCGATCTGGGCACTTCGCTCGCCGCGGAACTGACACGGTATGACCATGTCATTTGGATGCAAACCGCCGCTGCCATCGGCATCTACGATGGCAGCGATTCCAACGCCTGCCGGTTCGAGGATGCCGTGGGCGCCGTCGCCAGCGGCGAATTGCTGGTCAAGTTGTGGTCCGGTCATGCGCATTTCCAGAAGATTGCCGCTCATCCCTCCCTCAGCGACAAGATCGCGGAAGTCCGCAAGACGCTGGAAAAAATCGCGATGATGGCGTGAAGCTCAGTCCACTTCCAAGCTGCGGCCCACTGGAAGAATACCGCGCAAATGGTATCGTGTGGGATCGTGAGAGCATTCGTTACCGGACAAGTCGGAGTTGATAAAGGTCCATACCTCGAAGCCCTGAAAACCGAGGCGATTCGCAAAGGCTTGGACGTCGAAGTTTGTCATGTCGGAAAGATGATGTACGCGGAGGCGCCCGATGTGCCGCCGGGTCGAATTCTGAATCTTCCCATCACGCGTCTGAATGCGTTGCGGCGGTCGGTGTTCAAGGAAATTCTTCGCATCGCCGACCAGCACGAACACCTCATCATCAATTCCCATGCTACTTTTCGTTGGCACCACGGGCTGTTTTCCGCCTTTGATTTCGATCAGATCAAGGCCCTCCGCGCCGATTTCTATGTCACGCTGCTCGACAACGCGGAGACCGTCCATCAGCGGCTTATCAAAGACCACGTTCTGGACCATTCGTTGAAGGACATTATGGTCTGGCGCGAAGAAGAGCTGCTCGCCACCGAAATCATCGCCAACATTACCAGCGGCTACGGCCATTTTTATATGGTATGTCGTGGCCGCAAGGCGATGACCGTCAAAACGATGCATGGCCTGCTCTTCGAGCCCGCAAAGAAGCGCGTTTACCTCAGTTTCCCCATGAGCCACGTCATGGATCTGCCCAAGACGATGGCCGAGATCGACCGATTCAAAGCCGACATCGCCCAGCATTTTGTCTGCTTCGATCCGGGCGACGTGGATGAATTCGTGTTGCATACCATGGCCCTGAAGGCCATGGAAGAAGGCCGTACGATCATCGAAGTTCCCAGCGACGACGGCCCGATCGTGCTCAAGACGGCGGAGGTGGCGCAGATCAGCGGCGACATCATGGGTCAGATTTATGCTCGCGATTTTAAGACCGTGGATCAGAGCGAAATGATCATCAGCCTGGTCCCGGAATTGCCGAATGGAAAGCCGGGATTGTCCAGCGGAGTCGAACGCGAATTGCATCACGCCTTCGAGGGCGGCAAGGAAGTATATGTCATCTGGGCCTGTCGCGGCCTGCCTTCGCCGTTCATCACGGAAACCGCCACCAGGGTTTTCAACCGCACCGAAGAGGCCATCGCGTATTTCCGCGAAAAGAAATATATCGTTTAATTTTCCTTGGCGATCTGATCCAGGACGGCCGCCAGGCGATATCCGGCCAGCGCGACTCGCTCATCCGCCGTTGCCAGGGCGGCTTGGGCATAGCCGGTTGGAAGCGCCGGCGCCTCACTGGGCATCGTTGCCCCCGGTCCCGGTGTGCGCGTGACATGCGGCAGTGTTCCGTTCAGATACGCTACGCTCTGGGCCAGTGCGCGACTTTCGTGAGCCCAATCTACGACGGATAAATCCGCGGCGCGATCTTTGAGCTTGGACAGGGGATATTCGGCTTCAATCCGATCTGCGGTTTTGCGAATCTGTTCCGGATCCATCGACATTCCTTCAATGCTGTCCCAAAAAAAGTGCAGGTTCTCGACCTCATCGCCGTTTTTCATCGCAACCAGGTTTCCACCCTGATCTCCTTGCGGATATTCCTTGGAAAACCAACTCGTCGCATGCAATGGCTGATGGATATCGCCCACAAGATGCTCAACCCAGCAGAGATCAATCGCCTTTCGAGGGGCGGGCGTCTGCGGGTTTTTCAATTCCGTCAAAGCTTTCTGCATCGCCTGCACCAGATTGGCCGGATCGCTTTTCCCATCCCATTGCAAATTGGGCTGGGGACCTTTCACTCCATCCTGTTCAAACGGGAAATCCACATAATGCCATCTCGAATGATGCTCCGTATGGTTCATCGGGTGCAACGGATAGCGGACCATGTCCGGCCAGGTTGCCGCGCGAAGAAACATGGCCAGGTCATCATCCTTGGCCCGGACCTCGTCATGGAGCAAGTCTTCATTGAGACGCGGATGGGCTTTCAAGAGGGTCAAGATCGCACTTTTGGTATTCGGGGAAAGCTCGTCATAGGCGATTTGCGCGACCAGCTCATGTCCCGTGCTGTTCCACGCATTGCAGTGAGACGCACAAAACACCAAAACACAAACCATTACCGAGGCGCTGACAAACTGACGGTTGAGCATTTTATATTTTCCTTAAGAAACGCGCGTATGTATTTCCGGCGGCGGCCCCAAACGGCGGATCGCAACCCCGCTGAGCGAGCGGAAATTGTATCAATCTATCGCCTGCCGCACCAATTTGCGTGAACCGCGGATCCATCTCAATTTCAAAATCCTGTTCCCTTCGCCCGCTTATCCAAAAATTAGCGACGAAACCTCCGAATGTGCTATATTGCCTTCAACTGCGCTCTATGAAATTTGAGGCCATTCATTTCATCTGATACACCAATAGATCAGCATGCCGCTTCCGAGTCCGCCCTTCGCGGATACCCTCCCGGCTTTCGCCCTCGGCGCGGCCTCAATTGGGGATACCTCGGCCTTCTCTACACCTCCTTCTATCTCTGTCGCTACAACATCTCCATCGCCAACAAATCCATTGCCGATCAGTATCACTTCTCCTACGTCCAGATGTCCGAAATCCTCTTCACCTCCACCCTTGTCTACGCCTTCGGGCAAATCGTCAACGGACTGATCACCGATCACATCGGCGGCAAAAAGGCCATGCTCATCGGCGCCGCCGGCACCGTCACCATGAATTTCCTCTTCGGCGCCGCCTCCATCTGGGGCATCCTCGGCCTTTTCATCGCCATCCGCGCCATTGATGGCTACTTCCAATCCTTCGGCGCGCCCGGAATGACAAAAATCAAAACCGCCTGGTTCGCCAAAACCGAACGCGGTGGCTTCGCGGGAATCTTCGGCTTCATGATCAACCTTGGACGTCTCGGCATCTTCAACTTCGGACCTGCGCTCCTCGCCGGCTTCACGCTCTTCGGCATGATCCATGTCGCCCCTCTCCAATGGAAATGGCTTTTCTGGGGACCCTCCATCGTCTGCTCGCTCGTCGCCGTCGCGATGGCCTTCGGCGTCAAGGAAACTCCCGAAGAAAACGGCTTTCTCCCCGTCGAAGAATACACCCCCGCCACACCGTCCCGCGCGGCCATCATCCGCCGATGCGTCGTCGGTTTGGGCGTTGCCTTCGTCTTTGGCTCCATCTTCTGGCTCTATCACAAAAACAAAATCGGCACGATGGATATGGGTGTTGCCGTTGTCGCGGCGATCATCGTTATTTTCATCATCCTCCACATCATGGCCCGCGCGTTTACCCCGGACCCCAACGCCATCCGCGCCGCCGAGGAGGATGTGGCCGCATCGACCCGCGCCGATTTCCAGACCGCCCTCAAACTCATCGTCGTCAACCCCGCTGTCTGGATCATCGCCTGTGCCTACGCCTGCACTGGCGCCGTCCGCAACCCCATCGATTCCTGGTTCCCCCGCTACATGCAGGAAGCACACAATACAGATCTCAAATCCTCCCTCTTTCAAACTCTCGCCTTCATGATTCCCCTGGTCGCCTCCGCTGGTTCCCTTCTCTCCGGCTTCATCTCCGACAAAGTCTTCGCCGGCGCCCGCTCCCCGGTTGCAGCGGTGCTCTACCTGCTTGAAATCTGCATCGTCATCTGCGCCAGCCTCTTCGCCCACACCGCGGCTTCCGCGGCGTTCTTTTTTATCGCCCTCAGCTTCACCTGCAACGCCACCCATTCCATTCTCGGCACCGCCGCCGCCATGGACATCGGCGGACGCAAAATGACCGGCTTCGCCTCCGGCGTCATCGACTCCTTCCAGTACTTCGGCGCCACTATCGGCCTATGGGGACTCGGTCACCTCTTGGATAAATATGGCTGGAAAGCCTACTTCCCCTACATGATCCCATTCGGCCTCATCGGCTTCTGCCTCATGGTCTTCGGTCGGAAAATTATCGCCCGCGGCTCAAATCGCTAGGTTCTGTCTGAAAACTCCCCGCGCGGCCCCAGACACAAGCATGGCCCGCGCGGAATTTTCAGACAGAGCCTAAAGCAATCGGTTAAAGTATTATCGCGCGGTTGGCAACCCAATACATTTCGTCCAAGGAAGCATTATGAACTCGACGACTGCCTTCACCGTGGGAATTCTCGTTCAGATCATTCTCGCGGTTCTACAGGTTTCCGTGCTGTTTCTGTTCGTTTACCGCTGGCAGAAAAATAGCTGGCGATTCACCAACCTGATGAACATCCGGGATCCGCTGGCCCGAGCATATTGCTCGCTTTCATCCGTATTGACCAACCGCAAGCGTTTGGCCGAGGAAACGGATGAGGCGCTCAAAAACCACGACCGCGCCAGGATTCAAAAGATTATTTCCGAGTCGCAGGATGAGATACTCGAATTCAGCATCGAGCATTTCAAGGCGAAGTTCTGGATGCGCGGCGCTGAGAACGTCCAGCTTGACCTCCTCTTCGACAAGCTTCGCGAAGTCTGGAAAACCCTCCGCACCGAAAACGAAAATGCGGAAGAAGCCCTGAACGGCCTGCGAAAGGAAATCCTGAGATTCGACACCCTCTGCGGCCTCGAAAACTACAACGGCGGCATGTGGTCCCACGTCGCCCTGCATACCTGATGGCTTCGATACGGCGGAGTTTTCATATCGGAAATCCCGCATTATTATGTGTCGGCGGGCGTCGGACTCGTCTAATTCAAGGAACTTTGATGCAGGATTCGTCGCGGGAGACAGAGCGATCAAAATCCGCAATGAACCAGACCGCGCGGCGGATCTCCCTGTCCGATCTTTTCGTCGCATTTTCGCTGGTATTCGGCCTGGCGATGACGGTTGTGACGCCGCCGTTTCAAGTGCCGGATGAACCGCAGCATCTGTTGCGCGCTTATCAGATTTCCGAATTCCATTTCCTCCCCACCTTTCGCGACGACAAGGGAGGCGCGGAATTGCCGACGAGCATCGCGCTCATCTGCCGGCCATTTGGAGACGTGCGATACTGGGGCGAAGTTACGTCGGCACGGACTATCCTGAAAACGTTGCGAATTCCCCTTCGGCCGGAGGTGCGCGCGTACTACGAATTCCCAAACACCGCAGTCTATTCGCCGTTGGCTTATTTGCCACAGGCCATCGCCGTCGGCATCGGACGCGAATTGCGCCTGACGCCGTTGACCCTGATGTATCTGGCGCGCTTCGCCAATCTGCTGATCTGGATTGGAAGCGGATATTTGGTGCTGCGTCTGGCACCCGGGTTTCGCCGGCCGATGTTTCTGCTGATGTTGATGCCGATGGCACTTTATGAGGCCGCGTCAGTGTCGGCCGATGTAACAGCCAATTGGATTGCTCTGTTACTTGCGGCGGTAATTTGGCGAGAAACCATGGAAGCGACTGAGGAGCGAATTTCACAGCCGGTGCTTATTTCACTCTGTCTCCTGTCCGTTGGTCTTGGCGCTGGAGGCGAGCCAAATGCGGAATAGATTGAAGTGCGCACGCCATAAGCATTCGTGACGTGAGGATTATCATTGCATGTTCGCCACAAGGTAGCCCTTTCTTCGTCCGTGATGTCCTTGATGCGCACAAGGAGTTGGCAAAGCGCCTTCGCCATCTCACTGGATGACGCATCGGTAAACGTACTGAGCACGGCCCGGCGCATTTCACCATGAGTCTGTCGATTGGCAAGCAACGTTTCTGCAATCTGCGCAGCCAGTTTCCTTGGCTGTTCTAATTTGCCAGCCACACCTTGAATCTTTCCGACAAGTCCGTATGGATCGGCACCGAGCCTGAGTGGCACCACAAGAATACCACGCCCCAGTGCCCAACCCATCTCTTGATCCGTCCACATACTGGCGTGAAAGTCAGAAGTGAGGAGCGCGGCGAGGGCGTGCATTGACCTTAGTCCTAATTCGATTTCACCCTGCCATTCGAGGCTCGGTTCGATGTCTTCGTGCGCGACAAAGGCGTCAACCCCGCGTAACCACAATGCACTCTTGAGCGCCGCGGCCATGGCCTTGTGTTTTGATACATGGCTCAAAAACAGTCGAAATCGCCCGTTGCTCCAGAGACGGCGCACCTCAAGCTCGGATGGAGCTATTCGCTGGCCGAGCGGCGACGTTCCCGGCGCAATGGGTGAGATAATTACCCCATCGAAATGATGGTTGGCGTACTGGCGATCGAGATGGCTCAGTTTCGAACCGACTTCCTTCTCGATATTCGAAAGGCGTGGTTCAATAGATGCAAAAATGTGCACCGGGACTTCAAGGCGCAGCCCCCACGAATAGGTCCCGCCATTTAAGTTATCGAAGTTGGTCTCCTCGAAATAGGCATGTGCATTTTCAAGTATCTCGACGACTTCCCGACGCTCTTGATGTCGGAACAGTTCCACAAGCGTAGCAACAACTTCGCCCACAGGCTTTGGAAATGTTGATTCGGGCATGACAATCCGCTTCCTTTCTTACTTACCGGTAACGACTTAAAATGGATTCAACCTCGCGGGCTGTCGGATCTTAGTCGGCTTGCCGGCAATAGCTCGTCACCCTCGTCGTTCCGCGTCTTCACCATTTGGAGGAGGTTATTATGAAACGCCGAACCCTTTTAGCAATCGTAATTCCGGTGTTGGCTGCGCTGTTGATTAGCCTAGCCCTCTTCGGTCGCGGCGACGGCTTGAGCGGAAGCACCTACACGAACGAGGGCGGCATAAATAGCCACATCGAGTTTAAGTCAGGCCACAAAGCTTACGTTACCATTGGCGAAACGACTTACGCGGTCACGTACTCGCTCGATGAGGACAAGATCACGCTCGACTCAATCGAACCTTATGGCAAAGTTGTCGTTACCCTTGAAAAAGACGGGACGATTACGGGCCTGCCGCCGTTGAACACCACCCTCAAGAAGACGTCCTAAAAGCCCCGGCAGCAGTTTCTCCAACCAAACGGCGTGGTTGTGAGTTGGGGTATGTGCCCCAAAAACGAATGAGCGAGGCGCGCTCGCAGTTCATGCTCCGGCAACCTCAGTTGGGCCGGGCAATGCGGGCAGTTCCAGCCCGTCAATCTGCTGCAACGTCGTTCCGGCGATTCCCTGTAGATCGCCCCACATGCCCACCGTTGAAATCATCACGCGATCGATTTGCTTCTGGCGCTTTTCCCACTGCTTGGTGATCACCCGGCGTTCGGCGCTGAGATCATCCTGCATCGTCGTGAAGGCGTCTTTGAGCGCCTCGACTCGGCGGCGAAACTCCGGACCCGTGAGGTACTGATAAAGGATGGCCATTTTGTCCTGCTGACCCTCGACGGCGCGCCGGGCCATGAAGCACTCGACGACGCACAGGCGGAGGGCTGCGCCGAGCGAGATCGCCAGAACGGGGGTTGTCACCCACACGCCCTCGACCTCGGCGAACGAATCAAGTCCTTGGGGCATCGTCTGCGTCACGATCACTGCAAGATCAGCTTTAGCGGCGCGCTGATCCTGTTTGAGTTTGTCCGGCCAACCCGACATCCAGTTCTTGGTGCGCTTGGACTCCCAGAGAATTGTTCCACACGTCTGACCCTGCGCCGCCAGAACGCGGTGCAATGCATCGCCGCCATGCTGACCCTTCGGGACAGGTTCGATGGTGTCGCGCGGGAAGGCATCCCGTAATCGGCGCTCAATGTCCAATTCCTGAACCTCGCCCTGCAACTGCTGGGAACCCTGCTCGGCCTTGCGCTTGAGTTCTTCGACCTGCCTCTGCATGTCGGCAATGAGCTTGTCCTTCTCGGCCATCTTGAGGCGTTGCTGTTCCTCGGCCTCCTTCTTCGCCTTTTCGCGTTCGGGTTTCAGGGATTCGCTGACGCGCTTCTCAAGCTCCACGTCGGCGGCTTTCATCTTGTCATCGAGTTCGCGCTGCTTGCGGCGGAATTCGACCTCCTGCTTACGGGCATCGGCCAGCTTCTCGTCCTTCTCCTTGATTTGCTCTTCGAGTTCGGCCCGTTGTTCGTCGCGTTCGGCAAGCTTTTCGTCGAACTTCTGTTTGGCTTTTTTGGTCGCCTCGCGCTCGATTGCGACTCGCTGCTCCTCGACCTGCTCGGCTACCTGCTCAGCCAACTGCTCCTTTTGCTTTGCCAAGGCAGCGCGTTCCCGCTCGACCTCCTTGCGCGCCTTCTCGCTGGCCTTCTGCTCCTCGGCGAACGCCTTGCGGCGTTCTTCGAGCGCCTCTTCCTTTTCCCCAAACTCCTGCTCGAACTTGCGGCGCGTCTCTTCGACAAGCGGTGCCGCAAGGGTCTCATTCAGCTTGAAGGACCGATGGCAATTGGGGCATTCGATTTTCACATCAGTCATGGAGGCGCTCCTCAACGAGTATCCGCTAAGCATATCATTCGTCGTCGAGAAAGTGCTACCGGTAGGGGCTTCTCGACACCGTGCGGCGTTGAGTTAGAAGCAGGATGAGAGACGGTCTGGTCGGCACGCTCGGAATACGGTGCGCCCAGTTCCCGCTGGCAAAGGTGCTGGGCTAAAACAAAGTCGAAGATGTCGGTGGGTTGAACAAATGCACAACCGACACCCCCGTTGACACTGTAGGCGTTGGTGATGGGAACCCTGTCATGGATGACGGTGCCGCCAACAAGGTTGGCGCAACCGACGGGAAGCCTATATGGGTCGTCTGCGAAGCGGGGTGCGGGCTGGTAATGAACATCTGCCCATATTTGGAAAACATCTTTGCAAAATTGCATTGCAAAACAGGAATGGAATTGGATTGAACTGCTTTTTGGTACTCATCCACAGCCTTCTCGAATTCCTCATAAAGCATCCACAGATCGACAATCGGAAACGGCCAAGGAATGCGTGTAATCAAGCTTTCATACCCCCCAAACGCTAAGCCAACTTCACATAGATCGACGTTGAAACCGAGGCTAAACGAATGCACTAATGAGTTGCGCAAATCGTACAGAAGGCTTCGGTCGCGCATATCACCCAAGTGGAAGAAGGTCTCAAGAAAGCCTTTGAATCGCGCACGGACCTTGCCTCTATCTACGCTGTCGTCACCCGTTGAAAATTTGGCCAGCAAGTCTATACCAGCCATAATGGTCACCGCACCGGCCCAAAGCGCCCTCTCGTCAGTTGCACATTTGACTCCGTGTCTTCGATCAATCTGCATACAGAAATCAACTTCACGACGTAAAGTCGAAAGCGTGCCGTACGAGGGCTGAACGTCCCGCTCATCGAGCGGACTACGGAAGAATAATTCGGCCTCTTTTGGATCGTAAATTCGCGCGGCTGTGCTGGTGTAGGCTGTCGTCATGGTCGGTTGAGCATTCGGCCGCTTTGGAGCGGTAATCAGGCTGTAATGGCACTGCGCATTGCTTCGGCCTGCTGCTGCGCCTTGGTCCGTGATTGGCTATCACAGGCCTCGATGAAAATACGAACAACCCTCTCACTTATTTTTAATTTAAAGAGTTCGTAATCGGCCGTGAACTTCATCCATCTGATTAATGGCTTATTATCAAAGGCCAGTTTATCGAGCACGGTTCTGTCGCGTTGGAGGCACTCATTCAAATAATATTCCCATTGCTCCGGCCGGAGATGATCTAGGATTTGCTTGGCGTAAGGTAGAGCCGCGAACGAATTGCCCCACGGGTTGCCGAGTGCGACCGCTAGCGTCGCCTCCATGGATTTCGCAAAGGCTGGCTTTGGAATGGCTGAACCAAGGTTTGCCAGAATCGCCATTGGTTCTTCCTCTTTGTAAAAGTTGTTGAATGCAAAATGCGCTGCCAACACTCGCGCGGCCGCTTCCGTAAAAGTGCTGGACCGCAATGTCTCCGGCACAAAATCAAAGCCCTGAACTTTCAGAAGGGCCATCTTTATTGCTGTTGCCGCTTCACTATTGCCGTTGCTGTTCACTTCGGCGTAAACCTGACCCACCTGCCACTTCTCCGGTGCGCGCAAGTGATTCCACAGAAGCGGTATCAGGAGGGCAGTGTTGCCAAGAGCGTGCTCAGTGGTCGCACCCTTTGTTCCCTTTGCAAGGGCAAGCAACGCACTTAGGGTTGTGCGGATAAAAAAGTACGGTGAGCTAAGGACTGCCTGTACATCGCCATCCTCGGCTTTGATGGCGCGCTCGGCCAATGCCTGCCGAAACTCTGCGAATTGAACCGCAACCTCGAACCGAGGTTTGCCAAGAATGCTGGTAATGCAGGCTCTTAGGAGGGTGACTGTCTCATCACGCTCCATCGCCTCCTGCTCGGCGTTTTCATGATCCAAGTTTGCGAAGTGAGCAACCAATTCAAGCGAGTGCTTGAGACGCATTCCTTGTGTGCTGGTGATCATGCCGAGGTCTTCCGCAAGCGCGATTGCTTCGTGATCCGCGATTGACGTGGCGGGATCCCGACATCATGTCGAAT
>Ga0302325_10019455_pt1 | contig 14280 bp, 12 predicted proteins | sample Palsa_T0_2_FD_201948 | JGI IMG/M metagenome (GOLD analysis project Ga0302325, IMG submission 201948) | Peat permafrost microbial communities from Stordalen Mire near Abisko, Sweden - Palsa_T0_2 | ecosystem: Environmental > Terrestrial > Soil > Palsa > Peat permafrost | place: Sweden: Abisko... | reverse complement strand
AATTCGCGGAGCCGAAAGAGGCTGTCGCTGACGATTGATGCATCCGATCCAACGCCGTACCTCTGAGTTCGTGATTGCCTGCTGCCTATATCAGGCCAATCGCGCGGGGCGAAAGGCGTACCCAAATCCTGGCTGCCTGGGACTCGGCGCTGGACAATCCGAGGAATTGACTGAAGAGCCTTCCCTCACAAGAACCGACTGGCGAGCCGTCGTATTTGTTTTTTGCGGCAAGGCAATTATGCGCTGGCGACACAACCGCAGGGAAGCAAATTCAGCCGTATCAATCCAAGTAATAAGTAACGGAAAGTGGTTACTTTTTTACTATTAAGTAAACAAAGATTTTCGCAAATCTGTTCGAGCGATCTACGGGCTTATAGGCGTCGGGACTGGATTTTGGGGTGTCCGGCGGCTCAAGGAGTCGCGAAAAGCCGATCGTCCGAATCTGGACGAGCACGCGACGCGACTAGGGGCGAAGGACTGTAGAGGGGAGGGCGAGGTTTGGGCAACTGTGACGGACTTGCCCCCGAAGGGAGGCCGGGTGGCGGGTAATCTGTCGGCGGAAAACGGTAATCAGGTGGCGCGGCTCGGCGCTGATTTTCCGTGTACCAGTTTTCCACCGTCCTCCTCCGGTCCCCATTTCGCGTGCGTCCGGGAATGAGAAGCCGGAGCCGGAGCAGGGAATCGGAGCGACGCAATCTCCGATCTCTGTTCCGGTTTAGACAGAGGCAATCTACGGCCGGGTCAGGGTGATTCCAAGGCCGGTAGTCAGGACGAGGTCGTTGTCCAGGGTTCCAGGGGGCGGGAAGGATGTGTAGTTGTCGCTGAACGTGGTGACCCAGTTGAACATCTTTCCCAGCTTGGTGCTGTAAGTGGAATTGAAAGTGAACTGGTACTGACTCAGGGTGCTGAGATCGGGAAAGATGTAGGCCTGTTCGGTCAGCAAGCTGGCGGCGCCGAGTTTGCGCGTGTAGACTTCGCCGATATCGAGGGCAGGGAAGCTGTTGGTGGTGCTGGGTCCGCTGCTGTTGGCCGAATAGCTTTCATGGGTCCAGACCACGCCGCCGAGCACGTCGAAGGTCTGCTTGGCGGTCTTGCTGGCGTGCCAGCCGAAGCCGCCGCCGAGGGTGGATCGGAGGTCGAGGTCCTGGAGGGCATCGGAGTAGAAGTCGCCGGTGCCGAAGGCGAAGAGCCGGGGATTGATGTTGTGGTCGTAGCGGAGACCGCCTCCAGTGGCATTTGCGCTGGTGGAGGGGGAGGCATTGGAGTTCTCGCTGTAAAGGGTGTGTGCGTACAGGGAAGTCTTGTCGGTTTGGGTTGCACGGACTGCGGTGAACCCGGCGCCGAAGGTGGCGGTGTCCGAGTTGCCGCGCGCCAGGGCAAGCGAGACGTTGGCTGCTCCGGCCCAGGCGTGGCCCCAGCTTGGATGCAGCGATGCCTCATAGGCCTGCTGGTCGGCGGGGCTGCGCAGTACGGTGACCACGGCGGGGTCCAGCGTGGACGGGCCGGACGGCGTGGTGACAACCAGACCGGCGTCGGAGCGCTCGATTCCGGTCACGGTCAGGTTCCCTTTGGGCGTCGGCAGAACCAGCGGCTGGCTGGTGGCGAGGCTGGTCACCTGGTCCCAGGAGATCGCGATGGCATCCGCATAAGCGGTTTTGAAGGTGAGCTTGCCGCCGTCCAGCTTGACGGCGGTGCCGGTGAGCCTGTCGCCGTTTTTCAGCACCACCGTATCGGCGTACAGAAAGGGCGCTATGAAAGCGAGAAGAGTGAGTGCGACAACGGCAAAGCGCAGGGGGATTCTCTGAGACATGGGAATGGTCGTGCTCCTTGGGTAAATTGATGAAGTCCAGGCCGGCCGGGCAGACGCCGGCAATCCATTTAGGTTTTCTTAGTCCATGGTAACGCGAAGCCTGGCGGGAAGCTGTGATAGGAGGAAGAGAAACCTTCAAAAATCCTTCAGAAACGTAACGGCATGTGGCTGAAAGACTTATTGCGTGGCAACACTCGGATCCGAAAGGAAATTCGCAATGGGCAAATCTGTTTCGTATGCACAGTGGTCGCTGGAGCCGTATTGCATCGGGATGAAACTGCGCGCGTTGAGAACGCAGAAGCGGTTGACGCTGGCACGGCTGGCGGCGGAGACGCGGCTGTCGACAGCGCTGCTGTCAAAGTTGGAGACCGACCGGATGGTTCCCACGCTGCCGACGCTGGCGACCATCAGTCGCGTGTACGGGGTCGGGATGAGCTATTTTTTCTCAGAGCCCGCGCGGCACACGCTCTCCGTGACGCGCAAGTCGCAGTTGCAGGGCCACGAGCGAGGCATGGAGCAGGCTCGGATCACTTCGTTGAATGCGGTGGGGGAAGGCCCGCTGCTTGCCGCTTCGTCGCCGCAGACGGGGAGCCGGAAACCGCGGCTGGTGGCGCAGATGATCGAGTTTCCAGCGGGCGGGACGGCCAGTACGTCGGATTGCTTTCACGAGACCAGCGGGCTGATGTATGTGCTGGAAGGCAAGCTGCAATTGGATTGCGGAGGGCTGCACGAACTGCTGGAGGTGGGCGATTGCGCGTACATTGAGAGCGACATGGCCCTGTCCTGGAGCGCAGCAGGCAAGCACCGGTGCCGGGTGCTGGCGGTGATGCCGGGAAACTCGCAAGTTGCCGCGGTTTGAGCGGCCCAGCAGATAGGAGAGCCCGGTGCAGCCGAGGACGCGCTTTCCGCGTCCTCGGCTGCGCCGGGCAATTGTTGTGCCAGCTTCTAAGCCAGGTGATTGTGATCGATGCCCGGTTTGGACTTCCAGAAAACGAAGCCGGCCATAAACATCAGCCCGGTACCGAGAAGTAGCAAGGAAGAAGGCTCCGGCGTCGCGGTGAAGTTGACCGCCGTTCCGAAATCGGAGAACGATCCGTTGGACAAGCCCATCGAATCGCCCGCGGTGTAAGGATTGTTGGCGCCGTTGCCCCAGATATTGACTTCGTCGCCGCCCGCCACTGTGAAGAGCATGCCCCAGTTATCCAGCAGACCGCCCGCAGGGTAGCCATTCACGCCGGGCGCGTCTCCCGTCGAGTAGAACAGGTTATCGAACTCCCAGATATAACCGGACGCCGCAGGAACGGTGGACGGGCTAGCGGAGTTGTAGCTTGAAGGAACGAGTCCGGTAATTGCTGCGTCATGGATTCCGGCTAGCGAATCGGAAAAGGTTCCCGTGATCCCGGTGATCTCATCCACGGCCGGGTTCGCGGTCACGGAAAAGGTGATGACACCGGAACTGGTGATGCCATTTCCGGCAACGGTGAAGCCGAACGAGTCAGCCTTTGCAACCGGCGAGATCGCGAAGGCCGTTGCCAACGCAATTACAGCGAAACTGATTTTCTTCATAATCTCCCCCAAAATTCGTCCACGCGAACGTGTGTTATTCAGGCACTTCAAGTTCGCGCAGAAGGCAAGGGTGCAATTGACCCACGCTGAGGGCGACGAAACCTAGGTGCCGGCAGTATCTCGCAAGATTCACGCCAAGAATCTCCGCACGGAATGTGCGACTGCAGGTTCCTTGAAGTAAATCCGAATCCGGTTGTGTCCCCGTGTGGTCAGCATCCCGGAAGAGAGCTACTGCAATGGCGTGAATTAAATTTAGAGCCAGTTTGAAAACAGCACCATAGCTCTTTGTAGGCTCAGGCATGGCGATTCGGGCACTGTTACCGGCGCGATGAGGATAGAGTGCATGGTTACCGACAGGGGGTGAAGGAATGACCCGAACGGGTCATACGTTACAAAACTTGGAGCATCTCAGTGGGCGGCTTGCGGAGGTAGAAGCTTGAAAGAATCAAGGAAGCGCGCCGCATCAGCGTAGGGCACGTTGAGCGGGCTAGCCACAATCAACTGGTAAAGCGTGGCGCCTACGAGATAGCTACGCGCGGAAATGTGCGAGCTTTCGTTATCGGCCTCGAAGGCAACTCCATGGTTGACGCCGAGGGCGATTTTCTTGTCGCTCACCAGATGGCCTTTTATGTTGCCGATGGCGTCTTTTTCCGCGCTGTCGAGGATGACGTCGGGATCTTTGCCTGCGGCGGTTCCGGCATAGTCGCAAACGGCAGCGATAAGCTCGGCGGAGGAATCCTCGACGGTGTAGGTGTGGAGTTCAACTGTGCCTGCATCTGAAGTGATGCTCTGCTTGGCTGCGACGGGCGCCGAGGGAAAGACCGCGCTGAATCCGTCCGCGGGGTATGCGAATGGCTTCCAATCCTGCGGCGTCGGAGTGCCGGGTGCGGCGGCTTCGGCGCTGGGACGCGGGAGCAAGTGGAATGATTCGAGGAAGCGCGCTGTATCCGCGAACCTGTCATTCAGCGGCGATGAGACCATGGCCTGGAAAAGCACGCCGCCGGCGATGTACATGCGAACGGAGAAATGCAGCGTATCGCTCTCCGCTTCATAGGCGACGCCCTTGGCAGCATCGAGAGCGATGTTGTTTTCGCTCAGGATGTGCGCGCCCATGTGCTCAACGGCGCCTTCCTTGGCGGACATGAGCATTGCGTCCGGATCGGCGGCCGCGCCCTTGGCGCCGTAGTCGCATACGCCGATGTAGAGGGCCGCGGAACCCGCCTGAACCAAATAAGAGCGCAATTCATAGGTATTGCCGGCGGCCGGAACGCTGTTCTTTGTGACCTCCGGCGCGGAAGGGAACTGGGCCTGGAATCCATCCGCGGAAGAGTCGAAGGGCTCCCATGGGGTGGTCTGCGCGGCGAGAGCGGAAGCGAGCCAGAGGAACGCCACGGCAAGCGCCAGGAGAAGGCCGCGCGTTCTATCCAGCAGGTGCATTGGATTTGGTCTCCTTCCCGCCGCTGAGCTTGAGATGCGCGCGCCGCTGCGCGGGTAAGCCGGATATGATTTCGCGCGTACGGGTTAGACGATGATTCCTGCCAGAGATTTCGAGGGACACTAGATTGCCACGACGCGCGGCATGGAAGCAAGGCGCGGCACCGGCTAGAATTGAGACATTCCGTCTGGGGCGGAAGGAATGGCGCGCGGAGTGAATTCTGTGAGAGGGCGGGGGGAGAGAACAACATGAGCGCTACTGCGGTGATGGCGGAACAACGTACGCACGAACAGAAACTGGACCTGCTTGCCGAGGTTGCAGTGCGGGTGGGGCTTGGGCTCAAGGCAGGGCAGGAACTGGTGATGACGGCGTCGTTGGACGCGGTGCCGCTGGCGCGGCGCATTACGGAGCAGGCCTATCGCGCGGGGGCTTCACTGGTGACCACTCTCTATAGCGACGATGAAGCCGCGCTGATGCGCTACCACTTCGCCGCGGACGCGAGCTTCGATCACGCTGCCAAGTGGCTCTACGACGGAATGGGCGCGGCATTCAAGAGCGGCGCGGCACGGCTGGCGATCACGGGCGGGAATCCGGCGCTGCTTTCGAATGAAGACGGTGAGAAGGTGGGGCGTGCGAATCGGGCAGTTTCCCAAGCGTATCGGCCGGCGCTCGAGTTGATTACGCGGCATGCGATCAACTGGACGATCGTGGCCAGCGCAACCCCGGCATGGGCTGCTTCAATGTTTCCCGAAGATGCGCCGGCGGCGGCGATTGAAAAGCTGTGGGATGCGATCTTCCAGACGACGCGGATCAATCTTGACGATCCCATTGCCGCATGGAAGACGCACGATGCGGGTCTGCACAAGCGGGCGGCGCACTTGAATGAAAAGCGGTATGCGGCGCTCAAGTATCGCGGGCCGGGAACGGATTTCACGCTGGGACTGGCCGACGACCATCTCTGGCTGGGCGGCGGAACGACAGCGGGCAATGGACTTTACTGCATTCCCAACATGCCGACGGAGGAAGTGTTCACCACGCCGCACAAAGATCGCGCGGAGGGCAGGATCACAGCGACCAAGCCGCTGTCGCACCAGGGGACGATGATCGAAGGCATTCATGTGCGCTTTGAAAAGGGACGCATTGTGGAGGCGCGCGCCACGCGGGGCCAGGACGTGCTGCAGAGGCTGATCGATACGGACGACGGCGCGCGAAGGCTGGGCGAAGTGGCGCTGGTGCCGCACTCCTCGCCCATTGCGGCCAGCGGAATGCTCTTTCTGAATACGCTCTTCGATGAGAACGCGGCTTCGCACATCGCGCTGGGGCAGGCTTACTCATCGTGTTTGCGCGATGGAGACAAGCTCACGCCCGAAGAGTTGGCGGCGAAAGGTGCGAATGACAGCCTGATTCACGTGGACTGGATGATTGGATCGGACAAGCTGGATATCGATGGCATCACGGCGGCGGACGTTGCGGAGCCCCTGATGCGCCAGGGCGAATGGGTTTAGCGATGTTGCCTTCTTGAGGATGAAGTTGGCCGGGTTTACCGTTGGCTCGCCCGGTGTGTAGGATGATTCCTGATTTCGAGGGACATTCGACGATGCGACCCAACTTCAACCTGATGAAGGCTACGCTCACCGGTGCGCTGGGCGGATTGCTGTTCGGCTTCGATACGGTGGTCATTTCCGGGGCCATTGATGCTCTGGTGAAACTCTACGGGCTGAGCGCGCGCGGTGAGGGGTTCACCGTCGCTATCGGGCTGGTGGGCACCGTGGTGGGCGCGCTGGGCGCAGGTGTTGCGGGGCAGAGACTGGGCGGGCGAGAAGCCCTGCGCCTGACCGCGCTGCTCTATATCATTTCGGCATTCGGTTGCGGCCTCGCGTGGAACTGGCCCGCGTTTCTGGTGTTCCGATTGATTGGCGGCCTGGGCATTGGCGCTTCGTCGGTGCTGGGCCCGGTGTACATTGCGGAACTTGCTCCGGCCAAGTGGCGCGGACGCCTGGTGGGCGCATTCCAGTTCAACGTGGTCTTCGGAATCCTGTTGGCCTACACGTCGAATTACGTCATCCGCACGCTGCACCTGGGCGCGACCGAGTGGCGCTGGCAGGTAGGCGTGGCGGCTGTCCCGGCGGCCGGATTCCTGGCGCTGCTTTTCTTCATTCCGCGCAGCCCGCGCTGGTCGGCATCACAGAATCGCATTGACGAAGCGCTCGAAGTGCTGAAGCTGATGGGCGAGCCGGATCCGCAGGGTGAGCTTGCCGACATTCGCAGCGCGCTTCAAGAGGAGCACGCGTCGGCGCATGAACCTGTGTTTCAGATGAAGTATCGCTATCCGCTTTTTCTGGCTATCACCATCGGCGCGTTCAACCAGTTGGCGGGCATCAATGCAATTCTCTACTACCTGAACGATATTTTTATCGCTGCCGGCTTCAGCCAGATCTCCGGCGATCAGCAAGCGATTGCGATTGGCGCCACGAATTTGATCTTCACCATTGTGGGCATGAGCCTGATTGACAAGGCGGGACGCAAGACGTTGCTGCTGATTGGCGCGGCAGGGACAGCCAGTTGCCTGGGCGGAGTGGCGTGGATCTTTGCCACGCACTCGCATCCGGAGGCGCTGGTGTGGCTACTGGTGACGTACATTGCGTTCTTCGCGTTGTCGCAGGGCGCGGTGATCTGGGTGTACATTGGCGAAGTGTTTCCGAACTCGGTGCGGTCCAAGGGCCAGGGCGTGGGCAATGCCAGCCACTGGATCATGAACACCATCATCGCGATGGAATTTCCCGTGCTGGCCACGCGCATGGGCCGCGGCGCGCCGTTCATCTTCTTCTCGGTGATGACGGTGGTGCAGTTCCTGGTGGTGCTGTTCACGTATCCGGAGACCAAGGGGCAGACGCTGGAAGCATTGCAGCGGCGGCTGGTGAAGGCGAACTGACGCGCCGCATTCGTGACTCTGGTCACGATTCGTTTGAATCGTTGCCCTCTATAATTTGACCAGGGCGGGTTTGGGTTGGCGGCTCTGAATGGCCTGCGTCCAAACCGCAACTCCAACTTCACGAGGTCCAACGATGGAGCACGAATCGCCGCTGGAGCTTTTCAATTCCGCTGAGGCCAATGCGCTGCGGGCGGAGATCATCCGCACCGGGCGGAAGCTTTGGGAGCGGCAGTACGTCGACGGCAACGGCGGCAATATCTCCGTGCGACTGGGCGCGGAGTTTGTGCTGTGCACGCCAACCATGCTGAGCAAGGCGGACCTTGTGGCTGCGGATATATGCCTCTCTGACCTGAACGGGAAGATTCATGCCGGAGACCGCACGCTGACCAGCGAACTGCTGCTGCACCTTGAAATCTACAAGGCCAATCGCAAGGCGCGGGCAGTGGTGCATTGCCACCCGCCGTATGCGACGGCGTTTGCGATGGCCGGAGTCATTCCGCCGAACGGCCTGATTCCCGAGTATGAGGTCTTTATCGGGCCCGCGGCGGTTGCCCCTTATGAGACGCCGGGCACACAGGCCTTTGCTGAGACTGTGTTGCCGTGGGTGCACGAGCACAATACGATCCTTCTGAAGAATCACGGCGTGGTTTGTTGGGCCGACACCGTGACGCACGCCGAGTGGCTGGCGGAGATCATGGACACCTATTGCAAGACCTACCTGATCGCCAAACAGATTGGCGAGCCGCTGGGCGTGATTCCCGAAGACAAGATCGACGATATTCTGCGCCGCAAGCAATGGATGGGCCTGCCCGACGCGCGCATGGGCCGGATTGGCGGCGATCCGCGCGGTGGCGATGCGAAGAATGCCGCGGAGATTGTGGAGCTGGTGAAGCGGGAAACAGGGCGGCTCAAGGGGCGGTAACGATTCCCGGCCCACCTTCGGGGGAGAGAAATAAAAAGCGAAGATGTGTTACACTGGGTTTGCGCTCAGTGATTTGGCCGTGAGCAGCGGTTTGCCCTTCATACCGGCAAGTTTGCCTGGCACAGATTTTTCCCCAAGCCCCGACAGCGTATACCCATCAGTCTCCCACCCGGAGATTTCGCGTAGGACTGTGAATACGGTTTGAAGCGAGGGTTCGAGCAGTAGGCGTCTTTTGCGGGCCTCCTTGATTGGACTGGCTCCTTGGATCGCTCGAATCAATTCGGGGAAAACAGGAGCGGGTAGCCGGCCGGCGATGCGCCGCCTGGCATACGAGTAGCGTGTGGCAGCTCCGCACCCAGGCGTTCTTCTGTTGAATGCTCGATGGGTGAGTCCCAGGGACGTTTTCGGTTCTCCCTTACGCATAGATTTTGAAAGCAGGCCCGCGCCTGAAGTGTATTTGTGCGCGCCTCACGACCGGTTCCGATTGCAGGCCGCGGCTGACCCCGCCGCTCGCGGAACAACAGGACATAAGACTATTTTGATCACCAAGTTCTCAGAGTTTTCTCTTTCGGCTGCGCTCATGGCGCGGCTCAACGCAAACAAATTTGAAATCCCCACACCGGTGCAGGCGGGCTGCATTCCTCCAGCGCTCGAAGGCCGCGACGTGCTGGCAACCGCGCAGACCGGAACCGGAAAGACGCTTGGCTTTCTCATCCCCATTGTCGAGCAGATGCAGAAGGCGGAGACGCGCGGCGCGCAGGCGCTGATTCTGCTTCCGACGCGTGAGCTTGCGATGCAGGTTGAGAAGGCGTTCCGGGCCATCCGCACCAGCCCTTCGCAGACTGTCGCACTGGTCGTTGGTGGATTGGCTGAGGGCTCGCAGCTTGAAGCGATTCGCCGCGGCGCGCGATTGATCGTCGCAACGCCGGGACGCCTTGAGGACTTTCTCAAGCGCAAGCTGGTGCGGCTTGACGGCGTGAAGATCCTGGTTCTCGACGAAGTGGATCGCATGCTCGACATGGGCTTTCAGCCGGCCATTGCGCGCATTGCAGGCATGCTGCCTGCTTCGCGGCAAACGCTTTGCTACTCCGCTACGCTCGAAGGCGCGGTGAAGGAAGTGGCGCGGAAGTACCTCAACAATCCGGCGCGCGTCGAGATTGGCTCGGTCTTGAAGCCTGCCGAGAATGTTGAGCTGCGCACCTTTGAAGTGGATCCGGACAAGAAGCAGGAGCTCCTGGAACACCTGCTGGGCGCGGAGACGGGCAGCTTTCTGGTCTTTGTGCGCACCAAGCACGGCGCCGATCGCGTGGCGCGCAGGCTGGTTCGCTCCGGTCATTCGGCGACGCAGATCCATGGCGACCGCTCGCAGGCGCAGCGGAACCAGGCCTTGCGCAGCTTCTCCGAGGGCCATCATCGCGTGCTGGTTGCCACCGACGTTGCCGCGCGCGGCATCGACGTTGCCAACGTGGCGCATGTGATCAACTTCGACATGCCCAAGGTTGCGGAAGACTTTGTGCACCGTGTGGGCCGCACCGGCCGCGCTTCGGCGCATGGAATCGCTTCAACGTTTGCCGGGCCGAGCGAGCGCGGGGATTTGCGCAAGATCGAGCGCACGCTTTCCATCCAGATGAAGCGGTTTCGCGTGCGGTCGACAGAGATGACGGCGGCGTAAGAAGTCGCTTCTAACGTTGGGCTACCAGCATGGGAATCGACCGCCGGTCGAGTCCCATGCTGTTGTTGTTTTGATTCGAGCAAGTCAATCAATCTAAGAACCGGTCCAGATTCCGAGTTCAAGGAGGGTCGGTTGAGGTTTTGCGGACTCCCACCCATTCGCAAAAATGCGAATGGATGTGGCGCGGAGCGTTTGTAGCTGGTTGGAAGTGGGCAAATTCCAGTGGCTAACCCCTTGTGAGCCCTGGTTGCTTCGAGGCTACCTTCCCGCGACCGCGCGCTTGCGATATACGTTCAAGATTAGCTGCACGATTCCCCACAGAAGCTGTAGTCCGGCGATGGCGCAGATCAAGGCCACGCTCCAGTTGATCGACCTGTTGATGCCGTCGAGCGTTGCGCCTAAGCGGGCCTGATCGAGTGCGGGATTCTTGAGCAAGACGATTGCGTGATCCTTTGCGTTGAGCAGCAGGATGATTGGCACCATCCCCAAGGTTTTGTACACAAGATGCATAGCGGGCTGCGGTTTCTGCCATCTTCCGCGATAGAGATTGAGTGCGTTCCATCCCACCTGCAGAACGCTCAGAGCAACCACGCACCAATAAGCTGGGATCCACACGGGCGCCAGCCGATAGGGAAGGGAACTGAGATAGTAGGCGCCGGGGCCCATCAGCAGGTAAGGGTACTTGGGAATCAGCAGAAGCCAAATCAGAAAGAGGTACCCAAAGATGACTTCGGCGACTGCCTTGGCGTAGGTGCGCGATTTGCCGCCTGAGACACCATTTGGATCGAGATGCGGAAGTGCGCCGGGCGACCAGGCCGACGGTGGCGCGCCCATGGCCGGCAGCTTCACCCGATGATGCGCCACGGCGTACTCCAGGGCCGCAAAGACCAGCGTGACCCAGGCGGCGGTGGTGAGCAGAATGACCGGCACGTCTGTCATCGCATGCACAAAGTCGGACAAATGGGGCGTCTTGATGAGCAAGGCCGTTGCGGTGGCGACGGTGTAAATGATGGCGCACCAGGTGAGCGCGATTTTCATCACGTTGCGGTAGATGGGGAAGATGGCCGGGCCGATCAGGTACTGTTGCGGCTGGTAGGGCGCGGCCATCAGTATGGGCGAGCCAAGCTGCTTGAGCCAGGCTTCGGCTTCTGCGGCGGTAAGCGGGCGGCCGAGCGCGGCCTCCTTCTCATCGAGTTGTGCTTCGAGGTTGGCGCGGAGTTCGGCGATGATGTCGTCCTGCCGCTGCCAGGGCAGGTGCTTTCTTACGGCTTCGAGGTAGCGATCGAGAAGTTCCATGGCGTGTTCCTTCTGCCTACAGCGTGCTGTTGGTGCTGGTGTTGAGGGTTGCTTGAATGGACGCGTTGATGGCGTGCCACTCCTGGAGCAGTTGGGCGAAAATCTGCTCGCCTTCCGGGGTCAACCGGTAAAACCGCTTGTTGCGTTTCTCTTCTTCGCGCCATTCGCTGGCGAGCAGGCCTTGGGCTTCAAGCCGGCGCAGCAGCGGATAGAGGGTGCTTTCGTCGATGACCAGGCCGTCGTCGGCCAGGGCCTTGCGCAGCGTGTAGCCGTACCGCTCCTGGCGAAGCTGGGCGAGAACGGCGAGCGTGAGGCAGCCGCGGCGAAGCTCCAGGCGAAGATTCTCGAAGAGGTTTTCTGTGAGGGTCATGCTGTACCTCATACACTGTACATCAACTACTGTGTCACATACAGTGTATGTCGTCAAGTACTATTTTGGAGTTTTTTTTGACGGCCGGACCCGTTTGAATGCTCGCAGGCCGCTATCCAACACTTTTTTGGCGGATGCAGTCCGGCTAGAATGCGGGGATGGATGCTTCTGCGGATTCTCTGGCCGCGTTGAACAGGCGCATTGTGGATTGTGATCGTTGTCCGCGGTTGCGGGTCTACTGTGCGGAGATCGCGCGCGTCAAGCGCCGCGCCTACGCAGACCAGGAGTATTGGGGACGGCCGGTGCCGTCTTTTGGCGACCCGGATGCGCGGGTGCTGATTCTGGGCCTGGCTCCGGGCGCGCATGGGTCGAATCGGACGGGTAGGATGTTTACCGGCGATGGGTCAGGGGACTTTTTATTCCCGGTGCTCCATGAAGCGGGTTTTGCGTCTCAGGCCAGGGCTGCTTCGCGCGACGATGGGATGAAGCTCACGGGATTGTGGATCAGCGCGGTAGTGCACTGCGCGCCGCCCAAGAACAAGCCGACGCCCGGGGAGCAACGAAATTGCTCGTCCTGGCTGGACGAAGAGATCGTCCTGCTGAAGAAGTTGCGCGTGGTGGTTTGCCTGGGGAAGATCGCGTTCGATGGATTCTTAAGTCATCAACTTCGCGCAGGGCGGCTTGCGTCGCGCGCTGGAATTCAATTTCGCCATGGCGCCGAGTACGCATTGCCGGGCGGGATCACGTTGATTGCCAGTTATCATCCATCGCTGCAGAACACCAACACCGGGAAGCTGACGCGGGCGATGTTTCTAGCGGTGTTCAAGCGGGCGCAAGAAGTAGCGGGCGGGGGCTGAGCTGCAATGGTTCGGGATTTTCGCACACGACCCTTGGGGAGAAGATAGATGGACGAGTTCTCGAAAAAGATCTGGAATGAGTTGGTGCCGCCGGAAAGCGAAGGGATCCCGCGCGCGCCGAGAGTGCGCCCACACAAAGACGAACCGCCTCACGCAGATCACTGGCCGGCGCCAATTCTGCTGGAGCGGGCGGCGTATCTGCGCAAGCTGGCCAAACATGGGGACGGCCAAGCAAGCGAGACGTTGCAAGAGTATCCGCAGCACGCCACGATGCTTTCGTTCCGTGCGCGTGACGGTGTGGCAGAGCTGCACGAGAGATTTGCCGACCTCTTTTATGTTCTCGATGGGCGTGCGACGCTAGTTACGGGCGGCACTGTTGTGGGTGCGCAGACGATTGCGTCCGGCGAAATCCGCGGAACCTCCATCGAGGGCGGAATTCGGCAAGAACTGCGCGCGGGCGACATAGCGCATGTGCCCGCCGGGGTGCCCCACCAGATGCTTGTGCCCGGCGATAAGACCTTCACGAGCTTTGTGGTGAAGATCGAGCAGAATCTCTAGCCGGCTGGGTGGGAAACGAAGATGGAGCGGGAGACCGGGATCGAACCGGCGACATTCAGCTTGGGAAGCTGACGTTCTGCCACTGAACTACTCCCGCATCCTATTTATTTAAAGCAACTTGAAGCTTACGTTGACTTTTTAAAACACCACAAAACACCATGATTGATACAATGAACTCATCTTCGACACCGGGAAGGGTGGCGAGATGAGATTCAATCGTGAGCGGTATCAGCATGGCAGCGTCCGAAAGGTTCCCCGCGCCCAAGGGTTTGCTTGGGAGTTCAGGTTCTATATTACGGCCCCGGATGGCAAACGTAAACTCAAGGTCCAAACGTTCGATTCATTGAAGTACCCAACCGAGCGGGATGTCCGCAAGGCAGTTGAGGGCCAGCTCTCGGCGCTCAACGCCGGCACGCTCGGCGGGAAGTTGGCTGCCACATTCGGCACCATAATTGACCGCTACATGGCTGAGGACTTCCTCACTCTTCGCCACTCCACACAGACGACAAACAAGAGCCTCATTAACCTTCACATCAAGCCCAGATGGGAGCACGTGCGGTTGGCCGATGTCACCGCAATGGCCGTCAAGCAATGGCTGGACAAGCTGCCTTTCGGCGCGGCGTCAAAGGCGCGGACCCGCAACATGGTGTCCAAACTGCTGGAACTCGCAATGCTGTGGGAGTACATTCCGGTTGGCCGCAACCCAATGGAGCTAGTCCGGGTCAAGGGGAGCACAAAGCGTCAAAAGGCAATCGCCATACTCACGCCGGCAGAGTTCAAGGCGCTGGTTGAGGCGCTCCCCGAGCCTTACAACCTCATGGTGCTCGTTTGCGGGTGTCTCGGCCTCCGCGTCAGCGAAACG
>Ga0302325_10019452_pt1 | contig 14282 bp, 9 predicted proteins | sample Palsa_T0_2_FD_201948 | JGI IMG/M metagenome (GOLD analysis project Ga0302325, IMG submission 201948) | Peat permafrost microbial communities from Stordalen Mire near Abisko, Sweden - Palsa_T0_2 | ecosystem: Environmental > Terrestrial > Soil > Palsa > Peat permafrost | place: Sweden: Abisko... | reverse complement strand
GGAGGGAAAGAATTTGATTACTGGTGTTAGTCCAGATTTCGCGATGACGCAAATGGATGAAGAGAAACACCCCGAAGCGGATATTTATGTCGAGGACGAACGATCAAGAATTATCGTCGAGGAATTAGTGATCGCTCACAAGAAGGATCTGTTGCCGCGTTGCTGCATTATTCCTTTTGGAGCGGCATCTGTCGGGCAAGCACTTGGGAGAATGGTTAAGCAGGGTCGGTTTCCTCGCCCATCGCTCGTCTTCCTAGACGCGGATCAGGAGCAATCGGAAGGGTGCATTCTTCTTCCAGGTGATGACGCCCCGGAACGGGTAGTTTTTGAAGAGCTAGAGAAGAAGCAATGGATCGGCGTTGCTGAGCGACTAGAGCGATCTCATTCCGAACTCGTCGATGCTACGCAAACAGCAATGACGCTGACGAATCACCATGACTGGTTAAAATCGGTGGCCGACAGGCTTATAGTCGGGAGCAACGACCTGTGGAGATCGATGGTTATTTCTTGGGTGAAAGATTGTTTGGTAAAAGAACACGCGATTAAGATTATCGAGAGAATTCAAAGTGCGTTGGAGGGGATTGCTTTTACGGATGCAACGCCAGAATCTCTTCCGCTTACTAACCCTGCGCCGCCTTCCCCCAGCGATGCAGGGCAGCTTTGGCCGCGATAGCCTTCCGTTTGGCGGGCGATAGCGCCGCCGCTCGCGCGGGTCCACCCTTAGCTCCGCCCAGCTTCCCCAGCGCAACCGCTGCCGGGTTTTTGGTAGACTCTGGGTCGGGTGGCGCGTTCCCCGTTGAAATATCTACGATGAGCTTGGCCAGTTGGTTGATATCGCGTGGACGCTTGGGATGTTTTGCCATAATGGGATTGTGACACGCGAGCGGCTGGCAAGTCAATCTTGAACGCTCAAGCATCAATTTCAGACTGACCCACTACCTCCTCATATTCGCCGCGATCCGCAACGCTTTTGATATGCCTTGATTAGGTGCTCGCCTGAGATTCTGCTGTCGCCGCAGAGATCAATGCTGTGGTCCTCGGGATCCGGAGCATTTTTCTGCGTTTGCCTTCAAATCCGTGCCTTGTGTACCACGCCACGAGCTCATCGCGGGAAAACGGATAGGGCTTTGCACCCAGCGGAAGCGCCTTGAGCTTCAGGGAAATTCCGTGTCGATCGGCCAGTTCGCACAGCGCATTTAAAATCACCGACCCGTTGCCGCAACGAGGCCGAAGCGTCCAGAATCGATGAATCACAACCAAGTTTTGACATTCAGGGATGATCTGCACAAAACCGGTGGGATCGCCATTCCCGTCGCTGAATCCATACGTCATCTTGCCCACAGGCGGAGCGATGTCTATTACGGCGGTGAGGAAATTGCTCAGCATGGTCTTACCGATGAATTCTAATGGACATAATCGTGGATCCACCGCATCACCATGTCGCCGCCCAATTGCATCACTTCAATGAGCAACAGCGCGATGATGATCATCTCCAGCAGATTTCCCTTGCGATACCAGCGATGATCGGTGATTCGATCGACCGCTCCCTCATAAAGATCTTCACACACCTCCAGTCGATCGTTCAGCGCAGAGAGGCGATCCTCGATTGCGGCGCGGCGCGAGAGTTGCCGCACCAGCCGCCGGGCGGTCAGAGGTAGCCGGCGGGATGGGGTAAGCAGCCGCGGCTCGAGCCGCGCGAACGTCAGACGAAGCAGTGCAAGCGATTCCATCGTCTCTCCGAAACGAGCCCAATGATCGCGCGCGGCCGGCGAGATTCGATAGGCGCTTAAAGCGTCCGCAATGGCCGATGCCTCATACGGGGGCAACGCCTCTTCCAGTCGACGAAGCTCTGATTCATAAAACGCGAATTCCGCCAGTGCAGCCATCGTCTCGCTGCGGAGGAGCACTCCCTGAACCAGCGCGCGCCCCGGCCGCCAACTGAGCTGGCCCGGGCCCATCGAAACTGATACCGGCATTGGCGCTTCAATGTGGTCGGGCGGATTCAGCCAGGCCGCATCCGCCGAATCGATGTCGGCCGGAGATGCAATAAGCAGCACATCCAACTGATCCACCGGTTCCGGCCAGATTGCCGTTGGCGGGAGCGCAAGCGGATCCAGAGTTTCCGCCACGGCGAACGCGGCCTTTGGATCCACAAACTGACAAAGCGCTTGCGCGCCTGCGGGAGCCACCGGAACGAAACGGATCCGCCATGCGGTCATGCCATTCCTTGCCGCGGCGTTGCGGGGAGAGGGGTCAATTGTGTTCGCCTGGGTCATGTGCTTCCTGGATAATGCGTCAGACCGACCGCGTTGCAGTTTGCGATTCGCGCGTCGTCGATGGTATTGTAGCGACCGCAGGCCGACTCTCGGCAGTCTTTTCCACAATCCACTGGGCAACGCACTCCGCGGAATCCAGCACGCCGTTGAGCGTGGAATCAAACAGATAATCCCCGACCACAAAAAGCAGCGGATGCCCCGCAGGATCGGGCGCATGACGGGAATCAGGCTCGCGCAGCGGGAATCCGCCGGGCATGGCGTTTACCGCTCCCGCCCAGCGATGCACGCGCCCTTCCAGGAACATCTCCCGGCCCCTCCGCAACGGTGCGGGCAGCGAATCGACAACTCGCGCGATCAGCGCCTCATCATCCAGATTGTTGAGCGCCAGCGCGGCCTCTCCGCCGATCAACCATCCCAGGATGCCGACTGACGAATCGGCGCAGCGCAACGTTTCATCATAGACGCAGCATCCTCCGAACGCATCGGTCATGAAAAACGAATCGGCGACCATTTTTCGCCAAAACGGTTCTCGAAAGAGCACGCTGACGCGCAGATAGTGCGCTGGATAATCATAGTGGGAGTGATGGTCGCGCATCGCTTTGGCCAGCGCCGGACCGTTCCATTCGATCGAGGGAATCCAATAATTGGGCAAGGCGACAACGACGCTGTTGAAAATGGTGTGGCCCTCCCGCCCCGTTTCGCGCCAACCCACCTGGTATGTTCCATCGGCCAAGGACTCGACGCGATTGACGGCGCTGTTCAAGCGCACCTGCGCACCCAGCCTTCGGGCCAATTCCCGCGGCAATCGTTCGATGCCGCCATTAATGCCATAAAGGGTCATGTAACCCGGCTCGTTCATGAGAAAGTTCTGCAAGCCGTACATCGCGCTTGTGTGCGCTGGCTCGGTCGCCACATCGCTGTGAATGGCGACTTCGATGTATCTGCGGACCGTCTCGTTCTTAATACCGCTGAGCAACGCATCGAGGGTTTGACGCACCAGCGGATCGCCGTTGTCTTCTTTCCAATCTGATTCGTAATAGTCCTGGGGGCTGATGAGCGAACGGGCCTTTCTTGTAAAGGCGCGATAAACCGCCAGTGCCTCGGGCCCGCCCACTTTGCTGAGATCTTCTTCGGTCCTGAGAAACTGATCCCCGAGAAACACGCCTCGCCCATTCATGGGGTGCGTGCTGAGACCAAGTTCGGCAACCAGCGCGCGAAGTGGATCATCTCCAATTGCCGAATAGTCATACAACTCCGCCGCGCCGGCCTCGTAAATCGCATCGCAGTGATTGAAACGCCGGGTAACGATCTTTCCGCCGAGCCGGTCGCTGGCTTCGAACAACGTGATATCCACGGGCGCTCGATACCGCTGTTCGAGCAGGTAGGCGGTCATAAGGCCGCCGGGACCGCCGCCGATGATCGCCAGTTGCAGGCGCTTTGTTTGACTATCCATTTAGGTCCGCCCAAACCAGCCCCATGCGGGGGGCGTGCATTGTCACTATCGGCTATTCAGATATTGAGGAAGCCGTCGCCACAATAAGAACGCCGCGGAAATTGCTTTATTCATTCGATCATAAGTGTATTATTTGAAGGCGTTTGCGATAATCTATCGCAAAGGTTGGATGGCCTCCTGAGGATGCGTCGCATCGCTCGGGGCGAGGCCAAGCGAAACTCGTCGACTATTCGATCTTTGGGGATCGCTCAATGGAAATCGCGGGAATGCAGTTGGAAGCCTTTAAGGCAATCGCTGATGTCGTTCATGCGAACGACCATCACGTGGATCACCTGCCCTTGCCGCTCGACATAGCCGTGAGCTTCCACAAGACCGGCGTGGCGGGCGGCGGAGCGGTAACGCTCATACACGGGCGGACGGATGATCAGATTCACCACGCCGGTTTCATCTTCCAACGTTTCAAAAACGATGCCCGATGCGGTTCCCGGCCGCTGGCGGATCAGCACCAGTCCGGCCACCTTTACCCATCGCCCCTGATCCTGGCAGGCGAGATCGGCGGAGCTGACGATTCCCTTTTTGGCGAGCTCTTCCCTCAACATCGCCAGCGGATGCGTCTTGAGCGAGAAGCCGGTCATGCGGTAATCCGTGAGCACTTCCTCCTTCAAGGGCATCAGGGGAAGGAGCGGCTGTGTTTCTCTTGGGATCGCTGTGAAGGGCAGGCGTTCATCCGGAAGCGCAAGAGTTTTCCAAAGCGCGGTTCGCCGATTGGCCGGAAGCGAACCGAAGGCATCGGCCTGGGCCAATCGTGAAATCACATGCACGGGCAAGCCGGTTTGGGCATGAAAATGATCGACGGATTCGAATCGACCAACCGCTTGGCGTCGCTCGACGATTTTGTTTGCATGTGCTTCGCGCATTCCTTTGATCAGACGAAAACCCAACCGAAGCGATGGGCCATTCGTGCCCCAGTTGCATTTGTCCGCAGCCCCGCATGTGCATACAGATGCATCACCATGGTCCCTTTTAGCCTCGCCCGGAAGGGCGTGGACGTTGCCATCATCGCGTTGCGACGCAACCTGCTTGGAGTTTCTTGAGTAAATCCCTGCCCTTCCGGGCTGGGCTAAAGGGGAGACTGAAGAGCGCGTCGTTCTCGCATTTGTACAACTGCGATTGCATGTACAGGTGGAGTTGCCAGGAGCGCCCGTGAAATCAGGAGGAATATCCTCAAGGGTGCTGTCCCATTCACTCGCATTCACATCGACCGGACGCACCGGCACGCCATGATCGCGGGCATCGCGCACGATCTGGGCGGGGGCATAAAAACCCATGGGCTGGCTGTTCAAAAGTGCAGTGGCAAAGGCCGCAGGGTGATAACGCTTGATCCAGGCCGAGGCATAGACGAGTAATGCAAATGAAGCGGCGTGGCTCTCGGGAAAACCATACAGCCCAAACCCGCGAATTTGCAGGAAACATCGCTGGGCGAATTCCAGTTCGTAACCATTCTTGAGCATGCCAGCGATGATCTTTTTTTCAAATCGTTCGATCCCCCCATGCCGTTTCCACGCGGCCATGGCGCGGCGAAGCTCGTCCGCCTCTTCCGCCGTGAAACCGGCGGCCACCATCGTGAGCTTCATCGCCTGCTCCTGAAAGAGCGGCACGCCCAGCGTTTTCCCGAGGACTTCTTCCAATTCCTTCTTGGGATAGACCACCGCTTCCTCCCCATTTCGCCGGCGAAGATAGGGATGCACCATATCGCCCTGGATCGGTCCGGGCCGGACGATCGCGACCTCGATCACCAGATCATAAAACTTATTGGGCCGTAGGCGGGGCAGCATGGTCATCTGCGCCCGGCTTTCGATCTGGAACACGCCCACGGTGTCGGCGTCGCTGATCATTTCGTACACATCGGGGTCTTCGGCGGGAATGGTGTGGAGTTGGAGGCAAGTTTGTTCTTGTTTAGCCGGTCCGCTCGTGGGCCGTTTCGTTGCTCGGTGAATGAACGGCCCGCAAGCGGGCCGGCTAAACTCGGATTGCGCGTTAATAAGTTTGAGCGCCTTGGCGAGGCACGTGAGCATTCCCAGCGCCAGCACATCCACCTTGAGAATGCCAAGCTCATCGATATCGTCCTTATCCCATTCAATCACCGTGCGATCAGGCATCGATGCGTTCTCGATCGGAACCATTTCGCAGATGGGCACGCGCGACATCACCATGCCGCCCACGTGCTGGCTGAGATGGCGGGGAAATCCCAGCAATTCCGCGCTGAGCATCGCGACGTTGCGGATGAGGGGATCGCCGGGATCGAAGCCGGTTTCGCGAATCTGCTCATTGGTGAGCGAGCCCTTGTGCCACCAATCCAGCCGCTTGGCCATCTGATCGACGGTGTCCAGGCCCAGCCCCATCGCCTTTCCCACATCGCGCACGGCCGATCTGCCGCGATAGGTGATCACCTCCGCGGTCATCGCCGCGCGCTCACGCCCATATGTATCGTAAAGATATTGAATGACCTCCTCGCGGCGTTCATGCTCGAAATCGATATCGATATCCGGCGGCTCATTTCGCGCGGAACTGACAAACCGCTCAAACAGCACATCGATCCGTGCCGGATCGACGGCCGTCACCCCAATGCAATAACAGACCGCCGAGTTCGCCGCCGATCCTCTGCCCTGACACAAAATGCCGCGAGAACGGGCAAAACGCACCAGATCAAAAACGGTCAGGAAATAGGCTTCGATTCTCAATTGCTTGATCAGCTTCAGTTCGTGGCAAATCTGTGCGTGCACTTTTTCAGGAACACCCGCCGGATAACGATTGGCCGCTCCCTCCCACGTAATCTCCGCCAGATATTCCGAAGGACTCTTTCCATTGGGAACCAGTTCCGTGGGGTATTCGTAGCGCAATTCATCCAGCGAAAACACACATCGCTCCGCCACTTCCACAGTCCTGCGAAGTGCGGCAGGAAGATCACGGAAAAGATGGTGCATCTGCTGGGGCGATTTAAGAAACCGCTCGCCATTGGGAAAAAGCCGAAACCCCGCCTGCTGAATCGTGCAGCGGTGGCGGGTGCAGGTGAGCACATCCTGCAAAATCCGCCGATGCTCATCGTGATAATGCACCTGATTGGTCGCCAGCAGCGGAATGCCAAACCGATGGCCGATCGATTCGATCTGGCGATGCATCATTTGATCGGATGGGCCGTACAAACATGAGATCGCCAGGGACAGTCGATTTCCAAAGCCCTCCTTCAAAAGTCCGGCAATCGTGAAGAGATTTTCTGCCTTCTCATCGCAAGCATGAGGATCGATGCGCTGCGGAACCAGCGCCGCGATGATCCCCTTTGATGATTCGAGCAGATCGCTCAGATAAAGGGTGCACGATCCTTTTTCCACCCGGCGTTTGCCTGTGGTGAGCAATCGGCAAAGATTCGCATAGCCGACACGGTTCTCCGGCCACACCAACACATCTGGCGCAGCGGTGAAACCTAACCGAGCACCCACGCACAGCTTGATCCCCGCTTTATTCGCCGCCTGATGGGCCCGCACGATCCCGGCGACGCTGTTTAAATCCGTGATGGCGATGGCGGTATGTCCTAATTCCGCAGCACGATAGACCAGTTCGTCAGGATGAGAGGCGCCGCGCAGGAATGAGAAATTGCTCGTGACATCCAATTCGGCGTAAAGCCATGGGGAGACAGTGCGTTCCACGGTTGGTGATGGAATTTCTGGGCGAAGTTTTGGATTGGGTGATTCGGGCAATGGGCCTCCAATCGGGAAAACTCGAATGACGAAACAAATACACGTAGCCAGTTCTTCGTTTCGTCATTCGTCATTCGAATTTCCCGTGCAAATACCACTTCCCCGTCTCGGGCACCCGGAAGAGCCAATAGCGATTTCCGGCCGTATCCAGCGCATCGAAATAATCGCGGGTTTTATGCTGGCCGGTCCACCATTCGCCGGTCATTCGCTCGGGGCCGCGAACGTGATGGAGCCGGTGCACCATTCCACAGTCGGTGAAGGAAATCGGCTGGCCATCGAGGCATTCCGAAGGGGTAACGATCACTTTGATCGCTCGCGGTCGAGGCAGAAGACTCAACGGACGAAACTCACCGATGCGAGCGTGATGCGGTGAAAGCTTTACAGTCGCCGGTCCATCCCGGAAGTGAAACGCCCGCTCGGGAATGTGCGATTCCACCAGTTCCACCCAATTCACACTGCCATTCACATCACCGCCCAGCCGCGTCCGTAGCCGTTCAACTAGGTGTTCCAATTCGGCGGCATTTTGCTCCTCTTCGCCGCCGATCAATTGAGATTGCTCATCCCCAAAACGCTGGGTGATGACCGCGTGCAACTGCACCGCAATCACGCCATCGTCCAGCGGCATCGTGTCCAGAGCACAGCGCAGCAGATTGAATATCGTCGGCTCGTTGCGGGATGGGCGTGTCAATCGAATGGTCTTCTCGACAGCTGGCGCGTAAGGGCATTGAAACACCAATCGCAATTCCCTTGCGCCCAGGCCACGACGAGAAAGAAGCTGAGCCACCTGCCCCACGAGCTGCCGCACGGCCAGGTGAATCACCTCGAGTGATTCGACAGCGCCCTCAAATTCCAAAAGCGCGCGAATGGGCGTGTGATGTTCGAGAAAAACCAGCGGCTCGGGAGCCGCGCCCATGGCCTGATCGATTCGCAGCAGAATCTCCGCACCGAAACGAACCGCAAGATCTTTTCGCTCCAGCCGCACAAGCTCGCCAATCGTGCGAATGCCCAGTGAAGCTAGTAACTCGACGGTCCCCGCATCCAACCGCAGTGCCTCCGGCGGAAGCGGCGCGAGAGCGGCGGAGAGATTGTCATTTTTTACGGGATTTTGATTTTGCCCAAACGCGGCAATCGCCCAGGCCGCGCCCGGTGTTGGGGCAACCGCAACGCCGGCATGGAGGCGCAGCGAATTGATCGCACTGGCCACACGATTGCGAAAATTGCATATCCCACCAAACAATCTCTCAACTCCCATCGCATCCAGAAAAATGGAGGATGGCGGCGCGATGCACACATTCGGGCTGAATTTCATCAGCCATCGCCCCACCGCTTCCAGCACACGCAGATCATCCGCCGGTGCGGCGGGAAAATGCGGCAACCCCAGGCACCGCCCTTTCGCCTCGGCCAATGACATGCCGGGATGAACATCGGGCAATTCATCGGATGTGACATGCACCACGATCTGCCGGGTGCCGATGGTTTGCACCAGCACGAACGGCTTATGCCGTAGCACGGTTTGCCTGCGGCGGAGTCGATCGATCGGCAATTGGTGCAGATGCGCGCACAATACGTGTTTCACGGTTCACCTCGATGAGAACAATTTTCCCGATTTGTCCTCCGTGACCGTGCAACAATTCAACGCTCCAGCGCTGGATTTGCTCCGTTCCACTCGCCGGCCGCACATGCCAGCGCGTTGCGGCGGCGTAGGGTGCATGAGATTTGGCGGTATACGGCCGCATGAACAATCCGATTCCCCCGCCGCGCTCGGCGGCCAGTTGCAGACGCCGGGCTTCCAGTTGGGTCAGGCGAGAAATGGAAGCGACCGTCGCACTCACGCCTTTGCAGCGCAGACATTCGGCCAGCGCCCACAACTCATCTTCAGGATTAGCACAGCGCAACAAAATCAATCGCCGCAAATCGATCGATGTTTCCGGCGATGAGGACAACAAGGCCGGCGGATACAACTCATGCCCAGGATCGCTCCAGACCACGGCCCCTCCTCCATTGGTTCCCGCTTTATCCACTCGTTGCTGTTGTGCTGCTCTGGCCAGCAGCAACGCGATCGTCTTGGGAGCGGGGGATCGCGGATCGCTCAGCAGTTCGTGCGCCGCCCCATATTGAAATTCGCCCCCGGGTGCCAGTTGATCGAGACAATCCAATCCCGTGCGAAACGAATCGCGACAAACTGAGGGAACCCGCTCGGCGAGCAGAGCGCGGAGCAGACTTTGTTTGTCGGTTGTCAATCGCATGGATCATCTGACGGAATTCTGAAACCATTTCTTAAATCGTCGTCAGTTAGAACGGTGGCTACTGTTTGCCGCTTGCGGCTTAGCGGGCCAGAGGCAATCACATCGCTGGCCCGCTAAGCCGCAAGCGGCAGAAATGCATTCAACTGATAACGACGGTTCGCACAATGTTAGGGTATTGATCGACGGGGGTTTCCGTCAATGGATTGTCGTTTCGATTTGTTTAATGATTACCGACCGTGAAACGCCGATTGCTCAATTCCCCAACGGCGTAGCCGCCGGGCGACCGCTGGTGGTTGGGGGAACTTTGAAGCTTTCCTCCGAATCGGGATGGGCTGGATCGAACGGCGGTAGACCATCGACGATAAATTTGGCTAAACCGAGCTTGTCATCGCGGATGCCCTGCACGATGCACTTGGCAAGTTCGTATGCACCGTAGGGGCTGTGATGCGTGTGATCGAATTTGGTCGGCGATGTGTGCTCAAAGAGCATGATCGCCTTCTCGGGACCAGCCGTCTCGTAGAGCGTTTTGCTCATCGCGTTCAGATCGATCAGCGCGGCATTTTCTTCCTTGGCGGCTTCCCGCGCCTTGTCGGGATAGTCTCGCAGACTATTAGTGATCGTGTCGCCATCGAAGCTGTAGCGATTCATCGGGGTAACGATGACGGGCGTGGCGCCCTTGGCTTTCACGGCCTCAACCCAGCGCTTCAAACCCGCCTTGTAGGAGTCGGACGCATCGGCGGCTTTTGATTTCATGTCGTTGTGGCCAAACTGAACCAAGAAGTAGTCGCCGGCTTTGATCAGGCTCAGGATCTTGTCCATTCTCCTCGCCCCATTTGAGCTGGCGACTGATTCACCCGACTCGGCATGATTGGCGATGGCAATCTCCGGCTTGAAAAATACCGGAAACATCTGCCCCCAACTGCAGAATGGCTCGCCGGGCTGATCGCACACAGTCGAATCGCCAAGGATATAGACGGTTGGCACGTCCACCTTTTCCACTTCGAGAGCACAAAGGCACGGACGCTTGTCGTTGAATTCGAGCGTCAGCTTGTTGTCCCATGCCCAGCTTTCGCTGGACTTCTCGCGATCCTTCAAGCCTACCTTTTTCCCATCGCCAAATTCTGGAACGCGTACATTGACGATGAAGGATTTGGTGACAAATTCGCCCGCGGCTGTGTGAACGCCTTCGAGTATCAGGCGACGCAGTTCGGCCTTCACCGTCGTGGTGGATTCCCCCTTGGCATCGCCGAGGGTGACGGTCACCTTGTAGTTGCCCTCCGGCTCGGCAATCGAGAAGAAGAAGAGACCACTTGCGGTGGAATATCCACTGTGCAGGGCATCGGCGGCGCCGTTGTCCACTGCGGTGATCTTTGGAGCCCTCTCATACCCATATCCGGCCTGATCGCTGTAGGCGGCAGTGGGCAGCACCTTTGTGTAGCCTTCGGGGGCGTTCCCGGCGCCGAAGAAGAATTTTTTGGCATCATCGCCACGACTGATCCCGGCGGAAAATGCCGTGAAGGCAAGGGCGAACGCGATGGAAAAACTCAGTCTCCAATAGGCCCGGCCCGATTCTGATGTCAGCACTCGTATCCCTCCGTCAAATTGATGATCACCCGTCCGCCGTGGGCACAACCCAAGCCGCCACGCCGGCGCAGGCTCGGCACGCGATCGAGTATACATACAGATTTGAAGACTGCGGCAATCCGTTGAAAGGTGACTTGGATTTTTCCGGACGATTATCTCCGGCAGCCATCGTGGCAAACGCGCCGCGCCCCTATTCTGAGCCGATGATCTGGACTTCATCTCGCACGCAGAGCAGCTTGCCCGCCTGGTCGGGGGGAACAATCGTATTGACGCAGAGACGATAGAAATGATTGAACCGCGATCGCTCGGCCCAGGGAGGAAGGGTCTCTTCACGTCTCTGCATGAAGGTCTTGGCAAAATCGGGATACCCTTCGCCGGTGAAGGGATCGCGCGGAGGGACCGCGCAGCGCTGGCAGGGATTGTTGCCATCGATCAGGCAATCGCCGATGCGAAAACGCACCCGCGCCGTTGGCGATCCCTTGATGCCGTAGAGGCGGTCTTCCCAGAACGGAGGGACGCCGGCGATTTCGAGGTTGGCGCGAAGGCGCAAGCGAAGGCTGTGCGCATCTAGGCCGGGGAACCATGAGGCGACTTCGTTCAAGGTTGCGGTGGAAATGAGGGTTGGACCGGGGCATTCCAGATCATCTGGAAATCCGATTTCGGTGTTGGTAGCGAGCGAAACGGGCACGCCGAAGAATTCGTGCAACCATTCCTCAAGCTGCGGCTTCTGTCGCTCGATGCTAAACGATGCTTGTAGACCCGTCTGGGCCCGGCCCAGACGGAGGACTTTCGTAGTGGGGTCATAAGCCGATCGCAGGCGATGCACGAGCGGCGATCGTTTGCCGTTGACGAATTTTCCTTTCTCATCAACCAGCGCCAGCGCCCGATCCCCATCGAGCGCTCCGCTGCGCAGGAGTCGCGCCTGCGACACCGACACCGGCTCCAGCGATTTTATGGGATAGATGAAGATGCTTGCGAGATGGGGCAAGTCCAGTGCCTCGCCGCGAAGTTCGTCAGTTATTCCTGACTGTATCACCTATACGAATCTTACCCGCAGAAATCACCGAGGCGTAGACACCGACTTTCAAGCCAGAGCCGGCTCGCCGCCACCCATCGATTCGGTCGGGCCGGAATCGTCGACCGTGCTGGTGCCGATGGTCTCATCGAGCACCCTGCGGATGTCAGCGATTTCGGTCGCGCTGCGGCTGCGAACGAAGACGAGGATCGCGCCAAAAATGACATACACGCCAAAGACATACGGCGTGACGTTCATCGGCCAGGGAAGCGGAACGGGCCAGACCAGGCCGACGATCGGCACGATCAGAAGCAAGAGCGCCACGCCCGACAGAAGCCAGTGATACGGTTTGGCTTCACCGATCTTCATGAGATAGAACGGCGCGGCCAAAGAGATTAGCACGTAGGCACCGCAGAAACCCATGGCTCCAAGTGTTCCCGCATCGTTAAACGCATCGAGAGGCGCACCGATCTGCAGCGAGTTGGCGGCATTGTCGCCGCCCACGTACACACAGAGCATAAAAAAGGTGGGAATCAGGAACTGAATCGCCGCGAAAATGCTGATCGCGAGATGCGGGGTCAGATTATGCTTGTGAGAGCTGCCAAACTCGATCGGAAAGATGCCATACCTTGCCATCGAGAACAGAATTCGCGATCCGGAATTCATGCAGGACATGGCCAGGGCGAAGAAGCTGACCATCGCTCCGATGGAAATGATCACACCCATCCAATGGACGCCGAGGTTGTCGCTGAGAGTTGACAGGGGCGCGGGGAGCGCATCGAGCGTCGGATTGTTCGAAGCCAGCGCGTGAGTTTCCGTGTACGTGATGAACACGAAGAAGGCGCCAGTAAGAAGCAGGCTGGCGAGGACGGCGCGGGGAATGGTGATGAGCGGCCTCTTGGCCTCTTCACCAAACGCGGTGGCACACTCGAACCCGACGCCACTGAAGACGGCGACGACGACGCCCAGCCCCAGCGGTCTCATGATGTCCCTGATCCCCATCCCAGTAAACGGGTGCGATTGGGCATGGTCAGCCACGCCGGTCTTGGACAGTGCGTAAAGCGCCAGGATCATGATGACCAGGACGGATACTCCTTCCATCCCGAGCATCAGCAGCGTGGAAAGCGTGATGTCCTTGTAGGCCAGAAGCCACGAGAGGCCGACGCAGATGGCAAACAACGTAATCCAGGGATGGGATAGGACGCCGGTCAGCCCTGTCAATCCAAGCAGGATCGACGCGAAGTGTGTGAATCCGCACACGCCCGCGATGCCGATGAACATGTAGGCCCAAATCAGGCACCAACCCGCGACGCCGCCAGCTTTGGGCCCGAGGCCTTTGGACGTATACTCATACATGCTGCCGGCGGAGGTGTATCGCTTTGCGAATTGGTTCAGATTGAGGGCGACGAACAACAGCATGATCGTGCCGAAGAGATAGCAAAGCCACCCTGCGTTTGCCGCGGTGGCAAACATGAGCGGCACGATCAGCGCGGCGGTCATGCTGGGTGAAATCAGGGCGACTGCAGTAGCGGACACCTCCCAGAAGTTCAGGGCATTGCCCTTAAGCTTGGTATGTGTGTTTTTGACGGTTTCAGCGTAGGCGACAGGGCTCTCGATACTCATGGCAGACTCCTGAAATAACCTCACTGCCCGAGAACGGGTCGCGCGGTGACGCACCGCAAGACGCCGTTTCACAGGCTTCCTGTCCGCCAGACAGTCGTTTCGTTTCCGTTCCGCGCAAGATACGGCCGGGTCTACCCAACAAATTGCCCGGCGTTCGATTCCGTCATTTCGCGGCTGCGGTCAAGCCGCGGATTCAGCGCAACGGGAATCGGGCAAGCAACCAGAATGATTCGCGCATCCTTCCCATCCAACGCATCGAGCCGATGCCCCAGTTGGGAACAAAAGTGGGCCGAATCACCTGTTTCAAGCTGATACTGTTTTTCACCAAGG
>Ga0302325_10019451_pt1 | contig 14283 bp, 12 predicted proteins | sample Palsa_T0_2_FD_201948 | JGI IMG/M metagenome (GOLD analysis project Ga0302325, IMG submission 201948) | Peat permafrost microbial communities from Stordalen Mire near Abisko, Sweden - Palsa_T0_2 | ecosystem: Environmental > Terrestrial > Soil > Palsa > Peat permafrost | place: Sweden: Abisko... | reverse complement strand
TGCGGTCGTCGAATCGAAATACGCGGCGAGTCTAAAACTTTGGCTCTGCGTTAAGGTCGCGATGAATTCGCGGCTTTCCGGGGTTCGGCTTTCATCGACGATGCCCAGCGAAAGATTCGTCACCGTGGCGACGAGCAATGCGCTAAAAATGACGAGCTGCAGAATCGGAGCCACGACCACCGACATCGCAGCGCGCGGATCACGGCGGAGTTGGCGAAACTCCTTGATGATGAGCGCGACAAGACGCCCGTCGAAAACGTTCACGCTGACATCTGCATGCGGCGCATGTTGCGCCACGCCAGCGAATAGAACAGCGCCCCAAAGCCTCCGATTGCGGCTACGCTGCTCCAGACAGCCGCCCAGCCGCCGCCTTGCAGCAGGGCGTCGCGTAACACGTTCACATAGTAGGTTCCCCACACGAGGTTCGACATCCAGCGCAGGGCGGCCGGGATGGCCTCGACCGGTACGAGAACACCGGAAAGCATAAAAACCAAGAGATAGCCGCCGAGGCTCACGACCTGCACCGCGGCAATTTGGCTTGGAATCGCATCGCCGACCCATATGCCGAACGAGATCACGCAGAACGCGTACAGGATCGTTGCCACGATGAACGGGCTTGGATCGCCCGCGAATTGCATGCCGAAGTACGTCACGATGAGCGCCATGAGAATCACGGCTTGGGCAAATGCGATTGCCATCGTACCAAGGATTTTGCCCAGCAGAAACTCGTGGGCAGATATCCCCGAGACGTAGACTTGCAAGATCGTCTTTTCTTCGCCTTCGCGCGCCGCCGCCAAGGTCGCAAGCAGCATCGGAAAGAGAGTGAGCACGAGCACGAACATTCCCGGCCCGTAGAATTTCTTTGAGTCGCGTCCGGGATTGTACCAGAGGCGAAATGCTGTCTGCACCGGCTCGACGAGGATCGAATCCGCATGCGCGGCGTTGTAGGCGTCGGTGGACTCGGCCGCGTAGCCGGCAACGAGCTTGGCGGTATTCGCATCGGAGCCGTCGATCAACAATTGGACCGGCGCGTCGACACCGCGCGCGAGTTCCCGACCGAAGTGGGTGGGAATCACGAGCGCACCGCGCGCAGCGCTATCGACGAGTGCGCGCTGCGGATCCTCGTCCACCGGCCACGGCACAACGCGAAACGACAGTGAACCGCGCAAGGTATCGATCAAGTCGCGCGACGCCGGCGAATCGTCGAAGTCTTGTACCACGAGCGGCATGTCCTCGACGGAAAGCGAGAATGCCGTCCCCATCAATATCAGCATCACGGCAGGCAATGCGAGCGCGAGCGCCAGCGAAAGCCGATCGCGCAGCACCTGAATGATCTCCTTGCGCGCCTGCGCCAGAATGCGTCTCATGCGGTAACGGGTTCGCGCTGCCGCTGGACCGCACGAATGAACACATCCTCCAGTGAAAAGCGCGCTTCACGTACGTCGATGACGGAAATTCCGGCAGCGGCAAGTTTTTGCTCGGCGTCATGTTTACCGGCATCGAGATCGTCGACGATCACGTGCAGACGTGCGCCGAATTGAGAAACGCGCCAAGGCTCGCTCGGCGTACGCAGGAGGTCGACGGCTTTTTGCGGCTGATCGACTGCAAACTCCAAAAGGTGTCCCGTTTCGCGGGCTTTGAGCTCGCTCGGGCTCCCCTCGACGATCAGCTCGCCGCCTGCCATCAAGCCGATCCGATTGCACTGCTCTGCCTCGTCGAGATAATGCGTCGTGACGAGTACCGCGGCGCCGGCGTCGGCGAGTTGGTGAACGAGCGACCAGAGGGTACGCCGCGCCAGCGGATCGACGCCCGACGTCGGTTCATCCAAGAAGAGAATCGGCGGCTCGTGCATGACGGCCGATCCAAAGGCCACGCGCTGTTTCCAGCCACCGGGCAAACTGCCGGTGAGCTGATGCTGCTTGCCTTCGAGTCCGGAAAATGCCAGCACCCATTGTACCTTCTCGATACGTTCTTCACGTGATAGGCCGTAGATCGATGCGAAGAATGCGAGGTTTTCATCGATCGGTAAATCGTCGTAGAGCGAAAACTTTTGCGACAGGTAGCCGACCTGCTGGTGAACGCGCGATGACCGCACGTCACTTTGCTGGGCCAGCATGGCGCTTCCGGTGGTGGGGTCGACTAAGCCGCACAGCATCCGGATCAACGTCGTCTTGCCGGCACCGTTGGCGCCGAGGAGTCCGTAGATATCGCCGTAGCGGATCTCCAAATTGATGTTGTTGACGGCGGTAAACGATCCAAAGCGCTTGCTCAGTCCGCTTGCAGCGATGGCAACGTGACCGCGTTCGTCGTGGTGCCCGCGGCGGACAGGAAATGGAACGTTTGTCTCCACTTCGCCGCTTGCTCGCATCGAGGCGATGAAGACGTTCTCGAGGATCGGCTCGTCGATGCGCAACTCGTCGATATGAATGCCGGCGGACTGCAGTGTTGATTTCACCGCGCTTTGTGCCGCGTCAACATCGGTTGCGAGGATGTCGAGGTGATCGCCATAGCGCTGCACGTCGAGAATCGCGTCGGCTTTTTTGTCGACGTTCAGCAATGCTTGTTGCGCGGCGCTAAGGCCGGCGGTACGAAGCTCAAGGCGCTTTGCGTGAAGGCTGTTGCGAAGTTCCTCGGGTGTGCCGATATCTTTGATCTCGCCGCGATGCATGAACGCGACGCGATGACAGCGTTCCGCTTCGTCGAGGTAGGGCGTTGCAACGAGTATCGTTAGGCCCTCGGCCGACAGATGCACGAGCGTGTCCCAAAACTCGCGTCGCGAGACCGGATCGACTCCCGTGGTGGGTTCGTCGAGCAAGAGGACGCGTGGCTCGCCGACAAGTGCGCACACCATCGAGAGCTTTTGCTTCATGCCGCCGCTTAGCTGGCCGGCCGGACGATCGGCGAACGGAGTCATGCCGAACATGTCAAGGTAGCGATGCCCGCGTTCGGCGATCTTCGCGGTCGGTGTCAGACGCAAATCTCCGACATAGCGGATGTTTTCGGCGACGCTCAGATCGGGATAAAGACTGAAGGTCTGAGTCAAATAGCCGGTGTGCAATCGTGCTTCGCGCGCCGGCTTTCCGAAGATGCTCGCCTCGCCCGAACTCGATTCCAAGATGCCGGCCAACATTTGAAATGTCGTCGTCTTGCCGGCGCCGTCGGGACCCACTAAGCCGAATATCTCGCCACTGTTGACTTGCAGGGTCAGGCCACGGACGGCTTCGAGCGTTCCGTAGTGTTTGCGAAGGTCGCGGGTCGAGACGGCAATCGCTTGCGCTTGCGTGTCCGTTCGTTACTCGCTGCGACCGGCACTCGGCCAGGTGTTTCCGCGAAAAAGGATCTCGCCGTCGGCCGGCATTCCCGCCTTTGCAAAGCCGAAGCCGGCGCGCAGCGCGAGTTTGAGCCCAAAAACTTGCTTTACTCGGTCAGACTGAAAGTAGGTGTTCTCCGGCGTAAACGTGGCCTCGGGATCGATACGCAAGACGTACGCATCGACCGGCGTATTCGGACTCGAGTCGAGATAGACGCGCGCAGCCTGCCCGATCCGAATGTTTCCGATTTGCTCTTCCGGCACGAATCCGCGCAAATAGACCTTGTTGGGGTCGAGCAGCGTGACGATCGCGGTGCCCGCGGTGACCACTTCACCGGGCTCAGCCGCTCGCGTCATGATCGTTCCGCTAAAGGGCGCGCGTACGGTGAGATCCCGGCGGTTCGCTTGGGCTTCCGCTAATTGCGCGCGCGCTTGCGACACTTCAGCTTGGGCGCTTGCGACGACGGCGTGCTGCTGCACGATCTGCTGCTCGATGGCCGCTCGCGCCTCACCGAAGATGCCGGCGCTAACCAGCGTCGCATCTGCAGTGGTAAGCGCGCCGCGCGCCGCCGCTACTTGGCGCTGCGTTGCGACCACAAGCGCGGCCTGGCTTTGCTGGGTCGTTATTGCCAGCACGCGCTGCTGTTCGGAGACGTAGCCTTGATCGGCCAGCCGCGACTCTGCTGTGCGATTGAAGGTGTCGGCAGCAAGCGAGGCCCGTTGTTGCGCGACTGACGTTTGGTTCGTAGCGAGGTTGGCCCGCGCTTGTGCGACGCGACCGGCGGCGTCGCTGCGCGCCTGAACCGCTTGCAGGGCGCTCTGTGCTATTTGTTCTTGGAGAACCGCGATTTGCTCGCTGGTAGACGCAACGCGGTCCTGTGCGTCGAGTAACGCTGCCCGCGCGGCTTGCTCCGCGTCGCGCACCTGTGCGTCATCGAGCCTTGCGATGATGTCGCCGGCATGCACGCTATCGCCCTCGCGATAGCGAATTTCAAGAATGCGGCCCGCCGTCTTGGCGGCGATCGCGGAGTCGTCACCTTCGATTCGACCGCTTACGAAGACGACGCTCGCCGGAGCATGCGTCGTAAAAAAGATGCGCCAAACGGCGAACGCCGCCACGGTGAGTACGACGACCACAACGAACGCGATCACGCGGCGTTTCATTTCGCCCCCGTTTCCGCTGCTACGCCGAGGCCGGCTTGCTGCAAGAGCCGTACGAGGAAAAAGCGGATTTGCGCGCGGCTCCATTCACGGCTCGATGAGATAAAAAGCAACCGGTATATCATGGCTCCGCCGATCATGTGTGCGAGGCTATTGATGTCGGTGCTCTTCGGTATGCGCCCCTCATCACGCATCCGTTCGAGCATCGTTAGGAACACCTTCCAACGCGGCTCAACGTACGTGTTTCGATACGTTTCTACCAGCTCCGGACACGTGAGCTGCGCGCCGATGAGCCGGATGGCCAACTGCCGGAATTCTTTTTTGCTCCAACCATCGGCCGCCATATCAATAAATCGTGAAACAAACTCACCGGATTTGAGTTTGGGCAAGATGTCGGCAAGTTGTTCCGTCGATGGTGCGGCGTGATCTCGTGCCGCCTCAATCGCTCGCGCAAGAAGCGGCTCTTTCGACGACCAACGTCGATAAATCGCGGGTCGCGTGACGCCGGCGCGTTTTGCGATGCCCTCAATGCTTACGCCGTCGATGCCGCGCTCGATAAAGAGAGCAAGCGCCGCGCGCAGGATGGCTTTCTCGGTTGAGGGATCTCGAGGTCGCCCTCGCGCGGGCATTTTTTTGGGCATTTACAATACAGAACCGTATCATATATGCCGCGGATAACCCAGTGACGTGGGCTTAGTAGCTTAGAGCATTACCAGGCCGCGCCGTACGCCGATCGTGACCGCCTCGGTACGTGTTGATGCACCGAACTTTGCAAGAATCGATGCGACGTGAAACTTCACGGTGTGTTCGGAAAGGCTCAAGCGTTCGGCAATGCGCTTGTTTGCGAGCCCGCGCGCGAGCATCGCAAGAACATCGCGTTCGCGCAGCGTCAACGTTTCTGCGGTTTCTCCCCGGGTTGTCTGCGTGAAGCCGCCGGCGACGACGGTATAGCTGCGCGCGATAACGGCCGACGCCGCATCGATATCTTCGCGCGATCGGCGGCAAGGACGATCACGGGCGCAGTAAACCCCTCGGCTATCGCGGCGGCTATCGCGCCGTCGTCGGCTAAGTCGCGTACGGTCACGCCGGCAAGTATCTTAGGCGGCAGCGGATTTCTCGCGGGGAACGCGCGCGATGGTAATACGCAGTGGTGCGCCGCCGCGAATGATATCGATGCTGCCGGCCGAGCCCAGCGTTTCCACGAGGGCCGCCGGCACGACATCGCCCGGCAGAACGCCCGAGCGTTCGGCCGCACTGCCGCCTTCGACGGCGATGACCACGTACACGAGGGCGTTATTCGGTGCGCGTCCGGGCATGAGCGCTACGCCCAGGCGTGCTCGTGTATTTGAGGCGCCGAGAAATTGTACGACGGCGTCGCTCGGTCGCTTGCTCCGGCGACGTCGATCGGCGCCGTTTCCGCGTCAACGACGGCTAGCAGTGCAAGATCGGTGGATGAATCGCGTCCGATGATGCGGGCGCTTTCGGTTTTGCCGCCGGCATACACGACCTCGATGTCGTCGTTTTCGAGTGCGTGATCGGCCGTTAGGATGATGCCGGGCCGCACGAAGAAGCCGCTCGACCCGGTGCGGTCCCGGCCTTCAACGGCGACGACGCTCTTGGCGATGCGCTCGACGGTGCCGGCGATATCTTGCGAGAGCGCGACGAGCGCGCCCCCTTGTGATGTTTCCATGTGGGAAGCATGACACGTTTGCAACGCGTCACGCTTCAGCCGAACGGCTGGGTCAGGCCGGGGCGTTTTCCCCGTCGTCCGAGCCGGACTCGTAGGCGAGCACCGGGACGGGATCGGTCGAGCGATCCAAGTAGCCGAAGAGCGAGATGACATCGGGCGCATCTTCGATGACCGCGGCTTCGCTGACGCCGAATACCGCGACGTCGTCCTCGCCGCCCGATTCTTCGGGCGGAATGTACGCGAATTCGAGCAGGCCCGCCGCCGCAAACGCATTCACGATTGCAGACGCTTCGACCATCAGCGTCTCATCGAGTTCGGTCGTTTCACCGCTCTCGAGTGCGCGCAGCGCCTTAAAAAGTTCCGGCGATAGATTCTTTGCGACCGCCGGTTCGTCGCTTGCAAGCTCGGTCGCGTCGTTTGCGGTCTCTGCTCCATTATCCACGCCGCTCACTTACGAGCGGGCGGCACGCCGTGCCTGCGTCAGCCGGCCGCGTCGCGCGCGGCAAGTACCGGTTCGTAGACTTTGCTTGCAATAAAGACATCAAGCAAGGTCTTGTCGACTTTACCGCGGTCGGCGAATTCTTTGACGAGAATGTCGAGCGCTTTCTCCAGCGGCATGGCCGGTTTGTACGGCCGGTCTTTGGCGGTGAGTGCGTCGAACACGTCGCTGATCGTCAGCAAGCGCACTTGCGGCGCGATCTCAAGGCCCTTGAGACCGCGCGGGTAGCCCGTGCCGTCGAGGTGTTCATGGTGCCCGTAGGCGTACTCGGGAACGCTCGGCCACGGTGTTTTCGACCACGGAATTTCACGCAAGAAATAAAATGATTGCGTGACATGCTGTTCCATCTTCGTGCGCTCGTCGTTGGAAAGTGAGCCGCGCGGAATGCGCAGGTAGGCAAGCTCGTTTTCGTCGAGCAGCGGGCGCGGCGCTTCCGCGTCGCGGTACGACATGCCGGCAATCTTGTCGAGGATGTCTGCAACGTCACCCGCGACCACCCGCGGCTCGTTGGCATTTTCGACCGCGCCGAGCAGTTCTTGCAACTCGGTAAGTTGTGTCGCGCGCTTCTCTTCGACAGCCGTGAAGCGCGCGTCACCCGGCGGTACGTTGTCGCGCATCAACTCAAAGAGCGCGCGTGCGGCCTGAGATTCGATTTGCTCGATGCTCAGCAGGAACCGTAAGCGAATCGTATCGAGCCGTCCGTCGGGTAGCTTTTTGGCTTTCCCGAAGATATATTCAGGAACCGCGACCTTACCGAAATCGTGCAAGAGCGATGCATAGCGCATCTCTCGGAGTTGGTCGACATCAAAATGAACGTCGGCGAGCGGGCCTGCCGCGATCGCGTTGATCGTCTCACCTTGCAGGACCGTCAGCTCGGCCACGCGCGAGCTATGGCCCTGCGTCGACTTATCGCGAACCTCGATCGCTTTCACCGAGGCGCGCACGAACTGCTCGAAGAGGTCTTGAATCGATTCGAGCAGCGCTTTGTTTTCGAGCGCCACGCCCGCCTGTGAAGCGAGCGAGAGCAGCACTTGCTCGTCGTGTGCGCTGAACGGTTCGACTGCGTGCTCGGTCATCTCGGGCGATTCGAGGAGCATCTCGAAGTCGGGCTTGCGATTGATGAGCATGATCGAGCCGACAACCGCTTCATTATGATCGCGCATCGGGACGCACAGCACGGATTTTGTGCGATAGTTATTCTGCTTGTCGAAAGTGTTGTTGAAGCGGTATTCCTGGTTTTCGCCGAGTTCGTAGGCATCGTCGATGCGCAGCACTTCGCCGCTGAGCGCGACGTAGCCCGAGATCGAACCGCGTGATAGCGGCAGCATGAAGCCGAGGTAGGATCCCGAGTCACCCGGGCCGGTTTGCGCGACGGCAAAACGGAGTTTGCGTTCGCCGCTGGCTTCATCGTCGGTCAGCAAAAACAAGCTGCCCGAATCCGCGCTCGTCAATTCGCGCGCACTGCGTACGATCGTCTGCTGGAGTTTGGTGATGTCGCGCTCGGCGGAAAGTGCGACGCCGATTTGGAGCAGATGACTGCTTTCGCGTTCGGTCGCGCCGGCGCGAGCGCGCAGCGCTTCGGCCTCGGCTTTGAGTTGCAGCACGGCAGCGGCGCCGCGCACGGTCGCCAGCAACGCATGCGGATCGATCGGCCATGTCAGCCAGCCGCCGACGTTGTCGCTGGCCGATAGCCACTCGGCGTCGGGGTCGCCCGGCGGCGCGATGATCACCGTCGTCGCTTCTTGCGCGAGCTGGATGAGCATGAGTGATTGTTCGATCGCGGGGCGTTTGCCGAGCGTGCGCAAGCGGTCGATGTCGATCAAGTAGACGACATGTTCGCCCTCGTCGTGTTCGGGCTCGTAGGGGAAACCGGCGGCGCGGTGCGCGATCCCGGCCGATGCCAGCGCAGCGGCGCTGACGAACGGCAAATCGAAGCCGTGCGGATAGACCAGCACGAAATCAGATGAGGTGGAGACGGGAGCTCGCTCGGTTGTGCGCATGAAGCTTCTTCGTAGTATATCGTACGATCGGTTTTCGGATCGTAGGCAGATTCGGCCACGGCGGGACCGTTCCCCAGGGAGGCGAACCCCGTAGCTCGATGTTCGATGAGACGATCGCCAGGCGTGTCCGCCCGCTCGCGGAGGCATTCCGAGCGAGCGGTTTCGCCCGATTGCGCGTCAAGGACGGTGATTTCGAGCTGGAATTGCGCCGCTCGGGCCGCTCGTCCGCCGGTTCTCTGCCGACCGATGCGCCTGCAGCACCCCCGGAATCGGCAGTCCCCAAGCCCGAGGTCCTGACGAGCGATCTGGTCGGCGTCATCCGTTTGTCGCGGCCGGCGGTGAGTGAAGGGCAAACGCTCGAGAGCGACCGCGAGCTTGCATTCGTCGAAGCACTCGGGATTCGCAACCCGGTGCGCTCGCGCGGCGCGGGAAAAATCTGCGCGATTTTTGTGACCGAGGGCCAGCCGGTCGAGTACGGCCAACCGCTCTTTGCGATCGAGCGGGGCTGACCGGTGTTCCGCAAGGTGCTCATTGCAAACCGCGGCGAGATTGCGCTACGTATCAACCGCGCGTGCAGTGAACTCGGCGTTGGGACCGTAGCGATTTTTTCTGAGGCCGACCGGCAATCGTTGCATGTACGCCATGCCGACGAGGCGTTTTGTGTCGGCCCCGGGCCCGTGATGCGCTCGTATCTCAACATACCGAATATTATTTCGACGGCGCTCATCAGCGGCGCGGACGCCATTCACCCCGGTTACGGTTTTCTGGCTGAGAACGCGCGCTTTGCCGAGATCGCGCGCGATCACGGCTTGACGTTCATCGGACCCGCGCCTGCGGTGATCGCGGCGATGGGCGATAAGGCAACCGCCAAGCGTATCATGCGCGAGGCCGGCGTGCCGACAACGCCGGGCAGCGATATCGTCGCGTCGGCGCAAGAAGCGCAGTCCGTTGCAGACGCAATGGGCTATCCGGTATTGCTCAAGGCGACGGCCGGCGGCGGCGGCAAGGGCATGCGTGCAGTGTACGAGCCCGGCGATCTGCCCGGCGCCTTTGCGACGGCGCAAGCGGAAGCCGAGGCATCGTTCAAAGACGGCCGCATGTATGTCGAGAAACTGATCCTCTCACCGCGTCACATCGAAGTGCAGTTACTCGGCGACGAACACGGCGGGCTCGTTCATTTGGGGGAGCGCGACTGTTCGATTCAAAAGCCGTCGCATCAAAAGCTGATCGAAGAAGCGCCGGCGGCTGCACTCGATCCGGCCCTGCGCGACAAGTTGCATGCGACGGCGCTAGCCGCCGGGCGCGCCGTCAACTACACCAATGCCGGCACGCTGGAATTTCTCGTGACCGGCAGCGACGTGTATTTCATGGAGATGAACACGCGTATTCAAGTCGAGCATCCGGTGACCGAACTCGTCTACGGTGTCGATTTGGTTAAAGAACAGATTCGCGTTGCCGCGGGCGAGTCGCTGGGCTTTGTACAGGACGACCTGCATCCGGTCGGCCACGCGATTGAAGTTCGTGTCAACGCCGAAGACCCGGATAACAATTTCGCGCCGGCTGCCGGCACGCTCACTCGGGTTGAGTTCCCGGGCGGACCGGGCGTGCGCGTCGATACTCACGTCTATTCGGGCGCGGTGATTCCACCTTATTACGATTCCATGATCGCCAAGATCATCACGCATGGCCGCACGCGCGAGGCGGCGATCGCCCGGATGGAACGCGCGCTAACCGAAACGCGTATCGAAGGGGTGAAAACGACGGTCGATTTTTGCCGCGACGTGCTGCGCGACGACGACTTTCGGCGCGCGGGCCTGGGGGTCGAATGGCTCGGGCGCGATTTTATGGCCCGGCATGCAACGCACTCCGGCGGCGTAGCGGTTTAACGAGCGTTCATGCCATCACGACGACACGCGCGGGAGCTTGCACTCCAGGCGCTCTACGGCGCCGAAGTCGGCCACAAGCCGGCCGCGGAAATGATTGACGAAACGGTCGGCACGAGCGGGCCGGCGGAGACGCGCACATTTGTGCGTGATCTCGTTCTCGGTACGCTCGACCACGCTGCGGAGAGCGATCTCATCATCGCGCCGCTCTTGGAAGGCTGGACGATCGATCGCTTGCCGACGATCGACCGCATCGTGCTGCGCATGAGCGTCTTTGAGCTGCAGCACCGCCGTGATACGCCGCGGCCGGTGGTCATCAACGAAGCGGTCGAGTTGGCCAAAAAATTCTCGACCGAAGACTCCGGCCGATTCGTCAACGGCGTGCTCTCGAAGGCCCGGCAGTAGCGTATGGCAAGTGGCGTACGGCCCGCCGCGCGGCGGCGGAAGAAACGCGGAACGTCGGGCGGCTCGGGGCGCGGTTGGGCGATCGTTCGCGCGCTGACGATCGCTGCGGCCTTTTGCATTTTGCTCGTCGTCGGCGTTATCGCCGGCATCGTGACGTCATACTCGAAAGACTTGCCCGACATTAACCGGATGGCGGACTATCAGCCGTCGCGTTCGACGCGCGTCTTCGCGCGCGACGGCAGCCTGCTTGCGAATCTCTACCACGAGAACCGCACCTGGGTCGGCATCGACAAGATTCCGGTGATCGTTCGCAATGCATTCGTCGCGACGGAAGACCGGAATTTTTATAACCATCACGGCGTCGACATGGGCGGTATCGCGCGCGCCGCGTACGCCGACTGGCGCCACGAGCAGTTTCAGGGCGCGTCGACAATCACGCAACAACTCGCGCGCGCGCTATTTCTTTCGAATGAGGTTTCGATCTCGCGCAAGATTCAAGAAGCGCTGCTTGCGATCGAAATCGAGCGCTACTACACGAAGGACGAAATTCTCGAGCGCTATCTCAATCTCATTTACTTCGGTTCGGGAGCCTACGGTATCGAAGCTGCTGCGCACACCTACTTCGGCACCGATACGCAGCGCTTGACAATCGGCCAGGCGGCGATGCTCGCGGGCATGCCCGCCGCGCCGTCCGACTATTCGCCGTACGTCAGTCTCCCGCACGCAAAAGATCGCCAAGAACACGTGCTCGCGCGCATGGTCGCGAGCGGCTTCATCACAGCCGACCAAGCGCGCGTTGAAGCGGCGCGGCCACTCGGGTTGATCGGCGAACGTCCGGCCGGCCTGCAGTCGTACGCGCATCCGTATTTCACGACATACGTTACCCACGCGCTCGAATCGCAGTTCGGCACACAATCGACATTCGAGGGCGGACTGCAGGTGTACACGAGCCTGGATCCCGCGATGCAGGCCGACGCCGAGTCGGCCATCGATTGGGGCGTCGGGCGCGCGCGTGCCGAAGGCATCGGCGCGCATCAGGCGGCGCTTGTTGCACTGCGTCCATCGACCGGCGAGATTTTAGCAATGGTCGGCGGGGCGGGCGGATTTTCGATCACCAATCAATTCAACCGCGCGTGGCAAGCCCGCCGTCAACCCGGCTCGTCGTTCAAAGTCTTCGTTTATACCGCTGCCGTTGACGGCGGGATGCCGCCGACCGCGATTGTGGAAGACACGCCCATTAGCTATCCGATGGGCGACGGTACGCTGTGGTCGCCCAAAGACGACGACAACCGTTTCTTCGGCGCGATCACCTTGCGCTATGCGCTCGCGCAGTCGCGTAACGTCGTTGCCGTCAAACTAGCCTCGCAACTCGGCATCGACCGCGTGATCGAGTACGCGAAACGTATGGGAATCAAAGAGCCGCTCCAGGCCAATCTCTCGCTCGCGCTCGGATCGAGCGTCGTGACGCCGCTGGACATGGCCAGCGCCTATTCGACGATCGCCAACCAAGGCGTGCATATCGATCCCTCGCCGATTCGTATCGTGCGCGATTCGCTCGGTACGCCGATTCTGGATAACTCCTATCCGCAGCAGACCGAAGTGATCAGCGCCGGTACGGCGTACATCATGACGTCGATGATGGAGTCGGTCATTAAAGAAGGCACGGGTTACCCGAATGCCGAGCTTGGCCGGCCCGCTGCCGGGAAAACCGGCACGACCACAGATTTTCGCGATGCCTGGTTCGTCGGCTTCACGCCCGATCTTGTTGCCGCCGTATGGCTGGGAAACGACGATTACACGCGCATGAACGAAAGTTACGGCGGTAACATTCCGGCGCGCATTTGGGCGCGCTTCATGAAAGCCGCCCTCGCGAAGACGCCCAAACACGATTTTGTTCTGCCGGTCGGCGAAGTTCGCAAAGTCACGTTGTGCGGCAGCGGCCGCTCCGAAGTCTTTCTGGTCGGCACCGAACCCGCCCACACATGCGGCGACGGCGAAGTTCATACGAAGAAGAAGCCGGCGCAAACAATAGGAGCGCCGATGACGCCGGTGGCGGTGCCGAAGGCACCCATCAGCACGGCACCGGACGTGCCGGCGAACTCCGTCGGTGACGGTACAACATTCCAGCGGCTCGACAATGGAACGCCGGCGCCGGTGAAGTCACCGTAGTGCGCGCTACCGGTGCGGCGCCGTCGTATCCGGTCGTGCCGGTCGGACGCCTGGCGAACTACATCACCCGCCGGCTAGCTGACGATCCGAAACTCAAGTGGATCGGCGTGCGCGGCGAAGTGTCCGGCCTGTCGATTCAAGCCAACGGCACGGTGTATTTCGATCTTAAGGATCGCAATGCGCTGATCAATTGCGTGGTTTGGAGCGAAGCCGCTGCGTCGTTGCCGCCGCTAACAAACGGTGCCGACGTCGTTGCCGTCGGCAATGTCGGCACCTTTGAAAAGAAGAGCCGCTATCAACTCGTCGTGTATCTCGTCGAACAAGGCGGCGTCGGCCGCTTACACGCCGTGTACGAAGAACTCAAACGGCGGCTTGATGATGAGGGCCTGTTCGCGCTTGCGCGCAAGCGGCCGCTGCCGAAGTATCCGTTTTCCGTCGGCCTGATCTCGTCGCGCACGGCCAACGGCGCGGGCGATTTTCTCGCGCAGGCAGCGAGCTTGGCGCCTCAGGTCGCGATCACGCTGTTCGAAACGCCGGTGCAGGGTGAAAACGCTGCGCCGGAGATCGTCCGTGCGATCGAACGTGCGTCGCGTGCGCCGCTCGACCTCGTCGTCATCGCGCGTGGCGGCGGTTCGTACGAGGATCTCTTTGTTTTTAACGACGAGCGCGTCGTGCGTGCGCTCGCGCGCTGCACGCATCCGACGGTGTCGGCGATCGGTCACGAGGCCGACGTTACCCTGACCGACTCCGTCGCCGACGTGCGCGCGGCAACGCCGTCGGCGGCGGCGCAGACGGTCTTGCCGCGGCGCGCCGAACTCATGCGAACGATTGCCGCTTTGGCTGGGACACTCGACCGGACGCTGGGACGTGCCGTTGGGCGGCTGCGCGGCGAATTGCGGCGAATTGCGATCCGCTCGGCGCTCGCGGATCCCGCGCGCGTGCTTGCATCGCGCCGGCAGTCGGCGGACACGGCGACCGCCGATTTGCGACGTTCTGTCGACACGTGCGTACGGAGCGCGCACGATCGCATTGCCAAGCTGTCGCGCCGCCTCGAAGCGCGTAATCCGAACGTGCAACTCGCGGCCCGGCGCGAACGCTTGGCGTTGGCCAAATACGGTTTGCAACGCTGGGGCGTCAGTCCGGCCGCAGCGTCACGGCGTCAGCTC
>Ga0302325_10019450_pt1 | contig 14283 bp, 13 predicted proteins | sample Palsa_T0_2_FD_201948 | JGI IMG/M metagenome (GOLD analysis project Ga0302325, IMG submission 201948) | Peat permafrost microbial communities from Stordalen Mire near Abisko, Sweden - Palsa_T0_2 | ecosystem: Environmental > Terrestrial > Soil > Palsa > Peat permafrost | place: Sweden: Abisko... | reverse complement strand
GCGCGATCCGGAGTCGGCCTCGACGGCCCAGCCGCAGGGGCTGGACTACTTCGGCGCGCGGTTTGACTCCTCGGCCACGGGCCGCTTCATGAGCCCGGACTGGGCCAACAAGCCGGAGCCCGTGCCCTACGCCAAGCTGGGCAACCCGCAAACGCTCAACCTCTACGCGTTTGCTGGGAACAACCCGGAGTCCGATCCGGATTTGGACGGGCATGAAATGGAAACGGCGCCGCTGCCCTCATCCTGCGATGGGAACGGCGGCCTTTGTTCGTCCATTAGGGATTCGGTTTCCGAAGGCGGATCAATCCAAGGCGGGGTAGCGGCCTACGATAATTCCTTACCGCAGGCTAAGTCCACTAGCTCGCCACAAACACAGAGCGGACCTAGCGGACCTCAGGCCCAACAACAGAGCACGAGTTCCACTGCGACGACAAACCCAAATGCTACGGCTGAGCAGCACCAATACGATCTCGTCGTGAATAGGACGAACAAACTGCTCGGTACTGATGATGCAGCGGATCATATTGACTCAGATGGAAAGCTGGACGGCGGCAATTACGCGTTTTCAATAAACCACAATGACAAGTCCGACGATGCTTTTCAGCGTTCATTGAACAAAGCATTAGGAGAAGCGACTGGCGATACAGGCGCTCATGGAGGTCTGACGCCGCCGACCCATCGCTTAGGTTTCAGCACTTCTTTGCATCATGACAACGACGCGCTGCATGTTGACCACTTCAACGGAGCAAAATTCCCCATTGGAACGCTGCTTCATGCAATCGTCGATGTTGGAATTGGACATCTGGCGGGGCCAAACTTTGCATTTTCTTACGCAGGTGTTCAGCAATGAAGATGAGCAAAGTGGTTTTCTACTGTCTGATTGTTGGTGCTATGAATTGTTCAGGACAAATTCGTCAAGAAGCTTTTCGGCTTGATTTGCAGAGTCACGGATGGCATGTAGATCAAGGGGTCTTGAATGGATCATCGCTTCCACAAACGATGGACTTTTCAGACGACGGTTCTTTATGGGTGGCTTTCCCTACAGAAGCGTCGAAGGCACTTCAAACCCACGATCAATCCTCTGGGTACAAGGGGAAGATTCTACACCTAGCGCCGACCGGCGGCGTGCTCGATGAATGCAGCACTGAAGCGATGCAATGGGAATATCTGAGGCTTTTTGCCCAGCGCACAGAAGGTTTTACTCTCGATGCGGTGGACAAGATCGTCACCTATGATGCCCGTTGCAAAGAAATGGCGCAGTATCCCACAGGGATGCGAACAGAGACGGCGTTTTCGCCAGATCGCTCCTCGATCTACACCCGTTCACGAGACAACAACATACATGTTCTCAAGAATGGGAACTTGCAAGTGCTTAAAGCGTTTAATCTGCCGGAAGGAGTGAACCGGAAGCCCGTCCTTTTCGGCGATGAATCGGTAGTCTTTCCGATCACTGTACAGACGAAGGGTTGCTATCAAACACAGTTCACTCGAATGGATGTGAAGACGGGCAAGGATGCGCCGTGGACGACGCTGGAATGCGCACGGTACAACCTGCTTGGCGACGGGCACATAATTTACACGAGCATGAAGGGCGACAGCCCGCTGGAGATTACCGGCGAAGGCAACGTCTCTTCGGCATCCTACAAGCCGCCCAAAGATGCTTATATCGACCGGGGTATCTTAGACGGCAGCAGCCCTGTCGTATCCCCTCAGTCCTTGCGTGTAGTCGAGGAGCTGATCGAGGCGAAAGGCAGGCATCCATCACTCGATATATCTGGCAAGTTCGTTGGCCGGGACATCGTGCTTCTGGACATGCATGCCGGCACGGCTCTGCTGACAGTGAAGGTGCCCTTGAGTACGCAGGTATATTCCTACGCGCTGTCTCGGGATGGAAAACGGCTAGCCGTTTTGCTTGACTCGCAGCTGACCCTCTATCAGGTGCCATGAGGAATCCCCGGCGTTGGCTCAGGCCGTCCCTCTGGGGCGGCTTGCTTGCGTCTGGCGTTCCATCGGGAGCCGTACCGCCCGAGAGCAGAGACGGCGCTGCCTACGGCATCGGCTGGATAGGGACCATCGGCACCCTCAACAAGACAACCTCCAATACGTACAACCTCGACGGCTCGGTGGCCACGACCACGTATCCCAACGGCACCGACGTGGTCACCTATACGACGGGCGCAGATGGCAGAACAACCTCGGCAAGCGACGCTATCGGCTATGGCAACGTAATCAGCTACGCGACATCGCTGGTATATGCTCCCACCGGACAGCTCACCAGCGGCTTGTTTGGCAATTCGGTCAGCTACGCGGGCATCTTGGAGACCAACAGCTACAACAGCCGGGGGCAGCCCATCCGCTTGCAGGACTGCGGGCTGACCACCTGCACGGACGGCTCCGGATCGGGGACACCGTACCTGCTCGATCAGAGCTACAATTATGGCCTGGGAGTGAACGACAACGGCAACGTGCTGGCAATTACCGACAACGCGGGCAGAAAGCCTTCGCAGACGTTTACCTACGACGGGTTGAACCGGCTCTTAACTGCGCAAGGCAGCACCACGTGGGGCATCAACTTCGCCAGCGGCATCGATGCATGGGGAAACCTGACGCAGACCGGCACCCTCAGCGGCACGTCCACCAATCCCATGTCCATGAGCCAGGCGGTCAACGTCAAAAACCAGTTCACGCTCGGCGGCTACACCTATGACGCCGTCGGCAATGTGCTGACCGATGGCTCCGGCAACACCTCCTGCTCGGGCGCAACATATACCTGGAATGCGGAAGAGGAGATCATCTGCGCGCTCGGCGCCAGCTACACCTACGATGGCGACGGCATCCGCGTGCAAAAGACGGGCGGCGACTCCACGCCTACCATCTACTGGGGCGCGGGCACGCTGGCCGAGAGCGACACCAGCGGCAATCTGACCAGCGAGTACGTCTTTGTGAATGGCAGGCGCATCGCGCGGCGTGACGTTTCCACAGGCAACGTGTACTACCTCTTCGCGGATATGCTTGTCTCGTCCAATGTGGTGGCTACGTCGGCGGGCGCGCTTGAGAACGAGAGCCAGTTCTATCCTTACGGCGGAGAGCGGGTCGTGACGCAGGGACTGACCAATCAGAAGTACAAGTTCGAGGGCAAGGAGCGCGATCCGGAGTCGGCCTCGACGGCGCAGCCGCAGGGGCTTGACAACTTTGGCGCGCGGTTCGATTCCTCGGCCACGGGCCGCTTCATGAGCCCGGACTGGGCCAACAAGCCGGAGCCCGTGCCCTACGCCAAGCTGGGCAACCCGCAGACGCTCAACCTCTACGCCTTCGCCGGGAATAACCCCGAGTCCGCGCCCGATATCGATGGGCATACGGTGAGCTTGGAGCAGTATCAGGCGAGTCTCTGGTCTACCTGGCACCCAGATCAGATGGGCGATCTCGATGAGATTGCATCTGAATCCAGCGAGGCATACTTTGAAAAGGCAGAGCAGGCTTCCGCAGCCGAGCCGCAGACGCAGAATGGAACGCAGGCCCAACAGCAGAGCCAGCCGCAATATGGCCGCCAGCCCAATGGCTCATATTTGGCCGATCCTGCGAAGGTAAAAAAGGCGATTAAAGCCAAAAAGCCGATTCTTGAACCGGGTAATCCGGATCATAAGTCTGAATGTGTCTTCGCGTGTAATTCTTGGCACAGATGAAGAACATAGGTACGCCCCAGTGGACGAAAGGAAAGCCTGCTTTAGAACTCAACGACACTACTGACATTGGGCTTGCGATTGCAACTCTTGGCTCAGGGACCTATTCTTCCGAATATGGGAACTCCGGAATTTACATGGGGCATGATGCAAATGGAGGTATCAGGATTGTCGATCAGTGGCCAAACAATGGGCCGGCTTATGATCATCCACGCGAACATACTTTGACCAGGCACGATCAGGGGGTCGCCATGGATCCCAGCGCGTATTTCGTGATCATTGTGAAGAACCCCTAGTTCCGAGGAAACAGAATGAATCCGATTCTCAATGCCTTTCTATTCAGTTTCGCAGCAGCGTGGGGACTTGCGGCCGTAGCGCAGACACCCGAGCAGGCGAGCCCGGCTAATCGCCCGGAAACAGCGGTCAGAAGTCTCTATCGCCAAGTGCAAGTTCGCGCGCCGTCTGGCCTTCTCCGCGGTGCCGATATGCGAGTATTTGGCCCCTATCTCAGCCAATCGCTGCGTCGAAAGATTGATCTAACTGATGCTTGCGAAAGAGATTGGGTCCGTCAGAATCACGGGCAAGCCGTAAAGGCGCCTTTTGCCTGGTCCGAGTTCGGGATGTTTTCCGGGGCGAACGAACGAACTTCGCCGGGAACATTTCATATTGAAAGCATTCGCAAAGATGATGATGGATCTTTTCAAGTAGTTGTGGGCTTGACATATCGACCCGGGGATGGTTCCGGCTCGTGGCGCGTGACAGATCACGTGATACGAGAAGATGGTCGTTTTGTATTGGACGACGTACTCTTTCCCAAGGAGGGTCCGGAAGATGGCTCGACGCTGACCGGTAGACTCTCCGAAGGATGCAAAGGACCTCGCTGGGTTGGATTGCGTTAGCTCCACGTGGGCTGTGGCATATGGGACAGGCCCAACAACCGATGACCAATGGCGCAGGCGCATTGCGAGGCGCGACGTCTCCGGCAACCACGTGTATTATCTGTTTGCGGATATGCTTGGCTCGTCCAATGTGGTGGCCACGTCGGCGGGCGCGCTTGAGAACGAGAGCCAGTTCTATCCTTACGGCGGAGAGCGGGTCGTGACGCAGGGACTGACCAATCAGAAGTACAAGTTCGAGGGCAAGGAGCGCGATCCGGAGTCGGCCTCGGTGGCGCAGCCGCAGGGGCTGGACAACTTCGGCGCGCGGTTCGACTCCTCGGCCACGGGCCGCTTCATGAGCCCGGACTGGGCCAACAAGCCCGAGCCGGTGCCCAACGCCAAGCTGGGCAATCCGCAGACGCTCAACCTCTACGCCTTCGCCGGAAACAACCCTGAATCCGCACCGGATATCGATGGGCATACCGTGAGCTTGGAGCAGTATCAGGCGAGTCTTTGGTCTACCTGGCACCCAGACCAGTTGGGAGGGGATGAGGATTACACTGTTGCGCCTCCTGGAAGCACCGCCTCGCCAGCGCTTCAAATGGGAGCAGTACAGCCAGGTTGCTTGGCCTGCGATGGTGCGCCGCAAAATCTGGCCCAACAGCAGAGCGGTTCATCGGGTGGCGGCGGCTTCTGGAGTGGGTTGAAGCACGGCTTTAGCAATCTTCTTCATTTCCATTCCTGGGGCTATGTCAAAGCGACGGTCACAGACACTGAAACATATTCCATATCAGAACCCAACGGGCACATTACGGCTGCTACAGATATTGCAGGTGTAGCCGCCTTGGGTAGCGAGAAAGCGGCAAAGGTGCTGGGACCTGTGGGTGCGGTAGTAAGCGCAGTGAATGATCCGAGTCCTTACAACCTCACCATAACGGGGCTCGGATTTGTTCCTAGAGTAGCCGAGCCAGTTGGTTTCATTACTGCAGAAGCGGATTTATTCACTTGGCAATTCAATACTTTTGTTGACGGGGCGATAAACGCAGAAGCAATAAAAGCAGGTCAGAGAAATTCAGAAATGGGTATCTCGCCGAGTCCCGGTGAGCGGATGGGGGATTGTCCGCTTAATATGTGTGATCAGTGAAGTATGGGGGCCCTATTCGTGTTTGATTTGAGCTTACTTCTAAAACCGCCGCTTGTCTTCTTGATGCTAGGCGTCATCTCAATTTCTGCGAGCGTGGTTTGGACGTTGACTGGCCGAGTGTGGGTCCGTTTTCACGGCTGGGTCTACCGCGCTAAAGAACCGGGATCGTTTTGGTGGGAAGTCATACTCTATTTTCTCTGTGGTGTTGGTCTAATCGTTTATTTTCTGAGCAAGGTTTAGGACGTTCGAATTGATGAGGAAGGCTAAATGAGGAGAGTATGTTTCGGTTGGTTCGTGTTCTGCGGACTAACCGCCATATTGGGATGCCGGACGCCTTCCGTGGACTGGAATGGTACATGGAGAGTGAATTCCTCGAAGAGCAACTTTCAGGGTCCGATTGTTACAATCTCGATTTCGGCGGATGGTGAATATCGCTACGACTATGGAACATCGAGTATCACTTTCCGCATTGATTATGACTCTAATGGTAGAGCGGTCGTGATTGGCGGCCATGTGAACATGACCGTCGATGACGGCTCTGACGCACAGTCGGCTCTGGCGGCAAGACTCGGTCCTGGTCCGCACGGCTACAACGAAGACGCAGCAACCGGACAAGGACAAGGGAGCGAATTTTCGCGACTTGGTACAAGTCCTTCGGTGCATCTGGATGGTGGCCTTCTGCATGTCGACAGATTTAACGCAAGCGCCTGGGGAGGTTTAGGTGTCGTTCCGCACTTTTTCTACGATGTCATGTATGGACATATGCAAGGCAGCAGCAATCCGATGCTTCCTTACTAGCGGGGTTTTCGGGATGACTTTTGTTTTCGCTATGAGTGCTGGCGCTGCTTCCAAGTCGTCGGCACCAGGTGCAGCAGTGCAACTGTTTCCTAGCCGAAGTGTTTCACTCAAAACCTGTGGGTGGGAACCTGAACCGCTTGTCGTTCATCACACGGGCTACGTTCCCTTAAAGTTGGCCTTCGATCATCGAGGAAACCTCTGGACTGGTTACACCAAAAAGTCGCAGCAAGTCGTTCCTCGTAGCGCGCCTGAACTTGGTGCACAGTACAACGTCGTCGAGCTGTCTGGAAATCCAACGCAGTGTGTGGTTCAGATGAAGCTCCCCACTACGGAGAGCAGTCCTGTCGCAGTGCTCTTCTCGGACAAGGACGACATGCTCGTCGTGGCCAATGATAAGTTGCACGTTGTCGATCAGAATGGCTTCAAGGAGCGAGCGGCCTTCGATCTGCTGAGAGCCTCTGATCAGGCCCGCTATCAGGTTCTGCAATCTCCTCAGCGAAAGAGTCTCGTTGCCCTCGCTGATGGGTTCACTAGGGCCGAGAGCAGTTACACCTGGCTCGACTCAGCATCGTTGCAGGTTCTCCACTCCTGCTCATACCCGCCGGTGCCAGAGCATTACGTTCGGCTTCGGTCTTTTGCTGACGATGGAAGGTTCATCGAGGTCGAACATGGGCCAGGGACCCAAGGCCACTGGATTTCGGAGGGGCGTTACTGCTCTGCGAAGACAATCATCCCCCCTGACCACATCCAGCCAGCGGCTGCGATCATGCTCGAATCCGAAACTGCTTACTTCCGTGACAATCCGCTCAACGACAATCTCCCGAGTATCGTGGTCTATGATCGGGCCGGAACTCTGCTTCACAGCGTCCCTGGACATGACAAGGAGTCGATGTCTGCCAACGGTGGAACGGTCATTTCCGAGGATGGGCGGCGCGCTGCTGTCTTGCTTAACATCACGTCGGGCGGCGCTCGTTGGCTCGATATCAGCAATCATGTTGCTGCGCAGCGTGTGGACATCTACGACACGGCAACATGGACGCGCATCGCCCAGATCAGTCTGTCTTCTAAGGGGGAAGCAGAACTTGCGTTCTCTCCAGACGGCAAAACGCTGGCCATCCAAACGAATGACCTTGTTCAGTTCTACGATGCTCTGCCTTAGCTGACCTGCTCCCCGCCGTCGTCTTGTCCGCCCCTGAAATCATCTCCTGGCCAGCATGGTGACGCCTGCCATGCTTCGCATGGGCTGTAGGCAGGACACACCACCCCGGATCGGGTGCTGCGGAGTAACCTTGGGTTGCTGTAGAGCAACTTCCTGCCGGAGATGGCGTCTAAAGGAAAAAGCGCGTTGAAGACGAGCGCGCCCAAAGCACATGTTCGGAGTACGCGGATGAGCCGAGTCATCATCGAGCACACGCGGAAGAGTTTTATCTTTAGCAGCCAGTCTGTTCGCTAGCCGAGGCCGCACGGAATCCGTGCGGCCTTGCTGCATCTTGCCTTGGAAAAACAAAATCGGAGCCTTGAAAACGAATGGCGGAGGTGCGCAGTGAAACACGATCTGCGATCCAAGTCAGTGAGTACGAAGGTGTCGGAGGCGGAGCTGCGCGTGCTGGAATCGCGGGCGGAGCGCGCCGGGTTGACGCTGTCGGAGTGGGTGCGGGATGTTCTGCTCGGGTCGAGCGTGGACGCGGGCACAATGGCAGCGGAGCGGGCCATCCTCGCGGAGATGCTGGCGATGCGGGCGATCCTGCTGAACTTCATGCTGAAGCTGAGTATGCGCCAGCCGATCACGGAGCAGGTAAGCCGTGAGCTGATCGAGTGGGCGGACTCGAACAAGATGAAGCGGGCGCTGGAAGTGCTGGCCAAAAACTCCACACGCGAGGAGCGGATGCAGGCAGCGCCGCCAGAGCCGGAGCTGCCTAAGACGGCGACGAAAGCAGCGCCGGGAGAGGAGCTATAAAGCGATGCTGACACTATCAAAACCAATTTCAGCGAGCCAGGCGCAGGCGTATCACAAGTCCGAGTTCGCGAACGCCAAAGAGAACTACTACACGGAGTCCGCGAGTGTGCGGGGCGAGTGGCAGGGCCAGCTTGCGGAGCGTTGGGGCTTGACGGGCGAGGTGCAGGAGCAGCAGTTCGCGCGGCTGTCCGAAGGCCAGCATCCAGCGACCGGTGAGCAGCTTGTGCGGCATCAAACGGCGCGTGAGTATGAGAACGAGCGCGGCGTGATCGTCCACTCGATGGAGCATCGGGCCGGGTGGGATGCGACGTTCTCGGCACCAAAGAGCGTGTCTCTGACGGCGTTGGTTGGAGGCGACGACCGTGTGCGCGAGGCGCACAGGGACAGCGTGAAGGTCGCTCTCGATGAGATGGAAAAGTATGTGCAGGCGCGGATCGGCGGCAATGCACCGGCGCAGACGACGGGCGCGTGGGCCGTCGCCAAGTTCGAGCATGACAGCAGTAGGCCGGTCGATGGCTACGCCGCGCCGCAGCTTCATACGCATGTGGTCGTCTTCAACGTGACCGAAACCGCCGATGGAAACACGCGGGCGTTGCAGCCGCAGGAGCTATACAAAACCCAGCAGTACGCGACGGGGGTCTATCGCTCAGAGCTTGCGGTGCAGTTGCAGCGGATGGGCTACGAGATCGAGCGCGGCGAGCATGGGCAACCGGAGATCAAAGGCTACTCGCGCGAGTACCTGGAGGCGTCGAGTCCGCGGCGTCAGCAGATCGTCGAGCACATGGAAGCCGCGGGGCGCAGCGGCGCCGGAGCCGCGCAGATCGCGGCTCACCAGACACGCGATGCAAAGCAGCCGCTCTCGCACGAAGAGGTCAGGGCGCAACATCAAAAGATGGCCGCAGAGTACGGCCAGCAGCCGCAGCGTGTGTTGGTCGAAGCGGCACAGCGGCCAGGTGTGGAGCTGAAAACCAGAGCAATCGAAGCTCGCCGCGCAGGAGGGCATGGGCTACGCCCGCGAACGTGGCATGGAGCGCGAGGCCGTGACGGATGAAAGAAGCCTCATGCGCGATGCGCTCAAACACACGATGGGCGATGCCCGGTTGCCGGAGATAAAAGCCGAGTTCGACAAGCGTGTGCAGTCTTCGGAACTGATCGAGGTTCCACGTCGAGAAGGGCTTGCGGGCCGCGCGTTCACGACCGGCGAGATGCAGGGTTACGAGCGTGAGCTGATCGACCGGATGAAGATGGGCCAGGGCAATCGTGATGTGTTGGCCGATGGCAACGTGCGGCAGCGCGCAAGTTCCACGACATCCATGTGGTTCACGCTTCGCCCACCACGACAGAAGCGCTTGCCCGTATCGGCGCTCTGTACGGAATCGAGGACGAGATCCGAGGCAGGCCCGCTGAACTTCGCTGCTCGATTCGCCGGGCGCGTGCAAAGCCGCTGCTCGACGAGTTGCGCAATTGGATGGAAAAGACGCTGCGTTCTCTCTCAACCAAGAGCGAGACTGCGGGCGCGATCCGCTATGCGCTCACCCACTGGCGTGCCCTGACCCGCTACGTGGACGATGGGCTTTTGGAAATCGATAATAACGCCGCCGAACGGGCGCTGCGCGCCGTGGCGATCGGCCGCAAGAACTATCTCTTTATGGGGGCCGATTCCGGCGGCCAACGAGCGGCATCGCTCTATAGCCTGATCGGGTCGGCCAAGCTGAACGGACTAGATCCGGCGTTCTACCAGCGCACGGTCCTGGCAAAGATCGCCGAGCATCCCATCCACCGCATCACGGAACTGCTGCCCTGGAACATCGCCGCCTCACTCCAGGCCGACTCTTCCAAGGCCGCTTAGACCGACTCAACAAGTGTCCACTTACAAATAAGTGGACACTTGTTGGCACACTCCCCTCAAGTCAAGATGGGAACTTCGGACGCTTACCGTCAAGCTGCGCCCAGCAGAAAAGTTCTAAAATCGTTCTCCAGGGCCGACCATTAACTTCTTAGATTTAGGTTGTTTATGCCGACGTTCGTCGTCGGCATTTTTCTTCCACTTATCAAGTTGTGACGTAATCTCGACGTTATCCAAGCTCGCTGCGGCTTTTCGCTTGGCATCCTGCCGGATTTGCGAGTAGCAGCGAAGCATCTCGACGGAGACGTGCCCGGCAATGGACATGATTGTCTGTTCCGAAGCGTCCGCCGATTCAGCCAGCTTGGTGATGGCGTGGTGTCGCAGGTCGTGAGGCCTGAGCCCCTTCATGCCACACTCAACCGTCAGTGTCCTCCACGCGGCTCGCCATTCCCACTGCCGCTCAGCCAATTTCGCGCGCTGCTGGGCCTGCTGGCCGGGGCGGTGGCGCTGTCTGTCGCCTGGGCTCTGCTGCGCATTGCGGTCACAGTGGCCCAGCAGGAACTGCCCGCGGATTTTGGCGCGCTGGTCTTCAATGTGAACCCCGATTTGGGCATCTTCGCTTACGCCTTCGGGCTCTCGCTGGCGGCGGGCGTGCTTTTCGGCCTGGCGCCGGCATTGGAGAGCTCGCGCTCCGCGCTTTCCTCGGCGCTAAAGGCCTCGTCCGGCGCGGGCAGGCTGCGCGGCCGCCGCCTGCGCGATTCGCTCATCGCCGCGCAGGTGGCCGTCTCCATGGTGCTCATGGTCGCTGGGTCCATGCTCATTCACAGCGCCCTGCGCGCCCTCAAGATGGACACCGGCTACAACAGCCGCCAGACCATCGATCTTACGCTCAAGTTCCCCGATGCCGCCGAGTTCACTGTCGCCCGCAAGGCTGCGCTCGTCGGCGACCTGCGCACGCGCCTGGCCGCGCTGCCTGGCGTGGCCGCGGTCACCACCGCCAATGCGCCCGACGGCGGCGGCCCCCGCACTGCCGCCGTGGCGCTCGACGGCCGCCTGCCCTCACCCGCCAACACGCGGGCCATCCTCTATTACACCTATGTTCAGCCCAATTACTTTCAGACGCTTGAGATTCCGCTCGTGTCCGGGCGCGGATTTGAGGTCCAGCCGGAGCCGTCGGTGATCCTCGGCCAGTCGGCCGCCGGCATTCTCTTCCCCGGCCAGAATCCCATCGGCCGCACCCTGCGCCTGGGCCCGGCGGCCAGTTCCAGGGCCAGAAGGAACTGCTGCGGAACGGGCCTCCTTACCAGGTAATTGGTATCGCCCGCGACACGCGCGGCGCGCAGATGGACTTGAGCGACTCCAAGCAGATTTACATCCCGCTGCCGGAGGGCCGGATTGCCGACTATCCCATCCTGGTCCGCGCCAGCGGAGACCCGGCTGCGCTGACCGGCACGTTGGGAACCGCGGTCGAGGCTGTCGACTCCAACCTTGAGGTCGCCACAGCCACGCTGGAAAAGATGCTGCGTGAGACACAGCCGTTTGTGGCCTCGGCCACAGCGGCCTTCATTGCCTCTACGGTGGGCCTGCTGGGCCTGCTGCTGGCCGACATGGGCATCTACGGCACGGTGAGCTACGTGGTGGTGCTGCGCACGCGGGAGGTGGGTATCCGCATGGCGCTTGGCGCGGGCAAAGGCAGCATTCTGGCGCTGATGCTGCGCTCCAGCGCATCGCCGGTGGTGGCTGGCCTCGCGGTCGGTGCGTGCGGGGCGGTCGGCGCATCCGCGCTGCTGCACGGCGTGATGTACGGGCTGCCCATGGTCGATCCCATTTCATTCGCAGGCGTGTCAGGGCTTTTCCTGGCCATCGAACTGGTGGCCACGTATCTGCCGTCGCGCCGCGCCATCCGCGTGGACCCCATGGTGGCTCTGCGGTATGAATAATTCAGCTTCGGAGAACGCATCCCGAGCGGCTGCACCTGTCCGGTCGTCCTTTCGTGCAATACCTGTCGTCACGTAAACAGGGATGGATTGAAGATCATGATTCCCTCTGCGGCCAGATGCATGCGCGCCATGAAACCGGAGCGAAACTCGCAGGCCGCTTTGGCAGCCATCGCGACAATCCTGCTTCTATTCGTAGGGACACCTATGGCCCATGGTGCGGAGATCGGCCCGGCGCGCGGCAAAATCAGGTCGATTGCGTTTCGCTTCCAGCCGTTCGCGCTCGGCGACAAGCGCACATTCCATGTGGAAGTGCGATTTCGCGCGGCTGAGCCGGTGACTTCCATCGCAGTGCCAACCCGATGGGGCGGCGCGGCACATCTCGAAGGTCAGACTCAAAACCTCAAGGTGCTTACTCCGGGAGCCACGCTCCAGGACAGCGCCGACCCAGGCGAAAAGAAGCTGCACGCTCGTGTGGGCCAGCAAGTGAAGCTGGCATACGACATCGTGCCGCTGCAGACCGAGTGGTTCCGGCATCCGCAGGAACACATGGCGATCGTCAATGCCGACTACTTCCTGTTCAACACGGAAAACGCATTGGTTTGTCCGCGGATGCCGCGCACCGAAACGGTTGACCTGACATTCGACTGGAGAGCACTGCCCAAAGGGATCAAGTTCTTGAGCAGCTTTGGAAATGGGCAGAGGCTTCAGCGGCTCCGCGCTCCCTGGTTCCGAGTACAGGAAGCGGTGTTCGCTGGCGGCGATTTTCGCATTACCCAGAGCCACGAGAATGGCACCACCCTGGTGCTGGCGGCTCGCGGAACGTGGAAATTCAGCGATGCGGAGGCCTTTGGTCAAATTCGCCGGGTCATCGATGAGGAGAACAAGTTCTGGCACGTGCAGACGCTGCCGCAATTCCTTGTCACGCTGGCGCCATTTGATGAGAAGTCGGGTGACAACGACGGCAGCGGCTTTACGGACGCGTACATGCTCTTCCTGTCGCACGAGGACACATTCGACTCGGAGCGGGTGCGATTGCTGGCCCATGAGATGTTCCATCACTGGAATCCCATGAGCATGGGCCCGACGGCGGCGGACGAGTCGGCACAGTGGTTCACTGAGGGGTTCACGGTGTATTACGAGGGCGTGATCCCGCTGCGCGTGGGCCTGATCTCGTATGCCGACTACCTCGATTCTCTCAACCGGCGATTGCGGGAATACCAGCTTTCGCCTTTGCGCAGGATTTCGAACGCAGAGTGGCAGCAACTATCGCATTCGTCCGGGCTAGGCTATGAGCTCTCCTACGCGCGAGGAGCGGCCGTGGCGCTGTGGGCCGACAGCGCGATCCGGGAGCGGAGCGCGTGCAGGCAATCCCCTGACAACGTCAGGCAATCCCTTGACAACGTGATGTTCGACCTGGTCTCTGAGGCGCAGGGCGCGGCGCCGCCGGAGCTCACTCCAGAGCGGGTTATGGACGCATTTGCGCGGTATCTTGGGCCGGACCAGGTCGCGCAGCTTCGATGTGGCGTGCCGCTCAAAGGCCAGCAGGGCGTCGTCGCGGTTCATGCCGTGCCCGTCGTCCGTGATGCGAATCAGCCGCCGCCCGCCCGCCTCGACTTCGATCCGGATCCGCATTGCGCCGGCGTCCAAAGCATTCTCCAGCAGCTCTTTCACCACCGACGCCGGCCGATCCACAACCTCGCCGGCGGCGATCTGGTTGGCAACCTGATCGGAAAGAATACGAATCCGGCCCATAAGGCTTTAGGGTAACGCAAGAGCAGGGAACAGGGATCGGGGAACGGCCGCGAGATGCAGGGCGACTTGCGTTCTCGGCCGGAAATATGTCCCGTGAGACTGACCCATCACTGCTCATCGGCCAGCCGCCAGCGGCGCAACGCGCGCCACGAGCTGCGCAAGAAACTCATCGGAGTTCATGAACACCGCAAAGTGACCTCCGCGAATTGGCACAAATTCCTTGCGCGGAGCCTGAATCGCCTGAAGATAGTTCCGGGCAAGCTCCGTCGGCGTGGTGAAGTCCTCGGT
>Ga0302325_10019449_pt1 | contig 14283 bp, 13 predicted proteins | sample Palsa_T0_2_FD_201948 | JGI IMG/M metagenome (GOLD analysis project Ga0302325, IMG submission 201948) | Peat permafrost microbial communities from Stordalen Mire near Abisko, Sweden - Palsa_T0_2 | ecosystem: Environmental > Terrestrial > Soil > Palsa > Peat permafrost | place: Sweden: Abisko... | reverse complement strand
CGTTCGAAGACCTTGTAGCCGGTCTTGCGGGAAATCTGAAACTCGCGGCACAGTGCGGCCATGCTCTCGCCGTCTTTGAGCCGAATCACGAAACGCATGCGTTCGTCCATAACAGAACTTTCCTTCCCTGGCATCTACTTCCCGCCCCCTGGCAGGGCCAAAAGTGTAACCCATGTCTCCGGTACGTTCTGTTACCTATGTCTCGGGCCGCTCAGTCGGGGCTCGGCGCTACCAAATCTTGCACTCGCTTCAGGCGGTTCTTCTAGGACTAATGATCCACAAGTCCAACGAGCGCGATCGCGCGCACCGGACCACAAAATACAGAAGCAGACCCACTGGTCCAAACAGGAAGGTGAGGATTAGCGACGGTAAGACCAGCAGGTGTGGAATGCCCTTCTCGCGAGCGTCACGCACCTGCCAACTTCCTATGAACAGGTCAAAGGCCAAGTAATGGACCCAGCCGGCGAGCAACAGCCACTGGCTGGAAAAAATCTCGCCGACACTTGCCAGAGAGCCGAATCCACCTTTTGTTCCGCCCCAGTGGGCCAGGATCAATCCGGCGTAGAGCACCGCGAACCCAAGCGGCAGGATCGCACCGCTCACCAGCGACGCCGCCCAGCGCTTTGGCCCTAAAACAAGGAGAATCACCCATCCGAGTAGGGCAACCGAGTTGGAGATCGAGAAGACCTGTTCTGCGCTCATCGTCATTCAACTTTACTTGGTTTTTTGGGGCATGAATTGCCCATTCCAGCTGCTTGACGCGGATGTTCAAGCGGGTAGCGGGGCCGAATATCGTGTACGCGAACCCGCGCCGCCGGGGCCCTGCGAGCGCGAAACGCGTTTCGCCAAGACTTGGGCGGCCTCCGATAGCGTGCGATCATGAAGCGACGCAAGGTTCGCTTTCCGGCGCGCCGGCGCTCACAATCAAATTCCTGACGATGGTGCGCAGCACTCTCCGGCGCGCCTGAAAGGCCGACAATGAAGACGCGCATCACCGAACTTTTCGGCATCCAGCACCCCATCATCCAGGGCGGAATGCATTACGTGGGGCTGGCCGAGCTGGCCTCGGCGGTTTCCAACGCCGGCGGACTGGGCATCATTACCGGCTTGACGCAGAAGACGCCCGAATTGCTGACCCGCGAGATCGCGCGCTGCCGCGAGATGACCGAACGGCCCATCGGCGTCAACCTCACTTTCCTGCCCACCTTCGCGTCACCGCCCTACCTCGAGTACATCCGCGCCATCGTCGAAGGCGGCGTGAAAATCGTGGAGACGGCGGGCCGCAACCCTCAGGCCTATATGCCCGCACTGAAGGCAGCGGGGATCAAGGTCATCCACAAATGCACCTCGGTGCGCCATGCGCTGAAGGCAGAGTCCATCGGCTGCGACGCCGTCAGCGTGGACGGCTTCGAATGCGGAGGCCACCCGGGCGAGGACGACGTGCCAAACTTCATACTGCTGCCGCGCGCCGCGGAAAAACTGACCGTCCCCTTCGTGGCCTCCGGCGGAATGGCCGACGGGCGCAGCCTGGTCGCCGCGCTGGCGCTGGGCGCCGACGGCATCAACATGGGCACCCGCTTCATCGCCACGCGCGAGGCGCCGGTGCACGACAACGTGAAGCAGGCCATCGTCGCGGCCAGCGAGCTGGATACCGCGCTCATCATGCGGCCGCTGCGAAACACCGAGCGCGTGCTGATGAACGCCGGCGTGAGGCGCGTGCTGGAAATCGAGCGCGAAAAGGGCGCTGCGCTCACCGTCGACGACATCCACGATCAGGTGGCCGGCGTCTATCCCAAGGTCATGACCGAGGGCGACCTGGACGCCGGGGCCTGGAGTTGCGGCATGGTGGCCGGTCTGATTCATGACGTGCCCACTTGCCGGGAGTTGGTGGAACGCATCATGGCTCAGGCTGAACAGTTGATCAGTGAGCGGCTGGCGGGATTTGTCCGGGGCACGGACCCGACAGTTTGAACGGACTGCGTCCCCGGTCCGTCCCGCACTTGTACCTTCGCCGGCGCCTCCGCCTTTAGGGTCGAGCGGAAAGGCTCTTCGGAAGATCGAGAACGGGGTTGGCCTGGAAGAAGTGCACAGGCCGGATGTAGAACTGATGCCACATCGTTGGCATCACTGGCCAGTCTTCCGATCGCGTGATGTGGTGGAATCCAAGCGTATACCAGCCAACGATGTCTGTATTCGCAATAGGCCGGTTTGCCTGGGTCCAGGCAGCGAGGCCATCGTTTCCTTTCGAGCTGATGGGGTAAATACCGGAAGCGTATCGTTCATTTTCGTTGTAGGGCGTGACCCAGAATTGATGTTCGGAGAAGGCGCCCACCTTTTGTGGAGGGTCGTCAGGGGACAGTAACGACTTCGCCGTGGCGCCCGGCATCACTTCATAGCCGGTGGGATGGTTGAGCGGGCCTTTTACGGATGGATTGATGAACATCCACATGGACGGCTTATCGAGTTGAATGTCCAGGATGGCATCCTTTTCGCTGGCTGCGACGTTCGGTTGGACCACCCAGATGGATTTGCGCATGGGGTCATTGGCAAGGCGCTGCTGCACCATACGATGGGTCATGAAGCTGTTGTTTGGTCCATCGACATCGAAGTCCAAGCGAAACGAGAAGAAGTGGTCGTGGTTAACGCCGATGGTATGCGCCGCGACGAATTGACCGTATTCGGGCTCGCCATGGCCTTCATGGTCCGGGGCCTTCTCCTGAAGTGTGGGTTTGGTCTCGATGACCCCCGTGGCGCCAACGGCAACTTCGATGGTGCCGTCGGGCGAGAACCGCCAGTCCATGATGTAGTCGTAGTTGCCGATTGTAGCTGCTGAGCGCAGAACCAGCTCGCGTGTGGGGCGTCCGTAGATTTCGCCATCTTCGTAATGGCGCCAAGCGACGGTTTCCGGGTCGCGCTCAAATAGGCAGGCCACGTTCGAATTGAACTTGGGCGCGCCGTTCTCGTTGACCGATAAGCCGTCGAACCAGGTTGCATTCGCGGGGCAGTCGGCGCCGGGACGAAGAGGCGCAAGGAAACCGGTGGCGTAGAACTCGCCGGCGTCCACGAAGACGCGATTGTTCCACCCGTTCGAGGGATCCATGTAGGGGACGAATAACTCGCTGACGCTGGCTTCGTAAAGAATCGAGCGGGGCCGGCCTTGGTCGACGAAGCGCACCAGGTTGAGGACTGTACCAATGCGCTGGTCGATGCGGACGCGGAACAGCCAGTTCTGCCAGGAGATTTCGCCGTTCTCGATTTTGTAGCTGGGGCCCGCGGGTTGGGAAATAGAGATGGGCGTGGTGTGTGGGCGGGGATTTTCTGGAATCGCTTCGTAGTCGATGTTCCCGGCGGGCACGGGGACGACTTCGGTGTCGACCACCTTAAGGACCTTCTTGGTGGCCATGTTCACTTGTAAGGTGAGCCCCTCAATGGCGCGTCCCCAACTGTGATAGACGCCATGCCTCTGGGAGCACGAGCCGAAGCCCATTCGCTGGGTGGCTTGTTCGGGAATCGATTGATACGCGCCGGGGAGGACGATGCACGAGACGGTTCCGAGATTGGTGATGCCCCGCTTCTTCAGAGCTTCGACCACTCGCGGGTCGCTCTTGATGGCTTCGTCTTCGCCGAACAGTTCACTGGCAAGGATGGGGGCTTGGACGCCTGGCAGCTCTTCAAAGCTGAGAACTTTTTTCGCCACGATGTCTACGCGCGCGGCAAACGTCTTTTCGCCGCGTAGCAGGACGACGTCGGCCGCTCGCGGGAATGGTTGGCCGGATCGATAGCTGAGTACCGCGGATTTGGCGGGAGGGTGTAGCAGGACACTCGCAAAGAGAGTAGCGGGAGTGACTTGGCCCGCTTGTTGCAGAGCATCGTAAACGGTCCAGTATTCGGCGGTCGAAAGGCTGTCGAGAGGATGGGTGGCGGATTGAGCCCACACTTCGACGACGATGATGACGAATAGAGAGAGAACGCGCATTGACAGTTTTCCTCGCTGGGATCACAACAGTATAGCCTGAGGAGCGGAAGCGGAGCGCAACGCATGTTGCTCGAATCCACCGGCGTCGCGGCGTTATTGCGATGGAGCACGTAAAATCACAGTCTGCTTGCCGGCCGGGAAACACGATCCGCGAAACACTTGGGCGCCGGAACCGAAAGTCGAATATATTTACAATTGTGACTGTTGCGGCGTCCCTCTATTGGATAGGTTTTAGTGAGGGGTCGCGTATAGCTTTTCCACCCCGAAATCTTATCCCTATTCCTTGAAGGAGTTATGCAAAACTTTGCACACACCCAAGTTGTGGCGTGGTGCCGAGAACACGGTATCACGATTAGTGCAGACGGAGGTCTCGAGAGGACGCCCCAGGCTCGCTTCCAAATCCGATTAGAGCTCCCCAGCCAACCGTATAAATTACCATGGTTCGCCAAGGATCTTGTGGGTCTGACATTTTTAAACTCTACCGCAGAAACGCTTCTGTGGATCTACGGATTAGGAATCTGGACCGAAGAGATGGAGGCGGTGGGGATAGAATATTTCGACCGACTCGCGAGCACTCAGGAGCAAGGCTCCCGCCTTACTGAATTCCCGGGCCGATTAATTCACGCGTCGGAAAATAATCTCGCCCTGATGCTCACACTTTTCCCTCTGATATTTGGTTGGGACAGTTACCTGATAGGCGCAACTTCCGATCCGATAGTATTCATAAGCCATGACGAATTTGTTCAGGTTGATATTTCTGACCCGGCCGTGCAGTTGCTCACTATGGATACACTCAAACGGTGGAAGCCCACTCTCGTTCGAGATTGCTCCTGAGACTTAGGTGTAACTTTTGGGGATTCGCCGACCGTCAGAACCGGACCTGAGCGGTTTTGAAAATATAACTTCTTCACCCGTCGCCCATCATCCATTTGATGACGGAAGGGTCAGCTTACGCCGCCTTCGGGAGGGATCCGTTTCCTTCATCGGATAGTCCTTGAGATTGTCGTTACGAACGTGTAGCGATGGTACAGCGCCGCCGCAGCGATCATGGCGTCCGTGGTTGTGAGCGCGACGCCTTTCCGGCTGTAAGTCGCGCTTCAGCAGGCCCGCCAACCGGGCCACTGGCCACGTGATCGGGGCAGTACTGCAAGCTCTCTAGAAATTCTTGGCTGCGGGATTCCTCGTGGGCCCGCATACCGGCGTGCGGCTCTCCGGCGCAACTGGGGATGATCCTTGTCCTTCTACGAGCCTGAGGAGCGGAAGCGGAGCGAAATGCACGCTGCTCGAATCCACCGGCGTCGGCGCGCTATTGCGATGGAGCACGTAAAATCACAGTCTGCTTGCCGGCCGGGAAGCACGTTCCAGGATCAATGCGGCCTAGGTTCTGGCTGTCAAGACGCGGCTAGCAAAGGTGAAGAGTATCGTCAAGAGGAGTAAGCCACAGGGCTGAACCTGCCGAAGGCGGACGGCTCGGAAGTGCTCGCTGAGTTTCGCAAACACCCCGGCGTCCGCTCATACGCCCACGATTGTACTGTCTTCCTGGGATGCGCCCCGGGATCGAACCCAGATGGCCGCGCTGGGCGTCAGGCGCCACCTCAAAAAACCGTCGAGCCTGGATGCTTTTTTGCAGGTCGGGGCCGCGGTCCGGGAAGGCGTCGAAAGGCACTAGCTCGCCGACAGACGAAGCTCAAAAGTGATGAGTGAACAGCGCAATGATCAGAATGATCGGAATCGGTACGCCGAGGAACAAAAGTAAAATCGAGCGCATCGTGAGCCTCCTCTGAATGATTAGACTGCTTTTACGTGATCGCGTTGCCTGCCGCCGATGGTTGCGGCATAGCTGGCGCTAAACGCGCCCATCAAAAGAGCCAGGAACAACCATAACAACAACCGTGCCGTCGCTTTCCGCGCCGCATCTTCCGCTTGCCGAACGCCGACCATCGCATCCGAAACTCGCCTTTGTGCTTCAGGCAGGCTGATCCCGGTTTGAGCGGCGGTGATCCGCCCTAAGTAACTTTGATCCGCCGCCGGCATTTGATTCTGCTTCAGGGCGTTGGCAAGAATGCGGTCCGCTTCCTCCCGCAACGGAAGGTCGCTATTTTCCGACCCCGGACGGTCCGAACGAAATAGAGTATCCACGAAATATGCGTGTGTGTCCGTCGCGCTGTTCGCCGTCGATGACGCAACAGCGCCCACCATGGAAGCGGCGCCGGACGCTAGAAAAACTACGCTGATCACCAGCGCCACGGCCCAAGCCAAAAATCCATTCGCGGTATCCCGAAAATACACTTCGTCGGTATGAATTTGCGTCCATTTGGTGCGCAAACGGCCCGTGAGATAGCCGCCCAAACCGGAAGCGATGATTTCGATGACCATCAGCCAGACAATAGCCGCGATGCCCACTGTGGACGCGGATACGCCGACGTTCGACCACGGCGAAACGGCGGATAGTCCAAGGCCGGCGCCCAGCGCCAGCAGAATTAGAGAGAAGGCCGCGCCCACGAAGGCGCCTCCGATCACCGCGCCCCAAGACACTCCCGAAGAGTCGGACAGTGCGATCATGGGCCGCCCCTCTGTACTGCGATCCATGTCGTCGGCGCGCACTTCTGCGTGGTTCGCGAAGGTTACATTGCTTTCCATCTGAACATTCCTCCCTTGTGCTGCGCCGCGAGCGGGCGGCCCTTTCAGGCCCCCGCGCTCACGACTCCGCTCTGATTAACGCGGCTGCAGTTCGCCAGCTCGTAGCGCTTGCTCATTCACCATGCTCTCCGCCAATCTTGTGAGGATCTGGTCGGCCTCTTTTTCTTCCTGCAAGGTTTGATCGAGCAGCGAAACGACGCCGTCGAGTCCAAGCGTTTTCGCGAACAATTTGGCCGAGCCGTAAGAGGCTATTTCGTAGTGCTCGACGCGATTTCCGGCCGCAATGATTCCCGCGTCGCGTAACAGGATGTTAGGGATTTCGGCGATGGTGTCCTCGCCTTCTTCCACCAACCCTTTCATCGCCTCGCAGGTCTGCCCCTTCGGGTCTTTTCCCAGCTCCCCGAATACTCTCTCCAGACGGCTCACGTGCCGTTTGGTTTGCTCGAGATGCGATTCAATCGCGTCCCGTAGCGCTTGAGACGTGGAGGCTTCCGCCATTTTAGGGAGAGCTTTCACCAGACGCTGCTCCGCGTCATACAGGTCCTCGATCTGTTCAAGGAATAGGTCGTCCATGGTCTTGATTTTCATATGATGCTCCTAGTTCTGCCGACTCTTAGGGAATCAGATCCCCACCGGTTAGACCGCACTGGCAGGGAAGTGTTTTGTTTTTTTACGTTCGTGCCGGGCCCGGCGAGGCATACTGACCGCAACGGTGCCCGGCCACCAGCTCTCTGATAAAGAGAAAAAGAACGATCCACTGTCCAAGCCCCCCCGCCAAGGCGGCCGGTGTCATATGTGACATACTTTAGCTTGTCTGCCACGCGGCCCTCACGGAAGTTTTTCAGCAGCCTCCTAGACGCAACGCGGCCAGTATAAGATGAGGCGTGGATCTTCCCGTTAACCCTCCCATTCCGCCTATGCTCGCCAAGCGAGTCGACGACATACCCGCCGGCGCAACCTGGATTTTCGAGCCGAAGTGGGATGGGTTTCGCGCATTGGTGTTCCGGGATCGGGACGAAATCCAGATCCAGAGCCGCGATGAAAAGCCGCTCAACCGTTACTTTCCCGAGCTGGTTGACACGTTACAGCGGCAATTGCCCGCTCGATGCGTGCTCGACGGCGAGATCGTCATCGCCAAGAATGGCGGGCTCGACTTCGAGGCTCTCCAGTTGCGCCTCCATCCCGCTGCGTCGCGCGTGAAGCTTCTTTCCCAACAGATCCCCGCATCCATCGTGTTTTTCGACCTGCTCTCGGACGGCGATCGCGATTTGCGGGGCGAACCGTTCGAGAACCGGCGACGGCGGCTCGAACAGCTGCTCAAATCCGCGGCGCCGCCCATCCATCTGACTCCGGCCACGCGTGAATCGGGCGTCGCGGCGGATTGGTTTCGGCGCTTCGAGGGCGCGGGCCTCGACGGCGTGATCGCCAAGCCGCTTGCGGGAACCTACCAGCCCGATAAGCGCGTTATGCTCAAGGTCAAACACGAGCGCGATTGCGACTGCGTCGTGGCCGGATTTCGGTGGTATAAGAAAGGCGAACGCACGGCTGTCGGCTCGCTGTTGCTGGGGCTCTTCGACGATTCCGGCGCCCTCCAGCACGTCGGCGTCTGCGCCAGCTTCACGGCAGAAAAGCGCCTGGAATTGGTGGATTATCTCGCACCCTTTCGCCAGAATGCGCTGGCCGATCATCCGTGGAAGGGATGGGTGGATTCGATAACGGCGGACGGCGAAACCGGACATCGCGTACCCGGCGGACAGAGTCGCTGGAGCCAAGGCAAGGACTTGTCGTGGCAGCCGCTGCGTCCCGAGCTGGTGGTCGAAGTCGCTTATGAGCATATGCAAGGCTCTCGCTTCCGGCACATGGCGCATTTTCGAAGATGGCGCACGGACAAGAAGCCGAGCGACTGCACGTATGCCCAGCTCGAAGTTATTCCGCCGCAGGAGTTGGCCGAGATTTTCGCGGGCGGCCGATAAACTTCGCGCGCCATTCGCGCGTCGGATCGTCGTCCGGATCCGGCGTTTCCTGCGCCGGCCGCAGCGCCTCCGGCACGTGGCGCAAATTCACGCGGATGCGCGTCCAGGTGGATGACCGGCCTCGCATGGAGTCCACCAACACGTCGTCCACCGCGAGCTGCTCGGCAGCCTCGGGATTCTTGCTTTTCCATCGTTCCAGACCGGCCAGAGCGGCCTCTTTATCGGGAGAATTCGCTACCACCACGAGCGGCATTTTCGTCCGCTGTTTCGTTGTGGCGGACTTGGTGCGCGAAGGCGCCACGCGCGGCGCTTCGCCCTCCATTTTCCGAAAATGCGGAGGCCAGGGAGCGTCGGCCAAGCCTGCGGACTCGTCCCTAGCCGCCAGTTCCAGCAGCGGTTCGAGCGAACCCGGTTCTGAGTCCATGCCGGCATGCGGATCGCCGAGACGTTCGAATCGCTTCGGCACAGTGAATATCGTGAATTCCGCAGGCTCGCAATCCGGAACCTCATGCCAATCGAGCGGGGTGGACACGCGCGCGTCGGGAAGCGGCCGAACCGAATAGGCGGAGCACGTCGTCCGATCCTTCGCGTTCTGGTTGTAGTCGAGGAACACGCCATGACGTTCCTCCTTCCACCATTTCGAACTGGCGAGGGCCGGTACTCTCCGTTCCACGGCGCGCGACAACGCCACCGCCGCGCGGCGCACCTCGGCGAACGTCCAGCGCGGTTGGATACGCACGTTCACGTGCATGCCGCGCGAACCGCTGGTCTTGGGCCAGCCTTGAAGGCCCATCTCTTCGAGCAGCGCCTTCACCTCGAGCGCCACTAAGCGGACGTCCGCCCACTTGACGCCCGGACCCGGATCGAGATCCACTCGCAGTTCGTCGGGATGTTCGAGATCGGCGGAGCGCACCGGATGCGGGTGCAGCTCGATGCAGCCCAGATTGACGATCCACGCCAGCCCCGCCGCATCATCCACCACGATCTCTTCCGCCGTTCGGCCCGAGGGGAAAGACAGCACCACCGTTCGCAGCCAGGCAGGGCGTTCCGCGGGCGCGCGCTTCTGATAAAAAGCCTCTCCCTCGGCGCCGTTCACGAAGCGCTTGAGCACGATCGGCCGGTCCCGTATTCCCGCCAGAGCCCCTGCCCCCACCGACAGGTAGTAGCGAACGAGATCCAGCTTCGAGACTTTCGTCTGCTTTGAAAAATACAATTTATCGGGGTGCGTGACGCGGACCTCGCGCCCGTCAATCGAGAGTAACTCGGCGGATTCTTCCTTCCTCACAAGAACAGGCTACTTTTAAAGCCGCGTTCCGTTTCTGAGAATCGACGCTCTCCCAATCTGCGCGATCGAGGGCGTCCCGCACTGCCGCATGGTGAGCGTCAGTTCGGCGCGGTAAATGTCGAGAACTCGCTCCACGCCTTCCTGACCGAACGCCGAGAGGCCGTAGATGTAAGGCCGGCCGATGCCCACCGCGCGCGCCCCGATTGCCAACGCCTTGTATACGTCGGAGCCCCGCCGAAAACCGCCGTCCACGAACACGGGAAACTGAGGACCCACCGCGTCCACCACTTCGGGAAGTATGTCTATCGTGCCGCGGCCGGTTTCGGTGGCGCGGCCACCGTGGTTAGAGACCACCACGCCATCGGCGCCGTGCTCGCGCGCGAGCTTGGCGTCCTCGGCCGTATCGATGCCCTTCAGCACCAGTTTCATGCTGGTCATCTTCTTCAGCCGATCGACGTAGCTCCAGGTGGCGCCCGGCGGATTCATGTCGCCTGAAAGACCCGCGAACATCGGTTTTCCTTGATTGCGCTGGGTACTCACGCCGGCTTTGGGTGAGTTCGCGTGACACATGGAACAATCCCGCTGGTCGGCGCGGATGAAACGCGTCGCGGTCTCGGTGTTGCGCCCGGCCAGCAGATCGATGGTCCACGCCAGCACCGGGCATCCGGCGGCTTCGACCCGCTTCACTATTTTTTCGGTGTCGTCCCAAGTGGTGGGCATATAGAGCTGAAACCAGGGGGGCCTGCCCAGTGCCTTCGAGACTTCTTCCACCGGCACGGAAGTCACCGTGGAAAGCATCTGCATGGTCTTCTTGGCTTTGGCGGCTCGTGCGGTGGCGAGTTCGCCCTCCGGATGGAAAGCCTTCTGGCTGCCCACCGCGCTGATGTAGACCGGCGTGTCCCACATCGCGCCGAAAACCTCGGTCCGGAGATCCGCTTCGCGTACATCGACCAATCGTCGCGCGCGAAGCTGGTAATGATCGAAGGCCTCGCGATTCGCGCGCAGCGTTTTGTCGTCGTCCACGCCGGTGGCCATATAGCCCCAGTGCGCCGGCGGAAGGGCCTTGCGCGCCAGCGGTTCGAAATCCATAACGTTCACCGCCTCCTTGGGGTGCGTGATGGCGGGGACCAGGTCATCGGCCCAAGCTCGGGCTGCCAAAGGACTGGCGGCGAGAAATTGAAGAAACCGGCGGCGATCGGAAGTCATTGTTTCATTCTAGCCAAGCACTCGCCGCCAAATGCGAGCTTCACATCTGCCAGCGCCAGAGATTCGTACCCACGGTATAACCCGCGCCCACCGCGGCGAACATCACCAGATCGCCCTTCTTCAACTTTCCAGACTGAATGGCGTCGCGAGTGGCCAGAGGGATGGTGGCCGCGGTGGTGTTGCCGTACCTGTCGATATTAATGATGACCTTGTCGCAACTAATCCCCAGCCGTTCCGACGCGGCCGTTATGATCCGCCGATTAGCTTGATGCGGAATCAGCGCGCCCAGGTCGGCGACCGTAAAATGGTTCCGTTCCAGCAGTCCCCTGGAAGTTTCGAACATCTTTCGCACCGCGTACTTGAAAACCTGTGCGCCGTCTTGCTTGACGAAGTGCAGTCTCTTCTCCACTGTCTCCGCGGTCGCGGGCATGCGGCTTCCTCCGGCTGGCTGCTTGAGATAATCGCCGCCCGAGCCGTCGATCTCATTCGCGAAATCGATGAAACCGGTCTCGCCGTCGGCCGTCGGTTCGATCAACATCGCGCCCGCGCCGTCGCCGAACAGCACGCAAGTGGAACGATCGGTGTAGTCGATGATCCGCGACATGGTGTCCGCGCCGATCACCAGCACCTTCTTGTGGGAACCCGCCGAAACCAGATGCGCGGCGGTGGTGAGTCCGTAGACGAAACCGGAGCACGCCGCCACCAGGTCGAATCCCCAGGCCTTCTTGGCGCCCAGCCGGTTCTGCACCAGGCAAGCCGTGGCTGGAAACAGCATGTCCGGCGTCACGGTGCAAACGATGATCGCGTCCAACTCACCGGCTTCAATGCCGCGTTGCTCCAGCGCGATCCGGGCCGCCTCCACCGCCAGGTCGGAAGTCGCGATCTCGGGATCGGCGATGTGCCGCTCCACGATCCCGGTACGCTCCACGATCCATTGGCTGTTGGTCTCCACCATCTTTTCCAGATCCTGGTTCGTCAAGACGCCGGGGGGAGTATAGCAACCGAGCGCGGTGATTTTCGCCTTGTACAATAAGCCTCCAACCTTAACACGATACAACATCGTGCAATGCTGGGTCGTGGGCTACTTTTGAAATTTCTTAGCTTGAACTGAAAGCCTCAGAGCGGGGCTTAGAAAGAGCGGCGTGATAGAATTTGGAGCGGCCTTGCATGAACGCTGGTGGGAATGCGAAAAGCTTTTACCTGCTCTTGGCTGCTTCTCTCGCTATCGGTGCAATTGACAATTCTGCCTTCTTCGTTTACCAGCTCGGAACTCTCACTGACACAGGATTCCACTGGATGACGGGAGCTTTGCTTTCGTGGATGGTTCTTTTCTTTTTTGCCGTGGGCTTGGTGGGAGTCCGCTCTTTGTGGTTGCTGTTGGGACTCCCCCTCGTGCTTCTTCCCTTCGCGCTTGCGGTTGTTGGGGCCGTACAGATATAGGACAAAAAATCAAACTGGCCCCCTACCATTCTGGGACAAAGTAGCCCACGACCCGAGCGGATGAGTGGCGGCGTGCAGCTGATTCTACCCAGCCTTAGCGGCTGCCAAACTTCGGCGGAACGGGCATTTCGATGAAGTCATAGCTTCCTGGCGTTGCCGTATCGATTTTCGCCGCGATTATCTCCCCATGGCTCCGCAGGATAGGCCAGATGTTCGACCCGAGCACTACGAGGGCGAGTTTCCGGCCCGTAAGGTTCTGTTGGTAGCGGATGTTCTGTCGGATGTAGCCAGTACGTCGAACGCCGCTGCCTCCGCCTCATACAGAAGCTCGCCGTTTTCGAGCTGCGGCGGCCAATTCATCTCGACGACCGTTCGCACTTCATGGCCGGCAAGAAATCGTCCACGCCAACCGGAACGTTCTTGTCAAACAGGATGCGCAACGCGATGGCTCTTGGCGTAAGTCAGAATCGCCTCAATCGAATCCTGCGGCACTTCGAACTGTTCCGAAATTCCCGCAGCGCTTACACCATGGTCGAAGTTATCGACAATCGCGTTTACAGGCATCCGCGTACCGCGCAGCACGGGAGCGCCACTCTGCGCGCGCGGATTGACCTCACCTAAGGAACATTCCGACCAGTCGATCTTTTCTTGCGCGGCCATGGCGGCGCCTACAACCACTATGATTCCACGTTCTCGGCGTACCGCATTTATCCCCGCCCGCAACAAAGCTACAATGCAAATATATGCGTGTTGCCATCATCGCCGCCCTATCCTTGTGCTTGCTCCCCGCCCAAGACAAACCGAATTCCGCGCTCGACAAAGCCGCGCTCGAAACCTACGTCCGGCATCTGCTCGCGGTCATTCCGGAAGTGCAGGTCAAGATCGACGACCCCAAGCCCTCCCCGGTTGCAAGCTTGCAGGAAGTGGGTGTTCACTTCACCTATGGCCCGCGCACCCAGGATGAAACGTTCTACGTCTCCAAGGACGGCAAGAGCATCGTTCGAGGCGTTGTGTACGACCTGGCCCAGAACCCGTTTCAACCCGACCTCGATAAGCTCAAAACCGACCTTTCCCCGAGCTTTGGCACCGCGGGCGCTCCCGTCGTCCTGGTGATGTTCGGCGATTTCGAATGTCCCGAGTGCAAGAACGAAGCCGCCACGCTCCGCCAGAATCTCCTCAAGGCCTTCCCCACCCAGGTGCGCGTTTATTTCAAGGATTTCCCGCTGGAACAGATTCATCCCTGGGCCAAGACCGCCGCCATCGCCGGCCGCTGCGTTTTCCGCCAAAGTCCCACCGCGTTCTGGAAATATTTCGACTGGATCTACGATCACCAGGAACAGATTACCGCCGACACTCTGAAGGCCAAGGTGACGGAATTCGCCAAGAGCGCCTCCGATATCGACGGCATCGAATTTGGACGCTGCCTGGACACCAACGCCACCGAAGCCGAAGTGGACGCCTCCATCGCGCAAGCCCGGGCGCTGCGCGTGGACGCCACGCCGACGGTCTTCCTCAACGGCCGCCGCCTGGTGGGAAATTATCCCTGGCCCAACGTCGAACAACTGATCAACGGCGAACTGAATTATCAAAAGACCGCCCAGAACGCGGGCGAGAAATGCTGCAACATCAAGATCCCATCGCCCCTCGACAAGTAAAACATGCGACTCCCTTTTGTTCTCGCGCTCGCCGGCGGACTCTTTGCCGCCGAGCTGAGCCCCAACGAATATCTCGGTTACGTCAAGTATCTAGCCTCGCCGGAAATG
>Ga0302325_10019448_pt1 | contig 14284 bp, 13 predicted proteins | sample Palsa_T0_2_FD_201948 | JGI IMG/M metagenome (GOLD analysis project Ga0302325, IMG submission 201948) | Peat permafrost microbial communities from Stordalen Mire near Abisko, Sweden - Palsa_T0_2 | ecosystem: Environmental > Terrestrial > Soil > Palsa > Peat permafrost | place: Sweden: Abisko... | reverse complement strand
CGCAGCAGCTCAGGACCACGATGGTTTTCGTCACCCACGACCAGATCGAAGCCATGACGATGGCTGACAGGATTGTGGTCCTGCAAAGCGGCGTCGTGCAGCAATACGATACCCCCGAAGTCGTTTATGAGCGACCTGCAAACCAGTTCGTCGCGGGATTTATCGGCTCGCCAACGATGAATTTCTTTCCGGTCGAATTGCATGGGGACGCGGCAACGTTCTCCCACAACAAGTCGTCCGCGCCGCTCGATGCCGCCGCTCGAACCCGGCTGAAAGACGCGGGCGGGAAGGGCGTGTTGGGCGTGCGGCCGGAACACTTCGATGTCGTCGCGGCGGACACCTCCGGCATCCCCGTCGAGATCAAGCTGGTCGAGCCGCTTGGCTCGGATACCCTGATCCATTTCGATGTCGCAGGCACGCCGGCGATCGCGCGTGTCGATCCATCGAGGAAACCGAAGCTGGGCGAGCAGCTGTTTCTGCAGCCGCAGCGGGACAAGGTGCATCTGTTCGACACCGCCACGGGGCGGGTATTGCCATGAGCGGCCCCGGATTGCCGAAGGGCGCGAAGCGGCAGGTCGCGCCGGTTGAGCTTGCGTCGCGCGCGGGCAAGACGCGCGTGATCTGCCTCGGTCTCTCCGCGCTCGACCAGGTCTGGCGCGTGCCGGCGCTTTTCGCGGGCGGAGGCCAGAAGATCAGGAGTATGGAATACGCCACCATGGGCGGCGGAATGGCGGCAACGGCGGCGGTCACGGTCACACGGCTGGGCGGTGTCGCCGCATTTTGGGGACGCGGCGGGGAGGATGCGGCCGGCCGCGAGATGCACCGGGCGCTTTCGGCGCAAGGCGTCGACGTCAGTCAGTTTCGTCTGTTCAAGAATGGACAATAATCGGTACCGCGTCGGCGGTTCTTGCCGATCCGCGCTGGCTGGCGGGAGCCGTCGGACTGTTCAAGGCCGCGCGCGACAGAGCGGTTCCCACAATCCTTGATGCCGATGTCGCCGATGCCGATGTATTCGAGGTATTGCTTCCGCTAACCGACCACGCCGTATTCTCCGAGCCCGCGCTTCATGGCTTTGCAGGTTCGGCAGGCGAAGCCGCCTTGGCCAAAGTGGCCGACTACGGCTGCGCCGTAGCGGCGGTCACGCGCGGCGCCGAAGGTGTCACCTGGCGTGAGGACAATGTCGCCCGTCGCCAGCCGGCCTATGCGGTCGACGCCGTCGATACCACCGGGGCCGGCGATGTGTTTCACGGCGCCTATGCCTTCGCTATCGGTGCTCGCCTCGCCACCGCAGACGCCATGTCGTTTGCCGCCGCCGCGGCCGCGCTGAAATGCACCCGGCCGGGCGGGCGCGCCGGCATCCCCACGCTTGAAGACTGTCTTACATTTCAGAGGAACGGCTGATGACAACGATCGGAAAAACACGCGGTCTGGCGCGGCTTGCGGACGCGGATGGCCATTTTCGCATGGTGGCGCTCGATCAGCGGCCACCGATGTTCGAGGCGATCGCGCAGGCGAAGAAGATAGCAAGAGATCAGGTGGCTTACGCCGACGTGACGGCGGCAAAACGGCTTCTGGTCGAGGCGCTGGCGCCGCATTGCAGTTCGATGCTGTTCGATCCCAATTTTGCGGTACCGGCGGCCATCGACCTATTGCCGGCACATTGCGGGCTGATCATGACGCTCGAAGAGCATCGGGTCGAGGAAACCAAGGGCGGCCGCAAGTCGCGGGTGATCGACAACTGGAACGTCGCCAAGATCCGCGCCATGGGCGGCGACGCCGTGAAGGTGCTGGCCTGGTACCGGCCGGATGCCGACGCTGCGGTCAACGCGCATCAGGAGCGGTTCGTGCGCGAGATCGGCGAGGAATGCCGGCGCAACGATATTCCCTATGTGCTCGAACTTCTGGTCTATCCCTTCGCTGGCAGCGCCAATCACACCGCCGACTATGTCGAATCTCCGGGCAAGCTGCCGTCGCTCGTGATCGAGAGCGTGCGCGAATTCGCAAAGCCCGAATATGGCGTCGATCTGTTGAAGCTGGAGAGCCCGCTGGCGGCCAATAGTTTGCCGCACCGTGACGGCAGCGCGGCCGCGACCGCCGCTCAAAAGGAGTTCGACGCCGTTGGCGAGATTTGCAGCGAACATGGCATTCCCTGGGTTTTGCTGTCAGGGGGTGCGGCGCAGGACAAGTTCGAGCGTGTGCTTGAATACGCCTATGCCGCGGGCGCCGGCGGCTTTCTCGCAGGCCGTACGATCTGGCTGGATGCGGTACGAATGCATTTTCCGGATATCGCGGCCGTCTCGGCTGCATTGAAAGAGCAAAGCGTCACGATCCTGAACAGCCTCAGCAAGCTGACGAAGCAGCGGGCGCATTCGTGGCAGCCCAGCTTCCCGAAATTCGACCACGTTCATCAGGAGGGCGATTTCGCCCGTGCATATTCCCGGTAGTCATCTGGTCTTCGAAAGCAGATATTAAGAGGCGCAAGCTGTGAGGTCATCACGCCTCGCGCGGTGAGCCGAGATCGAGATTCGAACCCGGTGCCTATTTGGCCACCTTGTCGCCAAAAGCGACATTGGTTTGTAGCTCGAAAAAGGTCTCCGTGGACAGGTATATCATACCGAAGCGCGATAGCTATGTCCTGCCGCTGGTCCCAGCGGGGACCTGCAAATCACTTTGGCCTTCCCACAGCCGTCGGTAATACTGCCCACGGTTCAAAAGCTGTGCGTGGCTACCCTCCTCGACGATCCGGCCAGCGGCCATCACGACGATGCGGTCCATCTGACGGAGCGTTGACAAGCGGTGTGCGATGGCGATCACCGACTTGCCCTCCATGAGCCGCGTGAGGCTGCGTTGAACGCAAGCCTCGCTGATCGGATCCAGGCTGGAGGTTGCCTCATCAAGCAGCAAAATCGGCGCATTCTTCAAGATCGCACGCGCGATCGAAATCCTCTGCCGCTCGCCGCCCGATAATAGAACACCGTCCTCGCCCACTTCTGTACCGATGCCATCGGCTCGCTGGGCAATGAAGTCCAGGCAACTCGCATCCTGGGCCGCGCGCCAAATCTCCGCATTCGACGCATCGGGTTGCCCATAGGCAATATTTTCGCGAATCGAACGGTTGAACAGGCGCACCTGCTGCGGCACCTCGACTATGGCGTGAGCCAGAGACGACAAGGTACAGCGGCTTATGTCTCTGTTGCCGATAAGGATGCTGCCGATGGTCGGCTCGTATTCGCGCTTGAGTAAACGCATCACCGTCGATTTTCCGCTTCCCGAGACGCCGACAATTCCGACCTTTTCCTGTGGCTTGATGTCAAGATTGAAATTATCAAGAACAAAGCTACCCGACGGATAGCGAAATGTGACGTTCTGAAAGTTGACCGAAGCCTCGGCCGGCAAGAGCGGATCGGCTCCGGGCACGTCGCCGATTGCGTGTCGCACGACCAAGTAGCTTAATGCCTGCGATACTACCCCGAAATTGTCGAAGACATCGTACATCCTGTCCGAAATGGCCTGAAGGAGAGATGAGATCAGGCCGGCGAGCGCAATAAGCATGACGACAGAACCGACGTCGGTTCGCCCCTCGAGCAGAGCGTAGAGCGAGAAGCCGACGACGAGCGTGCTGAGGACAATCTTTCCGGCAAGCTGGAAGACATACAACCTGTAGAACTGCGTCCGCAGCGTCGCCTGGCTCGTTCGTTCTTCGTTGATGTAGCGACGCAGGTACGATTGCTCGAAGGCTTGCCGGCCAAAGGACCGAACGATCGTGATATTGCGCAAGCTGTCGACCATTCGGCCGATGACGCGCCCGCCCTTCGCCGCAAATTCCTTTGATAGATCAGAACAGGCTCTAGTGATGTAGTAGGAGCCCGCCAGGAAGATCAGCGTCCAGAGCAGCGCGATGAGGTTGAGCGCTGGAATGCTTGTCGAAAATACCAGCGCTGCCGAGACGACCATGGCAAGAAATCGCATGCCGAAGTATGTCAATACGACGAACAGCCCAGAAGCGCCTTGCGCAGCGTTTCTGATTTGTTGAGCAATCTCTCCCGGAAGCCGCTGTTCGAAATAACATGGAGCATGCCATAATGCATAGGAGAAGAGACTGCTTTCGATGTCTTCAAGCAACCGCTTGCGAACTGGTATTTCAATTCGAACGAAAACGGCGCTAAGTCCTGCCGCCGCGACCGCGCACCCGATAAACAAGACTGTCGCGTCAACCAAGAGAGACGAAGTTCCGGTCGTTCCTGGCACATAAGCTGAAATCGAATTTACCAGTCGACGCAAAGTAACGGTGGTCAGGGTGTCGAAGGATTGCTCGCCCAAAGCAAGAAAACAGAGCAGGATTGAAGCCGGCAGCATCCGGCTCCTGATACACCGAAAGACAAAAACAATCGGGTGCTGGTCAGCAGCTAGATCGACGGAAAGAGACAAGGTACATCGTCCTCGGGTATTCAGACCGGCGTCACCATGTCGGGATCTCCCCGGTCTGGATGATGCGCGGGTTGGGTAAAGGATGGCAGGCCGTATCCGGCGATAACTCGTCGACCAGTGTATCGATAATTCCGGCCCCGCCCGACTCGTCCAGCCATCCCCATTCGCCATTCGGATTTACTTCAAGGAAGTAATAGGTGCCGCCGGAGAGGAGAAAATCCAGACGGCCATAATGCAGCGACATGTCGGCCATGAAGTGTCTTATCGCGGCTGCGATCTCTGGCGGCAGCGCATGAAGAATCCAGTCTTGGTTCGGCGTCAGCATCCTGGCTCTGCGCCAATCGACTACGCCGGATGGAAATGTGGCTCGGTCGAGTGCGAAAGCAAACAACGCATCGCGAATAGCCACGACCGTTACGTCGAATTCCGCCGGTACGTAGGACTGGAGAAACCACGGTGATGCGGGCGAGAGTTGCTCGGTCTCGACACGTGTCGTGAACAGTACCGAGCGGTCACCGGTGCGCAGGGAGGTAAAACTTTTTACGACCCGATGTTGCCCAGCTTCATTCTTCACCGCTGCTCCCGAAATCACGTCCCAGTCGGGAACCGGAAAATAGCGTTGTGCAATCTGCGCCTGGATCAACTTTCCGGCAATCATGTCCGAGAGCGGGTCGACCAGAACCGCTCGCCCGCTCCAGTACATCGCGTTCCAGACCTCGCGCATCGCATAAGCGAGTTCGTCTTCGTCGTAAACGCGCTCACGCGGGAAATGCTGATCCGGATAAAGCTGATGGTTGGTCAACGGCTTTCGCCAAAGAAACTTGGCGATATCATTGGATTCGACTTTGCGGCCGCTCAGATTCGCAATGGTTATGCGATGAGAGTCGATTTTGATCTGATACTCTTGCCAGAGGTCAAGGTTGAAGCGAAAAACCGCATCATTTCCCAATCGCTTGATCAGGACATCGACGGATAGGTCAAAAGAATTGGTATAGACGAAAAGGACAGGCTTGCCTTTATTGGGCAACACGCGCTCCCTGGCGACGCCGTTCACGGAGACCGTGGACGCACACATCGGCCTTGGCAACAACCGGCGGCTACGGGATAGGGACTAGATTCCCCTGCCTGGCACTATGTGCGGCCAGACATCATGCGGACTAAGAACTCTCGCCGTCAAATTTTGTGTCAGGCGCCATCGCAGGCACCAATGCGCCTTCGGGAAACTTACGCGTTTGGGTCTCATGGTCATAAACGCTCGGCGGCAGATCGCTGAGGGTCATTTTCTGTTCAGCAAGCATTGCAGGCGTGAACATTGCAGGAGTGTTCATTCAAAATCTCCCTGATCGGCGCAAAAAATAAGCAAATCGCCTTTCGACGAGGGATACGAGGCTAATCTTCTTCCGGCGAAAGTCAATATGATGGGAACCCGTATGTGCGCTTTTGAGCAACGAAGCGGTTTCCCTTGGCCCGGCGGACCTTGTAGAGGCGCAACCGCGCCGTGAGGGCGCTATCCATTGCATTGTGCAGTGCGACCGAAAGACGCCAGGTAGACGAAACGATGTTAGCCGCACATGCAACGGTGCGATGTGAGCAATTCAATCCTTGCTCCTTATCGTTAATCCCCTCATTCTATACTTACCCGCTCCGCTGATTATCTGTGATGACCGCGTTCGATCATGCGTCGGGAAGCGAAGGAGAACCCCACGATGATGCGCTCTATTCGTCTTGTCGCATATTTGGTCCCTCTACTAGCCTTTGGTTCGGTGATATCACTCGCTGCTTCAGGCCCAGCCATAGTCGCCGCCGGCAATTCTTCCGCAGCGTTCTGCCCCGCGGATCCAAATCTATCTCATCGGCAAACATCATCAACTCGTATTCGCATGGCTCAATTCGGACACTGTCGATGCTGTGGATGGGATGAAAATAAGCACTGCAACCATCAGTGTTGTAATTAGCGCCTGTTGCGAAAGTTCCATCTGATGCATGCCGATCTCCGATCCGGTTGGGTTTGTGAGAGGTCCTGATCAAAATGGCTTGGTCACGGAGATTGTAATTCAAACAGGTCGCACGGCAAAATTTGCACTGTTTTTGTGACGACGATATGCGACTGAAGGACAGATCGAGCCGAGCTTTTTTGGTTACCCTAGTTTGTTTATTTGCTCAGGCCGTCCGGCGCTAGCTGAGAAAAATTGCTCTCGCTTTTAAGTTGCAAGATGATGCCGCGGTGCATGGTCGCTTCTTGGCCTTCGCGCATCGAAGCCCGCGCTGAAGCAGGTGTAGCTGATCGCCTCGTCACCTGACGCGGAACAGGGTCGCCATGCCAAATGTTCAATGTGCACACAGCATCCCAAGAGACACCGGTATCGGGATTGGCTAGACTACCGCTGCAAGTTAAGAAAGGGGTCATCGGGTGCGCCAAAGGATACCAGCATGAGTGTTGCTTTACTTTCGACGGCAACGGGTGACGTCGATCCCGAGCTCAATTCGCATCTCGACCGCGCCCAGTTGGCCCAGACTTTTGCTCGATCGGGTCGCGTACATATTGCAAATGTGCTGGCGGATGTCTCTGCTCAACGTGTGCACCAGGCTTTGGAGAAGGAGACGTCTTGGGGCCTTATCCTCAACGATGGGAAGAAGGTATTAGAGTTCGAAACGGTGTCTGCGGCAGACTATCAAACGATGGCAGCCGCAGCGTGGGGCCGGGCGCGTTCGGGTTTCCAGTACTTCTACAATCATTATCGCCTCTACGAGAACCGCAAGGTTTATGTTGAACCCGATCATTATCTTGCCAAGCTGGCCGCATTTCTTATCGCTCCCGAATTTATCGGTCTTATGCGGGCTGTGACCGGGCTTGATACCCTCTGCTGTATCTCCAGCGCCGCAACGCTCTATAGACCGCTTGATTTTCTCACCATCCATGACGATGGCCTCGCTGGCGGTAAACTGGTCGCCTTTGTGTTGAACATGACGCCCAATTGGAGGCCGGACTGGGGTGGAGCGCTACAATTCTATGACACCACCGATCACGTCGAGGAAGCGTATTTGCCTACGTTTAACGCACTGAACCTGTTCCGAGTACCGAAGCTTCACTCGGTCACTCAGGTCTCGGCGTTCGGCGGATTACGGTACTCGGTCAGCGGTTGGCTTGGCGTGGAAGAAGCCGACCGCGCGGCTGTTGCCAGATGAATCTCTAAATCGCGCAGACAAACTACTAGCCTCAGCTGCGTCCAAGGGACGTTTCAGTCGTCAGCCGCAGCGGGGGACGGCGCAGGACAAGTTCGAGCGTGTCCTCCAATACGAGGTCATCATGCCTCGAGCGGTGAGCCGAGATCGAGATTCGAACCCGGTGCATATTTGGCCATTCGGACGTCGCTGGTGCGGGCATGCGCCTCCATGCCCTCCAGCCGCGAAATCCGCGCCGCAACCGGTGCGATCAGCTTGCAGGCTTCACGGTCCATCCGTTGCCAGGTCAGGGGTTTGAGGAATTTGTGCACCGAAAGTCCGGCCGAATAACGCGCCGCGAGCTTGGTCGGCAGAATGTGGTTCGGCCCCGACACCTTGTCGCCAAAAGCGACATTGGTTTCTTCGCCGAGGAACAGCGATCCGTAGTTGGTCAGGCGGGCGTGCCACCACTCGAGATCAGCGCATTGCACCTCCAGATGCTCGCAGGCATAGGCGTCGGAAACCGCGACCATCTCCTCAGCTGTGTCGCAGAGCACGATCTCTCCGTAATCGCGCCAGGCGGCGCCGGCTGCTTCGCTCGCCGTCGCCGGTAACTCGGCGATCAGCTGTGGGACGATCCGTGCGACCTCCGCCGCCAGGCGGCGTGACGATGTGATCAGCCAGGCCGGACTTTCGTGCCCGTGTTCGGCTTGCCCGACCAGATCGGTCGCGACGATCAGCGGATCGGCGCTGTCGTCGGCGAGGACGGCCACTTCCGACGGCCCGGCGAAGACATCGATGCCGACCTTGCCGAACAGCATGCGCTTGGCTTCGGCGACGAACTTGTTGCCCGGTCCGACGATGATGTCGGCCTTGCATCCGCTGAAAAGACCGACCGCCATTGCAGCGATGGCCTGCACCCCGCCGAGGCACATGATGATATCGGCGCCGGCGACATGCATGGCGTAGAGCACATGTGGGTGAATGCCCTCACCCTTGTATGGCGCCGAACAGGCAATCACCGTCCGGACGCCGGCGGCCTTGGCGGTGGCGACGGACATATAGGCGGAGGCAATATGTGCATACCGCCCGGTTGGAACGTAGCAGCCGGCGGTATTGACCGGCACCAGCTTTTGGCCGAGCTCGAGGCCGGGGGATATTTCCAGCGAGAAATCATGCACCGAAGCGCGCTGGGCGTGCGCGAATCGCCGCACCTGGCCCGCAGCAAAGGCGATGTCGTTCTTGATGGCTTGCGGAATATCGCACGTTTGCCGTTCGATTGCGGCGGCATCCAACACCACATCGCCCGACCAATTGTCGAGCTTGAGCGCGTAATCGAGCACCGCCTGTTCGCCGCCGGCATCGATGACCGCCAGCATCTCCCCGACCACCTGGCGCGCGGCGTCGGTTTCGGTTTCCGGAGTCTTGGCGGCCTTTTTCAGATAGACGACGGACATCGGAACTGCCTCTTGATGGTGACAAATGTCTAGGGGACCCGGCCGATCGTCGGCCGGATCCCTTATTTTCACTTCTTGTCGAACTCGGTGGCGAAGGCCCGCAGTTTGGGGTCGGCCGCCACCCGCGCCATGTAATCGCTGCTGATGTAGCTCTTGGGATCTGGATTGGAGGGGATGGTGCCGACCTCGTTCAGGAATTTTCCGATCTCGGAAAACCAGCCATCGACCGTCGAGGTTCCATTGGTTCGCGACATCAACTCCAATTGTTGGTCGAGCCCGAAGGTGGGCCGCAGCGCAAACTCCTCGTCCATCGCGTGCGCGCTGGTTTCCAGCCCGCCCTCTTTGTAGAACTCGAGCGCAAGGCTGCGTGCTTCGGCGGGGTTGGCCTTGGCCCAGGACCAGCCGCGCAGGAATACTGCCAGGAATTTGGCCACATCGTCGGGGTGTTCCTTGGCAAAATCGGCGCGGACAACGAGGGCGCCGGGAACGACGGCTCCGGCGTCAGCGCCCGAGCACAGGTACCTGGCATTGGCGCGCTCTTCCAGCGTGTAGGTGTTGGGCGCCCAGACGCCCGCGATGTCGCCGTTGTTGGAGGTCACCGCCGTGATGATCTGAGCCTGGCCAAGATTGACGAATTGCATGTCGTTCTGGCCGAGCCCGAATTTCGCCAGGCATTTGCGAGCGGCGTAGTCGACGGTCGAATTGGTCGTCAGCAGCAGGCGCTGGCCTTTCAACAGTTGCGGATTGGCTTTGATGGCGTCGAACTTGTCGCCCCGCACCAGCATGGCGTTGGCTTTGGACTCGTCGTTGGTGATGCCGATGGTCAGGATATTGAAGCGCACCGCGCCGAGCACCGCGGGCACCGATCCGGTGCCGCCGACATCCCACGATTTGGCGGCCGACGCTGCGATCTGCGGCGCGCCGGCGGGAAATGTCGAAAATGTCGGGGTCAGGCCCACCTCCTTCCACCAGCCCTTCACGCTGGCGTAGTGAAAAGGCAGCGCCCAATAGAGCGAGGGCTGGTAACTGACGCCGATGGCGGTTTGCGCCAGCGCCGCTGGCGCGAGCACTGAGCCACTTGTGAGTATTGCTGCCGCGATAGCCGTCCTGACGGTTCTCCAGATCATCTTGTCTCCTCCAGTTTTCTGTTTTTCGTGGTGCATTTCGATAGAGCCGGTGTTTCCCCGCTTCCGTGTCATGATCGATTGTCGGGTTTTTCCTCTCGCAGCGATTTCCAGACATGCGTGCGCAGATGGACAAAGGATTCCTGATCCATCACGTCTTCGATCTTTTGAAAACGGTTCCACCCCTCTGCGTCACGTTTGGTCCTGACATCGAGTACTTCCTTGATGCGGCCGGGGCGGCGGGTCATGATGACCACGCGATCCGCGAGATACACCGCTTCCTCGACGGAATGGGTAACGAACAGCACCGTGCGCGGATTGACGCGGGCCAGCCGCACCAGTTCTTCCTGCATGACGACGCGGGTTTGCGCGTCGAGCGAACCGAACGGCTCGTCCATCAGCAGCACCTCGGGGTCCAGCACATAGGCGCGCGCGATCGCCACCCGCTGTTGCATTCCACCGGACAATTGATGCGGAAAGGCATCGGCGTGACTTTCAAGGTTCATCAGATGCAATGCTGCGGTGATCAACTCGTCGCGCTGCGGCTTGGCAAGGTTCTTGTTGCGCAGGCCGAGGTCGAGATTCTGGCGCACGGTCTTCCACGGGAACAGCGCAAAATGCTGAAACACCACGGCCCGGTCTGGACCCGGACCGGTAACCCGCCTGCCGTTGAGGCTCACGGAGCCTGAAGTCGGCTGCTCGAATCCCGCGACGATACGCAAGCATGTGGTCTTCCCGCAGCCCGACGGGCCGACGATCGCGACGAATTCCTTCTCGGCAATTTCAAGGTTGATACCGTCGAGCACTTTCACGCCGCCGCTATTTGGTCCGAACACCTTGTTGACGCCCGTAAAACGGATTGAGCCCATATCCGGCGCCCTTACGCGGTCAAGCCGCGCCGGCGCCGGATCGAGGCCTCGCCCTGACGTAGCAGGACGTCGATCAGCATTCCCGCAAGGCCGATGGCGATCATTCCCGCCATCACCGTCGGCGTCGAAACGTTGGCTTGAGCCTGCACCATCATGAAGCCGACACCAGATGCTGCGACGATCAACTCCGCGCCGACCAGGGACTGCCAGCCGAGGCCAGCGGCGACGCGAAGACCTGCGACGATCGAGGGGATCGAGGCCGGCAGCAGAATTTCGAGGATCGTTCTGAGGTGTCCGGTGCCCAGCATTTGGGCAGCTTCGATCAGGCGTGGATCGACAAAGCGCGCGCCACGGTAGGCATTGATCAGGCAGGGCGGAAAGGCGCCGGCAAAGATGATCATGACCGGTCCGCCGATTCCAGTACCGAACCAGAGAGCCGCGAAAGGCACCCATGCAATCGGTGCGATGAAACGAAGTCCTTCGAATATCGGCGCGATGATATCGTCGAGCCATCTGAACCATCCCATCAGCAGGCCGAGCGGAACGCCGACAGAAGCAGCCAGGCAAACACCGACGATGTAGCGTTTGAAGCTGGATGCGAGATGTTGCGGCAGCGTGGCGCCGGCAAACGGCGTCGTCAGAAGTTGAATGAAGCGGGAGATGACGTCGAGCGGGGTCGGCAGAAATTGAGCTGGCACCAGGCCGGATACCGTCAGCAGCGTCCAGATCCCGAGAAAACAGCCGACGCCGGCGAGGCCCCAGGCCATGGTTTCTCGCAGGCTGAGCGGCGGATCGATCACCGCTCGCTCCCGACTGCCATGTTCCAGCCAAGCGCCCTGCGCTCCGCCGCGGCGAGCAGCCACGTCATGGAGAAGCCCAATATTCCAACGCTCAACATTCCAACCAGGATCATGCCGGGGTAGATATCCTGCTGCGCCATGTTGAGGACCAGGCCCAGTCCGACCAGCGCGCCGACCAGTTCCGCGGCAACCAGCGTCGTCCACGCGGCCTGCAAGGACAGGCGCAGCCCCGTGAAGATCATTGGAGCCGCGGCTGGCGCCAGGATTTCAGCGACAAATCGCCACCGCGGCGTCCCCAGCATGCGTGCGGCCTCGATCAGCGGACGGTCGATGGTCCGCACCCCGGCAAAGCTGTTGATGACGGAAGGAACGAAGGCGGCAAACCAGATCACCATGATTTTCGCGGCATCGCCGAGGCCCAGCCAAAGGATCGCAAGCGGAATCCATGCCAAGGGAGGGATCGGGCGGATCAGGAGAAAGACAGGGTTGATAGCAGCCTCGGCGCGACGGCTCCAGCCCATCCATAACCCGAGCGGCACGCCGGTTGCGGTCGCGACGAGGAATCCAACGACGACTAGGATGACGCTATGCGTGGCGTGGGTAAAAAGCTCGCCGCCGGCATAACCTCGCGTGAGGATCTGGGTCAGCGCCGACCAGAAATCCGCGGGCGAGGGAAATCGACCGCTTGAGACGGCTCCGCTCCACGTCGTCAATCCGAACCAAAGCCCGACCAGCATCGCGAGCGTCGCAAGACCGACCCATGTCTGGCGCCGTCTCGTCATCGCCGGATCCCTGTGCGAGCTATGAAATGGATTTTTATTAGAGCTTCCGGGCTTTTGCTTTGTCAATTGACTTATCTAATAGACGAAGTGTGAAGCCGGTCGATGACCGTAGCTGCTGTGGTGCCAACGCTCGCGCTGCCCAGCGATGCAGCCGCTTCGATGTTCTTGCTTGATAATGGTTTGCCGATGAGGTGCGCTCGCGCTTTCGGCTGCGACGGCGCCACGGGTTGCCCCCAGAGCGCAGCTGGCTTGCGTGGTTGACTTGCTGAATCCGGTTCCGGACGATCTCTCTATCGACTAGAGAGTACAGGTTTTGCTATATTCGCATAATCGCGCTGGAAAAAATACGCTTCTGGCGGCAACTACGAAAAGCCTCTATGGATTCGCTGGCTGTGGCCTCAAAAGGCGGCACCTTGAACGTTAAGCGCATCTTTGACATTGCTGGAAGCATACTCGGTATCGCAGTCTTCGGCTGCTTGATCGCAGCGCTTGTCATACTTGTGCGGCTCACGTCAAAAGGTCCCGGTATTTTTGTCCAAAATCGCGTTGGGCAAAGAGGCGAAATATTCAAGTGCTACAAGATCAGGACCATGCTGGAAGGAACACCGGCTGAAGCCACGCATGAGATTAACCGGTCGTCGGTGACGCCGGTCGGGAGGATTCTGCGCCGGTTCAAGCTGGATGAGCTTCCCCAGATATGGAATGTCTTGAAGGGTGAAATGAGCCTGGTGGGCCCGCGACCCTGCCTTCCGAGCCAGTCCAGGCTGATCCAGGCAAGGCTGGAACGAGGCGTTTTGGAAGCCAAACCCGGCATCACCGGCAAATCCCAGGTTCTTGGTCTGGATATGTCCGAGCCCGAGCGATTGGCAACGGCCGATGCCGAATATATTGCCGAGCAGAGTCTTCTCGGAGACCTGGTTCTCCTTTTGAAAACGCCTGGTGCGCTTCTTTTTGGTTCCGGTAAGCCAGAATGACATTTATGAACGGTCGTGATGGATTTTCGCTTCGAGAAGCGAAAGCGCTGGTTTGATTTTCATCGAGAAAAATTCGCCTCATTGGTAAAACCTGGACGTCGGAATGCGCGTGCTGCACGCTTACAAGGTCTTTCGCCCGGACGTGGACGGCGGCGTACCTGCGGTCATTACAACGGTCGCGGGTGGGAGCGCTCCGGAAATTTCCAGTCGTATTTTGGTTGCACGTGGACAAGCTGGCCTGGGGCGTACCTACGAGGACAATGGAGCTTCGGTTCGAGCCGTTGCTTCGTTTGGCAATTGTCTCGGTATGCCGATCGCGCCCGGGTTTCCCATTGCGTTGGCGGCGGAGGCGCGCAAAGCCGACTTGGTTGCCCTGCATTTGCCATTCCCGCTCAATGACATCGGGGCGTTGGGAATTCCCAGCCGTCTCCCCATCGTGGTCCACTGGCATGCCGATGTGATTGGTCGCCGCACGGTCGCGCGCGCCCTGGAGCCGTTGTTCCACCGGACCCTGAAGCGCGCCGCTCGGATTATCGTCGCGGATAACGCGATTGTGGAAAATTCCAATTTGCTGGGGGCCTATCGTGCGAAGTGCGAAGTGGTCCCGTTCGGCATTGATATCAGCGATTGGGGCGCGCTCGATCCCGAGCAGTCCGATCGGGCGCAACGTTTGAGAGAACGTTACCCC
>Ga0302325_10019447_pt1 | contig 14285 bp, 18 predicted proteins | sample Palsa_T0_2_FD_201948 | JGI IMG/M metagenome (GOLD analysis project Ga0302325, IMG submission 201948) | Peat permafrost microbial communities from Stordalen Mire near Abisko, Sweden - Palsa_T0_2 | ecosystem: Environmental > Terrestrial > Soil > Palsa > Peat permafrost | place: Sweden: Abisko... | reverse complement strand
CAATGTTAATTCAGCACGGGGACGCACAGCCATATACAAAGACGTCCCCACGAACGTTTGCTCTCCGGTCCCGCATAGAGAATCAATGACCTCCTTCGAAATTCCAAAGTCGCACAACTTGACTTCCCCTTTCCTCGTAAGCAATATGTTTCCCGGCTTGACATCTAAATTAGCCTTTTTCCCATCTGTGAAATACCCCTGTGTATGATCTTCTTTTCATGGAGATAAGCAAGCCCCTTCAGGACACTGACAGCCAACTTCCCCAGGACTTTTTCTCCAATTTTTGCTTCTCGGATCAAGCACCGTCTATACACCGCTTCTAGACTTCGTCCTTCACAAAACTCCATAGCAATTGCCGTCGTCGACCCATCCATAACGAAGGCGCCGAAGAATTTGACAATATAGGATGAATCGCATGTCTGATTGAACTTCAGTTCTCTCAGAAGGTGTTCGGGAGTAGAGGATTCGGTTGTGATTGTCTAGCTTTAGTTATGTCACAGTATGGGAACGAGTACCTTGATCGCAAATATCTGCCCTGATTTGCGCAGGCGACATTTGGAGACGGAACCGCTGACCCCCTCGCCCAGTCGGACCATTTCTTCGATCCCTTGTGCATTGGCGACCCTTGACCAGCCTTCATCATCCAATGCGTATATATCGTCGTCTCCGGTAGTAGTTCTTCGCGCCTCCGGTCGGCTGTTACTTCTCGGCCTTGTCAGAGACGGTATACTAAGCCGCTGATTGTTCTCCTGAGGTTCCGCCGCAGCGATATCAGTGGGTATAACTATCTCCTCCGCCGACACCGAGGACGATGACTCCTCCGCCGATGGCGCCTCATCAACTGGCGGCGATACCACTGGCGGCGACAAAGAAAGTGTCGACAACTTCATCCGCAGCCGCTCATTATTGGGCGGACGGAACGAGGGTGAGGCCGGCGCCTTTGACATCGCGCAAGGAGAAAGAATCAAGTGATTATTAGGGGAGATCGTTGGGGTTTATATGCAGTTTCCCATGTTGTCTGACGGTGAGAACAGGTCGCGAATGTTTTCGCGGTGGAAGGGATATTTTTGACTGCGTGTTCTGCAGGGTGCGGTGCCGGGTGGTGGCCTTCGGACGCCACGATGGCGGCCCACCAAAACCTTAATGCGGATCACCACTTGGCATGGGAAGCTTCGCTGGGAATCTTGGCTCACGGGCCAGCACGGATTAACAAACATCACGACGGATAATCTACTGCGAGGAAAAGAGAAGGATCCAAATTGAGGATATGAAAGGGCTAGTGGAAAGTAAGTTCATCCCAAGGTTTAATGTTAAAAGATCTAGATTCAAGAGCTGCAGCTGTTAGCTATCGCGTCGCGATAGTATCCATTCTGGAACTAACGCCGAACTAGAAACGCCTCGTCAGTAACTTTGACCCAAGGATCATGCACCCTACTCAACAAAAGGATCGGGTCTAAAAGTCTCACGTTTCATCTCGCATAACTTGCTATAAATAATCTCTCATCTCATCTTCAGCTGAAACATGGACAAAGGGAGGTAATATTGCAACGTTAAGTTGATCATTGTACCTCCCTTGAATGTTTTCTATCTTTTTTTATTGACATAATCTAAAAGTCTAGAAGACGCATTTGAAATGTGGTAAAGGATGAATTTACTTCTTTGTCACGCTATAACGCAGTTCGAATTGCGTTAGCCAATTTCGGGCATTTGTTCGGCATACATGCAAATTCAAGGGGCGATAACCTTAAGCTCTCGTGTTTGAAGAGAGAATTGTTCTGTTATGGCAGCATGGTCGGTGATGGCATATAACCGACCTCGATGAGCTATAACGACGCCACCACGCATTCTTGCAGGCCAGCGCAGTATCATATGCATCTCACTGCGCTTGCCGAGCTCAATCACGACACTAGCAATGTAAATATACAGAATTCTTCAATGAAAAGAGACAGGCAGATAGTCTATTCAATTCTGGAGAAACTTGATTTCTTTTCCTTTGCCCAGTTATAGACCATCCCCAGCACTGGAATCCAGCAGAGTGCCCCTGCACTGCCCCTTTTTGGCGCTGAAATTTCCGTCGATCATCAACACAGACCGCGTCATCCGCACCCACACACAACCATGAACGCCGACCAGACGGCGCTCTTCGAGCGAGCAGGCGAACTGGCCCGTCGCTATAATGAAAAGCGAAGACAGACGCTGCAAGAACCTGGTCCAGACCGGCCGTGGTTCTTTCATCCCCTTGGTTTCTGGATCGATGTCGGGTACACAGGCTCAACACCGGAATACGACCAACCGACGGCGCGAATAGATCCACGGACAGCGCATTTTGCTCGGAGAATAGGGGTCCTGGCACGGACGACTAAGATATGGGAGGATAAAGATGCTATCGTATGTTCCAAGTTGGTTTACGCTTATCTTGAAGGATATCGCTCGAAATCATTTGCCGCCGAATTTAGAGTTTGATAGTCGACGGTTGACCGACGAGGAGATGAAGAATGTTGCTGTTCCAGTCAAATTCGATAAGAAGGATGGGATCATGAAAGAGTTGGAATGGAGACAACAATGGAAAGCCTATAATGATCAATCCTCTGCGATTCAAACTGATCACAAGATCAAGTTGCTCTTGAAGTGGTTCAAAGAGGACTTCTTCCAGTGGGTGAATAGTCCGTCTTGTTCTCTGTGCAAGGTACAGAACATGTGAAGTCTTTCTGATGGTAGGGAGAAACGAAACATATCGGTATTGTGCAAGCGACAGAGGAAGAACGTCACTATACGGCTCGAGATGTCGAATTATGGGCTTGTCAAACTTGCAATAGGCTGGAACGTTTTCCGAGATACAATGATCCAGTCAAACTTCTGTCGACAAGAAGAGGACGATGTGGTGAATTTGCTAATGTATCGGCCTATGAGGTAATATTAACGGTAGTGTTTTGCCTTCCTAGTTCGATCCACGGGCGTTCCGACCAGATGGGTATGGAATGCTGAAGACCATGTGTGGGTAGAATATTACTCAACTAGAAAGAATCGTTGGATTCATCTTGATCCCTGCGAGAATGCATATGACGATCCATTGCTATATGCGAGAAACTGGAGGAAGAAGATGTCGTATTGCATTGCATTTGATGAATATGGCGCAATGGATGTGACCAGACGCTACGTTCGACGGCCACAGGAAGAAGGAGTCCCAAGAGTTGCCGTGAAAGATACTCATGTCGATTTGGTATGATTCCATTCTATGAGATTGACCTTAGGTTCTACAAGTCTTACGGAATTTTCGACGTAGTTCGCTTAAGATGGTTGAGCTCAAAGCACTTGAGAAACGAGACAGGGAAGAGAAGAGAGAGTTACAGAAGTTCATCGATGATGAGAATAAACCTATTTCAGGGGGTGCCGTTACGAATCCTCGGCAAACCAGGGCTATTGGACGTGAGACAGGGACGGCGGAATGGAAGAAGGCTCGAGGAGAGGATGGGGCGCAGCGTTGACAGCATGCATAGCTATTTATTGTTTCTGTATACCTAATGTGTATCATTAGACGGCAATGTCAAGATGTACTTCAGTGTTCAATACTTGCGTCCTGATCTGTGGTGATCTATTTACCGCGAAATTTCGATCCACGCCCTCCACGCCACTTCGACCGCGATGCCATGATTTCGGCACGGCAGCTGGGTAAGCGCTCCCAGCATGTGAGAGTCTTCAATCCTCGATGGCATTGGAGGGCTCTGTCTCTGCTCTCATTTCGACCTCGTGGCCCAGTGTCGCGTATCCCATCGTTCTCTTCCCCCGTTTTGATACTCCGTCGCAATGCAGGCACCAAAATTCGCAAGTCAATCGACGAACTCCCACAGGGACTACAAGCCCCACTTGAGCCCTTCGTGGAAAGAGAAGCCTCGAGATACTCTCCGGTCATAGACGAAGTCCTCCAAAACCAACGCCGCTTTCCAAAATGCGTTCTACTCACTCGAGTTGGACAGTTCTACGAGGTTTATCGCTCCTTGATGTCGCTGACAGTAGTTATACTTCACTCAGGCAGAGGAAATTGCGCCATTATTGAACATTAAACTAGCGGCTAAACAAACTAAACATGGTCCAATAAGCATGGCTGGTTTCCCGTTCTTTCAGTTGGATCGGTATCTCAAAATCCTGGTAGAGGAACACCAAAAATACGTTGCATTATGCGAGGAATATCGAAGACCGGTAGACGACTTATCTTCCAAGTTGGAGTTTGAGAGACGTGTCGTACGAATAATTACTCCAGGGACATTGATCGATGAACGATTTATGGATCCTTACGAGAATAACTTTCTGCTCGCCGTGTATACGCCGGACGCCCCAAGTATTAGTGAAGGATTGGAGGCCGAGGATGTGGGTCTCGCATGGCTTGATTTATCGACGGGGGACTTCTATACTCAAAAAACGGATATTTCATCCTTGCCAGGAGATATTGCTCGAGTGTCTCCAAGGGAGATTTTGTTGAATGAAGATTTACGATCCGATCGATCGCATGCTTTGTTCACTTCCATTGAAGAGGAGAAACATTTCATTACCTACGAACCGTTTTCAGATTTAACTTTAACAACTATTCCCGCTTCATGGGATACACTGCTCGAAAGCAAGATTCCCCCTCGAGTCGCGAGCGCTTTTACACTACCTGAAATACGAGCCGCAGAGGTCTTACTCAGATCTGTCAAAGGTAAGCTCATGGGCACGAATATGCGGATACAACCTCCGATAAGAAAGTCCAAACAAGATATCATGATGATTGACGCGAATACCTTGCGGGCACTGGAAATCAAACGGAGTATGAGGGAAGGTAATATTCGAGGAAGTCTTTTGAGCGCAATTCGCAGGACAGTCACAAAGTCTGGGGCAAGGCTTTTTGCCGACATGATCTGTATCACCTACTGCTCGGTAGAGCTTACACTAGGTTCTCCAATTACTTCCATTCGAGATATAAACAGACGACTTGATCTGGTTGATACTTTCCTCGGAGACTCGCATTTGTTAGCGGACATTATATATCACTTGCGACAGACCCATGATTCACAACGGCTAGTGCAACGATTCTCGTTAGGGAGAGGGGACAGTGATGACCTTCTTTCATTGTCACGTACTATTCGCGAGACGGAGAAAATTCTAGCACGGTTACGCGAACAGCACCATGCCAGTTTAGATCATATCGTTGCGCGAATCGTGATTCCAGAGAAGCTATGTGAAAGAATCGAGGGAGCTATTGATGAGGAGGGCTTGGTTAAACGGCAGAGGATGGAAGAATTGGAGACCGCGGAGCTAGGAAAGATAGTGAGACGAGTCGAGGGGCAAGAAGTTGAAGAGGACAAGAAGACCAAGAAGAAGGAAGACTTGAGGAAAGACGATGTTTGGATCATGAAGAAGACGTAATCGTCCGATCTATCCACCTTCCTAAACTTTAGAGCAAGCCCGACCCTCAAGCGCCTGCATGAGAATCTTGAGAAGCTGTTTACTGAAAAGGAAAATCTACAGACACGCCTATCTGAGGAATTAGGTATAGTGCTGCCTTGTCTCTACTAAAGTTAGGTGCAAAGTCATTGAATCTTCGCTGGACGCCGGGTCTAAGTCATATAGTCCATGTCAATTCAAGGGATGCCAAAGTCTTAGCAGATTTGGAGCAAGCGAAACCAATTTCGGCAAGTAAAAGTACTCGATCTTTTCAATTGCCTGTACCCCCTCCTTTACATCTACCTAATCAATTAGGATTGGACATATCTTGGTACTCGTATCGATCAGACTAAACTTCAAATCCGAATAGAAGAATCTAGATGTTTCAACAAACTTCGTCTACTGGTAATTCATAATCTACTCCTTCTACGGCGAAATGCTCGGGTTCTGGACGAGCTCGATGTTGCTACTGCTTTCGCCACTCTCGCGAAGGAACAGAAATGGACGAGACCTGTTCTTAACGTGGGGACCGCACATCGAATCGTAGGTGGTCGCCATCCTATTGTTGAGACGGGCTTGTGGGATCGTGGTCAAATGTTTGTCAGTAACGATTGTTTCGTTGGAGGAGGCACAGAGGAAGGTGGAAACCGCCTTTGGGTTATAACTGGGTAGGTCCCATAACACAACTCTGACAGAGATAGGCCCAACATGGGTGGAAAGTCCACTTTCTTGCGACAGAACGCAATTATCTCGATTCTAGCACAAGTCGGGAGCTATGTTCCTGCAGAACATGCCGAGATAGGAATTGTCGATCAAGTGTTCAGTCGAGTATACCCTCATTCGTGCTAACTAATGTCAGGTTGGATCTGCGGATAATCTCTTTCATTCTCAGTCGACGTTCATGCTCGAGATGCTGGAAACAGCAAATATCTTACGGCACGCAACACGTCGGTCATTTGTCATCATGGATGAAGTCGGACGGGGCACTACCTCGCTTGACGGAATTGCCATCGCATTTGCATGTTTGCATCATTTATATTACAAAAATCAGTCTAGAACACTTTTTGCCACGCATTTTCACGAGCTTGCTCATATGATCGCGTCCTGGCCAAAGGCCGGGAATTTATGCACTGATGTTTCTGAGGAAGAGGTTTGTTGTCAATTCATCAATGACTGATGCTAGGACGGAGCATTCCACTTTCTGCATGTGGTCAAAGAAGGCATCAACACCAAATCTCAAGCTCTGAAAGTGGCTCAATTAGCTGGTAATACCTCTATAATCTCGTATCTCATCAAAAGGCATTCCCCAAGAGACGCTTCGAATTGCTGCAAAAACACTCGACTACATGGAACAAAACGCACAACCAGTGATACACCCGGGCGACGAATTTTTATCATCATTTGCAATTGACGATACACGTGAACCAATTATGGATATCATCGAAGAAACGCCTGTTCCAGATGAACTAGTCGAAGAGTTAATGGAAGTTGTGGAGGTTGATGAGGAGGAAGTCGAGGAGCCAGTAGAACAAGCTAATCACGAGCTCCAGTTGTATTCCCGATTACTGTCTGACAACGAAAAACGCAAAATGGAGAAGGTGCATGCGCAAACGAAAAAGGATGCGGATAAAGAACGGAAAAGAGTGGAAAAGGAAGCGCTCAAGGCTGAGAAGGAAAGAGAGAAGGCCAACAAGAAAATGCAGAGTATGGTGGATGCATTGAGGCCTGTTGATCTGAAAAGCGCAGGAGCGTAGGTCGGCAGGAAAAGAGACGAGAACACAAGCGCTGCATGGCCGAAATTTCGCGGCAATTCGGTCCCCTTATGGGGTCGCACCCCAGTGCACGAGAATGGGGATACCAGAGATAAGAAGGGTGAGATAATTCATAATTTGAGACGCGAATGGTCCTCTATCTAATGAAAACAGACAATCCCGCCCAATGAAGTGCTCTTACGTGATAATCTGAGCCTCCGATATCATGTTGCGAATTGTCCCGACCAGTTTGGCTTGGGCGCCATCCAGCAGATCAACCAATGATGTTGCTAGGATCAACGCAAATCTACCCGTATCTTCCCAATCCCTATCTTCACTGCGCAGCCGATTGGACCGCATTTATACCTCGGACACCGGGCTGAATCTTATCTTCCCGTGTTAGCCACCCAATAAAACCACATCGCCTCCATCTACCACGCCCAAGTTGCAAAAACAACTCAACAAAACAACTCCTGAAAGACGTCAAAACACTCGATCGGTTGGTCTTTCCTCCAAATTTGAGCTTCCCCGGATTTTCGAGATGTCTGGTGTTTGGAATGAAACTGAGCCGAATGGCGGAAACTCTTTGACGGATTCGGCCTATATCAATAGTCAGTATACCACCGGAGATATCGCATGGATCACTTTCGCCGCTGCGATAGTATGGATTATGATTCCTGGGATTGGGTAGTCCTTGTGAGTTTCTGAGCTGATATGGAGGTTTTTCTACGCAGGATTGGCGAGACGAAAAAGCTCGCTGGCTATGGTCTGGCAGAGTTGTATGTGCGTTTCTATTATATCGTTCCAAGTAAAGTGCCAATCATCTCAGTGCTGATAAGGTAGTGGTTCTTTTGGGGTTATTCTCTCACGTTCTCCCATACTGCCAACAAGTTCATTGGTAATCTGAACAACTTCGGCATGATAAATACTCTCGGCGCGGCCAGTGTTGGAAGTGCATGGATACCGGATCTTCTTTTCAATCTGTTTCAGCTCGTGTTCGCTGCGTAGTTCATTAAATAACGGTGTGTTGATGGTAGGGCTACTGCTCAGATCGTAATGGGCGGCGCCATGGAAAGAGGCGCTCTTGGTCCGTCCTGCGTATTTATCTTCATCTGGAGTACAATTGTTTACGATCCTATCGCATGTTGGGTATCTCATTATATTTATCAACTCTAATAACAAGACCTGGAACTCCAATGGCTGGATCTTTCAAATGGGAGGTCTTGACTTCGCAGGTGGAGGTATCGGCTCTTGAAACACAATTTACTCACTTCACAGGACCGGTTCATATCGCCTCTGGATCTGCCGCGCTCGCATACGCCATTATCCTAGGCCGACGCCGTGGACCAAAGGGAGAAATCCTAGCCAAAGTCCCAAGTTACCGCCCTCACAATGTTTCAATGGTCATCATTGGGATTGTCTTCCTGTGGTTTGGTTGGTTCGGTTTCAACGGCGGATCCGCCTTGAACATGAGCATGCGCTCGATTTACGCTGCCAATAATACCAACTTGGCTGCGGCAAGTGGACTCCTTTCTTGGGTTCTCTTGGATTATATATATATTGGCAAATGGTCTGCGGTCGGTGCAGCTTCTGGTGCGCTTGCAGGACTTGTTGGTAATACCTCTATACCTAGATCTGAAAGACCGAATTCTAATCATCAGCTATCACCCCTGCCTGTGGATATATTCCAGTTTACTTCTCTATTCCTGTCGGTGTGGTCGCGGGCGTTCTTTGCAACTACGCCACTAAACTGAAATTCTATTTCAACGTCGACGACGGCTTGGATGTCTTCGCGCTGCATGGAATTGGTGGTTATGCCGGGAACGTGATGACTGGTCTTTTCGCTGCCGACTACGTCGCGGCAATGGACGGAGTGACAGTCATCGCAGGGGGCTGGATCCAACACAACTGGATCCAACTTGGCTACCAACTGGCCGGAGCCACAGCGTATGTCCTAATGGTGTATTTTTCTAATTTTAGAATCATGGCTTACTCTTTCACGGTCTCTTATATCATCTTGTATATTATGGACTTGATTCCGTTCTTGAGATTGCGTGTAGATGAGCGGGCTGAGTTAGAGGGTCTGGACGCTTCGCAAATGGGAGAGTTCGCGTTTGAGGCGTTGACTGAGAAGGAGGCGAATTGGAGCTTGGCTGATATCGTTGGCGAGGCTCACGATGATGGACATGGGGGAATTGTTAGTAAATGAGTAAGGATTGTAAGTCATATTGCTGATTCCGGTTAATATAATGCATGTATAATATAGAACATAATAAATGGTATTTATTAATTAGCTATTCTTTGTAGGATCCCACCGCTAGTTGCTATCCTCGCATCTGACCACCTTTCTTCGTGTGGATGTCCACGAATTTGTCGTAGGACGTACTTGGCTGGTCCTGTTCTCAGAGCCACCAGAGCCTCTTGGGTATCGCTATTAGCTTAGAGTGCGAACATCAGCTTCGGCGACTCGTATTTGAGGCTCTCGACGTTGCTGGATGCAGGGTATAGCGTTTGCCGTCCCTCGTGAACTCGTATGCCCATGTTTGGAAATCAACCCGAGGGTTGTGTTTCTTCAGCCATGGAAGGCCTAGGACAAGGTTAAATTCTTTGAGAGGAAACACGTAAGCCGTTAACGTCTCCACTGGAAGGTTTCCGAGCTTGACGTCGACTTGGGTGATCTCATCGACAATGTGCGGCGTATCTTCGTCTTCATCGGCGACCTCGACCCTTCTAGCTTTGACCTTTGTCGTTTTGAGACCGAGTTCGTTGACAAGGCTTTGGCTGACGTATATCGTGCTAGCTCCTGTGGCGATGAGCACCTTGCGTATTGTGCCACCGATTTCAGCATCATACGTCGGAAGAAAAGAATTTGGTGTCTTGGCTTCGGCTTTGTGTCTATCGTCGGAGTCGTCATCCGTATTCATCGCCAGTGACTTGAAGGATATCGGAGGTTCGTAGTCGCTATCGTATTCTTCTTCGGATTCCGAATCGCTACGTTGTTGCATGGCGTGGAAGGAATCTTTCGGTCTGTCAGTCGGCTTGGCATGGGAGCTCTTAGTCGACGTAGCACCTTTCCACTCCCTCCGAGGGGGTCCTGGAATGCTAGTAGCGACTGGTAGTTGTTCCCGTTCTCGATGTTCCCGAATGCGTGTCCGTTCGATCCTCTGTGGATGGCCCTGGTTGTACGAGCGAGCCCATTTGCGAGCGGTCTGATAGACGGCATCCATACTTGCAGGGGGGTTGCTGAAGTTTATCCAGACCCTGAGCTCGTGCGGCATCGATTTCAAGAAGATCAAGAGACGTTCTCTGAGGGTGAGTTCTTTGTCTGAGATTTGCATCTCAATGCGTTGGAATTCGGTGCAAAACTCGGCCATTCTCGCAGGTCCTAGGTACCTTAGATTCTCGAGGTGTCTCCTCAGCATCGGGTCTCTCCGCTCTGGATTATCGAACCTTTCCCTCATGTAGAACTTGAACTCCTCCCAAGTGAGGGCCACGCCGTTGTTCCTGTGCACCTGTTCTATCGCGTAGTCGCGTGCGAATCCTTCGAGTAACAAGAGTCCGTTGGCGAAGTATCGGCTCGCTGGAAGTTTTTTGCTGCGGAAAAACAGCTCCACGGTGAACAGCCAACACGCGAAATTCTCTGTAGCGAGGCCATAAAAGGGTGGCGGCTTGATGTCAAGCCAAACATCGTCCCCGTCCTCCCCTTCGTAAGGTGGAATGTCCCTTGGCCGCGACACCCTCTCGCCCATTGCTTGTTGTCGAGGTTCCTGCTGCGGATACGAATACGGATGTGGGGTGCTCTCTTGTGTGTATGGCTGAAAGGGAGGTTGTAGCGGCTGCTGGGGCGGTTGTTGCGATTGCTGGCGGCTCAGATGTAGCGAGGGCTGTGGTACCGGAGGATAATTCGTATAAACGCGTTCCGGAGGTGTGTTGACACGCGCGGCCTGCATAGGAAATGGCTTCGGTCCTTGCTGCTGTCCTTTGGAAGGATTCGGAGGATTCGAATCCCCGTAAATGTCTTCCATAGCGTCCTGTAGAGGTGTTTGGCTATGCGGCGAAGGTGAAAGTGTCGGTAGCTTTTCCGAGATGCGGCGAGGGCTGTCGCTTCGGATGATAAGAGAATTGAGGTCCAGTAACTTCTTCTCTGTCTCCATCCTGTGATCTGCCATTTCCTTCCTGAGCTCCAATGTGTCTTTCTTGAGCTCCAGAAACAGGTTCTCCATCCTCACTAGCCGTTCAAGGATGAGCTGTAGTTCGGAGCCTGTCGCTGTTGGCGTGGTTCCCGGTGACGGTGTATTGGGCTGAGACTCTGCGGAGCTGCTGGAACCGTCTTCTCCGACGTCAGGATGGAGTCCTGAGTCGAATTGACCATTCCGGCGTCGTTGTGACCGCGTGGTGACCTTTGGAGGTGGTGTACTCTCCATCACGGCTGGTCAGGGGTAAAAAATCTTCAATAGCGTCACAGCTTGATGAATTCTTCACCGAATTCGCTCGGACCACGATGGACCGATGCAGAAATGTTTGTAGATGTGGGAATAATGCTTGAATAGCTCCTTCCACAGGCTATCGCGGGTCCCCACAGATAATTATCTGTGGATGTCCACGAATTTGTCGTAGGGGGTACTGTTCAGGGGGGATCCAGCTTTATTAAGGGTCTATCTGTCTCTAGCCTGGATAATAATAACCTCTAAAGTCTAGATATGCACAACGATTAGATCCGGATTTCGACGTCATGTCGATCCTCCTTGGAATGAAACACATCAACAATTTTGTCTCCTAGCATCAACGACAGAATGGCAACGCTATATCGATGGTACAATGGCCACTTAATGCGACGGCCTATGCTCACTCAATGTATTTCAACAGCGGTAACCATCCGATCCCCCGCGATAGCAATTGCCTTTGCTGCGTCTCGTCTTGTGATGGCTTATCGGGGTAGATACTTTTCGCTGCAGGGGATACCCTAGCACAACACGCTGTTGAACGAAAACCGGCTAGGGAGCATGATTTTGCGAGGACGGGACGGTTTGCCGCGTTTGGGGGAGTGGTTGCGGGACCATTGATGGTTAGTTGGTATCAACCCGGTGACTTTCTCTGTTTCATTCTTTTCTCCCCTCCCCCACAGGAGACATAAAATCCTCTCCCTCCCTCGATTTGTCGAGCTGTGAATTGACTTTAGGTACCGGATACTGGAACGATACGTCACGGTTAAGAATCCGAATCTGAAAGTCCTGACCAGGGTGGGATTGGACCAATTCGTCTTTGCGCCGCCGAATATCGCCGTCTTCTTCACGGCTCAGAGTCTTATGGAAGGCGAATCCTTCAAGCAAATCAAGGCCAAACTCGACAGAACCTAGTATCCCCCCTTGCCTTGTGCTAGACTAATGAAAAGCAAAGATACATTACTGAATAACTGGAAAGTATGGCCGTTCATTCAATTGATGAATTTCAAAGTACGTTGCCGGCATATTTGTCAACTGACGCTAGTTTGTGCCTCTGAATTATCGGTTGTTGTTGGTCAATACGGTTGCGTTGGCGTGGAATTGTAATTTCCATTGCGGGAGAAATGTTAATTGAAGGTTACTTGAGTACTGTTAACGCGCCACCGAAAACAGAAGAGGAGGCGAAAGATAGATTGACGATCTGGGTGGAGTAAGGACTACTAAAAAGGATGGAAGTGTACAGAATTTGGGGGATAGATGATGAAAAACTGATCAACATGGGACATTCGATAGTTAATTTATAGTGGACGCATACGAATAGACCGGCATAGTTTGTTGTCGACGATTTAATCGATACTAGTAACAATTGTTCTGCAGATCTAACGTAGTAGTTGACTATGTCATTCCGAGCTTACCGAAGCTTGTTCACTGAATATCCAAGCTGCGGAATAAGCTTAACATACAGCTGGCGAGAGTTACGTATACGCATTCAACTAAATATAAAGATGATTAGGTTATTGTGAGGGAAACGGGGGGTCTCAGCCACCCATCATGGTCGCATTGCCGATCAGTGAGAGTGCCTGAATTACGGGCGTGGCATTCCTTAATCAGGAAGCGCAGTTTCCTGATGATGGTGGTGATTTCTTGACGTCATCAACTTTTTTTGCGTGCAATTCCGCATTGGTGTGGAAGTTATGACATAACCTACATATAAGGCGCCGCACAGGCGGATAACCTCACCACCACACGCCCAGTTTTGTCTGCCAAACAAGGACAGCTTCTCCCCGTCCCGCTCACAGCCCGATTCACTCGTTGAACCATCCGCAAAGGTAACGCTGCTCTGATATGTTGTTGTTGACTGTGTAGATGCATCGTTCTTACTCACTCCGTCAATCGCGGGCCCCGACGGCTGCGCAAATCCAAACACCGCCTCCACCGCAATCGTCCACCAAGGGCTCACGAATCTTCGGCGGCTCCTCCCTTGGCCTTAGTTTCCGGAAGGGCACGGCCGGCGCCTTTGCTCCCGAGTTGGCGAAGAAGTTGAGCCAGCTGATCAAAATGGAGAAGAGTCTTATGCGAAGCATTGAACTCGTATGTTCACCGCCAAGCTTTTTCTGATTTATAGGTCAGCCGTGAGAGGAAAGAGGTCGCCAAGCAGCTTTCTGTATGGGGCGAGGAATGTGATGATGATGTTTCAGATGTTACTGACAAGCTCGGTGTCCTGATCTTCGAGATCGGTGAATTGGAAGATAACTTCATCGGTGCGTTGTCGCTTTGTCAATAGCTTACTTGTAGACCATTACGACCAATACCGTTTAACCCTCAAACAAGTCCGTAACATTCAGTCCTCCGTTCAGCCCTCCCGCGATCGCAAGCAAAAGATCACCGATACCATTGCGCATTTGAAACACAAGGAACCCACGTCCCCACGTATCGTTGTCCTGGAACAAGAACTTGTCCGCGCGGAAGCTGAATCTCTCGTCGCAGAGGCCCAATTAAGCAACATCACCCGCGAAAAGCTAAAGGCCGCATTCAATTACCAATTCGATGCTATGCGCGAACAAAGTGAAAAACTAGCCCTCATCGCCGGATACGGAAAACATCTTCTCGATCTCATTGATGACACCCCCGTTACACCTGGAGAGGCCCGACCCGCATACGATTCGTATGATGT
>Ga0302325_10019446_pt1 | contig 14285 bp, 10 predicted proteins | sample Palsa_T0_2_FD_201948 | JGI IMG/M metagenome (GOLD analysis project Ga0302325, IMG submission 201948) | Peat permafrost microbial communities from Stordalen Mire near Abisko, Sweden - Palsa_T0_2 | ecosystem: Environmental > Terrestrial > Soil > Palsa > Peat permafrost | place: Sweden: Abisko... | reverse complement strand
TCGATCGCCTGAACCACAAGCGCGAGCACCAGGCAGACCGGCCGGTCCAGGTCGAGAAAGGCCAGGGCGGCCAGCAGGGCCTCCGGTTCGGTGAGGTCGCCGTCTTGGTAGCGGACGCCCGGCGGGACCAGGGCGGTGCCGTGGGTGACCACCACCGGGTCGCGGTCAACGTAGACGACGCGGGCGGCGGGCCGGATCGCGCGGGCGGTGGAGTGGACCGACGGCCTGGTCGGCAGGCCAGCGCCGACCTCCAGGTACTGGTCCACGCCCTGGCCCGCGATGCGGGCGACGGCGTCGGCCACCTGCGTTCGGGAGGAGAGCAGATTCTCTTGCAGCCGCGGGTAGAGCGCGGCCAGGCGTGCCGCCAGCGCCTGGTCGGCGGCGAAGCTGGCTCCGCCGCCGAGCAGGTAATCGTAGGCGCGGGCGACGCACGGAGTGCGGGTGTCGAGCACGCGGGCAGCTTACTGCCTACAGCATGCCGCCGACCCCGGGCTGAACCGTGCTCACGGACATGTGTCCTCCGAGAGAGGTCGGTGGGCCTGGCGCCGGACGGCGGTTCCGGTCAATGTCCCGCTACGTGGTTAAGGTGGACCTTGTGGATACCGATGAGTGGGCTCGGCGGGGGTCTTCGTTCGGGGCGGTCGCGGCGGCCTACGCCGAGCACCGGCCGGACTATCCGGCCGACGCGGTGCGCTGGTGCGTGGCGCCGACCGGGCGCGAAGTGGCCGGGCTGCGGGTACTTGACCTGGGCGCCGGGACCGGGAAGCTGACGGCGGTGCTGGCCGACCTGGGCGCGGACGTTACCGCCGTGGAGCCGGACGAGGCGATGCTGGCCGAGTTGCGGCGGCAGGTGCCGTCGGCGCGGGCGCTGCACGGCCCGGCCGAGGCGATCCCGCTGGCCGACCGGTCGGTGGACGCGGTGCTGTGCGGGCAGTCGATGCACTGGTTCGACATGTCGCGGGCGGTGCCGGAGATCGCCCGGGTGCTCGTTACCGGCGGAACCCTGGGCGCGCTCTGGAACAGCGACGACGACCGGGTGGAGTGGGTCGCGGGGCTGCGGGACGTAGCCAAGGCGGCGAAGGCGCCGGTGCTGTCCTCGCGGCGCGCGGACGCCGTCGCCTTCGGCCGCAAGCAGTTCGGGACCGAGCTGTTCACCCCGACCGAGGCGGCCGAGTTCCCCAACGCGCAGTCGCGCACGGCCGACTCGCTGCTGGCCACGCTCAGCACCCACTCGGCGGTGCTCGTCATGGACCCGGTCGAGCGTGACCGCCTGCTCGGCCAGATCCGCGACTACCTCGCGTCCCGTCCGGAGACCGCGGGCGGGCACTTCGAGCTCCCGATGGTTACCTCGGCGCTGCGCTCGGTCCGGCGGTAGCGCCCGGTCCGCCGGCCGCGTAGTAGGGTCGAGTCCGTGGCTACCGAGACCGAACTTGAGGCACTTTCTTCCCGCGAGCTGCACGACATGGCCGTGCACCGGGCACTGACCCACGCCGACGTGAAGTTCCTGTGGGAGCTGCTCCGCGCGATACCGGCGGCGGAGTCGCTCGAGGGATACGAGGGCGAGTCCCAGGAGGACGTCGTGAAGGCCTCCGCGCTGCTGGCCGACGTGATCAGCTCAGGTGACGGCGCCGAGGCGGAAGCGCTCCGCCCGCTCTACATCGACTACCTGACCAAGCACCCACAGCACTAGGAACCGGGAAAACACCGGGGGACATACAGCGAGCGCGGCGCGGCCCCATGGGCCGCGCCGCGCTCCGCTGGCGGTTCGCCCTAGGACTGCAGGACGCCCTCGATCTCGAGGTTGATGGTGACCTTCTCCGACACCGCCACGCCGCCGGGCACGCCGGGGATCGGGCCGTTGAAGTTGACGCCGAAGTCGGACCGGTTGATCTCCGTGGTCGCGGAGAAGCCGACCCGGGTGCCGCCGTAGGCGTCCGGGCCGAAGCCGTTGACGTCGAGCTTGAACGTGACCGGCTTGGTAATGCCCTTGAGGGTGAGGTCGCCGTCGAGCAGGAAGTCGCCGCCGTCGGCGCGGACGCCGGTCGAGGCGAACGTCATGTGGGTGTGCTTCTCCACCTCGAAGAAGTCGGCCGAGCGGATGTGCGCGTCGCGCTGCTCTTGGCCGGTGTTGATCGAAGAGAGGTCAACCGAGGCGGTAACGGACGAGGACAACGGGTCCGCGCCGGTCACGATGGTGCCCTCGAACGTGTCGAAGCGCCCGCGGACCTTGCTGACCATCATGTGCCTGACGGTAAACGAGACCTCGGAGTGAACCGGGTCAATCGCCCACGTGCCGGCGACGTAGCCGGGGATCTCCACAGCAGTCGAGCTCATTGAGCCTCCAGGAATGTGTGTGTGCAACTGCGACGCTGAAGCGCGTTACCTGCTCAGACTACTCGAGAATAGTTGAAGAGTCATGCATTCCGGCAAGATTGTTGAAGTGTCATGCATCTCGTCGAGCGCATGCCTCCTGAGCCGACCGGGGCGCGACGAGCGCCGCTGACGCCTACGTTACGCCGCGGAGGTGGACCGTCCCAACGCTGGGTCGGCGGCGACATCGGCCGGGGTCTGCAGCGGGAAGTGGCAGGCGGCCACGTGCTCGGGGCCGAACGAGCGGAGGACGGGCTCCTCCACCGCGCACTTCTCCTGCGCGAACGGGCACCGGGTGCGGAATCGGCACCCGGACGGCGGGTTCACCGGGCTCGGCAACTCGCCCTTGATGGCCGCGCCGTCCTTGGCCCGCTCCACGCTCGGATCGGGGACCGGGATGGCGGCGATCAGGCCGGCCGTGTAGGGGTGGGCGGCGCGCTGGTAGATGTCGTCGGCGGAGCCGAGCTCGACCAGCTTGCCCAGGTACATGACGCCAATGCGGTCGGCCATGTACTTGACCACGGCAAGGTCGTGCGAGATGACCACGTAGGTCAGGCCGTGCGTCTGCTGCAGCCGCTTCATCAGGTTCAGCACCTGCGCCCTGATCGAGACGTCGAGCGCGCTGACCGGTTCGTCGGCCACGATCAGGCGAGGGTTCATGGTCAGCGCTCGGGCGAGGCCGATGCGCTGCCGCTGGCCGCCGGAGAACTCGTGTGGGTAGCGCTCCACCGCGTTGCGCGGCAGGCCGACCTCGCCCAGCAGCTCGAAGACCCGGTCGCGCTGCTGGCGCCTGCTGCCGAGGTTCTGGATCGCCAGCGGCTCGCCGATGATCGCGCCCACCCGCATCCTCGGGTCGAGCGAGGCGTGCGGGTCCTGGAACATCAGCTGCAGGTCACGGCGCTTGCGCCGCAGCTCGCCGCCGCGCAGCGCGGTCACGTCCACGTCGCCGAGCGCGATCGTCCCCGCGTTCGGGCGTTCCAGCGCGACGATCAGGCGTCCGATCGTGGTCTTGCCGCAGCCGGACTCGCCGACCAGGCCGAACGTGGTGCCCGACGGGACTTCGAACGAGACGCCGGAGACCGCGTGGACGGCGCCGACCTTGCGCTGCAAGATGGCGCCCGATCTGACCGGGAACTCCTTCACGAGGTCGGTGAGGACCAGCAGGGGCTTCTCCGACGCGACGGCGGGCGCGGGCTCCGGCTCGGCAATGGTCGCGACGGGGGCGGCGAGCGCGGCGGAATCGGCGGGATCGGCGGGATCGGCGACGGGCGTGTCGAGACCGCCCGCTTCGATCGCCTCGACCGGCAGCAGGGCCAGCGGCCCGTCGACCGGGTGCCAGCAGGAGAACAGCTGCGCCGTGGTCTCCCCGGTCAGCGGCGGCTCCTCGGCGCGGCATTTGTCGGTCGCGCGGGGGCACCGCGGCGCGAAGCGGCAGCCCGCGGGCAGCTCGGCCAGGTCCGGCGGCAGGCCGGGGATGGCGTGCAGTGCCTTGCCGCTGTCCTGGCTGAGCCGGGGAATCGACGCCAGCAGCGCCTGAGTGTACGGGTGGCGCATCCGGCTGAACAGCTGGCGGACGTCCGCGGTCTCCACCACCCGGCCCGCGTACATCACGTTCACCCGGTCCGCGTGCCCGGCGATGACGCCCATGTCGTGGGTGATCAGCATCATCGCCATGCCGAGGCGGTCCTTGAGGTCCCGCAGCAGGTCGAGGATCTGGGCCTGGATGGTCACGTCGAGCGCGGTCGTCGGCTCGTCGGCGATGAGCAGCTGCGGCTCGCAGGCCAGCGCCATCGCGATCATGACGCGCTGGCGCAGACCGCCCGACAGCTGGTGCGGGAAGTCCTTCAGCCGCTCCTTCGGCCGGGGCAGGCCGACCAGCGAGAGCACCTCCACCGCCCGGTCAAGCGCCTCGGACCTGGACGCGCCCCGGTGCAGCCGCACCGGCTCGGCCACCTGATAGCCGATCGTCTTCGTCGGGTCGAGCGAGGTCAGCGGGTCCTGGAAGATCATCGCGATCTCGTTGCCGCGGATCTTGCGCATCTCCTCTGGCTTCAGGCCGACAAGCTCGCGGCCGCTCAGCCTGACCGAGCCGCCCACGATCGAGCCGCCGGGCGGCAGCAGGTCCATGACGGACAGGCCGGTCATGGACTTGCCCGAGCCCGACTCGCCCACGATGCCGAGCGTCTCCCCGGCGTCGACGCGCATGCTCACGTTGCCGACGGCCTGGACCACTGACCTGGTGAGCTTGATGTGGGTGCTCAGGTCCTCGATCTCAAGGACGGGTGGTGCCATAGCGGATGGTTACCTCTCGGATTCTGGGCTTGCTGGTGCTGACGACCTGACGAGCGAACTACCGGCGCCTGAGCCGGACGTCCAGCGAGTCGCGGAGTGCGTCGCCGATCAGGTTGCACGCCATCACGACGAGGACGATGCAGGCGCCGACCGGGTAGACCTGCCACCAGTAGCCGTCCTGGAGGTAGGTGACGCCGTTCGACAGCAGGTCGCCCCAGTCCTGATTCGGCCACTGCAGGCCGAAGCCGAGGAAGCCGAGCGCGGCGATGTACAGAATGGCGTCCGCCACCTGGAAGGTGACGTTGACGATGACCACGCCGAGCGCATTGGGCAGCAGGTGGCGTGCGATCAGCCGGGTCCGGCTGGCGCCGGCCACCCGCGCGGCGGCCACGAAGTCTCGCACCCGCAGCGTGAGCACCTCGCCGCGGACCAGCCGGGCGGGCACCAGCCAGCTGAACGCGCCGATGAGCAGCGAAAGCGACAGCACCGAGGCGCCGTACCTGACGGCGACGATCAGCACGATGAACAGGAACGGTATCGACAGGAAGACGTCGACGATCCGCATCAGGACCGCGTCAAGGAACCCGCCGACGAGCCCGGAGATCGCGCCGTAGAGCGCGCCGATGATGATGGCGACCGCAGCGGAGAAGAACCCGACCTCGAGGGCCGCCTGGCCGCCCTTCATCAGCAGGGCCAGCTCGTCGTAGCCCTGATTGCTGGTGCCGAGCGGGAACCCCGCCTCGGGCGGCTGATTCGTGGCCAGCAGGTTGGACGTGACGTAGTTGCCGTGGTAGAAGATCGGGCCAACGAAGCTGAACAGCACGAAGAACAGCAGGATAGCCACGCCAGTCACGGCGAGCCGGTTCTGCGCGAACTCGCGCACTGCTAGCCGCCAGCCGCTCTGGACCGGACCTATCGCGCCGCCTTCCGGGGCGCGGGTCACGTCAAGCGGCGGGAGCGAGCCGGCGCTAAGTTGTGACATAGCCAGCCATCCTCTCGATTGTCACTTCGGCCGCTCAGGCGAGCCGGATGCGCGGGTCCGCAACGGTCAGTGCGATGTCCGCGACAAGATTGCCGACGATGGTGAGCACCGCGCCGATCAGGGTGTAGGCGAGGAGCACGTTGTAGTCCACGTTCCCGAGCGCGGTGTAGAACAGCAGGCCAAGCCCGCGGTAGTTGAACAGCGTCTCGGTGATGAGGTTCCCCGCCAGCAGCGCGGGGATGGAAAGGCCGATCAGGGTGACCATCGGCAGGCACGCGTTGCGGAGCAGGTGCCGCAGCAGCACGAGCCGCTCCGGCAGCCCCTTGGCCCGGGCGACCTTGATGTAGTCCTGCGCCATCACGTCCATCGCCGTCGAGCGCATGTACCGGGAGAACGACGCGATGGTGAGCAGGGTCAGCGTCACCACCGGCAGCGTCATTGCGTGCCAGTCGACGATGATGGACAGCAGCGAGTTGGACTGGCTGCCCTCAAAGCTGAACCAGTGCAGGTCGAGGGCGAACAGCTGGATGAGGATCAGGCCGAGGAAGAAGACCGGCATGGCGTACACGGTGAAGGCGAGGCCCGTGGCCGCGTAGTCGCCGAAGGTGTTGCGGCGGATCGCCTGGTACACGCCGAGCGGGATCGCTATCACCACCGACAGCACCAGCGACACGCCCGATAGCCAGGCGCTGCGCGCCCACACCTCGCCCAGCAGCGCGCTGACGCCCTGGTTCAGCTTGTAGGAGTAGCCGAGGTTCCCGCGCACCAGGTTGCCCATGTAGCGCAGGTACTGCGTGAACCAGGGGTCGTCGAACCCGTTCTGCTTGTTCCAGGCCGCGACCAGCGCGGAATTGGCCCGGTCACCGAGCACGTCGATGGCCGGCGACGGGTAGATCGCGTGCAGCAGGCCGAAGATGAAGATGGAAACGCCGATCAGGACGACGATCGAGGTCCCGATCCGGCGGAGGATATAGCCGATCACTGATGACGCCCCTTCGTGGGCGGGGTCGGGGCGCGGGTCCGGCGCCGACGCTGTGGCCGGCGCCGGACCCGTGCGCGACTACTTGGTAAAGAAACTACTTGGTAAAGAACCAGTACTCCGGGTTCCAGGTGTCCTGGGTCAGCCCCTCGAACGACTGAGGCGTGCCGGAGACCGACTTCGACCACGCCACGATCGAGGCCGTACCGAACCCGCCGTCCGGGTTCGGCTGGAACAGGCTGGGCTGCTGGGTGGTGAGGTACTCCGCCTCAGCAGTCACCGCGGACGGGTTGGCACTCGACACCGAGGCGGTGATGAGCTTGTCCGCCTGCGGGTCGTCGTACCCGCCGATGTTGCTTGACCCGGTCGAGTTGAAGACCCCGAACGTGGTCGGGTAGGTCGAGTCGGTGAACCCGCCGAAGTCCTCCATCGCCCACTTGTTGATCGTCTTGGGCGATGCCGGGTCGTTGTAGTTGGTGATCATGTAGTTGAAGTTGCTCGACGACAGGTTCATCGTGATGCCGACCGTCTTCGCCTGGGAGGCCCAGTCCTGCACCTGCTCGCCGATGACGCTCGGGCTGGTGTTCCAGATGACGTTCCACTCGAGCTTCTGGCCCGCCGGGATCCCCGCGCCGCACTCGCCGGCGCCGGTGCCAGGCTTGGCGCAGGTGTCCGTCCCGTTCGGCACGACGGTCCAGCCGTTGGCCTTGAGGATGGACGCCGCGTCGGCCGTGCTGAACGGGTACGGGTTGCTAGCCGCGTTCGACGGCGCGAAGGGGCTCACCGGGGTCGCGGGAACGGGGCCGAAGCCCTGGGCGCCTGCCCCGTAGAAGAACGCCTTGACGTAGCCGGGCTCGTCCTCCAGGTGGGCGAGCGCCTGCCTGATGTAGAGCTTGTTGATGAGGTTGTTGAAGTTGCCCGTCGTGTCCTTGAAGTTATAGGTCACGTACGACCAGCCCCAGTCCCCGTACCCGAACTCGTTGTACGCGGAGGTGATGGTGCTGCTCTGCGGCACGTCGGTCAGCGGCAGGTAGCCGACGTCGACGGTGCCCGCCTTGACCGCGTTGAACTCGGCCGCGTCGGACGTGAAGGGCACGAACTCGATGGTCGACTCGGTCGTGGCGTGCGGTCCGCCGTAGGCCGCGTTCGGGGTGAGCGTGAACGCCCCGCTGGTCGCGTTGAAGGCGGACAGCTTGTACGGTCCGTCGACGGTCTGCCAGAGCGGGTTGCTCGCGTAGGTCGACACCGACTTGGACGCGGCGGTGAGGTAGTTGTAGATCTTCGTCGCGTCGGCCGGGTTGGTGGCCCAGTCGGTGATCGGCTTGCCGCCGGCCGCGTCGACGTCGAAGGTCTGCGCGGGCATCGGCTGGATGGCGCCGATCCCGTCCTCCCAGAACCAGATCGGGTTCACCGCGGCCTTGAGCTGCATCGTGATCGTGGACGCGTTCGGCGCGGTGATGCTCTTTACCTGGTCGGGAATGCCGAGGCCGGGGGTGTACGCCGCCCAGTTGGCCGGGGACTCCTTGAGCGCCGCCTTCAGCTGGTAATACCAGAACAGCACGTCCTGCGAGGTGATCGGCTGGCCGTCCGACCACTTGTAGTTGGACTTCAGCGTGAACGTGACGCTCGTGTCGCCGTCGGACCACACCGGGTCGTTCGCGAGCGACATCGCCGGGTCTTCCTTCGGCTGCGTGCCGTCGGTCAGCCAGTACAGCGGCCGGAACATCTGGTAGTCGAACTCGGGCACGGTGAAGACGGAGTTGTCGGCTGCGGTGATCAGCGGCATGATCCACGTCGGGGCCGAGTTCGGCGGGGCGGCCACGGTGATGGTGCCCGCGTGCTGCGTGCCTGAGGCCTCGGCGGGCACGCTGCCGAACGAGCCGGCCAGCGTCGTGCTTGAGCCGGAGCTGGAGCTGGAGCTCGGGCTGGTGCTCGGGGCACTGGTGCTGCTTCCGCTGCTGCTGGTGCAGGCCGCGATCCCGACAGCGAGCAGTGCTGCCGCACCGGCGACACCGACGCGCGCGACGTGCGCCGACATCCTTCTCGGAACTTCCATTGCGCTCCTTGGCTGAGGTGCCTTCGCGCCTGCGGCCTGCCCGGTTGGGCAGGGCGTCGCGCAGACGCGACTACGCAGGAGCGTAGGTCAATCTTATTACGACGATTGAACCGGAAAGTCACATTTTGTTATCGAAAGATTGAAGCATTTGCCGCGCTGACCCCGCAATGGGCTCGAACGCGAGTCAGGCAGCGGAAAATGCAATAAATCCTTAACGGACGCGGCTTACTGTGGCCAGGCCCGTTGCTGCCTTCCGACTAGGATACCGACTCCACGGCCGGCTGAAACGCAAAGTGGCAGGCAGCTCGCCGGCTGGCGGTGCCGTGCGGCTTGAGCTCAGGCTCCCTGGTGGCGCAGATCTCCTGCGCGATCGGGCACCGCGTGCGGAAGCGGCAGCCGGTCGGCGGGTGCAGCGCGCTCGGCAGCTCGCCGGTGACGCCCTGGTGGACCTTGGCCCGCTCCGTCTCCGGGTCGGCGGTCGGCGCGGACTCGAGCAGGCCCTTGGTGTACGGGTGCGCCGGGCGCAGGTACACCTCGTCGGCCGGGCCGATCTCGACCAGCTTGCCCAGGTACATGACCCCGATATGGTCGGACAGGTACCTGACGACCGACAGGTCGTGCGAGATGAACAGGTACGTCAGGGCCAGCTCCCGCTGCAGGTCCCGCATCAGGTTCAGCACCTGCGCCTGAACCGACACGTCGAGCGCGGAGACCGGCTCGTCGGCCACGATGAGCTGCGGGCTGAGCAGCAGCGCGCGGGCGAAGCCGAGCCGCTGCCGCTGCCCGCCGGAGAATTCGTGCGGGTACCGCTCGGTCCACGACGGGGGCAGGCCGACCTTGGCCAGCATCTCCCTGACCTTGGCGTGCTGCTCGCTGCGGGACCCGATGCCCTGAACCATCAGCGGCTCGCGCAGGATCGATCCGGCCCGCATGCGGGGATCGAGCGAGGCGTAGGCGTCCTGGAACATGTACTGGATGTCCCGGCGCTCCCGCCGGTACTCCCGGCCGCTCGACCTGGCCAGGTCCTTGCCGTCGAAGCGGATCACGCCGGACGTCGGCTGGTCAAGGCCGACCAGCATCCGGCCGATCGTCGTCTTGCCGCAGCCGGACTCGCCGACGATGCCGAGCGTCTCGCCCTTGCGGATGTCAAACGACACCCCGGCCACGGCGCTGACCGTGCCGACCCGGCGCTGCAGCGCCCCCTTGGTCACCGGGAAGTCCTTGACCAGGTTCTTGGCCGAGAGCACGACGTCGCCGACCGCGACGTCACCGGCCGCGACGTCGCCGACCGCGACGTCGCCGAGCAAGGCCGTGGCCGGCGTCGCCGTCTCCGGCGGCGGCGGCTCGGTGATCACGAGCTGGCCGGCGACGGCCTGCTCCTTGACCCCGACCGGGAAGAAGCAGCGGTAGGCGTGCGCGGTCGTCTCGCCCGCGAGCACCGGGGGCTCGGTCCGGCAGCGGTCGGCGACGTAGCGGCAGCGCGGCGCGAAGCGGCAGCCCCGGGGCGGGTTGACCAGGTCGGGCGGGGCGCCGGGAATGGAGTACAGCCGCTTCCTGGTGTCGGCCGACTTCTCCGGCAGCGCGTGGAAGAGCGCCTCGGTGTACGGGTGCCTGGGGTTGGCGTAGAGCGCCGTCGTGCTGGTCGTCTCCACCACCGTGCCCGCGTACATGACCGCGACCCGGTCCGCGCGCCCGGCGATCACGCCGAGGTCGTGGGTGACCATGATGACGGCCATGCCGAGCCGCTGCCGCAGCCCGTCGATGAGCTCGAGGATCTGCTTCTGGATGGTCACGTCCAGGGCGGTGGTCGGCTCGTCGGCGATGAGCAGCCTGGGGTTGCAGGCCAAGGCCATCGCGATCATGACCCGCTGGCGCATGCCGCCGGAGAACTGGTGCGGGTACTCGTCCGCCCGCTCCCGCGCCCGGGGCAGGCCGACCAGGTCGAGCACCTCGATCGCGCGCTCGCGGGCATCCTTCTTAGACACCGCCCGGTGCAGCAGCACGACCTCGGAGACCTGCTGGCCGACGGTCTGGGTGGGATTCAGCGAGGAGAGCGGGTCCTGGAAGATCATGCCGATCTCGTCGCCCCGGATCTTGCGCAGCTCGGGCCCGCTCAGCCCGGTGATCTCGCGGCCGGCCAGCTTGATGGACCCGCCCGCGATCCGGCCGCCGTTGGGCAGCAGTCCCATGATCGACAGCGCGGTCATCGTCTTGCCGCAGCCGGACTCGCCCACGATGCCGAGCGTCTCGCCCTCGTCGACGTGCAGCGACACGCCATCGACGGCGCGCACGACATCGCGCTTGAGCTGGATCTCGGTGCGCAGATCCTCGATCTGCAATAGTGCCACGTGACTCCTCTTAGTTGGTGAAGTGCCAGTACTCGGGCAGGAACGTGTACAGCGGGTTGAACGTCACGTTCGCCAGCCTGCTTGACACCGCCTGCACCACGTAGGGGTCGGGCAGCCAGATGAACGGCAACTGGTCGGCGGTGTACGTCGCGTACTGGTCGAACACCCCGAGGCTGCTGCTGGTGTGCGTCTCGTTGATGAGCTTGTCCTCGGCCGGGTCCGAGTAGCTGCCCGGGTCGGAGGACGCACCCGTCTCGAACAGCGACTCCCCGGTCGGCTCGAAGCCGGGGCCGTTGAAGTTCCAGCCGCCGAAGTTGAGGACGTCCCAGGTGCACTTCGGGCCGGGCGCGCACGGCGTCGTCTGGCCGATGATCATGTCGAACGACTGCGGCACCAGCGTGATCTGGACCCCCGCCTGCTCCGCGTCCGCCTTGTACACCGCGACTTCCTGCTGGAACGCCGTGATCCCGGTGGCGTAGTCCATGATCAGCGACAGCTTCGTGCCGGTGGCCACGCCCGGGCCACATTTGGCCGCGCTGGCGCAGGTCATCACGCCGCCGACCTCGGACCAGCCGTGGCTGGTGAGCAGTGCCTCGGCCCCCGCGATGCTGAAGGCGTAAGGCCCCTGACCGCCGTTGCGGTTCTGGACCGACGGGACCCACTGGCTGGACGGCTGGGCCGGCACGCCGCCCGACGTCGGGTAGGCGTAGCCGCGGTAGACCTCCTTGTCGATGCCGGGCTGGTCAACCAGTTCCTGCAGCGCCTGCCTGACGTACAGCTGCCTGAAGGCCGGACCGATCGTCGGGTTGTTGAAGTTGATGGCCATGTAGTAGATGGCGAACTGGTAGGCCGGCTCCAGCGTGAACGAGCCGCCGAGCGGGTTGACGGCCGGCAACGCCGCGGTGCCCGAGTCCGGCGGCAAGTCCGCCGGCGGTACGTAGCCGACATCGAGCCGCCCCGTCTTCAGGGCCGCGTACTCGGCCGTGTCGTCCGTGTACGCGTAGTACGTCAGCGCGGTGAGCGGCGACTTGGGCCAGCCCGAGTAGTTCGCGTTGGGGGCGAACGAGGTGACCGGGCCCGCGGACGCGGTGCTGAAGCCGGTCAGCCTGAACGGACCGTCGACGACCGCCCACAGCTGATTGGTCGCGTACGTCTGCTCGAGCCTGGCCTGAGCGGTCAGGAAGTTGAATACCGCGACGCACCTGGCCCACTTGTCCTTCGCCGAGTCCTCGGTGCAGCCGCCGCTTCCCGCCCGGGCCGCCGCCGACGTCACGTCCCATGCCATCGGCATCGGAGTGATCTCGGCGAGCTGGTTGTACGTGAACCAGATGCTCGAGACCGGGCTCTTCAGGTGCAGGACCAGGGTGTCGGGCCCGGTCGCGCGGTAGGAGGCCAGGTTGTCGGGCAGCAGGCCAGGGGTGTAGCCGTAGTAGTTGGCCTTCTCCGCCTCCATCATGTTGAGCCAGAACACGCAGTCCTTGGAATCAACGGTCTCCCCGTTAGACCACTTCCAGCCCTTCAGGGGAATCGTCACGGTCGTGCCGCCGTCGGAGTACACCGGGGCGTCCGCGAGCGAGAGCGGGTAGTTGACGGTGACCGAGTCGTCGTTGCCGCCGAACTCGTACAGCGGCCGGTACATCAGCTCCTCGAAGCCCTCGGTGTTGTACTCATTCGCGTTCGTGAGCGGGATGAAAGGCCAGATCCAGTTCAGGGTCACGCCGGCCGGCAGCGCCACGTTCGCGGTGCCCCCCGCCACCGCCGCGCCGGTCGAGGACGCGGAGCCGGCCGTGCCCGCGCTCCCCGACGGGCTGCTGCTCCTAGTGCACGCGGCGATGCCCACCGCGAGCAGGGCTACCGCGCCGGACACCACGGCCCACGCTAGGCGCGACCGTCGCCTGTCCAGAAACATCACGTGCGCTCCTCGGCTGTGCAGGTGGTGCGCCTCCTACGGCCAAAGTACACAAAGCGGACGTTGCTCACCATCAGTCACCCACCGAGCTTCGGGGCTCGGACCTTCGGAGCTTGGCGCGGGCTGCAATCGGGACTAGGCCTCTGCTGAATTAGGCCTCGAGGAGGCATTCGGCGCGGTCCAGGGTTTCGCGAAGGTTGTTGGCGCCGACGAGCTCGCGCGCCTCGGGGATGGCGAGCCAGCGCAGCGGAGACCGCGCGTTCTCCGCTGCGATCGCGTCGGGGTGCTCAGTCGCGAGGAAAAAGCGCAGGTCGGCGTGCTCGTGCGCGGGCTCGGTGGCCGACGGTGGCACGGAGCAGACGACCGCGTGGCGCAAGGTCGCGTCGGGCCAGGGCACCAGGTCGGACAGGCCGGTCTCCTCGCGCGCCTCGCGCAGCGCGATCTGCAGCGGGTCGGTCTCCCCCTGGTCGCCGTGCCCGCCGACCTGGAGCCAGCGGTCGTGCCTGACATGCCAGCGGAGCAGGACGCGGCGGCTAGCCGGGTGGACCACCAGCGCGGAGGCGGTGAAGTGCAGCGGCAGTTGCGACCTCGACCAGGGGTCCGGCGCCGCCGAGGCGAGGTGCCGCATCCGCTTGGTGTCCGCGGCCTCGGTCTGGCCGACCGCCTGGTATCCGGTAAGCAGCCCGTTCAGCACGCGACCATGCTGCCATGCGCCCGGCGAGCGCGAACCGGTTTCTGGCCGGCCGAGGACGTGCCATCGCAGCCTCCTGAGTCACAGCCTCCTGAGTCCCTTTGATCACACTGGGAACATCGGCAACGTTAGTACGTTAATTCGAACACTTAAAGACAGCGATAACTGACATCCGCAAGTAGTTTCCAAGTGGGTCGCATCTGTGTTCTAATACTGTCTATGCAAATGACCCGTGCGGCGACGAGCGGTCGGGGAGGCGCGGCGCGCTTCCCCGCGACACGGCACCCGGCCGCGCCGCGCGGATCACAGCGGCGCGACGTCTCCGGCTAGACCGGACCCGCCCACCGGCCCGTGAAGACCCAGCAAGGGGTGACCATGACGAATGAGTTCGAATATATAAACTATAGTGATACCGATCAGCTCACCATGCTGGAAAACACGGTCATCCCTGGTGGCGTGCTGGGTGACGACGGGGCCGGCCCGGGCCCGGCCGGCCCGGGCCCCGGGGACGCCGGCCCGCACGGGCCGGGCGGGCGGACCGAGGCGCTCATCAACCACGGCCGTCCGGCGGCCGGACGCTCCCGGACGCGGGGGGGGGGGGCCCCCCGCCCGGGGGGCGGGGGCGGGGGCGCGCGGGTCGGGGCGGGGGGGGGCGGGC
>Ga0302325_10019445_pt1 | contig 14285 bp, 10 predicted proteins | sample Palsa_T0_2_FD_201948 | JGI IMG/M metagenome (GOLD analysis project Ga0302325, IMG submission 201948) | Peat permafrost microbial communities from Stordalen Mire near Abisko, Sweden - Palsa_T0_2 | ecosystem: Environmental > Terrestrial > Soil > Palsa > Peat permafrost | place: Sweden: Abisko... | reverse complement strand
CGGCCGACCAGGACGGCGACCACATGCTCGTCCGCGTCGCGCTGTGTCTCGACGGAGAGGTCGACGTGGAGCTGGTCTGCGAACCGGTCTTCGACTACGGTCGAACCGCCGCGCACTGGTCAGTGACTGACGACGGCCACAGGGCCGATGCCAGCGCCGGAGAGCTGACGATCCGCCTGCAGACCGACATGGCGGTCGGGATCGAGGGCGATTGGGTCAGGGCTCGCCATACGATCAAGAAGGGTGAGCAGATCTACTGCGCGCTGTCCTGGGCCGAGGAGCTCGCCGCACCCGAGGACATCGACCAGGCCAACGAGCAGCTCGCCTACACCACCCGCTTCTGGCGCGACTGGCTGGGCCGCGCGCGCATACCCGACCACCGCTGGCGCGATCCGATCCAGCGCTCAGCCCTCGCGATCAAGGGCCTGACCTACATGCCCACCGGAGCGACGGTCGCAGCGCTCACGACATCGCTGCCCGAGACGCCCGGCGGTGAGCGCAACTGGGACTACCGCTACACGTGGCTGCGCGACTCGACCTTCACGCTGCAGGCCCTTCACTACCTCAACCTCGACGAGGAGGCCGAGGAGTTCATGCAGTTCGTCGCCGACCTCGAGCCCAACGAGGACGGGGGCCTTCAGATCATGTACGGGATCGACGGGCGGCGCGATCTGACCGAGTCGACACGCGATGACCTCACCGGCTACGCCGGAGCGAGCCCCGTGCGGATCGGCAACGGCGCCTTCGATCAGCGCCAGAACGACGTCTACGGCGCGGCGCTCGACTCGATCCTCCTGCACACCCGCCGCTCAGAACGGCTGCCCCGGCGGCTGTGGCCGATCGTGCAGGCGCAGGCAGAGTGCGCGACCTCCGTCTGGCGAGAGCCCGATCAGGGCATCTGGGAGGCGCGGGGCGAGCCTCAGCACTACGTCTCCTCAAAGCTGATGTGCTGGGTGGCGATGGACCGCGCGTCACGGCTTGCAGAGCTGCGCGGTGATGCCAAGCTCAAGGAACAATGGCACGCCACGGCCGAGGAGATCAGGAGCGACATCCTGACCCACGGGGTCACCAAAGACGGTGTCCTTCGCCAGCACTACAAGACCGACGGGCTGGACGCCTCCAACCTGCTCGCGGCGATCTTCGGCTTCCTTCCGGGCGACGACGAGCGGATGCGTGCGACCGTGCTCGCGATCGCCGGGGACCTGACAGAGGATGGCTTCGTGCTGCGCTACCGCACGGGTGAAACCGACGACGGCCTGTCCGGCAAGGAGGGCAGCTTTTTGATCTGCTCCTTCTGGCTGGTCTCCGGCCTGGCCATCATCGGCGAGGACCAGCACGCCCGCGACCTGATGGAAAAGCTCCTGAAAGTCGCCTCGCCGCTCGGGCTCTACGCCGAGGAGTTCGATACGAGCACCGGCCGGCACCTCGGCAACTTTCCCCAGGCCTTCTCCCACCTGGCGCTGATCGAGGCCGCAGCGCGGATCATCCTCGCCGAGCGCCTCGCCGAGCTCTCCTGATGAGCGCCTACGACGTGATCATCATCGGCAGCGGCGCAGGCGGTGGAACGCTGGCCCGACACCTGGCGCCCTCCGGCAAGCGCATACTGCTGCTCGAGCGCGGCGACTGGCTGCCGCGCGAGCCGCAGAACTGGTCCGCGGCCGACGTGTTCGTCGAGAACCGCTACGTCTCACCGGACACCTGGTACGACGGCGACGGCAAGCCCTTCCAGCCACAGGTGCACTACTGCGTCGGCGGTGCCACAAAGCTCTACGGGGCCGCGCTCTACCGATTTCGCAAAGAGGACTTCGGTGAGCTCCGCCACCACGGCGGCATATCCCCGGCGTGGCCGATCAGCTACGAGGACATGGAGCCCTACTACACGAAGGCCGAGCAGCTCTACCAGGTGCACGGAGCTCGTGGCGAGGACCCGACCGAACCACCGGCGAGCGCGCCCTACCCCTTCCCCGCCGTGACCCATGAGCCGCGGATCGCGCAGCTCGCGGAGGACTTCGCGGCGGCGGGCCTTCACCCATTCCACGCACCCTGCGGTGTGATGCTGGACGAGGGCAACATGCCCTACAGCGCGTGCGTGCGCTGTTCGACCTGCGACGGCTTTCCCTGCCTCGTGCACGCCAAGTCAGACGCCGAGGTCCTCGGCGTGCGCCCGGCACTCGAGCACAAGAACGTGACACTCCTGACCAACGCAACGGCCGTGAAGCTCAACACCGACTCCGCCGGAAGCGCGGTCGCAGAGGTCGTGGTCGAGCGCGACGGCGCACAGGAGAGCTACTCCGCCGACATCATCGTCGTCTCCGCCGGCGCCGCCAACACGGCGAAGCTGCTCCTCAGCTCAGCCAACGACAAGCACCCCAACGGCCTCGCGAACGGCTCAGACCAGGTCGGGCGCAACTACATGTTCCACAACAGCCAGGCCGTGCTGGCCATCTCCAAGGAGCCCAACCCGACGGTCTTCCAGAAGACGCTCGGAGTCAACGATTACTACTTCGCAAGCGACGCCTGGGAGTTCCCGATGGGGAACATCCAGATGGTGGGCAAGTCCGTGGCGGCGATGTACCGCGGCGAGCAGCCGCTGATGACGAAGCTCGCGCCGACCTTCTCGCTGGATGAGGTGGCCACGCACGCGATCGACTTCTGGCTCTCGACCGAGGATCTCCCAGTCGCCGAGAACCGCGTGAGCCTCGACGCACAGGGCAACGTCAAGCTCGCCTACAAGGCCTCCAACGACGAGGCTCGCGACCGGCTGTTCAAACAGCTGCGCTCACTTCTGGGGCATCTCGGCATGCACGAGCACCATCTGATCCCGCGCTGGGCATACCTCGAGAACAAGATCCCCGTCGCCGGCGTCGCCCACCAGGCCGGCACGACCCGCTTCGGATCGGACCCCGCCTCATCGGTGCTGGACACCGACTGCCGCGCGCACGAAGTCGACAACCTGTACGTCGTCGACACGAGCTTCTTTCCGAGCATCTCGGCCGTGAATCCCGCACTCACCGCGATGGCCAACGCGGTGCGCGTCGGCGACCACCTGCTTGAGCGGTTGGGCGCCAGTGGCGGATGAGAGGAACAGCTCAGGCCGGCGCCGCGTCGTCATAGTCGGCGGCGGCTTCGGCGGTCTGACGGCGGCGCGCGAGCTGCGCGGCGCCGATGTGGACGTGACGCTCGTCGACCCGAAGAGCCACCACCTGTTTCAGCCGCTGCTCTACCAGCTGGCATGCGGCGGCCTTTCGACGGGCGAGTGCGCCACGCCGATCAGGGCGGCGGTCAAGCGCAGCTCCAACATCACCGTGCTGATGGCCGAGGCCACGGGCCTTGACGCAGAGCGCCGTCAGGTGATCCTCGATCGCGGCGATCGGCTCGGCTACGACAGCCTGATCATGGCGTGCGGCGCGGAGACCTCCTACTTCGGCAAAGACGAGTGGAGCGAGGTGTCGTTCGGGTTGAAGACGCTCACCGACGCTGTCGACCTGCGTAACCGCATCTACGGCGCCTTCGAGGAGGCCGAGCGCACGGACGATCTCGAGGAGCGAAGGAGATGGCTCACGTTCGTAATCATCGGCGGCGGGCCCACGGGCGTCGAGCTCGCCGGGCAGCTCGCCATCATCTCGCGCCACACGATGAAGGGCTACTTCTCGCGCATGCACCCTCACGAGGTGACGATCATCCTGCTCGACGCCGGCGAGCGCGTGACCGCGGCCTTCAGCGAGAAGCAATCGGCCAGGGTCGCGAGATACCTGGCCGAGCTCGGAGTGGCCGTCCGCGAGGGCGCCCGCGTCACCGCCATCGACACGCAGGGAGTGACCGTGCAGGCCGATGACTCCGAGGAACGCATCGACGCGGGGACGGTCGTATGGGCCGCGGGCGTCCAGGCTGTCGCCTTCGCCAAGACGGTCGCGGAGGCGACCGGAGCGAGCACCGACCGCGCGGGGCGGGTGCAGATCGAACCCGATCTGACCGTGCCGGGCCACCCCGAGATCTCCGCGATCGGCGATGCGACCCAGGTCCCCGGTCCAGGTGACCGGCCGCTGCCGGGGCTCGCGACGGTCGCGATCCAGCAGGCGCGCCACGTTACGAAGGCGATCAAGGGCGGCGCGCCCGGGGCCACGACCCCCTTCCACTATTTCGACAAGGGTGCGTTGGCGGTCGTCGGGCGCGGCAAAGCGATCTGCGAAATCCGCGGTCACGAACTCTCCGGGCGCCTGGCGTTCTTCACCTACCTGACGGTGCACATGTACTACCTCTCAGGCGGCGGTCCGGGGCACCGCGTGAAGGTGCTGATCGACTGGATCTCAACGCGCGTGGGAGACCCTCAGAACCAGGTGATCGACGCGGACCTCTCGAGCGTCGAGCAGCTGCGGCCGGGCGCACTGTCCTGATCGCGCCGTGCGCGCGCTGGACCCGAAGCTCCTCCATTACGCGCGCGCGACGCGCACCTTCCTGTTCGCCTCGGTCACTCTGGGCGTTCTCAGCGCGCTGCTGATCGTCGCGCAGGCATGGCTGCTGGCCGACATCGTCGCGAGCGCCTTTCTCGGCGGCAAGGGGCTCGCGCAGCTGCGCGCGCCGCTGATCGTGCTGCTGTTCGTCGTGTTCGCGCGCGCCGTCGTCGCGTGGGGCGCCGAGCTCGCGGCAGCTCGCTCCTCGGCTCGCGCGAAGTCACAGCTGCGGGGGGCGCTGCTCGAGCGTGTCGCGACGCTTGGCCTCGACAGCTCTCGCGAGCAGCGCACGGGTGAGCTCGCGATCCTCGTGAGCAGGGGCATCGATGCGCTTGACGGCTACTTCTCGCTGTACCTGCCGCAGCTGTTCCTCGCGGTCATCGTGCCGCTCGTCGTGCTCGCCGTGGTGGTGTCGCAGGATTGGATCTCAGCGGCGATCATCGCTGTGACGATCCCGCTGATCCCGCTGTTCATGGCGCTCGTGGGTGCCACCACGCGCGAGCGCATGGACGCGCAGTTCAACACGCTAGAGCGACTCGCCGGTCACTTCCTCGACGTCGTCGCCGGCCTGCCCACGCTGAAGGTATTCGGTCGCGCCAGGGCCCAGGCGGCGTCGATCCGAGAGATAACCGAGCGCTATCGAATCGCCGCGATGTCGACGCTGAGGGTGACCTTCCTGTCGTCGCTGATCCTCGAGCTGGTCGCAACGATCTCGGTGGCGCTCGTCGCTGTGGCCATCGGCCTGCGCCTGCTCGACGGGCACCTCGGCCTGAAAGCCGCGCTGTTCGTGCTCGTGCTCGCCCCCGAGGCCTACCTGCCGCTCCGCCAGTTGGGCGCCAACTACCACGCAAGCGCCGAGGGCATGGCCGCGGCCGAGCAGGTCTTCGCCGTGTTGGAGAGTCCGCAGGCGCCGCGTGGAAGGCGCACCAGCGTGCCCGACCCCGCGATCACCGGCCTGTCCGTCGAGGAGCTGCGGGTTACCTACGCCGGTCGCTCAGAGCCGGCTCTCGACGGCGTAACCCTCACGGTGGAGCCCGGAGAGGTGCTCGCGATCGGCGGGCCAAGCGGGTGTGGAAAGTCGACTCTTCTCAACGTCCTGCTCGGGCTCGTCACACCGCAACGCGGATCGGTTCACGTCGGTGATGTCAATCTGGCCGATCTCGACATGGAAGCCTGGCGGTCCCAGCTCGCGTGGGTGCCTCAGCGGCCGCACCTGTTCGCGAGCTCGATCGCCGAGAACATCCGCCTTGGCCGAAGCAATGCATCAAGCGCAGAGGTCCAGGTGGCGATCTCCGCAGCCGGGCTGGACGATGTCGTGGCCAACCTGCCACGGGGTATCGAGACGATGCTCGGGGATCGAGGCGCCGGACTCTCCGCCGGAGAGCGCCAGCGCATCGCGCTGGCCAGAGCGTTCCTCCGAGACGCGCCGCTGTTGCTGCTCGATGAGCCGACCGCAAGCCTTGACGGCCAGACCGAGGATGAGGTGCTCGACGCGGTGAGCCGTCTGTCGCAGGGACGCACCGTCGTGCTCGTCTCCCACCGCCCGACGCTGTTCGCGCTCGCCGACAGGGTGCTCTCGCTAGACCGGCTCGAGGTGGCTGCGTGAGCACGTCGATCAACCACGCCGACCACGCGGGTATGCGTTCGCAGGAGGGCGAACCCGAGGCATCGCTGCTGGCCACGCTCGCGATCGCCCGTCCCGCCGCAGGCCGGCTCGCGCTCGCAACGTTGCTCGGCGCCGGCGCCATCGCTGCGGCGATCGGCCTGATGGCGACCTCCGCCTGGCTCATATCGCGTTCCTCGCAACGCCCGCCGGAGTCCGTGGTCGCGATCGCGATCGTCGGCGTGCAGTTCTTTGCGCTGTCGCGGGGCCTCTGCCGCTACGGCGAGCGGCTCGTCGGTCACGACGCCGCGTTCCGCGCGCTCTCACAGCTGAGGGTCAGCGTGTATGAACGACTCGAGCGACTGGCGCCGCTCGGCCTGCCGGCCTTCAGGAGCGGCGACCTGCTCGCACGCCTGATCCACGACGTGGACTCCCTGCAGGACCTGCTGCTGCGCGTCGTGCCTCCCTTTGCCATTGCCCTGACGGTGGGAGCGGCGACCGTCGGCCTCGTCTGGTGGATGCTTCCGGCCGCGGGTCTGATTCTGCTCATCGCGCTGCTGCTGGCAGGGATCCTCGTGCCCTGGTTGACCGGCAGGCTGGCCGCGGGCGCCGAGTCCAGGCAGGCGGTCGCGCGCTCGGAATTGACCTCCTCGGTCGTCGATCTCATCGAGGGCGCGCCCGAGCTCGTCGTGAACGGAGCCGCCGGCGCACAGCTGAGGCGCGCGTCCTCCGCCGATGCCGAGGTGACAAGGATCGCCCGCGCGAGCGCCCGCACGGCCGGCGTCGGGCAGGGCCTCAACATGCTCTGCTCCGGGCTAGCGATGTGGGGAGCGCTGCTCGTCGGCGTCGCTGCGATCCGCTCCGGGCAGCTGAACGGCGTGCTGCTCGCCGGGCTCGCGCTGATCCCGCTGGTGGCGTTCGAGCTCGTGACGGGCCTTCCGGCGGCGACGCAGACCCTTCAGCGCGTCCGTCGCTCCGCTGCCCGCGTGCTTGAGCTTCTGGAGACACAAGCTCCCGTGGCAGAGCCCGCGCATCCTGTCGCCCTTCCCGCACCGCCGTTCGTGCTTCGCGCGCGGGGACTTCGATACAGGTACCCGCGCGAAACACGCTGGGCACTCGACGGCGTGGATCTCGACCTCAGCCCCGGCCGCCGCGTTGCCGCGGTCGGTCTCAGCGGCGCCGGTAAGTCGACGCTCGCCGGCGTGCTCTTGAGGTTCCTGTCCTATCAGGGCGGGTCGCTCACGCTCGATGGGATCGAGCTCACCGATCTCGACGGCGATGAGTACCGGCGCATCGTCGGCCTCGTCGCGCAGGACGCCCACGTGTTCGACTCGACGCTCGAGGAGAACCTGCGCCTGGCCCGGCGAGACGCCAGCGCCGATGATCTGCGCACCGCCCTCGCCGACGCCCGACTGCTCGAGTGGACCGAACAGCTGCCGGCCGGCCTCGGCACGGAGGTGGGCGAGCGCGGTGCGCGCATGTCCGGCGGCCAGCGCCAGCGACTTGCGATCGCCCGCGCGCTGCTCGCCGACTTCCCGGTGCTCGTACTGGATGAGCCGGGAGAGCACCTCGACATCGAAACCGCCGACGCGATCGTCGCCGATGCGCTGGCTGCCGCCCGTGAGAAGGCCACGCTCCTGATCACCCACCGGCTGGCCGGCCTGAAGAACGTCGATGAGGTGCTGGTGCTCGACCGCGGCCGGGTGGTGGAGCGCGGCACGCACGCGGATCTGCTCGCTCTCGACGGTCGCTACGCCTCGCTGTACCGGCGCGAAGAGGGCTGAGCCAGTCAGATCCCCGGGCGGCGCATGGCCGTCCGGGTGCGGCGGCGACTCTCCGGGCGTCAGTCGGTGGTCAGCGACTCTGTGACCGTCACGGGCTCATCACCCGCATGCGAGCCCGAGTTCTTCACAGGCGCCGAGCCAATCCCCGACGGGCGCCATCCGCCTGCCGCGGGCTGTGAGGCCGCCGCGGAGGACTTCTTCGAGCGCCGATACCAGGCAGCAGCTCCACCGGCCGCGCCCACGGCGCCGATGCCGGCGACCGTGGCTGCTGCTGCGGCGGCGGCGGCTGTGGCTGCAGCCGCGGCACCCACGCCGGTCACCACAACCGCGCCGAGCGCAACCTTGGGGAGCGCACGGCGCGCACGCCGGTGCGCGTACAGAAAGCTCGCCTGCATCGCAATCCCGAGAAGCGCCTCGTCGATCTGCCGATCCACCCACTTGGTCCTACGGGAGCGTTTCAAGCGTTTCATGGGGCGAGTGTACATCACGCGTAAGGCGCTCGCGCTCCGCTGCAGCGGACGGACATTCGTCGCCATCGCTAGGCCCCCGCCGTGCCGCTGGACTGGCCGCCGGCCGGCGCGGACGGCTTGGCTGGGAGCTGATCGGCTAGTCCATTTGCGAACGCCCGCGCCGTGCCCAGCTGATCCTCCTGGATGTTGGTGGGAGGGATCGGCACCCCGAGATAGCGCTTGCGGTACTCGCCGCTGCCGAGATAGCTGAGCAGCGAAAGCAGAGATTTGATCTGGCCGCCCTGGTAGGCGAAGTGGATGCCGTCGAGATACTTTCCGCCCCGCTGGCCTGCGAGCTTCTTGACGGTGCGCAGGTTGTGACCGAAGTAACGCCGGCACACGACGACGGTGGCGAAGGGCGTGTCGCTCAGAACCTCGCCCGCGGCGTCGGACTCAAGGTAGGAGCGGATCGGAACCGAGGTGGACAGCCACCATGTGGGCGAGCCGATGCAGACCAGGTCATAGTCGCCGTGCCGAGCCTCATCCGGGATGCTGATCTCCCCCGTTTTACGGAGGATCTCGGCGGGGATCATCCCGACCAGCTCGATGAATGGCCGCGGCATCGGGAACTCGTGGAAGCGCGCGGTGTAGCGACTGTCGGTGAGATCGATCGCCGCGTGCGTCACCTCGAATCCGCGGTCGCGGAACACCTCGGTCATCGCTTCGAGGACCTTCAGCGTCTGCTTGGTGTAGGTGAAGTAGACGAACAGGACCTCGGGCCGGCGTGCATTCATGGTCGCTCCTCCACGAACAGTCTCGCTCGATCTAGGTCTGCGCAGCCGGAGTGGTTGCCGGCGTGGATTCGGCCTGTGCGGGCGGAGCCTTCACACGTCCACGAAAGACATGGAAGGACCAGCCCTGGTAAATCAGAACGATCGGGAAGAAGATCACGGCGGCGACCGTCATCACCTTGAGCGCGTAGGAGCCCGAGGCGGCGTTGTTGACGGTCAGGTCGTAGGCGGCGTTGGTGCTCGAGACCATCACGTGCGGATACAGGCCGATGAAGATGGAACCGACCACCGCGGCGATCGCGACCGCGGACGCCGAGAATGCCCACCCGTCATGGTCGGTACCCGCGAGCCGCGCCGCAAAGATCACCGCGATCACCGCCAGGACCTCGCACGGCTGAGGTACATCCGGGCCGCCCGCGACTTTGCGCGTCCAGATCACCCAGCCGACCACCAGGGCGATTGCGGCCCATCCCAGCGGCCGCGCAACAGCCCGGGAGCGTTCGCGCACCTCATCGGTGGTCCGTAGCTTCAGGAACGTCGAGCCGTGCAGCAGGCACAGCGACAGCAGCGTCACCCCGGTCCACAGGCCGTAGCCGGTCAGCAGATCAGAGAAGTTGCCGGTGAAATCATGGTTCGAGTTGATGGGCAGGCCGTGCAGCAGGTCGCCCAGCCCAACGCCGAGCAGCAGCGGTATCAGCAGGCTGCCGATTGTCGTGCACCACATCCACGTCCGCCGCCAGCGCTGACCATCGCCTTTGCCTTTGAACTCCATCGCCACGCCCCGCGCCATCAGCGCGGCGAGCACGATCAGCAGCGCGAGATAGAGGGCCGAGAACATGGTCGCGTACCAGGTCGGGAATGCAGCGAACATGCCGGCGCCGGCGACGATCAGCCAGACCTCGTTGCCGTCCCACCACGGGCCGATCGTGTTCAGCGCGACGCGCCGCTCGGTTTCGGTCTTGCCGACGATCGTGTGCAGGACGCCGACGCCGAAGTCGAAGCCCTCGAGCACGAAGAAGCCGATCCAGAAGATCGCGATGATGACAAACCAGATGGTGTGAAGCTGCACCGGGTCTCCTAGTAGGTCAGCGCCGGGATCGTGGTCGCGCCCTTGCCCGAGGCGCCCGAGCCCTCAGTGTCGTCTTCGTGGCCGAGCTCTTTGCGCCCGTAGCGGAGCATCAGCACGAGATCGGCGGCGCCGAGCGCTATGTAGATGAGCACGAACGCCACCAGGCTGATCCAGATGTCGGTGGAGGTAACGGACGGGGAGTTGGCGTTGATCGTCTTCATCAGCCCCTGCACGATCCACGGCTGGCGTCCGTTCTCGGTCAAAAGCCAGCCGGCGGTGTTCATCAGAAACGGCGTCACCACGGCGACCAGGGAGACGCGCAGGAACCACTTCGAGCGCTCGAGCGTCCCCCTGTGTATGAGCCAGGCGCCCCATAGCGCCAACAGGACGATCAGCGACCCGAGGTAGGCCATCACGCGCATCGACCAGTACTGGACGAACACGTCAGGGATGTAGTTGCCGGGGCCGTATTTCTTTTCGTTTTCCTTCTGCAGCTGGTTCAGGCCCACGACGGCGCCGCTCCAGGTCCCGGTCGCGAGTATCGACAGCAGGTGCGGGATTTCGATGATCTGTGACGGGGTCTGGTCGTTTTTCCCACCGCCAATCTGGAACGCCGAGAACGAGCATGGCTGGCAGTTTTCCCACTGGGCCTCCGCCGCCGCGATCTTGACCGGCTGGTATTTGGTCTCGATCTCCCCCAGCTTGTTACCCACGAACATCTGCAGCAGGATCACCGGCAGCAGCACGAGCACCGAGATCCGCGCCGCATGGCCGAAGGCCTCCACCTCGTGGCCCTTGCGCAGCTGCCAGGCGCAGACGGCGAGCATCACGAGCGACCCGGTCACCAGTGATGCCAGGATCACGTGCACATAACCCCACAGGAACGTCGGGTTCGTGAACAGCGCCCAGATGTTGTTCAGCTGCGGCACGCCTGCGCTGTCGAGCTTGTAGCCCACCGGGTGCTGCATCCACGAGTTCGCGGCGAGGATGAACAGCGCCGACAGCATTGAGCCGATTGCAACCAGCCATATGCATGCCAGGTGGATCCGCTTGGGCAGCCTGTCCCAGCCGAATATCCACAGGCCAAGGAACGTTGACTCCAGGAAGAACGCTGCCAGTCCCTCCATCGCGAGCGGCGCGCCGAACACGTCGCCCACGAACTTCGAGTAGGCCGACCAGTTCATCCCGAACTCGAACTCCTGAACGAGGCCCGTGACGACTCCGACGGCCACGTTGATCAGCAGCAGTGTGCCGAAGAATTTCGTCAGGCGCTTGTACTCGGGCTTCTGGTTGCGATACCAGGCCGTCTGCAGCACGGCGACCAGAAATGCGAGCCCGATCGTCACCGGAACGAACAGGAAGTGGTAGATGCTCGTCGTCGCGAACTGCCAGCGTGCGAGGTCGTTCGTCATCCTGTGCGGGCTCCTTCGGCGGCTGACTCGCGGACGATCGTACTGGGGAGGCCAGAGCGATGCATGATCCGCATGGAGCTAATCCGCAACACGCACCGAAAACGCCGCCCTGTAGCGCTCGCCGGGCCTCAGAAGCCTCAGGCTGACGCCGCTGCGCAGCGAGTTGGTGGGCGCGGTCATAGGCTCAAAGCAGATGAACTGGCCGCTCCCGGGCGCATAAACCTGCGCACACGGATACCCCTCCAGGAAGTGGAACTCCGCTCGTCTTCCGGGCACGGCAACGCTGAAATGAGTCGGCTCGAGCACCGAGTCGAATCCATCGTCGTATTCGCGCTCGTCGAGCTCGAACGTCTCGGCCGCGTGCGCCTGCCCGTCGCCCGTGGGAATCTGATGTGCGTCGAGCGTGAGATGGCGCATCTCCGGCAGCTCGACGAGCCAATACTCGCGGGAAACGCCGGGCAGCGACAGGTAGGGATGAAAGCCGAACGCGAGCGGAACGACATCCTCACCGCATGCGTGCACGGTCAGCGTGATCGCGAGGTGCGCATCTGCGAGCCGAGCCTCGTACTGGACGTCGTGGCGGAACGGAAACACCTCGAACAGATCGGGCACCGACTCACTCCAGCTCAGTTGCGCGGCGAGCGATTGCGAATCGGGGCCGGGCGCGCGCGTGAGCTCCCACACCATTCGCCCACCGATCACCCCATGGATCGGCAGGCCGTTTTCATCAAGCGCTATCCGGGCGGGGTCATGCGGCACCGCCACCGTCCGCCCGGCCACCTCGTAGGAGAAGTCGGCGAGGCGGTTGGCCCATGGGTAGAGCAGCGGGATACCCATCGTCTTGCCACGCGCGGCATACGCGTCCACGCCCGCGTTCTGGGCCAGCAGCTCCTCGCCGTGGTGGCGCAGCGAGGAGCAGAGCATCCCCGCGCCGGGAACGAAAGTCGCCTCGAGCCCCGCCGCCTGATCGACAAGGTGTGCTGTCGCCAGGGAAGCATCGGTCATCGCGCGGGCCGTTCGGGAGATCGTGGCCCCGGATAGGTAGCGGCCATCAGAGGATCGCCAGCGGGTTGGCGGGCGAGCCCGTGCCACCGACGATCCGCAGGGGCGCGGTCACGCACAGGAACTCCCATCTCCCTGCCGACTCGCACGCGCCCCTCAGATCCTCGAACTGAAGGTAGTCGAGCAGCAGGACCCCCATCGCGTTCAACGCGAGCACGTGGATCGGAAACGCGACACCCTCGGTGGAACTCGGGGCGGTGTCGCTGTTTCCATCGCACCCCAGAGCGACCACACCCCGCTCGGCCAGGAAGGGCATCGCGGTGGGGTGCAGGCCGGCCTTGCTCTGCGCCGTGTCCCACGGGCCGCGCTCGGCGAGCCGGCGCACATGCCCGGTTCTCACCAGGAGGATGTCGCCCTCGCCGAGCTCGACGCCCTGCTCGCGCGCGGCGCCCTCGAGATCGTCGCGGAAGACGTGCTCTCCGGGCTCAAGCCATGGCACCCCACGCAGGCGCGGAATGTCCAGCAGGACACCGCGACCCACCAGCCCATCCTTGACAGCGTCGATCGCGTCAGCCGGAGCGTCGTCGCTCGTCACCGCATCTGCAGCCAAGCCGTTGTAGAGATGGCCCTCATAGGCCACGTGACAGAGCGCGTCGATGTGCGTGTGGCCGTCGCTGTGGTAATCGACACCGATGAAGTCCTTGGCGAACCCGATAGAGCCGAGACCCACCTCGGCGTCGTTGTTCTGCGTCATCCGCACTTCCGCCGGCGTCGGGCAGTCGAGCGCCTGCGTCGTGCACAGCGGCAGGCTGAGGCTCACGACCACGCCGCTATGCACCAGACGCGCGGCGCCGGCAACCCGATCGGCCGTGAGCAGATTGAGGGCGCCCAATTCGTCCGCGACCCCCCAGCGCCCCCAGCTTCGCACGGAGTCAAACAGCGCCGCGAACTCCGCCGCCGTCACATCCACGCGCACGGGCGTCTGCCGCTCATTCACGCGCGAGGTTCTAGCAGACCGATCTGCGCGCCGTCAGCCTAGGACGTCGCGCCGAGATCGCAGGTGCGTAGCGGCCACGACCCTCAACGACCTTGATCATCTCGGGAGGCCACCCGCCTTTGCACGATCAGCGCGGCCGAGCCTCCCACGAGCATCATCCCGATGTTGGTGCCGAGCACGCCCAGCGCCCCGAGCGACCGCGAGAACTCGCCGATGCCCGCGGCGACGCCGAGGAAGGCTGCCGCTGGAATCGTGGTCACGGAGATCGCGACACCGACACCCATGCTCGCGCGGGTCTCCACTGCAAGCATTCCCGCCACGCCGGCCGCGAGCGCGACCAGGATCGTCTCAGCTTCGACGTGCTGCTGGGAGGCGAACCCGATCTCCGCGACCGCGAATTCGTTGGGGAGCAGGCCGAAGAGGTTGAGAAATCCCGTTACCGCCGCCGCAAACAGGCACGCCACTCCCAGCCCCACGAACAACGAGACCAACCCTCTGCGAACCAGCCGTGGCCGGCCCAGAACGAGGCCGGTGCAGGCGGCGGTGACCGGCAGCAGGTCAGGAGCGACGGCCATCGCTCCGACAATCAGGATCTGGTCGCGGTCGATCACGCCGAAGCCCGCGATCACGCCGGCAACGGCCATGAACACGAGGTAGCGAACCGCCGTCCGGGCGTTCAGGCGAGCCTGGCCGAGCAGGTCGGCCCATACAAGCGCGACCGATTCAT
>Ga0302325_10019442_pt1 | contig 14286 bp, 9 predicted proteins | sample Palsa_T0_2_FD_201948 | JGI IMG/M metagenome (GOLD analysis project Ga0302325, IMG submission 201948) | Peat permafrost microbial communities from Stordalen Mire near Abisko, Sweden - Palsa_T0_2 | ecosystem: Environmental > Terrestrial > Soil > Palsa > Peat permafrost | place: Sweden: Abisko... | reverse complement strand
TTTCTTCGCAATGCCCCAACTCGCTTCTATCATATCGCGCCTTTTCCGTCCCCGGGAATTCACGTTGGTCGCTTCGGTTTTTCTTTCACCCATGTCCCCCATCCTGACCCAGCCGAACCGCCGCCGGACGCGCGCGTCGAGCTCTTTATCAAGCTGGGCCTCGTCGCGGCTCCCCCGCCCACCATACACTACCGGGACACCCGTTTGGGCATCTCTTTCCCGTACTGGTTCGTTATCCTCCTGCTGTTGATGGTCGGAACCTTGCCGGCTCTTGCCCGGGAACGACAAGCGCACCAGCGCCGCCGCGCGGGCCTGTGCCTCAAATGCGGCTACGACCTTCGGTACAGCCGAGACCGCTGCCCTGAGTGCGGCACTGCAGAAGGAGGCGCAGGTTTTGGTCGCACAAGGTGCCGCTGACAGAATGCGAGCAGCTAATTATTGATGAGAGTAAGACGCCTTTGCAACCTGCTCGTCGCTCTGTCGTTGATCCTTTGTGCCACATCTATGGCGGCTTGGATCGCCGCCGTCCGTGGCCATTTGATTAGCGCAGGCAACAAATCAACCCCCTCCGATGAACACTGGGTAAACCTCGACACTTGCACGGAAATCCGTACCGAGCCCACCGACATTTCGATCACCTATGTCGGTCCGCCGATAATCTGCCGGCCCTACACTCGCCCCGACACGCTAAGTATTTATCAATTTTCCGGCGGCGCGATTCTCATCGCACGATCACGGCTCCTGGCCGTATCGACGTCGCAACCGGCGTTCGTTCGTCTGGGCACAGTCGTTTATGTTTTCACCCGATATTGGTTTCTCGCAGCGCTGACATCAATGCTGCCCTTTCTGCGCGCTGCCGGTTATGTCATCGCCATCCGACGGGCCCGAGCATTGCGCGGGCGCTGTCCATCATGCGGCTACGATCTCCGCGCCTCATTCGAGCGGTGCCCGGAATGCGGGCGGCCAACTTGAGAAAGTAAAGGTGACGGGAGAAAGTAAAGGTGACGCGAGCCTTAATATAATTAACGCTCGCGTCACCTTTAATTGTCCTTAATATAATTAACGCTCGCGTCACCTTTAATTGTCCTGATTAACACGCCAGGACTTTGCGGCTGTACACAGATACGAGACAATATATCAAAATGAATGATAAATATATTCTCCTTCTGCTTGCCTTGGCCTTGCTGCCATCGGCGACGATGCGCGCCGATGAAGCGCCGGTCATTCTCACTCTGGGTTCCGTCGAGGGGGCCAGGCCCATCTCGCCACTCTTTAGCGGCATCAGCATGGAAACCGAACTGGTCCTTCCCTCCGCCGACGGCTCGTATTATTTGAGCCCAAAGAACTTCCGGCTGGTGGCCCTGTTCAAGCAGTTGGGCGTGCGCCACCTGCGCATTGGCGGTAACACCGTGGACGACAATACCAAAACCCCGGAACTGGCCGACATCGACGAACTGTTCGCTTTCGCCAAGGCGGCCGGCCTCAAGATTACTTACTCGGTACGGTTGAGAGGCGGCGATCCGAAAAAGAGCGCCGAGATCGCCAAACACATCCAGGAGAATTACAAGGATATTCTCACCGGTATCACCATCGGCAATGAATCCAACAACTACTACAACTGGTCCGAATATCTCGCGGCCAGCCAGGCTCACGCCAAGGCCATGCTCGCGGCCGCGCCTGGCATCTCCTTGAACGGCCCTGGAATTCATCTCGATGCAACTTGGCTGCTGCAATACGCCGCCGCTTTCAAGGGCAACGCGAAAATCGATTACATCGGCGCTCACGCCTATTTCGGCGGCAATGCCTGTGAAAAAAAGGGCGGCGTCGTGGTGGAGCGAGATCCGGCCCCGCTGCGCGCGTCGATGCTGTCACGGCATGGCAAATATGACAAGTTTTATCAGCGATTCGGTCCAATGCTGGCCAAAATGGGTTTGCCATTCCGGCTGGATGAAACCAACACCTACTACATGGGCGGCGCGCCCGGCGCCAGTAATTCCATGGCCGCTTCCATCTGGGCGCTGGATTATCTCTACTGGTGGGCCGAGCATGGCGCGGAAGGAATTAACTTCCATACTGGCAGCACCCTGCCTTATGGAAAGGGGAGCATCCCCAACGGCGCCACCCGCAAGCCGGGGTTCTATGCCGTGTTCTGGGATCTGCCGCAGGGCGGCTATGCCACCCAGGCAGTGGGATATGGGATGAAAGCCTTCGATCTTGTCGGCCACGGCAAGTTGTTCCCAGTCCAGGCAGTTTCAACGGATAATGCCCACGTGGAAGCGCACGCGGTGCTGGCCGATGACGGTAGCGTGTTCCTCACTCTCTTGAATGAGGAAATCGGCGCCATGTCCCGCCAATTCATCTTGAACCAACCCAAAGGCGGGCGCTTCACGCATGCCCAAGCGATCACCCTCGGCGTGAAAGGCAACGATGCCGGCTCCACCGAAGGCTTCACCATAGGCGGTGCTGGTATCGGCACCGACGGCTCGTGGGACGGCAAATGGGACCAGGTGATCACTGAAGGCGACACCTTCACCGTCACGATCGCGCCAACGTCCGCCGTCATTTTGCATCTGAAGAAATGACAAGCTCCGAAATGCTTATCCGATGCCGGCGCGTTAAGGCAATGAAGTCGGGACGCGAACTGGCCCGCTCGATGGGATCGGCTGCCTGCGGATTGCCTGCGTCGAAATCACCTGCAGCATGCAACGTGAGATTGGCCCCGGCCGAGTAGCCCACCATCCCAATGCAAGACGGGTTGATACCGAACTCCGGGGCACGGGAGCGAACCAGGCGCATGGCACGCTGGGCGTCGGCAACGGCGTCGTTCATTACATTTTTACTGCACCGAGCTTGTGGTCGCCGCGGGAGCCAGAGCGGCGATGGCGTCGGCGCAGGGATCGCGCTGCGGCTTGACGTTCTTGCGAGCGTTGGGTGGAGTAAATTGTTCGTGGCCGGTGATGATCCGGGAGAGGGATTGGGCCCACTGGCGCTTCTGGTTTTCGTCGGTGATCTGGCGTGCGGCGGCGGTGATCTGATCGGCCAGGCGTCGGCAGGATTTGGGGTCGCGGGGGCCGGAGACTTCGGCCGTGAGGGCTGCGGTAAGTTGGTTGAGCAGAGGGTCGATGAGTTCGGATTGGGGGCGCAGTGCGGTGCCGGAAAGTTTGGCCAGCAGTGTCGCGACGGAGTCGATGACGATCGCGTTGTGAGGGCCAAAGTACGCCTCGTGGTCATGCATCTGCTCCAGCCGGTCGATTGTCCATTGCTTTCGCTGGGCTTTGTCGGGAATGCGAGCGGCGGCGGCGGCGAGTCTCTTGCCCATCGCGGCGCTGGTCGCCGCGGTGCGGGCGGCCAGATACGCGGTGAAATCGGCCTGGGCGTGCGAGAGCATCGCGGGCAGGCCTTCGACTGCGACTTCATAGATCGCCAGCGTCTGCGGGTTGTCGCATTTCTGGGTTTGCAGAAAGCTGTAGATCTCCGTGGCGGCTTGCTTATCCGCGGGAACCGGCAGGCGGGCGAGATTGCTGGCGACCTGCTGCAGGACCGTCTGGTTGTACAGGCTGTTAACGGGGCAGCCTGGTTTGTCGGGGGTGGCGGCCAGTGCGGTTTGCAGTGATGCGAAAACGTGGACTTGCGCCGCGGGCGCGGTGGCCAGGCCCAGAGCTGCATCGGTCAGCAGGAAGTTGTACGGGTTGAGGGCAAGGCCGCTTTCGAGAAGTTGCTGGCCGTGGGCCTTGCGGTCGGCGTCGGGCAGGAGTCGGAAGAAGTTGTAGGCCATCGTTGAATCGAGATAGGAGGCAAAGCCGAAGTTGACGGCCCAGGCGATGGTCTGGTGATAGACCATGGGCTTTCCCGCGTCCACGTCGCCGTAGCGCCAATGGGCATGCGGCAACGTGCCCGCGGGGCCGGCGGTCACGAACTGCGCGCCGCGGCAATCATAAGTGCTCGTCTTGGGATCGCGGGCGAAGAAGATCAGGGCGCAATGTTCGGGCTGGCCGGCGGTGCTGGCGGGGATGCCCAGAGCCTCGTAGGTGCGGGTCTGCATGTTGGCCATGGTCCCGCAGACGCCGCCGTCCTTGCACATCATCTGGAACGTGCCGTAGGTGAAGGGATAGGGGCACAGGCGGCGGGCGGATTGGAAATCAGACTGCTGGGCGATGCCTCCAGTATATTCACCGTAGAGACGCAGTTGGCCCTTGTCGTGGTAGCGCTCCCAAATGTCCTCGCGCTCGCGCAGGGATTGATTGTCACTGGCGAGGAAGTTCATCAGCGGCCAGGGAGCGGTCAGCGGGAAATCAGGGAGATGCTGTTTGCTGGGGGCGGGCGGAACGGTGCACTCGTGATCGCGGATGAGAAAGGCGCACGCTTCAGCGGGCGTCGGGGCGGGGTCGCGCTGCACCGGCAGAAGTCCCTTGGCCTCGTACGCGGTTTTGAAAAGGTGGAAGGCTTCGAGGATTTCCTTGCCCTGCTCGCCGCCTGGGACCGCGTCATTGCGTTCGGGATAGAGGACATGGTCGCCGCAGTGGATTTGCACGCTCTGCCCGTGGGCCGTCATGTAGGCGTTGAATTGATCCTGCAGCGCCCCGCTGGCCATGACTTCGGCGGCAGTCAGCGGACGAAGCACCTTCTTCTCGACCGCGAGGGCGGCGGCTTTGTCCCGCTGGTCCTGCAGATCGGAAATCGCGACGCCTTTGCTGTCGTACACCAGTGCGCTGGCGGGCGGCGCCCACTTGTGTTCGATCCGGACATCCTCGACGGGATGCTCGTTGAGGAAATTGATGATGCAATCGTTCACATCAAGCGTGCGATTGGGGTCTTTGGTATCGACGGGATGTCGCGGGTCGGGAGGGATGACCAGCTTGATGGGATCGTGCGGCGTGATGTTGGCGGTGGGGCCCTGGTTTGCGTCCATGACGGCCATGGCCAGAGCGAGCTGCGTGTACTTCCTGCGAACCGTCTCGATGCCCAGATCCAGCTCGAGCGAGCGCAGCATGAGCAGGATGTTGGCGGGGGCGATGCGTGCGCTGTAGACGGTGGATTCGACAATCGGGTCGCTGTCGATCCAGGCCAGAAAATCCGGCGGGAGCGTCTTGCCGGCGGCAGCCAGATCACGGCGGGCCTGGGCTTTGGCGAATGCCAGGTACGCGGCGCGAACGGTTGGAGTGAAGCGGTAGCCGGCCGCAGACCATGCGGTGTGAAGGGCCTGACCATCGGGTGTGGCATCAAGGGAGGGAAGGGTGATTGCCGAAGCCGGCGCCGATGATTTGGCTGCGGGTTGCAGCGAACCGCGGCTGAGGCCGGGGATGGTCCCGATCGCCACGAGCAGGCCAAGTATCCGCAGACGCAAGAGAACCAAACGAGAGTTTCCCATGGGAGGATTTCAGGACAAAAATGGCACGCGAAGAGAGCAAAACGGATTGAGACCGCCCTGCTGAGACCTTCATGTAGGGTGGGTGTACTCGCCCACCTCTTTCATTCCTCGGCAGGTCCAAGAGAAGCGGTGGGCGAGTACACCCACCCTACGAAGGTTTTCAGCAGACCAGATTGAGACCGGTTTATTATTGTATGTATTATTAAGTTGGGTCGGCGTTGCCAGGCAGATACTACGGAAAGGGATTGCCTGGCCGCAGTTCAGTGTACGGTCATTTCCAGCTTCGGATCTCCAAAGACAACCCAGTCGCCATTGATCCCATCACCGCCCGCCTCCGTAACCGCCAGGGTGAGAAAGCGGTCGGTGGCATAGATCGGAACGTCTCCGACCACAGGTCCCTCGGTATTCATCAGTCTGCGCTGCTCCAAACGGGAGACCCCGTTGACGATGACGAAGAGATCGACCTGGCTGCGCAGACCCTTCACGTCGAAACTATCACCGCCTGTGAATCGGAAGGACGCGATCTGCATGCCGGGATGCAGGCGTCGAATCGCGTTCAGGTCGAACGTTACGCCTGCGTTGGCGTGCATGAAAATCAGATCGTGGCCGGGCTGTGAGTAATCCAGTTTTGCCAGTCGCGGACTGATGTGGGCTCGCGTTGTTGGCAGGATCGGCAACGCCCCGCCCGCCCAGATGTCGTAGTCGGTCAGCCCGCTGGTAGCGGGGAAACGAAACCTGTCATCGTTCGAATCGATCGCCATCGGTCCCTTGCGGCCGTCGGGAACGAAGCAGCCGTCGATCACCGGCCGCCCCGATACGCGGTGATACCCCGGCTTGGCAGGCCGTGGGCCAGCAAAGCGGCTCGTGAGGCTTCCGGTGGTCTGATCGACCCCCGTGCCGCGGCGTTCGGTGACGCCGTCGCCTCCCGAAAGGAGATCGGCCAGGTCCACCGTCGCGTCCTCCGCGAGGCTGCGGACAAATCGCTGCCGCGACGATCCCGCCGCATCGAGCGTGACGGCCGTGGATGACACCACGGCCGCCTGTCCCGCGGAGAGAATCTGCGCGGGGGTGGTCGGGCGGGTATCGCCGTTGCTGTTGCTCACGCCCAGTGCATAGACCGTCCCGACAAAGACCTCAACGCGGGTGCGATCGTCGGTTTCCACCGCCACTCCAAACTCCGTGCCCAGATCGGTCACCGAAGCGGTGGGCGTCGTCACGGTAAATCCGTGCGCCGGCGGCGGCACCATCGCCGACAGTTTCCCCGAGAGCAGCGACATCGTGCCGGCTGAGCCGAGCGTAAACTCGGCGGGACCCTCCACGACAACCGTCGCGCCGGTGGCGAAGGTCAGCTCCGCATAGCCGGAGGCCAGGGACAGCGTGGTCTGGGCCGGCAGATGCGCGCCGATTTCCGGCGGCTGGGCGCCCCAGGTTGCGTCGACCGCGCGCGTGAGAGTTGCCACCGAGGAATGCGCTGGCGCCCGGAACTGGCGCCACAGCAAGGCTGCCGCGGACACAGCTACCAGAACTGCCGCCGCCAGCGAGCGCAGCGGCGCTCGCCGGATCCACTCTGGCAGGCGCAGCGCGCCCAACTTCCGGGGGATCTTGCCGGACGCGGGGCCTGCGGCTGGGCGCCGAGGTTGGAGGGAAATCAGCGCGGCCAAGGACGGGTCGGTCTCAAATTGCCGCGGCTGGGCGGTCTCCACCTTCAACCCCATCACCGACAGCGTGGCCAGTTCGTCTTCGATCACTTTCTCGCGGGTCATCCGTTCAGCGGCCGCACAAGCCTGCACCGTCATCGCAACCGCGACAAACCGCTGGCGGCCCAGGGCGTTGGTTCGCAGCCGGCCGTTGAGGGCCGTCATCTGCTGCTCCGAAAGATCGGCCTCGAAGTAACCGGCGATCAACTCATCGAGCAGTTCGTCATCGCCTTCCGGCGGCGTGGCTTTCAAATCCGGTTTCATCGCTGCTCCTCAACCAATTGACGGCGAATGCAGTCGCCCAGGGCGCGATAGACACGCGAGAGCGCGACATGCACGGCATTGAGCTTTCGTCCCAGCCGCGCGGCCAGGGCCTGGCCGCGAAGATCCTCTCCGAACCTCAGTGAAATGAGCCGCCGATTTCCCGGCGACAGTTTTTCAACGCACGTCTTGAGCGCGTCCATCACGTCGTACGATGACGTGCGGTCGTATTTCTGCCAGTCCACTTCCAGCACCTCGAGCAAATCATCGTCCAGCGCGGCGGTGCGGCGGGAACTGGCGCGCAGGGAATTGAGGCACTGATTGCGGGCAACCCGCCGGAGCCACGCCAGCAAATGCGCTTCGCCGGTGATTGTCGCCTGGCTCCTCACCGCCTGCATGGAGACTTCCTGAAGAATGTCTTCAGTCACCTGATCGTGCCGCACGAACGACCAGATATAGGCCGAGAGCTTCACGTGCTCTCGGACCAGAAGTCGGACTAGCTCGTCCTGTTCCATTTGTGCTGCCGCCGAGCTTGCTCGCGGTCTTTTATGTCTCATGCAACCCGCGAGCAACGTGTCTGCACAAATGACGAGGGTTCAGGGTGTCAGGGTTCAGAAAATACGACTGAACGACAGTTTTTTACTGCCTGAACCCTGAACCCTTTCCGCATCGGAAATCGGTCAAATGTTTTCGCCCTGCGGACTTCTGACTCCTGGCTTATGGTTTCTACGTCCCCACTTCACCATTCACTATTCACTATTTCTTCCCCGTCCGCCGTCGGCGACGCAGCAGAATTGGAAGCGCGCCGCTCAAGACCAGCATCGCGGTTCCCGGCTCGGGAGCGGAGGTGTAGTCGAGGACCAGGTTGTCGCCGCCGCTACCGTTGCTCACCAGTTCAAGCGTGAACGCACTGAGCGCGGTGGTCGCGCCCGAGCCGCTCTCGGCAAATCCGGAGGTGTTCAAGGCGAATGCGGCGCTCCCTCCGCTGCCTCCGGCGACCAGCAGGTTGCTGTTTGCGGTGCCGCTGTTGACAAAAACGTTATATCCTGTCGGAGGAGTCACAGCCGCGGTGCTCTGGGCGATAATCCAACTGTAGGTATTGTAGGTAGGGGGACTTAGCGTTGAAGTATCGCTGATGTTGATGGTGAACGACGAGTTGGATCCACCGAGGGAGCTGACACTCAGGGCGCTCATTGCAACATCGTCCCAGCTGTTTGTTTGTCCGGTCGTGCCGCTGGCCCCGGTGCCGCGGGCGGCATTGGTCGTCGAACTTGGGCCCAGCAAAGAAGCGGCTTTCCAGGAATAAGCCCCTCCCGCGTTCCACGTTTCGTTTCCGGTGGTCAACGTGCCGGTCGTCGTGCTGCTCGAACCGGCGGCGATAGTGCCGCCGGCGTTTACCGTGAGCGCGTTTGTGGCGTTGCCGACCGACCCGTTGCCGCCGAGCGTGCCGCCGCTGTTGATGGTGAGGGCTCCCGTTCCCAAGGATGTGGTGCCGCTATTCGCCCGCACCGTTCCGCTGCCGATCGTTGTCCCGCCCGTATACGTGCTTGCACCTTGGAGTATCGTGACGCCAGCGCCCGTAAACGTCACCGCATTCGTGCCGTTGGCAAGGATCGGGGCGCTCATGGTGACGCCCGTGGAACTGGAATTAAAGTTGTTAAAAATCAGCGCTCCGCCCGCGCTACTAGTCGTGATGCCGCCCGCACCAGTGGCGGAGATCGTGTAAGGATTCGCGCCAGCGAACGCGAAGCCGCCGCCGCTGGTGATGGTGAGCGCGTTGGTCCCGAGGGCAAGGTTGGCCCCAGAACTGAGATTGGTCGTGTTAATCGTGACGGTATTGGCCGATACGTTGCTGGACAACGCCTCCACGAGGCTGCCTGCTGCGCCCGTGTTCGTCGTGCTGTAGGTGCTGTCGATAAAGTAATTGGTTGTCGAGCTTCCACCGCTCACGGGGAGGCCGGAGGTGCCGTTATCGGCAAGACGGACGACCTGTTTGCTTCCATTTACGGTGGCGAAGCCGGTGCCGCCAGTGTCAGTGACGGTGTAGCCACCGCCGATAATGCCGCTGGCCAGCGTCGGCGACGTCCCGAACACGACGATGTCATTGCCGACCGTGGACCCGTTTGTAGTTCCGGCCGCATAGTTGAAGTTCAGCGCAGCTCCCGCGCCGGTGGTGAGCGTGCCGCTGGTGATCGTCAGCGTGGTTCCGGTGCCACCTGCGGCAGTATTGGGATTGAGGCTGATCGCCGACGCGGTGTCGGCATTGAGCGACAAACTGGCGACCGTCTGACTGGTCGTCCCGGACGTTTTGCCAAGTAGACCGAACGTGCCGCCCGCCATGACCAACGCCGAACTGCTGGAAATGCTGCCGGCGGTACCATTGCCGATCTGCAGCGTGCCCGCGCTGACCGTTGTCGAGCCCGTATACGTATTTGCCGCCGCAAGAATCAGTGTTCCCGGTCCGGCATCCACGAGAGTTCCGCCGGTGCCGGCCAGCACTGCGCTCACAGTGCCAGTAAAGCCGCTATCGATATCGAACGCGTGGGTGCCGGTCGAGGCAAGCGTCCAGGTCGGCCCGGCGCTGATGGTCAGGTTCGTCTCGGTTTCGCTTAACGCGGAATTGCCCAGGTAGTTCTCGATCGTGCCGCTGTTCCAGTTGAAGGTGCGAACGACTCCGGCGGCGGTTCCAGTTCCGGTTCCGTTCGCGATCGTCGTCGCTTCCAGGGTGGCGCCGGAATTCAAATTGAATGTGGCGGTGATCGGAGCGGTGGTGCCCGAGACCTGCTGGTCGCCAAGATACAGCGTGCCCACCTTTACCGTGCCGCCGCCGACCGTGAGGGTGCCGGTCGTACTGGTGGACCCGCCCGCACCGCTTAAGCCGGTCAGATTCTGGCCGATGGTGATGCTGGTGGCATCGAGCGTGCCAGCGCCCATGAGGAACGTGCCCGCCGTAATCACACTATTGCTGCCGGCGGGGGAGGCACGGATATCCGAGCCGATGGTGAGGTTGCCGACCAGTGCGTTGAGGGTGCTGGTGCCGGTGACGTTGCTGGTCAGGTCCACCGTCCCCTGCTGCGAACCGCTGACGGCGGGCGCACCGGCATAACCCACATAGAAGTTCGCCGCTCGGCCGGTTCCATTGGAACCGTAGATGTTCAGCGTGGGATTGCTGGTGCCAGTGGGGTACTCCAGCGTGCCTTCCGAGCGGCTGGTGCAGATCGTGATCGTATCCGCGTTGATGGTATTAGTTGTCCCCAGGTTCACGGTCCCGGTGTCAACGGATGTGTTGTTGGATTCAAAGAGCCCGCCGACGCCGAATGACGAGGCGGTGATGGTGTTGGTTGCCGCCAAGGTCACGGTGCCCGATGAGCCGGCGCTTACACCGTTGTTGGAGCCGTCCACTTCTAACGTCCCGCTCGAGTTGTTGTAGTTGAACGTCGTCAAGCCGGACATATTCAAGGTCTGGCTCGTGCCGCTACCAGTCCCGCCGACTGCAAATGAACTGCCCGTAATGGTCAGCGTTCCGCTGCTCCCGTTCACAGTGCCGGTAACGCCGTTGGACATAGCGAGCGACGCGAGGGTCTGGCTGGTGCTTCCGATGTTCAGCGTGCTGCTGCCGGTGAAGCTGACCGAACCGGTGTTCAACAGCCGGTTATTGCCGCCGCTGAGCTGCAATGTCCCGCCAGTGAGCGTGGTGGTACCTGTATATATATTCGCACCGGTGAGAACCCACGTTCCCGCACCAGATTTCGTGACGGCCAGGGAGGTTGCACTGCCGTTGCCGATGATGCCGGCAATCGTATTGGCGTTGGTATTGCTGCCCGTCAGGGTGAGGACGGTCGCCCCCGACGCGCCGCCGGTAATACCGCCGCCGAAATCGAGTGTGCCGTCGTCCGCCCCGGTCCCATTGGCGCTGTTGTTGGCGAATGTGTAGGTGCCGCCGGCGCCTTCAATGATCAGCGGAGCATTGACTGTCTCGACTGCGTTTGTGGAGGTGAGGGTGGAGAGAATTTGAATCTCGCCGGCGCTGGTGAGAAGGAGGGAGCTTCCGCCGACGCTGCCGATGGTGTAGTTGCCGGCGGCTGTGTCGAAGCTGATGTTGTCGATGTTCAGGCTGGCGGCAGTTGTGATCGTCAACTGCGAACTGGCGTTATTGAATGTCGCGAGATCGGAGTTGGTCGTGCCGGTGGTGTTGCCGGGAAAATCGTTGGCACCGGTGCTCCAGTTCGTGTCGCCGGAGGTGGGCACCCAGTTTGCGTCCTGCGGTGTGGAGGACCACATGGCACTGCCGCCGGCACCGAAAACCGCCGACGGGAGCGTCATCGCCAAAGAACTGGCGGCCGCGACGGCGAGCAGCGATTGGATTCGACGATTTCTCGTGGCGGCAGCCCGCACGCGGGAAACCGATCGCCCCTTTGCACCATCTAAATTCCGAGTCATCGAATTTCTCCCGAACCCTCTGTCCCAACTGACGTTAGCATCGATGTTCACAACGACCAATCGACCTGCCTGACCTGCTCCGTTCTGTATTGATTAACACGGAAAGCCCGGTTCGCTGTACGAAGAATTTCGGAAAAATATTCAAACTAATATTAAGCTTCGGTAAATGCCGGACGGGGAGCCCGGCAAGGCCGGTATTGCTTCGCCAAGTTACCAGAAGTTCGGATTGGCGACGCCGCCTCGCCCGGCCCATTGCAGCCACTGAGCATTCCACGGGTAGGAGGTTCCGATGTTCAGCAACTCCCGCTTCTTGAACTCCGCGTGCCCGTCGAAGAAGACGGTCGTGGTGCCGTCCCAGGTATTGTCCGTGCGGCGGTGCGGGAAGTTAAAATCGGTTGAGGTAAAGACGTACGGGTTGCTCGCCAAGCCGGGATAACTGAACTGGTCTGTCGCGTTGTAGGTGAACTGCGCATCCGTCGCGATCGCCACGCTCTCGGCTTGAAAACCACCCATCTTCTTGGGGCGGTTGCTCCCGCTTTTGACAATCGGCAGCATGGTAAACTCGGTGTAGGTAGTGGATGTCCAGTAGTTGAGTTGTTGGGAAGGCGTGGGCACCCAGAGGCCGACCAGAGAGTAGGAAACTTCAAGATATGGGTGGGCGCCCGCCCCGGTGGTGACACCGTTCCACCCCATGCCGCTCGGGTCGGCCGGATCCAACGTGTCGTAGCTGAAGGGACAGTAGCAAACGTGGTAGTCGTTCACCAGCGACAGGAGCGTGGGCCGGTCGTCGCGAGCCGGATCAGCTCCATTGTTCGTGTAGACCATGTCGTCGTCCCATTGTTGAATGTAGGGAATCAGCCCCTTGCTGTCGGCCGTATAGGTGAGGACGCCGATGCCAATCTGCCGCAGGTTGCTCAAGCACTGCGTCCGCTTGGCTGCACTGCGGGCCGCGCTCAAAGCTGGCAGGAGGATCGCCATCAGGATCACGATGATCCCAATTACCACCACCAACTCCACCATCGTGAACCCGCTCGATCGCCGATCTGTGCGCTGCATGGCGGACTTCTTTCGCGGTGGTACCGGTCAATCATACCCCACGGGAGGAGGCCACAAGGCATCCATAGGCATCCCCCTATGAATAAACACCGCCAGCCGGGCCTGCTGTACCGAGATTCCCAGAAAATTATCGCGATGGATAGTAAGTGCTGCAAGGTGAAGGGCCGGACTCATCCCGTGAGGCATTCCCGCGAGCAAGTTCGGCGGCTACACGGGGAATGCTACCAGAAGACCGGATTTGCCACTCCGCCCCGTCCGGCCCATTGGAGCCACTGCCCGTTCCAGGGGTAGGATGTGCCGATATTGAGCAATTCTCGCGTTTTGTATTCCACGTGTCCGTCGAAGAAAAGCGTTGATGTCCCATCCCAAGTGTTATCCCGGCGGCGGTGGGGGAAGTTGAAATCGTCGGAAACATAGACGTAGGGGTTGCTCGCCAGTCCGGGATAAGTGAAGCCGGATGCGTTATACGTAACCTGGGCGTCGGTCGCGATCGCCACAACCTCCGGCTGAAAACCACCGAGTTTTTTGGGGCGGTTGCTCCCGGCGACGACCACCGGAAGTTGCGTGAACTGAGTATTCATGCTGGCGTTCCAGTAATTGGCCTGCTGAGATGGCATGGGCACCCAAAGACCCACAAGAAAGTAAGAGACTTGAAGATACGGATGTGCGCCCGCCCCCGTCGTAGCACCCATCCATCCCGTTCCAGCAACGTCGTCGGGGTCGAGCGTGTTGTAGTTGAAAGGGCAGTAAAAAACGTGATAGTCGTTCACCAGCGACAGGAGCGTGGGCCGGTCGTCCCGAGCGGGATCATATCCGTTGTTCGTGTACACTTCGTAGGGCTGCCACTGCTCAATGTAGGGAATCAGCCCCTTGCTGTCGGCGGCATAGGTCATGACGCCGACCCCGATTTGCCGCAGGTTGCTCTCGCAATTGACCCGCTTGGCTGAATTGCGGGCCGCGCTCAAAGCTGGCAGGAGGATCGCCATCAGGACCACGATGATCCCAATCACCACCATCAACTCCACCATTGTAAACCCGCGCGACCGGCCCTTATGTCGCTTCATGCCGAGCTCTCGTCGGAAGTGGATTGGTTGCGCCATTGCCGCAGTTTGGTTGCGATGCGGAGACGCACCAACCCTGTTAGGGAGCGATCCTACCTACTATAACACCGCAGGGCCGGCTTCTGTACGAAAATTCTCTACAAATATCGAGATGGATATTAAATCCCCCCGCTCCCCTTTGAGGCGGCCGGCGGGGGGCTCGTGACAAAGGCAAATTTCAAACATTGGGGATTGCAAAATGAAAATTGCAAATTGCAAAATGGGGAGGGGAGGGGAAATAGTGAATTGCGAATGGTGAATGGTGAATTAAAAAAGTCTGCGTTACGTCTCCTCGATGCTTACTTCACTATTCATCATTCACTATTCACTATTGCTTTCGCCGCCGGGGAATCCCAGTCACACG
>Ga0302325_10019440_pt1 | contig 14286 bp, 15 predicted proteins | sample Palsa_T0_2_FD_201948 | JGI IMG/M metagenome (GOLD analysis project Ga0302325, IMG submission 201948) | Peat permafrost microbial communities from Stordalen Mire near Abisko, Sweden - Palsa_T0_2 | ecosystem: Environmental > Terrestrial > Soil > Palsa > Peat permafrost | place: Sweden: Abisko... | reverse complement strand
GGTCAAGGGCGACGTGACCGGCAAGCTCCTGCACCGGGTGATCAGGTACGCGATGGAGCGCCGCCGCTGGGACGAGGCCCAGCGGCAGCTCGCCGTCGCGCAGGCCAGCGCCCAGGAGAACGCCCGGCTTGAGCGCGGCTTGCTGCCTTCGCCGGTGCTGGATGACGCGCGGCTGAGCGTCTCGGCGCGGTACCGGGCCGGCGGCAGGCAGCGGCTTCTGGGCGGGGATTTCTACGACGTGGTGCAGACCCCGGATGGCTGGGTGCACGCGATGATCGGCGATGTCTGCGGGCGCGGCCCGTCCGAGGCCGCGCTCGGGGTCTGCCTGCGGGTGGCGTGGCGGGCGTTGGTGCTGTCGGGCCAGCCGCCGGCCGACGTGCTGTCCGCCGTCCAGCTCGTGCTCGAGCACGAGCAGCAGGACGAAGCCATGTTCGCCACCGTCTGCATGGTGTCGGTGGCGCCCGACCGGACCAGCGGGGTCCTGCGGCTGGCCGGCCACCCAGCGCCGCTGCTGGTCACCCCTGACCGGATAACCGAGCTCAGCGCGCCCGCCTGCCCGCCGCCGGGGCTCAACCGGCAGGAGAGCTGGCCCGGTCACGAGGTGGCACTCGGCCAACGCTGGTCGCTGCTGCTGTATACCGACGGGCTGATCGAGGGGCGGATCGCCCGGGGCCCGTTCCGTCTCGGCACCGAGGGCCTGATGGGCCTGATGCGGGACGCCCTGGGCGCGCCGCCGTTCGACCCGGGTAAGGTCGCCGACGACGCGCTGCTGAGCCGGCTGATCGACCAGGTGCGCAACCTCAACAGCGGCGACCTGGACGACGACATCGCGATCCTCGCGCTCAGCTACTCATGACCTGGCCCCGCTCGGCCGGCCAGCGCCTGGCCTCGTCGCCGTGGCCGCTCGGCCGCATCATCGGCGGCACCGTCCTCTTCATGGTGGTGTTCTCGCTGGCCGCGGTTGCCACCGGGGCGCTGGCGCTCGCGCACCTGGATCAGGAGCGCCAGCGGATCGAGAGCACGATCGACCCGGCCGCGCTGGCGGCGCAGCAGCTCTACAGCGCGCTGCTGAACCAGGAGACCGGGGTGCGCGGGTACGCGCTCAGCGGCCAGCCGAGCTTCCTCGCCCCCTACACCGAGGGCATGGCGGCCGAGAAAACCGCGGCTGCGCAGCTGCGCCAGCTCACCCCGCAGCTGCCCGCCGCCAGCGCCGTCGACCTCGAGCAGACGCTGACCCAGGCGCATGACTGGCGCACGCGCTACGCGCAGCCGACGATCAAGCAGATCCAGGCCAGCGGCAAGCCGGTAGTCAGCCCGGACGTCTTGGCGGGCAAGGCGGAGTTCGACGCGCTGCGGGTCAAGTTCGGCGTCTTCGAGGCGGACATCTCCGCAGCCCGGATGCAGGCGCTTGGCTCGCTCGACGCGGCCTCGATCGAGCTGCACGTGGTCTTGCTGGTCATCGCCATCGGCCTCGCGCTGGTGGTGACGGGACTGGCCCTGGTGCTGCGGGCGACCGCGATCCGCCCGGTGCACCTGCTCGCGGCCGAGGCCCAGCGGGTCGCCGCCGGCGATTTCGGCCACGAGGTAGCCCAGCGAGGGCCGCGGGAGATACGCGGCCTGGCCGCCGACGTGAACACCATGCGCGAGCGCATCCTGCGGGAACTGTCGGCGGTGCGGGAGGCGAACGAGGCGCTGGCGGCGCGCGCGGCGGAGCTCCAGCGCTCCAACGCCGAGCTCGAGCAGTTCGCCTACGTGGCGTCGCACGACCTGCAGGAGCCACTGCGCAAGGTGACCAGCTTCTGCCAGCTGCTGCAGCGCCGCTACAGCGGCCAGCTCGATGAGAAGGCCGATCAGTACATCGAGTTCGCCGTCGACGGGGCCAAGCGGATGCAGGTGCTGATCAACGACCTGCTCGCGTTCAGCCGGGCGGGCCGGTCGGCCGAGGACCTCGGCCCCGTGGCCTGCGATGCGGCGCTGGCCGGGGCGACCGCGAACCTGTCGGCCCAGATCGCTCAGGCCGGCGCCGTGATCGAGGCCGGGCCGCTGCCGGTGGTGCGGGCACAGCTCACGCTCATGACCGTGGTACTCCAGAACCTGCTCAGCAACGCCCTTAAGTTCCAGGGCGAGCGGCCGCCGCGCATCGTCGTCGCGGCCGAGCGCGACGGGGCTTTCTGGTCGTTTTCCGTCACCGATAACGGAATCGGGATCGAGCCGCAGTATGCTGACCGCGTTTTCCTGATTTTCCAGCGCCTGCACGAGAAGGCCGCGTACCCGGGTACCGGCATCGGACTCGCGATGTGCCGGAAGATCGTTGAGTACTTCGGTGGCCGGATCTGGCTCGATACCGGCGTCAGGGACGGCGCCAGATTCCGCTTCACCGTGCCCGCACTTTCTGACGACGGGGGGACCGATGGCTGATCGGTATGGTCTCGATCCGGTGGACGTACTGCTGGTAGAGGACGACGAGGGCGACATCCTCATGACCAGGGAGGCCTTCGAGTTCTACAAGATACGTAACCCGCTGCACGTGGTATCGGATGGCGAGCGCGCGCTCGAGTTCGTGCGCCGGACGGGCCCTTTCGCCGATGCGCCGCGGCCGGGGTTGATCCTGCTCGACATCAACCTCCCGCGCCTGTCCGGCCTCGAGGTGCTGGCCGAGCTGAAGGCCGACCCCGAGCTCGCCGTCATCCCGGTGGTCATGCTGACCACCTCGCAGGCGGAAGAGGACGTCCTGCGCAGCTACCGGCTGCACGCGAACGCCTACGTGAGCAAGCCGGTGGACTTCGAGAACTTCATGGCGGCGATTCGGCAGATCGACGACTTCTTCCTGACCCTGATCCAGCTGCCGACCTGACCCAGCTGCCGACCTGATCCAGCCCGATCGGCCACGACAGAGTCGCGGTCACGGCCCGCTCCACCGACGAGGAACTCGTCGTGATCGCCGACTTCCTCGCCCGTACCCGTGAGGTGCTCGTGGCCAACACCGCCCGGGTCGAACGCGAGCTTCCGGCGCACGGAGCGGCGTAACCCGCCTAATCGCGCCATTGCCGCGCTCGCGGCCGATGCGGCGACCAGCCACCGGGTAGTTCGCGGCAGCCGCGGCCACGCTGCCGCGGTTATCGCCACGTCGAGGGCGTCCGACTCTGCCTGCAGGACCCCGCGACCCCATGCGTATCAATTCACATAAGCCGCCTAAGGCGTCGCCGGCTTCACCCGGCGCCGACGCCGCTTCAGTGGGTGGCGACATTGCCTGCGAGCGTCCAGCCGACGAGAGCATTGGCGTGTCCGTGACCCAGCCCGTGCTCCGACTTCAGGTAACCCACGATGGCCATGTGCTTTTCGAGGCCGCAGTCCGCGATGATCTGCTGCCATTCCGCGATCGGGCGCCCGTACTTCTTCTCGATGGCCTACTTCCAACTCATCTAACGCTTCAGCAACCATGTCGGCTACGCCATCCACCCAAAACGGGTTGGGGCCGGGTCGATGGCGTAGGCGACGGTCGGCCCGCTGTGCCCGTGCTGCCGCGGCCCTGTAAACGCCGCCGCCGTTGGATCTGGAGCTGTTGCTGCGTTCGGCGCGCGGACCGACCCGGCGGCGGGGGATACAACGGCGACTTGGCCGGGTTCTCGCCCACCGGGCACTCCAGTGCCTCCTGGATCAGGGCGCGCCTGCGGATAAGCGCCTGACGCTGGTCCTGCCGCGCACGCAGCTCGCGGACGGCCTCGATCGAGGCCGAGGCGCGGGCGCCGGCCCGATCGCACTCCGCGATGAACTGCGCCAGCACCCGGCAGTGGGCTTCGGTCTCGGTCAGGGCTTGAGCTGCCAGCGCGTCGGCCAGGCGCAGCGCTTCGGTTTGGGTGATCTCGTGCACCTGGGTGATCTCGTGCTCTTGGGTGATCTCGCTCATGAGCGCTCTCCTCCGATGCGCAGTGACCTCTCGGCCCGCATGATCATGACGTTAGCCGGACCCCGGCTCCCGACGCCAGACCGCCTGACCTGGATCGCCGCTCCCGGCCTGGGAGTTTCATCGGCTCTGGACTTCCCCGGCCGATTTTGCCTACGGTGGGCGGCATGACCAGTGATCGGGACCTGCGGGTCGAGCGGGTGACGGATGCGCACGGGCGCTCCTGGCGCGTCGGGACGGAGGCCGAGGTGGCCTGGATCGCCGAGGGAACATCCCCGGGCCTGGCCATCACCTCCGCGATCCCGCCCGTCTTCGACGCCTACGCCACCGTTGTACTGCCCGATAACGGCGAAGATCAGGAACGGCATAACCGGGCCATGCTGGCGACGCTGGCCGGGCAGTCGCCGGGGGCGCCCGGTCCGCGCTGGTGGCTCGGGTACCTCCACGCGAGCGACTACGACCTGGTCTTCCCCCGCGTGGCGATGGCGCAGCTGCCCAAGGTGACCCTGTACGCGGAGTGGGATTACGTGCTGGTGGAGGCGGGCCCGCGGCAGGCTGCCACCTGGCGCAGGACGGAGGCCAGGGAGTTCTGGTGGGACGACGCGCTGCCCGACCTGATGTTCCCGGCCGATCGCTCGTGGCTTGTCTCCACGCTGACCGATGACGACTGGACCTGCGTCGGCGGACCCGTCAGCCTCATCGACAACCTGCTGGCCCACCCTGACCTGCAGGCCCGGCGAGTGCAGCTCGGTGAAGGGGTCACCCCGCCTGGCCACCGGGCGTTTTGAGCGTCCAGTGAAGGTCAAAATCACAGTCGTTTGGAACGGGAGCGTGTTTCTCCCCCTCCGTTCGTTTCTCTAACCGGCGGCCGGCCCGTCGCCCGCCAGCCCGTCGAAGGCCATGGTGACGATCGCCTGCGCGATCAGGCCGGCGTCGAACGGGCCGCCCGGCCGATACCACTCGACCAGCGAGTTAACCGTGCCGAAGATCAGCCGGCTGATGAGCTCGGGCGGGATGTCCGGGCGCAGCGAGCCTTCGGCGACGGCCTCGGCGACCAGCGCGGCGAGCTTGTCGTCGAGGATGCGGCGGCGTTTGAGCGCGGCCAGTTCCACCTCGCTGTTGCCGCGCACCCGCAGCAGCAGGGTCACCGCCGGCAGTCGCCGGACGAGAATCTCGACCGACTCCCGCACAACCGCGCGCAGCCGCTGGTACGCGTCGGCCCCGTGCGCGGCCAGGGCGGAGTCAACCGCCTCGGTCAGCCCGTCGAGCGCCTCGTCGAGCGCGGCCGACAGCAGCGCTTCCTTGCTGTCGAAGTGGTGGTAGATAGCCGACTTGGCCAGGCCAAGCTCCCGGGCCAGGTCGCCCACGCTGGTCGCGTCGTACCCCTGCCGGTTGAACAGGTCAATCGCACGGCGCAGCACCGTCTCGCGGTCGTAGCCGGGACGCCCCGGCCGGCTGCGCCGGGCAGCGACCGCCGCGGCTGGCCCCGGCGCGCCCGGCCCCGGTGCCGCGCCCGTCGCCCCGCTCACTGGTCGAAGTCGACCGTGACGGCCGCGCTGACCGGCCGGCTCTGGCAGGTCAGGACGAATCCGCGCTCGACCTCGTCCGCGCTGAGCGCGTAGTTGCGCCGCATGTCGACCTCGCCCGTGGTCACGCGCGCGCGGCAGGTGCCGCAGACGCCGCCCTTGCACGCGAACGGCAGGTCGCTGCGGGTCGCGGCGGCGCCGTCGAGGATGGGCCGGTCCTGCGGCATCGCCGCCGTGGTGGTCCGGCCGTCGAGCACGATGGTGACGTCGCTGGTGCGGCCGTCGATGACGGCCTCCGCGTGGTGGACCTCCGGCGGCGGCTCATCGACGAAGAACAGCTCGAAGTGCACCCGGTCCCGGGGAAACCCGAGCTCGTCGAGGACGGCGCGGGCATCCGTGATCAGGCCGAAGGGCCCGCACAGCCAGACGTGGTCGATGCTGCGCAGCGGGACCAGCAGGGCAAGCAGCCGGCGGAGGCGGCCGGCGTCAAGCCGCCCCGAGAACAGCTCGACATCGCGCGGCTCACGCGAGAGGACGTGCACGAGCTCGAGCCGGCCGGTGTACCGGTTCTTGAGGTCGGCCAGCTCCTCGGCGAACATGACCGTGTCGGTTTTGCGGTTGCCGTAGAGCAAGGTGACCTGTGAACGGGGATTGACCAGCGCGGACGCGGCGATCGAGAGCACCGGGGTGATCCCAGAGCCCGCCGCGATGCACAGGTGCCGGCCGGAGGTCGCCGGGTCGGCCTGGAAGGTGCCGGCCGGGGTCATCACCTCGACCGTGTCGCCGACGGCGAGGTCGCGCACCAGCCAGGACGAGAACAGCCCGCCCGGTACCTCCCGCACGCCGACGCGGGGGGCGGCGCCGACCGGCGCGCAGATCGAGTACGACCGGCGGTGCTCCGCCCCGTCGATCGTGCGGCGCAAGGTCAGCGACTGGCCCGCCTTGAACGCGTAGGCCTCGCGCAGCTGCGCGGGAACCGCGAACGTCACCGCGGCCGAATCCGCGGTGAGGCGCTCGACGCCGGCCACGGTCAGCGAGTGGAACGGCATCCCTCAGATCTCCTTGACGTGCTCGAACGGCTCCAGGCAGTCGGTGCACCGGTACATCGCCTTGCACGCGGTCGGCCCGAACTCGGAGGTCAACTCGACCGCCCGGGCCCCGCAGCGCGGGCAGGCGATCGCCCGGCGGGCCGGGATCAGGGTCAGCGCAACCGGCCCCGGCCCGGCCGCGCGGTGCGCCCGGCCCGGGGCGGAGATGCCGTGCTCGGCCAGGGCCTGGCGCCCGCGCGCGGTGATGTCGTCGCTTGACCAGGCCGGGGTGAGGCTGACCCGGACCTGAACGTCGTCGTAACCGCTGTCCCTGAGGCGGTGCACGAGATCATCCCGCATCGTCGCCATGGCCGGGCAGCCCAGGTAGGTGGGGGTGATGGTGACGATGACGGTGCCGTCGGCGACCTCGACGTCGCGCAGCACGCCGAGATCGGCCAGCGTGAGCATCGGCAGTTCCGGGTCGGTCACGGTGGCCGCCACCGCGCGGGCGCGCGCGGCCCTCCCCCCTGGGGACGCACCCGGACCCCCGGCGTCGTGCGTGGTACCGGCGGACATCACGTTCACCACCGCCCGTTCGGGTGGGCGCGGGCGACGACCTGCATCTCGGCTAGCAGCCGTCCCATCGCCTCCGTGTGGCGGCCGTCGCGGCCGGTCCCGCCGCTGACCGGCCCGACCGCCCGGAGATCGGGCCGGTCTACGCCGCTGACCCCGAAGACCTGGCCGAGCAGCACGTCGACCTCGTCGGCGACCGTGGCCGGGTCGACCCCGACGCCCTGGGCGGCAACCACGCGCTCGACCGGGTGGGTGCGCGACAGCTCGGCGTAATACGGCCACACGACGGTAAGGGCGGCCAGCAGGCGCCGGCGCGACTCCTCGGTTCCTTGGGCCAGGGTGAGGAACCACCGCGCCGCGTAGTCCCGGTGGTACGTGACCTCCCTGACCCCCTTCGCCGCGATCGCCGCCAGGATGGCGTCGGCGCTGCCGGCCAGGCGCTGCAGCAGCGCCAGCCGGTGGGTGGCGAAGATGAGCAGCCGGACGATCGTGACCGCGAAGTCGCCGTTCTCGGTTTCGACCAGGCGGACGTTGCGGAAGGCGGTTTCGTCGCGGAAGAAGGCGAGGGCGTCCTCCGCCGGCACCGGCGATCCGGCGGGCAGGGCAGGCACCAGCGCCGGGTCGGCCGCGGCGGCCCGGGTGAGCAGCAGCCGGGCCTGGCCGAGGAGGTCGAGCGCGATGTTGGACAGCGCGATGTCGTCTTCCAGGTCGGGCGCGCGGCCGGACCACTGCGCCAGGCGATGCGAGTAGATCAGGGCGTCGTCGCCGAGCATGAGGCAGTACTGCGCCAGTGACGCGGCGTCGGCGCCGTCCGGGATGGAGGTGTCCATCCCGGCCAGCGGATCCTCGAAGTCGGTGCCGAACGCCCACTGGGAGTCGCCGCTGCCAAGCAGCCCGTCGTAGACCGACTCATGGTCGGTGTCGCGCTCGCCGGTGTGGCTCATCTCGCTGCTCGCCTCGGTCTCACGTCTCACGTCTCACGTCTCGCGTCTCACATGTGCGGGACGTTGTCGGGGATCTGGTAGAACGTCGGGTGCCGGTAGACCTTGTCGGCGGCGGGCGCGAACAGTGGGTCCTTCTCGTCCGGGCTGGACGCCGCGATCGCGTTCGCCCGCACCGCCCAGATGCTGACGCCCTCGTTGCGCCGGGTGTAGACGTCGCGCGCGTGGCGCAGCGCCATCTCGTCGTCGGCCGCGTGCAGCGAGCCGACGTGCACGTGGTTGAGCCCGCGCTTGCCGCGCACGAAAATCTCGTAAAGCGGCCACTCGCCCTGCACCGCGTCGTCCGCGTCGTCCGCGCTGTGCTGCTCGGTCATCGGGCTGACTCCTCTCGGCGGGCGAAGGCGGTGGCCGCCGCGCGGACCCAGGCGCCCTCGTCGTCGGCCCGGCGCCGGTGCGCGATGCGCTCCGCGTTGCAGGGCCCGCCGCCCTTGACCACGGCGTAGAACTCGGCCCAGTCCGGCTGCCCGAAGTCGTGCTGGCCGCGCTCGTCGTTCCACCGCAGCTCGGGATCGGGCAGGCTCACCCCGAGCGCATCGGCCTGCGGCACCGTCATGTCCACGAACTTCTGCCGCAGCTCGTCGTTGGTGTCGCGCTTGATGCCCCAGGCCATCGACTGCCGGGTATTGGGCGACTCGTCGTCCGGCGGCCCGAACATCATCAGGGCCGGCCACCAGAACCGGTCGACCGACTCCTGGACCATCGCCCGCTGCTCATCGGTGCCGCCCATCATCGTCATCAGCAGCTCGTAGCCCTGGCGCTGATGGAACGACTCCTCCTTGCAGATCCGGATCATCGCCCGGCCGTAGGGGCCGTAGGAGGTCCGGCACAGCGGCACCTGGTTGCAGATCGCGGCGCCGTCGACCAGCCAGCCGATCGTGCCGACGTCGGCGTAGGACAGGGCCGGGTAGTTGAAGATGGAGGAGTACTTCTGGGTGCCGTTGATCAGCCGGTCGGTCAGCTGGCGGCGCGACACCCCCAGCGTCTCGCAGGCCGAGTAGAGGTACAGCCCGTGGCCGGCCTCGTCCTGCACCTTGGCCAGCAGGATGGCCTTGCGCCGCAGCGACGGCGCCCGGGTGATCCAGTTCCCCTCGGGCTGCATGCCGATGATCTCCGAGTGCGCGTGCTGCGCGATCTGGCGCACGAGGGTGCTGCGGTACTTCTCCGGCATCCAGTCCCGGGGCTCGATCCGGTCGTTGCGCCCGATCGTCGCCTCGAAGTGGTCAAGCAGCTCCTGCTCGGCGTCGGACGACACCGCGGGCGTGGCGGTCATGCGCTCCTCCGAAGACGCTGCTCAAACAATTACAGAACGATCGGTCAGTAATAGTTTGGCACGGCGTCAGGGAAAGCGCAAACGGACAGTCCAGAACCGCCGACGCCCTCCGGCTCAAGCAGCGGCCCATGATCACGAAAGCTTTTTTTATCGCGAAGACTTTTCGTGCGCATAGCACGAATTTCTTTCGTCAAGAAAAAAGTCTTCGCGATCATGGCCGTGCGCCGGGGCGCCCGATGCGATCCGACGTCACGCGAGCGCGCTAATGCACCACGAGCACCCTTACCTAAGTGGCATCGGCTCAGGAGCCCGAGAAGGTCGGCTGCTCCTTGCGCAGGAAGGCGGTCACCGCGTTCTGGTGGTCGCTGGTGAGGCCCAGCCGGTGCTGCGCGGCCGACTCGGCCGCCAGCGCCTCCGCCAGGGTGGCAGACGACGCCGCGTTCAGCAGCGCCTTCGTCTCCGCGAAGGCGCGGGTCGGCCCGGCCGCGAGACCCTCGGCCAGCTCGATCGCCGCCCCGACCGTCTTGGCCGGGTCGGCGATGATCCCGCTGATGCCCCAGCCGACCGCCTCCTCGGCGGTGAAGATCGAGCCGAGCAGCATCAGCTGCGCCGCCCGCGCCTGCCCCACCGCGCCGACCAGGGTCACGGAAAGCCCCGAGTCGCAGGTGAGCCCGATGCCGGAGAACGCGGTCCCGAGCTTGGCGGCCGAGGAGAGCACCCGCAGGTCGCAGGCCAGGGCGAGGCTGAGGCCGGCCCCGACGCAGGTTCCGTTGACGGCCGCCACCACCGGCTTGGGCATGGTCGCGAGCAGCGTGATGACCGGGTTGTAATCCTCGTCCACGGTGTCGAAGGCGGTGGCCGGGTCGGCCGCGAGCGCCTGCGCGTGCTCGCCCAGATCCTGGCCGACGCAGAACGCGGAGCCGGCCCCGGTCAGCACGACCGCCCGGATCGCCTCGTCGCCGGCGGCCTGCCGCAGGCGCTCAAGCAGCAGCGCCTTGGCCGCCGCGTCGAGCGCATTGCGCTGGTCCGGGCGGTTGATGATCACCGTGGCGACGGCGCCCTCGATCTGAAACAGCACCGGTTCAGTCATCAGCAGATCCTTTCGTCAGGCGTGTTCCGGTTAGCGGGCGGGGCGCTTGTCGATCGTGCGCCGCATCTTGCCGGCCGAGCGCTCGACCGTGCCGGGGTCGGCGACCTCGACCGCGACGGTCACGCCGATGGAGTTCTTCACCAGGCGCCGCAGCAGCGCGCCGTCCTCGGCGCCCTGCTCGGGGGTGGCGGCCGGGCGCCGTTCCACCAGCACGGTCAGCGAGTCGAGGACGCCGGTCCGCTCAAGCACGCACTGGAAGTGCGGCGACAGCGACGGCGCGGCCAGGATGAGCTCCTCGATCTGGGCCGGGAACAGGTTCACCCCGCGCAAGATGATCATGTCGTCGGTGCGGCCGGTGATCTTCTCGATCCGCCGCATCGTCCGGGCCGTCCCCGGCAGCAGCCGGGTCAGATCGCGGGTGCGGTAGCGGATCACCGGCATCGCCTGCTTGGTGAGCGAGGTGAAGACCAGCTCGCCTTCCTCCCCGTCGGGCAGGACCGCGCCGGTCTCCGGGTCGATGATCTCGGGGTAGAAGTGGTCCTCCCACACGTGCAGGCCGTCCTTGGTCTCCACGCACTCGCTGGCCACGCCCGGCCCCATCACCTCCGACAGCCCGTAGATGTCGACCGCGTGAATGTCCAGCCGTTGCTCCATCTCCCGGCGCATGTCGTTGGTCCACGGCTCGGCGCCGAAGATGCCCACCTTCAGCGACGTTGACCGCGGGTCGATGCCCTGCCGTTCCATCTCCTCGGTGATCGCGAGCATGTAGGACGGCGTGACCGTGATCAGGTCGGGCCGGAAGTCCTGGATGAGCTGCACCTGCCGCTCGGTCATGCCGCCGGAGACCGGCACCACCGTGCAGCCGAGCTTCTCGGCGCCGTAGTGGACGCCCAGCCCTCCGGTGAACAGGCCGTACCCGTAGGCGTTGTGGATGATGTGGCCGGCCCGGCCGCCCGCGGCCCGGATGCTGCGCGCGGCGACGGTGGCCCAGGTGTCGATGTCATCGCGGGTGTACCCGACCACGGTGGGCTTGCCGGTCGTCCCTGACGAGGCGTGCAGCCGGATGACCTGCTCGCGGGGGACCGCGAACATACCGAACGGGTAGTTCTGGCGCAGGTCGGCCTTGGCCGTGAACGGCAGCTTGGCCAGGTCGGCCAGGTCGGTGACGTCCTCCGGGTGCACGCCGGCGGCGTCGAACGAGGCCCGGTAGTGCGGCACGTTGTCGTAGGCGTGCCGGACCGTCCAGCGCAGCCGCTGGCGCTGGAGCGAGCGGAGCTCGTCGGCCGACGCGGTTTCGATCGGCTCGAGCTCCCCGGGTCGCGGGCTGAGGTCTAGCACGTCCCCTCCGTTGGGTCCCTGGAGTGTCCGCTGCGGGTGGTACCGCAGTCACCCCGCGTCCGTTCGGGCTAAAAGCTTTTGATCTAACTTAACGACCGGTGGCTCTCACCCACCTGGCCGGACTATCACCGCGACTGGACGCCGCGCAAGACGGTGGCCATGAAGTTGTCGAGGATCTCGGCCCTGGCCGCCTTGGAGTACTCGTGGCTGGCGATCAGCATCGCGTACAGCCCCATCATGAAGAACTGCGCGGTCAGGAGCGCGTCCGCGCCGGGATAGACCTCGCCCCGCGCCCGCGCCCGCTCGACGATCTCGATCACGGACGTCATGATCGGGTAGTCCGCCCACTTGTCGGCGCCGGGGAGCACGTCCGGCCGCCGGGACGAGAAGTGCAGCCCGAGCATCTCGCGGAAGAGGGGCTTGCCGACCCGCCGCTCCATCGCCGTGAGCAGCCGGACAACCTCGTTCAGGGCGGCGGTCAGGAACTCCGGCCCGGAAGACGACGGCGGCCCGCACCGGGCCTCCAACTGCGCCACCGACTTCGCCAGCTGGGCGACCAGCCGCGCCTCCTCGAGCCGCTCGAACTCGGCCAGTACGTGCTCCTTGGTCGGGAAGTGGAAGTAGAACGTGCCCCGCGCCACCCCCGCCGCCGCCGCGATGTCGCGAACGTCGGCGGCGGCCATGCCGGTCCGCTTGAACTCCGCCAGCGCCGCCGCGTACACCCGCTGGCGAGTCTGCAGGCGCTGGGTCTCCCGGCCGCTGACCGCCGCGCCTGGCTTGAGCTTGTCTTCCGCTGACGGCATGGTGCTTCCTTCGTAGGTCTGTTGCTGACACGTGTCAATGACTTATTTCAGTGACAAACGCCGACGAGGGGTTGTCAGCGGGGCCGGCTCGGTCTATACAAGAGAGTAACTGCTTACCTAACGACGGGAAGGCACGCGCCCATGGATTCCGACGCGCTCTACTGGGACCCGTACGACTCACGCTTCGTGGACGACCCGTGGCCGGTCTTCAACCGGATACGCGAGGAGGCCCCGCTCTACTACAACGAGACGCACGACTTCTACGCGCTCAGCCGGTACGCGGACGTGGAGCGGGCGGTGACGGACTGGGAGACATTCTCCTCCTCCCGTGGCGTCATGCTGGAGCTGATCAAGGCGAACATGGAGATGCCGCCGGGCACTCTCATCATGGAGGATCCGCCGGTCCACGACATCCACCGGAAGCTGCTCGCCCGGGTGTTCTCGCCCCGGCGGATCGCCGAGCTTGAGCCGCTGGTCCGGGAGTACTGCGTCCGCTGCCTTGACCCGCTGGTAGGGGAGTCCCGGTTCGATCTGATCGAGAAGCTCGGTCTGGAGATGCCGATGCGCGTCATCGGCATGCTCCTCGGCATCCCCGAAGAGGGCCAGGTGGAGTTCCGCGAGCAGTCCGACGCCCACCTGATCGGCGACGGCGGCAAGCTCGACACCAGCAACGGCCCGGTCCTCACCTTCGACGCGTTCGGCGAGTACATCGACTGGCGGCTGACGCACCCCTCCGACGACGTCATGACCGAGCTGCTCACCACCCGGTTCGAGGACGAGAACGGCGTGACCCGCACGCTGACACCGGACGAGGTCCTGATGTACGTCACCGTCCTGGCGGGGGCGGGCAACGAGACCACCGGCCGGCTGATCGGCTGGATGGGCTCGACCCTGGCCCGGCATCCGGAGCAGCGGGCTGAGATCGCCGCCGACCCGACGCTGATCCCGGGCGCGGTCGAGGAGGTGCTGCGGCTCGAACCGCCCGGTCCGTCCATCGCCCGGTACGTCACCAAGCCGGTGGAGTACTACGGGCGGGTCGTCCCCGAGGGCAGCACGATGCTGCTGTTCGTCGGCGCCGCCAACCGCGACCCGTCGCGGTACGACGACCCGGACAGGTTCGACATCCACCGGAAGAAGAGCCTGCACCTGACGTTCAACATCGGCCCGCACTACTGCCTCGGCTCCGCTCTCGCCCGCCTGGAGGGCCGCATCGCCCTGGAGGAGATCGTGGCGCGCTGGCCGACCTGGGATGTCGACTGGGCTGAGGCCAAGATGCAGCAGACGTCGTCGGTGCGCGGCTGGGAGCGGCTTCCGCTCCTGGTTCCCTAGCACCGGGATGGCCGGGGTGAGCGGAGCCGGCGAAGCCGGCGGCGGGACCGCCGTCGGGGCGGCCCGCTACGCGGGCAGCCGCGTGCACCGCGTCGAGGACGCGCGGCTGCTGACCGGCGCGGGCACCTTCGTCGACGACGTCACCCGCCCCGGCCTGCTGCACGCCTGCTTCGTCCGCAGCCCGCACCCGCGGGCGCGCATCGTCGGAATCGACCCGACGGCCGCGCTCGAGCTGCCCGGGGTGCACGCCGTCTTCACCGCGGCCGATCTCAACGGCGACGTCCGCGAGGCCTGGTACACCGGGACAGGGAATCAGGTGCCGGACACGCCGCGGCCGCCGCTGGCCGACGGCGAGGCCCGGTTCGCGGGCGACCCCGTCGCGCTCGTCGTGGCGGACGACCGCTACCTGGCTGAGGACGCGGCC
>Ga0302325_10019439_pt1 | contig 14286 bp, 11 predicted proteins | sample Palsa_T0_2_FD_201948 | JGI IMG/M metagenome (GOLD analysis project Ga0302325, IMG submission 201948) | Peat permafrost microbial communities from Stordalen Mire near Abisko, Sweden - Palsa_T0_2 | ecosystem: Environmental > Terrestrial > Soil > Palsa > Peat permafrost | place: Sweden: Abisko... | reverse complement strand
TGGCGGAGAGAGAGGGATTCGAACCCTCGATAGAGTTTCCCCTATACACGCTTTCCAAGCGTGCGCCTTCAACCGCTCGGCCATCTCTCCGGGATTCCGGTGAGCTTGGGCGCAGCCGCCCGCGACCTTCAGTTTAACATGTGAGACCTGTTAGACCGTGTGACGACGAGTGCGCGAAAGCAGTTCTTTGGCGCGCGCCAGAGCGCGAGCTTCGGCGTCTTCGCGCGTATCGGCGACAATCCGGGCGAGCGCCGCGCCAGGCGAGACATTGTCGGCTTTGGTGTGCCACTTATCGCCGAGCTGATAGGTGGTGAGATTGACCTGCCAGCCGTCCACGTCCACTTTCCGTTCGCTGAAGTTGGTCGGCTTCACGCTTGTGCCACCGATTTCGCCGCACCCTTTTCAACTGGAGCTCCCACCAGATTGCCCCACTCTGTCCAGGAACCGTCGTAGTTGATTACACTGTCGATGCCAAGCAGATACTTCAGCACAAACCAGGTATGGCTGGAGCGCTCTCCGATGCGGCAATATGCGATTACCGGTTTGGACTTGATAACACCTTCGGCGCCGTACAGCTTAGCGAGTTCGTCGGCCGATTTGAAGGTTCCATCGTCGTTACAGGCTTTGCCCCATGGCACGCTGCGCGCTCCGGGAATGTGGCCGCCGCGCTGGCAGGTTTCGGGCAATCCAGGAGGCGCCAGGACCTCGCCGCTGAATTCCTGCGGGCTGCGCACGTCGATCATTACCGCGCTTCCCGACTTCTGCGCCTGCTGCACCTGCGGCAGGAACGCGCGCAGCGAGTAGTCCGGTTCCGAGGCCTTGTAAGGCGTCGAACTGGGCGCAGGCTTGGGCGCCGCTATATCCAGATCGCGGCCTTCGGCCAGCCATTTCTTGCGGCCGCCATCCATGATGCGGACGTCCTTATGGCCGTAAATCTTCATCTGCCAGAAGGCCCAGGCCGCGAACCAATTGTTGTTGTCGCCGTAGAGAACTACGGTGGTGTCATTGCCAATGCCCGATTGCGTGAGCAAAGCTTCAAACGCGGCCTTGGGCGCGATATCGCGCACCACGGTATCGCAAAGCTGCGTGTTCCAGGCCCAGGCGATCGCGCCGGGCACGTGGCTTTCCTCATAGGCTTTGGTGTCCACATCCACTTCCACCACGCGCACGCTGGCGTCTTTGGAATGCGCCGCCACCCAATCGGAACTCACTAAAACTTCCGGATGCGCATACGTTGCGATCATACTATCCTCCGCATGTCAGGTTTTAACCCTTGTTTTAACCCAGATCGAATTTCTCATGATGCAACAGCGGGTCCGCCTTCACCAGCACGGGCCGGCTCAGGATTTCCTCCAATTCTTCCAGATGTTTGTTCTGGTTGGACTTGAGGAATTTCGCCACGTCGGGATGCACTCGCAGCAGAACATCCTTGCCCTCAATGGCCGCCGCAATCTTTCCGGCCTCCTGCAGAATCTCGTTCACGATGGTCTGCAGGCTTTTCACATAACCCGCTCCTTCGCAATGCGGGCATGGCATGCACAGCGCGCGCTCCAGGCTCTGCTTCACCCGCTTGCGCGTGATGGCCACCAGGCCGAAATCGTTGAACTGCAGAATCTTGTAGGGTGCGCGATCGGAACGCATGGCGTCTTCGAGCGCCTGCATCACCTTCTGGCGGTTTTTGCGCTCGTCCATATCGATGAAGTCGACCACGATGATGCCGCCCAAGTCGCGCAGCCGGACTTGGCGCACGATCTCCTTCACCGCTTCGGTGTTGGTTTTGACGATGGTGTCTTCCAAACGATTGGACCTGCCGACGTACTTTCCGGTGTTCACGTCCACCGCCACCAGCGCTTCGGTCTGGTTGATCACAATATAGCCGCCGGACTTCAGCCACACTTTCGGCCGCAGAGCCTTTTCCAGTTCCGCGGTGATGTTGAACGCGTCGAAGATCGGCTCTGGGCGCGTGTACAGCTTCACGCGCGTCACCAGGCTCGGCTGGAACCGTTGCACGAAGCGCAGCACGCTTTCGTACAGCTCTTCGTTATCCACCCAAATGGCTTTGAAGTCGTCGGTGAACTGGTCGCGCAGGGTGCGCTGCACGATGTCGAGATCGTGATGCAGCAGCAGCGGGGCGGGCTTCTTTTCGGCCTTCTGACGGATATCCAGCCACAGGTTGAACAGGAAATTCATGTCGGCCGCGAGATCCTCTTCGCTTTTGCCCTCGCCGGCCGTGCGGACGATGAACCCACCGGGGATTCCGGCATGATGAATTTGCAGGATGCGCTTCAACCGCAAGCGCTCCTCATCGCTGGCAATTTTGCGGGAGACGCCGGTGTGCTCCAGCGTGGGCATGTAGACCACGTAACGGCCCGGCAGCGCGATATGCGACGTGATGCGCGCGCCCTTTTGGCCCAGCGGCTCCTTGGCGATCTGGACAATGATCTCCTGACCTTCCTTCAACAGTTCGCTGATGGAAGGCAGCGGCGCTTTCTCCGGGCGGGTGAAAGTCCGCGGCTCCGGTCTTTGCTCCAGCCGCTCCGGTCTTTGCTCCAGCCGCTCCGGTCTTTGCTCCAACCTTTGTTCCGTTCTGGGAGCGGCCATCTCCTCCGATTCCGCTGCGGGCGCAGCTTCCCCGGCCCGCGCCGGTTCCAATCTGGTATCGCCCTGCCCTCCTCCGCGCATCTTGCGCCGCATACGGCGCGGCATGCGATGCGGGAATCGCCCGCCTTGCTCGCGCACTTGCGCCGAAAGTGGCGGCGCGGCGCCGGGCAGCGCCGGCTCCGGCGCCTCCGGTGCGGCGGCATCGTCTTCGGCCAACTCCGTTTCCGGACCTTCTGAAGACTGGGTGTCCATCTCTTCGACAGACTCTTCTACGAAAACCTCTTCCGTAACCACGATTTCGATTTTCGCTTCAGGCTCGGGTGCGAGCGGGGAGGCAAGAATCTCACTTTCCTCAGCCACCGGCGCGTCGTCAGGCTCCTCGACGGCTTCCTCGGCGATCTGGGCCAGAGTTTCGGTCTCTGGGGCGACGGTGGCCTCTTGCAGATCGCGAATCTCATGTTCTTCCGCTTCATCCAGCGGTTGGATATTGGAGCGCGTGTATTTTGCGAGAGACTCGCCGGGGAGAACGGAGAAATCGGTTGCAGGAGCGCTCGCAAGATGCGGGGCAGCTTCCGCAACCGAAGCGGGAGCGGGAGAGCTCTGTTCGGCCGCGGGAGGGGCTGCTTCGCCCAACCTGGGTGGACGCGAAACTTCGGAGGAAGCGTATTTGGAATCCGGAAAGCCACGGCCGCGGCCACGGCGGCGGCGGGAACGCCGGCCACGGTCACCACCCCGATCGGGGCGTTCTCCCCGATCCGTGCGCTCGGATTGCGGCGCTGCGGCGGCAGGCTCCCTCTCGGTTGCAACAGGAGGAACTGCTTCGGAAGCCTCGGGCGGCTCCGGCGCCGTCTCCTGGGAAGGCGGCCGTTCCACCGGCTGCCGGTTGCCCCGGTCCGGACGGACCGATTCGCGGTTCACCGATACGCGGTCAAAGTCCTCCTCGGTTTCGTCCGAAAAGTCCGAGACGTAGAGGAACGTGTCGCGCTCCAGGCCCAAGTCGACGAAAGCCGATTGCATGCCCGGCAAGACCCGTGTGACCCGTCCTTTATGAATGCTGCCGGCGAGGGAATACTCGTTGGCACGCTGGAAAAATACCTCGACCAGTTGGTCGTCTTCGAGAATCCCCACTTTGATCTCGTGGCGATTCGCTGCGATCACCAATTCTTTGCTCATGAATGCTCCTACAGTTCATGGCGAGAACCGGAGCTTGAAGAAAGCGCGAGGGAGAACACTGTCAGCCCGGCGCCCGGGTGATCCACAGGACCGTTTGCCCGGAGTGCGCGGACTCAAAATTTTTCAGGCCTCACAAGGCGGAGAACCGAATCTCTTACACCTTGCCCGCGGGAGCCCGCCCTTGCGGCGATCCGCGAAAGCGAGAAACCCCGACAACGGCGAACCGTTACTCGAGCTAACTCGAGAGGCGCTCAACCCAACCGCAGGTCTGGACGCGGACCAGAAGCGGATGGAATCGAACTCGCTTACCCTCAATCTTCTTTAAGCCGGCCGTCTCTCGGCCAGTCAATTCACAAATCGCCGGAGCCGGACGTTGTTCACGAGCCCCAGCATCAAAAACATCGCTACAACATTCGATCCGCCGGAACTCATCAGCGGCAGGGGAATACCCGTGACCGGCATCCGTCCCACCACCATCCCGACATTCACCAACACGTGAAACAACAACAATGCCGCTACACCCATGCAGACGTACATCCCGGCTTTGTCCGACGCGGTCTGCGCGTTCTGAACGATCTGCATCAGCAACAAAAAATACAGCCCCAGCGCCACGATGACGCCCACAAATCCGTGCTCTTCGGCAAAGGCCGAAAAAATAAAATCCTTTTGAGGCACTGGCAAGAAGCGCCCTTGGGTCTGAGTGCCTTTAGTAACACCGCGCCCCCACAGCGCACCGGAACCAACCGCTATTTTCGATTGGATCACCTGATACCCCGATCCCTTTGGATCCTGAGCGGGATCCAGAAAACTCACCACCCGCTGGCGCTGATAATCCTTCAACACCAGCCAATAGCCGACCGGCGCCACCACAGCGACGATCACCAGGATCGCCACTGCGTACTGCCAACGAAACCCAGCCAAAAATACTCCGATGGCCAGGATCGGAACAAACGTCAAGGCCGTTCCCAGATCCGGCTGAAGCATCACCAGGATCATCGGCAACCCAACCAAGCCGGCCAGCTTGAGCAAATCCCGGAGTTCCAACCGGTCGCCTTTCAACTCGGAAAGATAACGAGCCACTAAGAGAACTATCACCAGTTTAACGAATTCTGAGACCTGGATATGGTAGCTGGCCGTGCCAATCCAACGCCGGGAGCCAAAGGCGGTCATTCCGATCGCAAAAGTGGCGATCAGCGTGGCTACCGAAAGGCAGTACAAGACGGCCACCTGCCCGAGCAAGGTGTGGTAATCGATCAGCGTTCCGATCCACAAAGCCAGGAAGCCGCCCAGTATCCAGATGCCCTGCTTCCACCAGGCCTCGGTAAAGTGTGTGTCGCGCGTAGCGCTGTAGATTTGGAGCACCCCGAGCGCGCAGATGGCGCATACCAAGACGACCATGAGCCAGTCGAAGTCGCGCAGCGAGCGGTGGGCTGGCATATTAGGGATTCACCGCCGAAACGGCGGTTGCCGGCACTGGCGGAGGCGGTTGTAGTAAGCCCGTGGGAATGCGCGCAATCTGCGGCTGCGGCTGGGAGAGCCGCGCCTTCTTGTCGAAATACGCCTTCAGCACGTCCCGAACGATGGGAGCGGCAAGCTGCCCATGTTCGCCATTTTCGAACAGCGCGGCCACCACAATCTCCGGATTGTCCCGCGGCGCAAAACCGACGAACCAGGCGTTATCTTTATGGGTCTGGCCGTAGGAGGTTCCTTTCAACAAGTCGTTGGAGGCGAGCTGCGCCGTTCCGGTCTTGCCAGCCACCTCGATCCCGGGAAGATGAGCACGAACGCCGGTTCCGCCCGGCTCATTCACCACGCCCCACATTCCGTCTACGACCTTGCGGATATTTTCGAGATTTACCTCCGCTCGGCGCGCCGGCATCAGGCGAACGGCGTCCTTGACCATGTGGGGCTGAAACCACATGCCGCCGATGGACATTCCACCGATCGCCAGAGCCATTTGCAGAGGCGTGACGGTGGTTGCTCCCTGACCGATAGCCACCGAAATGGTCTCGCTGGGGTACCATCGCTCGCGGAAGTTGCGAATCTTCCAGCGGCTGGAAGGTACCAGGCCTTCGGCCTCGTGCGGAAGATCGATACCAGTCTTGTGGCCGTAACCCACCATATCGGCGTACTCGGCGATTCGATCGATGCCCAGGCGATTGCCCACGTTATAGAAGAATGTATCGCAGGAATGCACCAGGCCTTCGTGTAGTCCAACCGTGCCATGCTTGCCCCAGCACTTAAAAAACCGGCCGTAGAACGTGGCTCCGCCGGGGCAGCTTATGTGGAAATTGTCGTCGATGACGCCGGTTTCCAGACCCGCCAGCGCCATGATCGGTTTGAAGGTCGATCCTGGCGCCTGCTGCGCCTGGATGGCCCGATTCAGGAGCGGATGATCGGGATTGTCCAGCAACACCTTCCAATCCTTCGATTTGATGCGGCCGGCGAAAAGATTCGGATCGAACGCCGGGCGGCTGACCATGGCCAGCACTTCGCCGCTGCGCGGATCGAGCGCCACCACCGCGCCACGCCGGTTCTCCAAGGTGAGTTCAGCGACCGCTTGCAGATCCAGATCGATGGTGAGCTGCAAATTCTTTCCGGGGACCGCTTCCTTATCATCCAGGACGTGCCGCTCATTTCCGAAACTGTCCACTTCCACGCGCTTCTGGCCATCCACTCCCATCAGTTGGTCGTTATACTCGCGCTCGATGCCGTCCTTGCCGATGATGTCCCCCTGGTGGAAGCGCGCCAGCTCCGGCGAGTCCAGTTCCGATTCGCTGATCTCGCCGACGTATCCGATGACGTGCGCAGCCAAACCGTCGCGGGGATAAAGCCGGTGCTGCACCCGCACCACTTCCAGTTCGGGAAACGTGCCGGCATCCTTATGGGAGTCGACAAAGGCCAATTCGCCCGCCGTCAGTTCTTCCTTGATCGGGATCGGTTCATACTGCGGCGCACGGCGCGATTGAAACCGGCGCACCCGGGCCACCAGGCTGTCGTAGTCCAGGTTCAATCCCTCGGCGATGGGCCGCAGGTGTTCCATCTTCAGGTTTTCCCGCGATAAGTAGAGGCTGAATGAAGAGTGGTTGTCGACGATCACCCGCCCGTCGCGATCCAGAATCTTGCCGCGCGGCGCCAGCACCGGTATCGACTTCACGCTGTTTTCGAGCGCCCGCTCCTGATACACCCCCGGATTGCTGATTTGCAGGTCCCAAAAGCCGGTGATCAGGAACAGAAAGACGGCGATGGTGGAGTACTGAAAAAACGCAATCTTCTGTGACGCGAACTTCGGATCGTCGCGCAGCAGCGTGTTGTTAGAGCTTTGATCCTCGTCGCGGGCGATGTGAAGTTTCACAATATTGACTTAGCTGGCTACTCTCAGTTTATCCAAAAGACGAAACAGCGGCAGAGCTACGGCGGCGTTCAACAGCCCAAAAATTACGGTCTGCTGCGCATCGAAGCCGAGGACCTCACCCAGTAGCGCGCGCGACAGAACCCAATAGAAGAATTGATGGAAAAAGTAAAAGAAAAACGCCAGGATGAAGGTAACCACCGGGTTTTGCACGTCGAATCGCATGCTGACGGAGGCGGCAAAATAACCCACCAGGGTCTTCACGATCCCATACATACCGATCGGCTGATGCGAGAGCGAGTCCTGAACCAAGCCAATAGACATACCGTAGAACAGCGCTGGAATCGGGCCGCGGCTCGTCAGCGCGAAATGCACTGTGATGAGCAGCGGCAATTCGAGATAAGCGAGAAACGGCACAAAGCGCGGCACATAAACCTGGGAGAGCACCGCGATCAGAGGAATGACGACCAGCCAAACCAAGCGGAAGCGATCGGCCGCGTCTTTCCGCGGGGTCTCGGCTAACAATCGCTCGGTGTACTCGGTCACTGGTGGTTTGCCCCAGGTGGGCTTGTCCCAGGTGGGTTTGAGACAGATGGATTTGCGACGGAAGAGGGAAGTTCGGTATCGCCGCCCGCAGCGGGGGACTGGGGTTTGGGCTTCGCGATTACCGGCGCGGGGGCAGGCTTTGAAGCGGCGGCTTTTGGCTGGGCCGGCGCGGCGGCCGAGACAGTCGCTGGTACACCGGTTTTAGCTGCACCAGATTTAGATACGTCGGGTTTAGCTCCCTCCGGTCTAGCTACGTCGGCCTGATTTACACCAGCTCGAGTTACACCAGCTTGAGTTACACCAGCTTGACTTACACCAGGCTGAGCGACACCAGGCTGCGGCACGCCATGGATGGACGGGATCTTAGTAAAATCCGGTGGTTTTGATCCAGGTACGCCTTCGCCATAAGTGTGTTTCTGCTCGATCCCAACGTCCTTATAAATTGCGCGCAAACGATCCGCGTCCGTGGCCAAAGCGCCTGGTTGCGGCGCCCCTTCCGGCGTTTGAGCGGCGGTCTCGGTGGGTGCCGGCAGAATGGCGTACGCCGGAGAGCCGGCTTCCGGGCCCGGCACCTCCTGATGAACGCCCTGCAGCACGATCAGCACTTCTTCCACTCCCCCCTGCATTCCGCTGGGAGAAACATAAATCTCTTTGAATGTCTTTCCGTTGGGAGCCGCCGTTACCTGTCCCACGGGAAAGCCCTTGGGAAAGATGCGGTCGTCGCCTGAGGTGTAGAACCACTCTCCTATGTCGACGTGTTCCTCATTTTGGACATAATCCACCAGACACTCCGCGTGGCCCTGTCCCTTGAGCGTTCCGTGGACGCGGTTTTTTTGTGAAACCACGCCAGCCGCGAACGTCGGATCGGTGATGAGCATGACGAGGGAAGAAGTGGGATAAGCGTCCACTACTTTGCCGACGATGCCATCGGGCGTGACCACGGCCATCCCGCTTTCGACTCCGCTGGTCGACCCGCGGTCCACAAACACCACTTTCGAGTTGGCGCCGGTCCCGTTCCCGATAACACGGGCCGCCACGGTTTTGGAGGGCGAGCGGGCTTCGAACACACTCAAGGCGCGGGCGCGATCCGCCGTCGACAGCTCAGACCTGAGGTAGTTGTTCTCGATCTTGAGCTGCCCGTTCTCGCGCCGCAGCTTTTCATTTTGACTGTGCACGCCCAGCAGGACGAAGTAGTCCTCGACAAATCCCCAAGTGTAGCGGCGAACAAACTCCAGGCCTTGCTCGACAGGAGTGACAGCAGTGACCGCCCACACGCGAATCAGCGGAATATCTTTATTGGTTTTGACTTGATAGGCGATCAGCACCAACTGCGCCGTGATCACAATGAGCAACACCGTGAGATGGCGATAGCGGCTGAGGAAAAAATCCATACGTTACATTACATTAGCTCAGCCGGCGGTAGCGCAAAACATCACTACCAACCAGCTATTCAATTGCCACTCTCCGGAGCAATTTGAAGTCCGTTAACATTTTGCCGGTCCCCAGCACCACGCTCGCCAGCGGATCCTCGGCGATTGAAACCGGCAGCCCCGTTTCCTCTCGAATCCGCTTATCCAGATTCTTCAACATCGCGCCGCCCCCGGTCAAAACAATTCCCCGGTCGCTGATGTCGGCGCTCAATTCGGGAGGAGTCCGTTCCAAAGCGACGCGGATCGCGTTCATGATGGTAGCCACGCACTCCGAAAGCGCTTCCCGGATTTCGCTGTCGTCGATAGTCAGCGTCTTCGGCACGCCTTCAATCAAATTTCTGCCCTTTATTTCCATCGTCAGAGGCTTGTCCAAAGGATAGGCCGAGCCGATCTGAATCTTGATCGCTTCACCGGTTCGTTCGCCCACCAGGAGGTTATATTTGCGCTTGAGATATTGCATGATGGCTTCGTCCATGGCGTTGCCCGCCACGCGAACCGAACGCGAGTAGACGATGCCCGACAAAGAGATTACAGCCACGTCGGTCGTGCCTCCGCCGATGTCCACCACCATGTTGCCGGAGGGTTCGGTTACCGGCAGTCCGGCGCCGATGGCCGCCACCATGGCCTGTTCCACCAAATGCACTTCGCTCGCCTTGGCGCGATACGCGGAGTCGATGACGGCGCGCTTTTCCACCTGGGTGATCTCGCTGGGAACTCCAATCACGATCCGCGGGTGAACCAGCACTTTGCGGCCGTGCGCCTTGAGGATGAAGTAGCTGAGCATGCGCTCGGTGACTTTGAAGTCCGCGATGACGCCGTCTTTCATGGGACGGATGGCCACGATGTTTCCCGGCGTGCGGCCGAGCATTTCCTTGGCTTCCTTGCCCACCGCCTCTACTTCGCCGTTGGTCTTGTTGATAGCCACAATGGAGGGCTCGTTCACTACGATCCCTTTGCCCTTGGCGTAGACCAAAGTGTTCGCGGTTCCGAGATCGATGGCGAGATCCGATGAGAATAGGCTAAACAGCGAACGGACATTCATGTAGAGACTTTTCCGGCTCCTTCACCCTCAAAGGCCGCAGCACACGCATATTCCGGTTTTCAGAGGTGGTAACGGGAGGCGCTCAACGGTCCTCCCAAAGCGTATCATAATTCACTCGCTATAGGTTGCAATCGGCGAGCCGATGAGGAGATATAAATATTTGTGCGCCTTGAAGCCGCGAAAAATGGATTGACGGACCCGGGGAGCATTTTAGATGGAAAAACGACGGCTTGTTCGTTGCAGGAGGAACGCGGTGGGCCTGTTCACGGGTGGCCGCTTTTTGGCGGGCCCTGCTGTTGAACAAGCACGTTCCGCCCCTGGAGGCTGCCGTGTCCGTGGCGCGCAAGGTAACCACCGTCGATGCTTTACTGGATGTCCACCTGATCCGCCACGTGGTGGAGAGCGCCGCGGGTAAGGTGGGAGCTATCAAGAACGCAGACGCCCCGCAAGTGCTGGGACGGGTGGATGCAATTTCAAACTGCTCCCGAAAAAGTGCGCTCCAAGGCGCCGCTGATGCTGGAGCGGTTAAATTGAGATATGACTCGCGTCGAAGGCTGGCTGGGATCGAATGATAGCAGGATGCGGGCGAATGCGGCAGCCAAACGTCCAAAACATTCCATGGAAGGCCACGGAGGACCCTGCGGCCGCGTGATGGTGAATGCAATCCCGGGGCTTTGCCGGGCGGGAAATCGCGAGGCTTATTCACGCCTGGCTAAGCTGCGGAGAGCGGCTTGGGCATGGGCGAAACCGGCGCTCCGGAATTCGAGGAATCGTTGGAAAAGCTCCCGGGCGACGGCGATTCTAGGGTAAGAGCCATGGCGGAAAAAAGCAGGGCGAAGCTCCGCATGAATCCTGTAACATCGCCGGGAAGCGGACCTGCGTCCAGGTTGGCCTGGCTGTCGGATTACAAGTCTCGAAGATAATCCGTATGCCAGAATCAAGTGGGATGCTTACCCGGCGCACATTCGCCGTGAGCGGTTTGGGCGGCGGCATCGCTGTCGGTCTCGCTAACCTGACGGGCTGCGGACGCCACGACAGAGCCACGGGATTTTCGGGCTACGCTTTTATCGCGAACCAGGAAGGCGGAGCGATCGCCGCGGTGGATCTGGAAGTGTTCGCAGTGGCGCGCCACATCCGGGTGGAGGGGTCGCCGACGGCCGTGCTGGCCAATTCACGCACGGCGCGGGTCTACGCGCTCACTCCCGGCAATGGATCGGTGCACGAGATCCGCACCGACAATCTCGCCTTTTCGCGCCGGCTGCAGGTGGCTGGGACGGCCCTTGCGATCCGGCTTTCGCCGGCCGGGGACGCGCTATATGTCCTGTGCCAAAGGCCCAGGCAGTTGGTGCGCCTCATCCTGGAGCCAATGCGGGTGGACTGGATTCTTCCGTTACCGGACGATCCGGCCGACTTCGATATCTCGCCCGACGGCCATACCGCCGCCATCAGTTCCGGCTCCGCAAACTCCGTCGCCTTCGTCGATCTTGCGAACCGGACCAGCTTTTCAACCGTACGAACTACCGGCCAAATCGGGCTGGTGAGATTCCAGCCCTTCCACGACGCCGCCCGCGCCCAATCGGATTCGCGGCAACTGATCGCCGCCAATGTCACACAGCGCATGCTGTCTATCTTCGACGTGCCGCGGCGCAAGCTGATTGTCAACCTGCCACTGGCCGTGCGTCCGGACCATTTGTGCTTCAATGCGGACGGCGGGCAGTTGTTCGTGACCGGCGAGGGAATGGATGCGGTGGTGGTAGTTTATCCCTATTACACGCCCCAAATTGGGCAAACCGTGCTGGCCGGACACAGCCCCGGCGCAATGGCTGCCTCCGCTTCGCCCGGATATCTTTTCGTTGCGAATCCGAAGTCCGCCGGAGTCAGTATCCTTGACATAGAAACCCGCAAGGTATTGGCTGTGACACCGGTGGGCACGGAGCCGTCTTGTATCGCGATCACGCCCGACGATCAATACGCGCTGGTGCTGAACCAGGCGTCCGGAGATATGGCGGTAATTCGCATCAAAAGCGTGCTGGGCGCTGCCCACTGGAAAAAAGGCCCTCTGTTCCTGTTGATCCCGGTGGGATCGAAACCGGTAAGCGCAGCCGTCGTCCGGGTATAAAAAGCAAGTTTTCCATCGCTGGCCGGACATCAGGTATAGTTTCTGTCAAAACCGGCACCGAATATGGCTTGACAACGGAAACCGATCCGGTTATATTCTTCAAATCGTGCTCCGCGTTGATCTAATTGCGACGGTTCATTCGGCGCGGGATTCACACATTAACAGCGGGTTCATTCGCCTGCTGGCTCTCGAATCGGCTCGCGTTGGGGCGATAATGCCACTTATGCCGATGCTGGACGAAGAACTATCTTCAGTCCGGGAGCGCTACGCTCCCATGCATCGGCTGCTCGATCCGGACGATGAATTATTCCTGGCGGGGCATGGATTTCGGCAGTCGGCGAAGAGATTGCGGCGGGAACATCGCATTTGTTACTTCGGGTACGTAAGACGGCTGACAAACGAGATTCGTACGGCTCGAAAACTTGGCGCCCTCACCATGGCATCCCGCCAGAATTGGAACTTCTGGACGCTACTGGAGCGGACCCTTATCTCGGAATCTTCACTGCTTTATCTGCGATGGCTCGGTTTGAGACACGCGGCGGGCAATGGCGTGGCTGCGCGCGATGTCAAGGAATGTCTCGATTTTCTGCTTGCCGCGCCGAGATTTCACCCGGTAACAACCTGACCGTTTCGAACAGGGCACGATTGTACTGTTCTACAGCCTGCACTTGATCGGTCGAAAGCCGCTGGAAGGCGGGAACCTTCTCGCCGGAGCGCCGCAGGAGGCGAAACCAGGCGAAGAAACAGCCGAGGTGTGCCGTTAACATCGCGCTATTGATCAGCAGGACTGCCATGGCCTGTCCGGTTAGGAAGTCGGCCAGGTATGCCGCTCCGCTTACTCCGAAATAGATGGTGCCGATCCGCCAATGGTTCAGGACGTTGGGCTGAAACGGCTGCCGAATGCTGAGAACGAAACGCAGAAAGATCCACGTCAGCGTCAAGGCCCCCGCTAAAATCTCGCTCTGAAATCGCTGGACAACCACCACGACGGTCCAGGGGAAAGCCCGGTGATCTAACAGGTTTGGACGGAAAGTGGAGATGGAGAACAGGGCCGCCAGCAGAACCAAAACCACAGCCATTCCGGCGCGGAATCTTCCAATTCCTGGAAAGTGCTCGCAAATGCGCTCATAAAGCTCACCGGCCACTCCCAGGCGAAACACCGTCATGATCAGCGTGCAGATGCGAAAGGCATCGGGATAGGCCCGGCCGGTGACGGTTTGCATGAGCACCAGGCTGCAAGCCGATTCCGCGACCAGGAACGCGGCGAAGAACGGATACCTGCGCATCAGGCCTTCACGCGCCAGCCGGCAAAGGACGAGCGCTTCACCTAAAACGCACGCCGCCCAAAGAACCCGCTCGATGAAAAAGAGAAGTTCCACGCCGTGCCGCCAAGTATAGCAGCACGGCGTGCCCGCTTGAATATCGGTTGCGAAAAAATCGCTAGTTTGGAAGCGGGTTTGGGGTCGGGAGGGCGCAGTTCGGGGGACAGGTGGGAACCGGAAAATCGGCCTGAATCGGAGACGGAGCAGTCCGCTGGTTGGAGCTCGCTGTGGCTTTATGGTGTAGCACTGGGCTGGCGGACACGGCTGCGGCGGCCAGGACAACAATCGCGATAGAGAGTTTTTTCATTTGGTTTCTTCTTTCTGCCGATAAGTCCGGCGGCCACATACTAACCGGCAAGCGAGCCAGGATTGGGATGGATTTGGAGATTTTCGGCTTTCAGAACAAGGTGACGCGGGCCTTTCGTGCGGTCTTTTTCTTTACCAGCGCAAAGGGTGCGGCGCGCGGCACTCCGTTTTGCGCCTATTGTTAAAGAAGCTGTGCGCACATTGCTAACCTTCGAGCAGGTTCGCGCAATTCAAGGACTACGGTGTGTTCCCATACTCGCCAGAGCCGCGAAGGCGGGAAGGAGCGAGGGAGCATTGGGGCCCATGGCGGAGCAGGGCGGCAAGACGGTCGCGCAAAGTTCCTGATTCCATCCGTTACCTCTCGAACGCTGGATCGGGTCGAGTGCCGGGGATTG
>Ga0302325_10019438_pt1 | contig 14287 bp, 15 predicted proteins | sample Palsa_T0_2_FD_201948 | JGI IMG/M metagenome (GOLD analysis project Ga0302325, IMG submission 201948) | Peat permafrost microbial communities from Stordalen Mire near Abisko, Sweden - Palsa_T0_2 | ecosystem: Environmental > Terrestrial > Soil > Palsa > Peat permafrost | place: Sweden: Abisko... | reverse complement strand
GATGTTCGGCGGTGTGACCATTACCTCGATCCTCATCGCGCTCTTCTCGGACATCCTGCTGTCCCGCCGCTTCGTCCACCTGGCCGGAGCCCGACGGGCACGCCATATGCGCGACCACATCATCGTCGTCGGCCTGGGATCAACTGGCATCCGCGTCGTCAGTGATCTCGTCGCTGCCGGATATGACGTCGTCGTGATCGAGCAAGACGAGAACAACCGCCTCCTGTCGACCGTGGCCAAACTTGACGTGCCGGTGATTTTCGGCGACTCGACGATGCGCCAGACGCTGGAATCTGCGCGCGTCGATCGCGCCCGCGGAATAGCGGTGATGACGCAGTCCGACATGGAGAACATCCGGACCGGCATCGTCCTACTCAAAATCCTGGGATCCGACACCACGGTGCCGATTGTGCTGCGTGTGCAAGGCCGGACGCTGAGCGCCGCGGTGAACCAGCAGTTCGGTTTTGAAAACGTTCGGTCGGTGGTGGATCTGGCGGCCCCATGGTTCATCGGCGCGGCCATGGGTCTGCAGGTGCTGGGAACATTCTGGGTCGGACAGCGCTCCTTCATGGTCGGCGCAATGCTGGTGGCGGAGGGCAGCGAGCTCGACGGTCTGCAAATGATGGAAATGTCCACCCAAACGCGCGTCATCGCGATCATCCGACCCGAAGGGCCGGTGAGGTTGCGCCCACGCCGTGACGCTCGACTCGAAGCCGGCGACACGGTCTACCTGATCGGCCCGTATCGCGAGCTGATCGCGACGCTTCGCAAGGGCCAACCTCCGCCGATGACCACGATCAACGGCGAGCGCGCACTGACACTGGCGGCGGCGCGTTCGTTGAAGCCCGACGTGCGCGCACCGAAGTGGGCGCCGGACCCGGGCAACTGACACTGATGAACTGCCGAGAACCCGTTATCCATCCGATGACCCGCGCATTGTCTGCGGAAGTGTCAGACTGAACCATGGCTGTGCATCCGTTCCGTTTCGTTCTCGCCGCTGCGGCAGCCGTAATGCTGGCGGCAGGCATCGCTCACGCCGACGGCCCGGACGACCAGTTTTTGGCGTTGCTCTCCAAAGACGGGTTGGGTGGCCCTCGGGATCAGATGATCGCCATTGCCCACGAACGGTGCGACGACGCCAACCTCTCTCGCACCGGTCCGTACTTCTGGCGCTTCGGCGCGCAGCCAAGCCCATACATTGGCGCCATCGGGAACATCTACACCGAACTGGAATCGACGGGCATGGACAGTGCGCAGGCGGCGCAGTTCATCAGGGACGCCATCACGGTGTACTGCCCGGACCAAAGGGGCAGTTGATCTTTCGCCGACTCATACGTCGTAGTACAGCGCGAACTCATATGGGGTCGGGTGCAGGTTGTACGGCGCAAGCTCGTAAGTGCGCTTGTAGTTGATCCACGTCTCAATCAGGTCGGGCGTGAAAACGCCTCCCTGAGTGAGGTATTCATGGTCGTCCTCCAGGCGGTCGATCACCGCGGCCAGCTGGGTGGGGGCCTGCGGGATATCCGCGGCCTCTTCCGGCGGCAGGTCGTAGAGGTCCTTGTCGACCGGGGGAGGCGGCTCGATCTTGTTCTGGATGCCGTCCAGGCCGGCCATCAGCATGGCCGAAAATGAGAGGTACGGGTTGCCCGAGGAGTCGGGACATCGGAACTCGAGCCGCTTGGCCTTCGGGTTGTTGCCGGTGATGGGGATGCGCACGCACGCCGACCGGTTGCGCTGGCTGTAGACCAAATTGATCGGGGCCTCGTAGCCGGGAACCAGGCGCTTATAGGAGTTCACCGTGGGGTTGGTGAACGCCAGCAGTGACGGTGCGTGGTACAGCAAGCCGCCGATGTAGTGGCGGGCGAGGTCGGACAGGCCGGCGTATCCGCCTTGGTCGTACATCAGCGGAACACCGTCCTTCCACACCGACTGATGGCAGTGCATACCGGAGCCGTTGTCGCCGAACAGTGGCTTGGGCATGAAGGTCACGCTCTTGCCGGCCTGCCAGGCGGTTTGCTTGACGATGTACTTGTACATCTGGTGGTCGTCAGCCGCGTGCAGCAACGTGTTGAACTTGTAGTTGATCTCGGCCTGGCCGCCGCTGCCCACCTCGCTGTGGCCCTTCTCCAGGCTGAAGCCGGCATTCGTCAGGTGGGTGAGCATGACGTCGCGCAGGTCGACGTAGTGGTCGGCGGGGGCTACCGGGAAGTACCCGCCCTTGGGGCGGACCTTGTGGCCCAGGTTGGGGCTGCCGTCCGACTCGGTCTCTGCTCCGGTGTTCCACCAACCAGATGTCGCGTCCACCTTGTAGAACGATTCGTTGGTGCGCGAGTCGAAGCTCACCGAGTCGAACATGTAGAACTCGGCTTCCGGGCCGAAGTAGGCGGCGTCGGCAATGCCGGTGCTGATCAGGTAGTTCTCCGCTTTGCGGGCGACGTTGCGCGGGTCGCGCGAGTACAACTCGAGGGTGAACGGGTCGTGCACGGAGAAGTTCACGATCAGCGTTTTGGCGGCACGGAACGGGTCGATGGTCGCGGTTTCAGGATCAGGAAGCAGCAGCATGTCGGATTCGTGTATCGATTGAAAGCCCCGAATCGATGAGCCGTCGAAGGCCAACCCTTCCTCGAACACGGTCTCGTCGAAGACGTAAATCGGAATTGTGAAGTGCTGCATGGTTCCTGGCAGGTCACAAAAGCGAACATCGACATACTCGATGTTCTCGTCCTTCGCGAGTTTGAAGATATCGTCGGACGTCTTTTTAGACACGGCATGCTCCTTTGCTCGGCCATCCGCGGATGGCGCCCTCCAATTCACGCACGCCACGACGTTCTCCGCCATCCGGGCCGACAGCACAGCGCCTGCTCTTAACGCAATTCCGACGTTGCTGACAACCGAAAAATAGGGCAACTTCCCTATTAACTGCGGCGACCGGCCGGTGCACACTACTGATCAAGCGTGACGACGCCCGACCACGGCAGCGCCGTGGCCTTGAGACACTCCCGAGGAGCGCTCATGATCAATAAGCGCCCCGGCCGACGTGTATTCGTTCGGCGATGCCCGACTGGGGCGCTGGGCGTCCAACGACAGTGCGTTGGGAACGGTGGTGCACTTGCACAGCGGTGCGCACCGCTTCGACGAGCCGCCGGTCATCGGCGTCGACGCCTGGTTGCCGGCGGACCAGTTCGGTGAGCTGCTGGCCGCGATGGGCCCCAGCAGTGGCCTGGATGTTCGTTCGCCCGCCTTAGGGGAACCTGTTCGCTGTCTGCTGTTTCCCAACCCGATGCTGGTGCAGCAGATGAGTGGGTTCGCGGCGGCAAAGAAGCGACGAATCCTGCAATCGGCCTCACCTGCAAAGCTGGCCATCGACGTGGCCGCAAACGGAATCCGGGTGTTCGATCACAGCAGTAACACGCTGATCGGCTCGGCCGGGCTTGAACAGCTGACCGCCGAACCGGCGACATACCAATACCGACGATGGGGGTGGTACGGGCTGCCGTCGGCCGGGCAGATCCTCGAACGGGCCGGGACTCAATACCTTTCGGTGACACCCGAAATGGTCGTGCGTCTGCCCGGGATGGAGGAACTGACGATTGCTTGTCGTGACGTGGCCGGAGTCTCGGAGTTCAGACAGCGTTTCTCGTGGCGCGGCCCGGTTCAACAACGGGTGAACCACCCCGCCGACTTTGCGGTATCAGCGGCGGACTGGCTGGTGCTGGTCGAGAAGTTCGGCTTAACACCGCGCTTGGAGATCCACGGCTAACCGCCGTATGTCGGCCCTTGGACGCCGTCCTTGTACGTCACACATTTCTGCGACGACCCGGTGTTGGTGCAACACGTCTCGATGAGGCTGGGGTCCTGCCCGAAATGCGCGCTGACCTGCTGCGAAGAATATTCACCGCCGGAACTCTTGCACGAATCCTCGACCGCAGTTTGCGCCTGAGCGAACGGCGCGGCCAAGATCATCGCCGCAACCGGGATCGCAAAAGCGGCCACCGGGATGGCGCTGAAGACCGGACGTTTCATGTTTCTCCATAGGTCGGTGTGGCTCGCCAGTTTAGCGGCTCAGCGAATTGCCGATCAGACGGCCGAATGTGTCTTCGCAATCGACCGTCCCGGACCACGCCGGCGACGTCGTGCAGATGGGCCGCGTTCTCCAACGGGTTGGCCCCGAGCAGGACGACGTCGGCGTTGATCGTGGCCATCTGCAGGATCCGCAGTGGCGTCGGTCAATCCGGCGGTGCGGGGCTCATGGATCCGATGTAGTAAATCTCGTGGCCGCCCGGGTATCCGCCGCCGTCGGTGGCAATGTGGACGTGGTCGTAGTGGTTGGCGGTTTCGTTGCCGAGATTTGCCGTCCAGCTCGGCTTGCCGATGCCGGGGTAGATCCGCTGCCTCCAGATCACGTGGTCGATACCCCACCGTTTGGCGTTCGCCAAGGCATAGCCGGCGATTTGGTCACCGAGCTCGATGCCTTCGGGGCTGCCGTGGTTCGGGATCATCACGTCGATCGCCAACCCGTTGGGATGCCATTTCAACGCGTCCTGGCGGTAGCCGCCGATGGTGGTGATCTGCGGAAACAGCAAGCTGATGGCACGGGCCGCCCAGATGGTCTTGACCTGCAACCCGGTCTCGGGCGCGACACCGGCGGGCAACGGGAACTGGAAGTTCTGCGCGGTAGCGGGGGCGCCGGCCGCCAGCGATTGCGCTTCGGCGGCACTGGCCACGAGCGGCGGCGCGGCGGGCGATTGGGGTTGTGGGACTGGGACGGAGTGCGTGCTCGGTGCGGCTGCCACCGGCTGCTTCACGAAGCGCGGCGGCTCGGTGTGTTGGGCGTAGAGCATCGCGGCTGATACGGCGAGGGTGGCCCCGAACGCCAACCAGCGGCCGCGGCCGCTAGCTACCCGGTCCTTGCTCACGAACAGCACCTTAACCCTGTGTCAGACGCTGTATGGCAACTTTCCGCTGAGCGGGTCCTGTGGGTCAGTACAGCATCGGCGAGTAGCCGGTCGTGTTGCCGGTGCCGTTTGCAGGTCAAGTTCGGGGGACGACGGGCCGCCGACGTCAACGACCGGACGCTCCAACGGTTGGAGTCCTTGACGAGCTCTGCGCGGGGCTGCTAAACATGGCGTGCGCCCAAAGTTGGGCGATCGCCCAACTCTGTGTGCGGAGGTCTCCGATGGGCCGGATGGACGGCAGGGTCGCGTTTGTGACCGGGGCTCAGCTGCCTGAAGTAAGGAGGCATTGATGACCACTTTTAATGCAGCGCACGAGACCGACGTCTACTACGACCCGTATGACACCGGGATCAACACCGACCCGTACCCGACCTTCGCGCGGTTGCGCGAGGAAGCGCCCGTCTACCACAACGAGCAATACAACTTCTGGGCGATATCACGACACTCCGATGTCGAACAGGCACTGGCGAATTGGCAGGTGTTCTCCAGTCGACGTAGCGACATCCTCGAGTTGGTGCAGTCGAAATTCGACATGCCCCGGGGTGTGATGATGTTTCAGGATCCGCCCGAGCATTCGATATTGCGCGCCCTGATGTCGCGGGTGTTCACGCCGCGCCGGATGGCCGAAATCGAAGACCAGATCCGGCAGTACTGCGTGCGGTGCCTCGACCCGCTTGTCGGATCGGGCGGATTCGACATCATCGCCGAGCTCGCGTCGATGATGCCCATGCGGGTGATCGGGATGCTGTTGGGAATCCCGGAGTCCGAACAGATCTCAGTTCGCGACGCCAACGACGCAAACCTGCGCACCAAGCCGGGTGCACCGCTCAAGGTTGCCAATGCCGACTCCATTGCCGACGGCAGAATCTACGCCGACTATGTCGAATGGCGGTCCAATAACCCGTCCGACGATTTGATGACGACACTGCTCAATGTCGAATTCGATGACGACCAGGGAGTGCGCCGAAAACTCACCCGCAAAGAGGTGCTGCATTACACGCAGGTTGTCGCGGGTGCGGGCAATGAGACGACAGGTCGGCTGATCGGCTGGCTGGCCAAGGTTCTCGCCGAGCACCCCGACCAACGCCGAGAGATCGACCGGGATCGCTCGCTGCTGAACCGCACCGTCGACGAGACGCTTCGCTTCGAGCCGACCGGACCGCACGTTGCCCGTTGGATGGCACAGGATTTCGAGTGCTACGGCACGACGATCCCGGCCGGCAGCGCCATTCTGCTGCTCTTCGGTGCGGCCAATCGCGACCCGCGCCGATACACCGACCCGGACACCTTCAACATCCGCCGCGACAACATCTCGCACATCACCTTCGGGAAAGGCGTGCACTATTGCTTGGGCGCCAACCTCGCCCGGCTGGAGGGCCGTGTCGCGCTGAACGAGCTCCTCAACCGCTGGCCGGAATGGGATATCGACTACGACACAGCACAACTCGCATCGACGTCCACGGTCCGTGGCTGGGCGCGGCTGCGCATCGTGCTGCCCTAACCGGAGCGGGCGCGGCCCTGGCGAGTTTTGGGCTGCGGCATCTCGAACCGGTCGAGGAAGCGGTGCACCAGGGCGACGGCCTCGTCGTGGCCGCCGGTGGTGCCAAGCCCCTCCTCGAGGATCAGGGTGCGGCCGATCGCGGCGATGACGACCGCCAGTGCAGCAGGCGGGAATTCCTCGGTGTCGATGTCATGCTCGCGAACAATGAAGTTGAGCGCGGTGATCTGCATCTCGCGCCACCGCTCCGACCACGCCGAGATCTCGGCCCGGATCTCCTTGCGGTGGTTGGCAAGTCCCATGAACTCCAGCAGCAGCCGGGTGTCCTTGGGTGCGGTGAGGGTATCCCAGAAAGCATGCAGCGGACGGTCGGAGGACAGCGCCTTCTGCTGGTGATCCAGATAGGCGGCGGCGCCGCGGCGGAACACGGCCAGGTAGAGCTCGTCCATGGTGGGGAAGTAGTAATGCACCAAGGCCGGTTTGACACCGGCTTTGGCCGCCACCCGGCGTGAGGTAGCCGCGGCGTACCCCTCCTCGATCATGATCTGGATCGTCGCATCGACCAGCGTGTCCCGGGTGGTGGAGTCGCGGGCCTTCGGTCGTTCGGATGCGGTCATCGTGTGGGTTCTTATCACACCGCCGGTTCGACGACCATGTCGAAGAACGCGGCGCCGGAGTCCGGGATGCGGTTTTGCTTGAACACATTGACGGAGTACGACACCAGGATCATCGAGTACAGAAGGTGCAGCAGCCTTTCGGCGTCTTCTGGCAGCGCGTCGAGGTCGAGCCCGTTGAGGTGGGCGATAGCCTCCTCGGCCCTCGGGGCGATGGCGTCATAGAACGTGACCAACTCGTCGTAGGGCCTCGACAGCCTTGCCTCGTAACGCTGTGCCCGCGTGGGCAGGGCCCAGTCCGCGACGAACGGCGACAGATCGGAAAACGGCCCAGGCAACCCTTGAGTCAACGTGGAAGCCGACATCATGCCTCCCGTGCGTTGTTCGCGGACCGATAGGCGTCGACGGTGTCGCGGATCACCGTGTGGAACTGACGGATGAGCAACTCCTGGTCGCTGAGGTGGAAGGTGTTTTGCGCCCGTGTCTTGAGTGCCGAATGGGTGGCCTCGATGGTGTTCACGTCCTGCATGGCGAACTCGATCGTGCTGTCGACCACCAGTTCCTGCGCAAGGCGATCGGTTGCGTTCGCCGGCGGCACGAAATAGATGTCGATCTCGTAGATGTGTGAGTCGACCGACTCCGGCCAGTACGTGTAGGTGATGTAGTAGTTGCGCGCCCAGAGCTGGATCGAAATGTTCGGGAACAGCCAGAATTGGTCGTTGCCCCATGATGCGATGTCGCCGCGGTTGAGGAAATCAGCGCCCGCCTCGTCGACGCCGATGTCAGGAACGTCGTCGGGGCCGAAAAGGCCTGCGCGAAAGAGCTTGTAGACCCAACGCTGGTCCTGGCGGGCCGGTCCGGCGGTGCCGGGTTCGCGAGGCGGCAACGGTGGCGGCCCGGGGACCGACGTGAGCATGTGCGGCCGGAACAGTTCGTAATGGTAGGAGTCGACGGGCGGCACCATCTTCTCGGCCTTGGCGACGTCGGGATCGATGAACCGACCGTGCACGTATGGCGGGTGGTACCACTCGCATACCGAGTCGACCGCCAGCTTCCAGTTCCCCTTGATCCGGGTGGAGAACCCGTAGCGTTGCGTCATCTTCTCGAACGGATAAGCCTCGATGGGCAGAAGTACGTCGCCGAGAAATTCGCGTAGCGGAGCCGGGTCGTCGGCGAGGTTGATGAAAATAAAACCCGCCCAGACCTCGCAGTGCACCGGTGGCATCCGTAGCTTGCTCTTGTCCAAGTCGAAGAATTCTTCTTCGTTGGTGATGTGGTTGACCTTGCCGTCCAGACCGTACCGCCAGCCGTGGTACTTGCAGGAGAACGCCCGGCAGCTGCCCGAGCTCTCCTCGCCTGGATGTTCCTGCCAGACCACCTTATTGCCGCGGTGAGCGCACACGTTATGGAACGCGTACACGGCGTCGTCGAGGGCGCGGGCGATCACAATCGAGGCGAGGCGCCCGGGTAGGTCGCGGGTGAAGTACGAACCCTTGCGTGGCAGCCGTTCAATCCGACCGACGCACAGCCAGTTTCGCTTGAACACGGCTTCGCGTTCGGCGATGAAGAACTCCTCGGAGATCGAGTCTTCGTAGTTGACCGGCGCCGTCCCCAGTTCGGGATAGTCGGTGGTGAACTTGCCCCGTCCGGTCGACAGGCGTTGTTGAATGCTGGTCACGGGTGAGCTCCTTGTTGTGCGGGCGCGCCATTCGGCGGTGTTTGCTGCGACGTCCAAGGCTCGTCGTCCCAGGCCCGATCCAGCGGTGCCATCTCACCGCCGAACGGGAAAAAGGCTCGCTGAGCGTAGGTTTCGCGTGCCAGACCGTGACCGAGTTCGTCCAGGAAGGCCCGCTTGAGCGGGTTGGTGAAAAGCTGGCGCGAGTAACGCAGCGTCAGCGGAGGGCGCTTGACCAGTTCGCGTGCCAGCTCCCAAGCCCTGTCCAGCAGTTTGTCTTTTGGTAGCACCTCGTTGACCACGCCCCATTCTTTGGCTTCGGCTGCGCCGAGCTTCAGGCCGGTCAAGAGGAAATAGCGGGCTCGGGTGTGGCCGGCCAGAAAACTCCAGATCACGTGCTGGCCATCGCCGGGCACCTGGCCACGCGGGAAATGCGAGGCGTCCTGGAAGTAGGCATCCTCGGAGGCCAGCACGATGTCGCCGAGCAACGGCACCTCCGAGTGCATGTTGCACGGGCCGTTGACCGCGCTGATCATCGGCACATCGATATCGAGCACGTTGGTGATGAGGTGCCGCGCATACCAGGCCTTTTCGTCCAACTTGTGCAGGCCCCGGGTGCCGGGCATCAGGAGATAATCGGGTTTCTCGACGAGGTCGCCGTTGGGCAAACGACCCCAGTTGGCGTTGTAGTTCTCACCCGTGCCGGTGTGGATGAGCACCTTGATCTCGCGGTCCCCGGCGATGTCGGCGAACGCGTCGGACATCTGGTCGTGCGCCCGCCAGTCCCAGACCAGGCTGCCGCCGTTGGTGTGGCACTGCATGAACAGGATGCCGTCATCGGAGAGTTCAAGCCGGTAGTTCGCATACCGGTCGTGGTACTCGCTGTATCTGGTTCGCTTTGCCATGGGGTCGTGTCACTCCCGGGGTGGTGATTGTGGTGTCGGCACTATTTGAGCGATCGCCCAATAGTCGTTTGCCATGGTTACATTTCTGCACGCAGCGGTCAAGACTCAGTGCCCGCGCAACCGGTCCACCACCGGCGCGAAGGATTCGATCTGTGACTGTTGCACCGTGACATAGTTGACGCCGAGCGATTCCCGGCGTGAATAGAGCGTCTCCACAACGGTTTCCAGCGAACCGATCAGGACGTTGGGATGTTCGCGCAGCACATCGGCTGAGATGGCCGTCGAATTTGCCGCATCGGCCAATGCCGCTTCGACATCGTCGGTGATCGCCGAGAAATACGGTGAACTCTCGACGTCGAGGCGACCGAAGCGCTCGCCGGCGGCGGCCCGGACGACGTCGATCCGGCGCTGCGCGACGGCGGGTGGATCAAGGCCGTCGGCGTCGCGCGCCACAAACGGCACGCTGGACATGCTGACGATGTCGGCTTCACGGCCGGCCAACGAGAGCACCCGTGGGCCGCCCCCGCCGATCATGATCGGCGGATGCGGGCGCTGCACCGGCCGGGGCCGGCCCGCGTAGCCGCGGACGTGCACGAAGTCGCCGGAGTAGTCGAGCTCCTCGCCCGCCCAATGCGCTTTGATCAGCGACACAACCTCGGCGAGCTTGGCGATGCGCCGGCCCGGCCGGTCGAACGTCAATCCCATTGCGTTGTACTCGGTTTCGCTCCAGCCGGCCCCGATGCCCATTTCCAGCCGACCGTCGGACAGCAGATCCAGGGTCGCCGCTTCCTTGGCCAAGACGGCCGGCACGTGGTAGTCGATGCAGAACACCCGGCAGCCGATGCGCAGCGTCTCGCTGACCGCGGCCGCCGCAGCCATCGCCGCGATCGGGGCAAGGTCCTGGCGAGGGGTGCGCGCGGCCCTTTGCGCGGGGCCGGGGCCCAGGTAGTGGTCCGCGAGGAAAAGCGTTGAGTAGCCGAGGTCTTCGACTTTGCGAACGGTGTCGCGCCACTGTCGGCCGCCGGCGGCGTTGGTCGCTTGCACGGCGAAGCGGAACGGGGGCCTGTCCATGGGCTTGACCATAATCGACGCGGAGTGATAGGCATGCAGTGTTTGGGCGGTCGCTCAGGAAAGTTGGCAAGAGAGGGCGGTAGCGGGCTTGAAGACGGCGGTAGTAACCGGTGGTGCTTCCGGGATTGGCCGCGCCGTCGCAGAACGGTTGCGCAAAGACGGGCTTCGGGTGGCCGTCATCGACCTGTCACCGACCGATGACGTATTCGGCCAGGTCGCCGACGTCACCGATCGTGCGCAGGTGGACGCCGCCGTTGCGGCGATTCGTGAGCAGTTCGGGCCGATCCTGGTGCTGGTCAACGCGGCCGGAGTGGAAGGCTTCCAGAAGTTTTCGACGATGACGTTCGAGGTGTGGTCGAAGGTGATCGACGTCAACCTGAACGGCGTGTTTCACACCATTCAGGCCGTGTTGCCCGACATGGTCGAGGCCGGCTGGGGACGCATCGTCAACATCTCGTCATCGAGCACGCACTCCGGTCAGCCGTTCATGGCTCACTACGTGGCCGCGAAATCGGCGGTGAACGGCCTGACCAAATCGCTGGCGCTGGAATACGGTCCGCGCGGAATCACCGTCAACGCCGTCCCGCCCGGCTTCGTCGACACACCGATGCTGCGTAGCGCCGAGAGTCGGCACCTGCTCGGCGGAACCGTGGAAGATCACATCAATCGCACACCGGTGCGCCGGGTGGGTAGGCCCGAGGACATCGCTGCAGCGTGCGCTTTCTTCGCCTCCGAGGAAGCCGGCTACATCACCGGGCAGATATTGGGCGTCAACGGCGGTCGCAACACCTAGATTCCCGCCACCTGAGAGGGAAGAGACCTGAGAGGGAATATGTACGACAGGGACCAGCTTTTCATCGACGGCAAGTGGGATGCTCCCGTCTCCGATGCCGTCATCACCGTGACCTCGCCGCACAGCGAGGCTGTGATCGGTCACGCGGCGTGCGCGGGACCGGCCGACGTCGACCGCGCTGTGGCGGCGGCCCGTGCCGCGTTCGACAGCGGACCGTGGCCGCGGATGCAGCCGAGCGAGCGCATCGAGGCGATCGAGCGCCTGGCCGCCGTCTACAAGGAGCGGCGAGCCGACATGGCGGCGCTCATCTCAGCCGAGATCGGCGCCCCCATCACCTTCGCGAAGATGGCGCAGGTCCGAATTCCGCTGACGATGATGTCGGCGTTCTGCGGTCTGGCCGGAAGCTACGAATGGCAGCAGGACCGTCCGGGGTTGTACGGCAAGGACATTCGCATCAGGAAGCAACCGGTCGGGGTTGTCGCCGCGGTGGTGCCGTGGAACATGCCGCAGTTCCTCACCGTCGCCAAGATCATCCCGGCACTGTTGGCCGGGTGCTCGGTGGTGCTCAAACCCGCGCCCGAGTCGGTGCTCGACGCGCAGCTGCTTGCCGATCTGGTCGCAGCAGCCGACCTACCGTCCGGTGTGTTCAACGTGCTGCCCGGCGGTCGTGATGTCGGCGAGTCGTTGGTGGGCCACCCTGATGTGGACAAGGTCTCGTTCACCGGGTCCACCGCGGCCGGTCGCCAAGTCGCCCTCGCCGCGGCGGCGGGGCTCAAGCAGGTCAGCCTCGAACTGGGCGGCAAATCGGCGGCCATCGTGCTCGACGACGCGGAACCGGCGGCCGTCGCCACCGGGATTCAGATGGCCAGCCTGGCCAACAGTGGCCAGGTGTGCAACGCGTTGAGCCGGATTCTGGTACCCGCGTCGCGCGAGGGCGAATTCGTCGACGCGCTGGCGGCGGCAATGCAGTCGATGTCGGTCGGCGACCCGGCCGACCCCAACACCCAAATGGGTCCGCTGGTGGCCAAGCGTCAGCAAGAGCGGGTCCGCGGCTACATCGAGTCGGGCACGAGTGAGGGCGCGCGCCTGGTGGTCGGCGGCGCCGCCATGCCCGACGGACTGGACACCGGTTGGTACGTGCGGCCGACGCTGTTCAGTGCTGCCCACAACGACATGCGGATTGCCCGCGAAGAGATCTTCGGTCCGGTGCTGACTGTCATCTCCTACCGTGACGAGGACGAAGCGATCCGGATTGCCAACGACACCGAGTACGGGTTGGCCGGGTCGGTGTTCACCGCGGATGTCGATCGCGGATTCGGCGTGGCGGCTCACGTGCGGTCGGGCACGTTCGGTGTCAACGAGGGCTACATCATGGATCCCGCCGCCCCGTTCGGCGGCGTCAAGAACAGCGGCTATGGTCGCGAACTCGGGACCGAAGGAATCGACAGTTACACCGTGAGCCAGTCGATTTCGGTTGCGGCGCAAGCTAACTAGTGCTTGCCGCCGACTTCGGCGGGCAACGGCGGCGGTAGCGGTTTGGCCGGCGCCGTCGAGGTTTGGGGCGCAGCTGGAGCGACGGTCGGCGTCTGCGCTGCGGCGCTGGGACTCTGCGCGGTCTTGGGTCCGTGGTACGTCACCATCGGTTCGCGGCGGATCACCCCGTTGGCGTCGCTGACCACCAGCGCGCTCGACGTCACCGTGTAGGTGACGCCGTCCTGCTTTGCGACGTAGCTGCCGTCAGTTGACGCCGAGGCGGACGCGACCAGCTTCGCGCCGTCGCTGATCCGCACCCCGCGGTAACTGAACTGGCCGCTGGCCGTCTTGCAGATCGCGATCCGTGAGTTCGCCGTACTGCCGAATGCGACCGCCGTATCGGGTGTCGCGCAGCGCGCTGTGGAGTCGACGAAGCCCAGGGCGTCGGTGGCCGGATCCGCGCCGGCCGAGGGCGTGCCGATGGCCAGTAGTGCCGAACACGCCGCCGCGGCGACGGTGACGCGGCGGGTGTAACGCTGATAAATAGACATCAGGGATACACCACAACACGGCCGGCGGTCGTCATCCCGCACCCACGCCGCTCTATTGCCGAATCGTTAGCTTCTCGAGATCCGCCTGAGCGCAAGGGCTAGATTCGCATGTCATGGGACTGCTATTTGATCCAAACACCTACGACCCGTCGTACTTCGACCCCGAGACGCGGCGCCAACTGCGCGCGGTGATCGAGTGGTTCGAAGGACGCGGCAAGACGAAGCTTCTTCGCGACGATCTCGAGGCGGCGTGGGTGTCGGAATTCCTCGACTTCATCAAGCGAGAGCGGGTCTTCGCGACCTTCCTCACCCCGGCGGAGTACGGCGGCGGCGACCCGAGCAAGCGGTGGGACACCTCGCGCAATGCCGCGCTGAGCGAGATCTTCGGTTTCTACGGGCTGTCGTACTGGTACGCCGAGCAGGTGACGATCCTGGGTCTCGGGCCGATCTGGCAGAGCGACAACATCAAAGCCAAGGAACGCGCCGCCGCCCAACTCGAGGCAGGCGGAGTGATGGCGTTCGCGCTGTCCGAGCGTGAGCACGGCGCCGACATCTACAACACCGACCTGCTGCTCACGCCGGCACAGGACAACAAAGATGCCGACGACGGGGAAAGGCCGGTTTTTCGCGCATCGGGGGAGAAGTACTACATCGGCAACGGCAACGTGGCGGGCATGGTGTCGGTGTTCTCCCGCCGCACCGACGTCGACGGCGCCGACGGGTACGTGTGGTTCGTCGCCGACAGCGGCCAT
>Ga0302325_10019437_pt1 | contig 14287 bp, 13 predicted proteins | sample Palsa_T0_2_FD_201948 | JGI IMG/M metagenome (GOLD analysis project Ga0302325, IMG submission 201948) | Peat permafrost microbial communities from Stordalen Mire near Abisko, Sweden - Palsa_T0_2 | ecosystem: Environmental > Terrestrial > Soil > Palsa > Peat permafrost | place: Sweden: Abisko... | reverse complement strand
TGGGGTAGCCCGACATGCCGCCCGCCTGCTTGAGTGACTTGAAGCCGTAGCGGCGGCCGGTGATGAGCTTGTGGACGTAGGCCTGGTGCCCCGTGTCCCACAAGATGACGTCGCGGGGCGAGTCGAACACCCGGTGCAGGGCCAACGTCAACTCAACGGCGCCGAGGTTCGATCCCAGGTGGCCACCGGTGGTGGTCACGGTCTCGACGATGAAGGCGCGAATCTCCTCAGCCAGGCTGTGCAGTTGCTCATGGCTGAGGGCCTTCACATCGGCCGGGGTCTCAATGCTCTGGAGGATCATGGTTCTGGCTCCACGCTAGTCCTTGGTATTCGGAGCAGGGCCCCGCTCGGATCGCACAATTGAGACCAAGGCCACCCCGAATGCCGCCACGGAGAGTATCTGGAGCCCGTGCTCGGGACCATACGTCTCCGATACCCAACCGACCACGGGCGCACCGGCCACCCAGCCGATATAGCCGGCTGCGGTGAAGGTCCCGACGGCACTGACCACCTGGCTGGCCTGCTTGCTGACGGTGCTCATCACGAGGGGCCAGAACAGGGATGCCCCTCCGGCACCGAGGGCCAGGCCGATGGCCGCCACCAACGAATAGGGGGACAACGACTCCTGCAGAATGCCCCCACCGGCCACACAACCCCCGATGATGAGGGCCCGGCGGGCCGACAGGCGACCCAGCAGGGTGCCTCCGGCGCCCCGGGTGGTGGCCGCCACGGATTGGCCGATCACGTAGGCACCGGCGCCCAGGAGCACCCCCGTCGCCAGGTGGTTCCGCAGATACAGGACGCCCCAGGTGTCGACGCCGCCTTCAGTGACTTCGGCCAGGGCGAAGACGGCCAGGAGCACCAGCAGACGATCTTGGCGGAGCCGCTGCAGCGGATGGGTCCGGGCCCCGACCGGCCTGACCGCACCGGCCGGCACCATCGGAGAGCCGGCGGTGGCCAGGGTCCAGACCCCGACGATGAACCCCGCCACGGCAATGCCGGGCCAGATGAAGCGCCAGGAGATGCCGGCATGGATCACCAGGCCGGCCACGGCAGCTCCGATGAGTGCGCCCGTGTTGAACAGCGCGTGGAATCGCACCAGTGCGGCCGGGTTCCCCATGAGGCGGTACGAAGCTTCGGCGTTCATCGCCGTATCGATGCTGCCGCCGGCGATCTCCACCAGAACGAGCGCGCCGGCGAACGTCCACTTTTGATGGGTGAGGCTCATGATGGGGAGAAGGCCGGACCAGGCGAAGAGGGCGATCCACAACAGGCGTCGACCACCGACCCGGTCGGCCAGGTGGGCCATGACCGCGCTGGAAGCGCCGGCCACCGCGATGGCCACGCTCAGCAGCAGACCGATCTCCGCGTCCGACAGGGAGAACGAGTGCTGGATGTTGAACAGCATGACGGCCCAGCTCCCCCAGAAGAGGCCGAAGGTGGCAAAGGCGGCCACAATCGGTCCGGCACCGAGCAGGCGTCCACCGACGGGCGCAGGCGCGGTGCTCAGGACGGGCCGGCGGCGCCCGCCTTGGCCAAGAAGGTCGACTCATCGACCAGTACCCGTGTGACGCGTCCGGCACCGACCAGCCCGCCACCGTCGCCTTCCAGCCGGGCGGCCGACACGGTGAAGGTGAGGCGCCGACCCTCCACCTTGACCAACGTGGCCTCGGCCAGAACCACTTTGCCGACGGCCACCGGCGCCAGGTGATCGAACTGCACCCGGGTGGCCACGCTGGACTGGACCGCGGTCAGGTGCCCATCGGTTGCCCTACAGGTGGCTTCCTCACACAGGGCAATGAGGCGCGGCGTGGCGAGGACCGGGACGTTCCCGGACCGGAAGTGCTGCGCCGTGTCCTCGTCGGCGACCGTCAGTTCCACCTGGGCCGACAGGCCGGAGTGGGGACCGTGCCCGGCGTCGGTCGGGAGTTCGGAGGACGTATTGGGCACGACGATTACGATACCGCCCGTGACCGACACCTCTCTGATTGAGACCGACGTCCTGCAGCGCGTGCTTTCGGCCGCTTTGGGGGGTGGTGGCGATATGGCTGAAGTATTCGCCGAGGACAGCGTCTCGGCCAGCGCCATGCTCGACGACCGGCGGGTTGAGGAGCTCTCTTCGGGTCGTTCACGCGGGGCTGGCATCCGGGTGATTGACGGCGACACGACTGGTTTCGCCCACACGGCCGACCTGAGTGAATCCGGATTGATGGCGGCCGCGGCGGCCGCCGCCGCAGTGGCGCGCCAGGGCGGGAGCCGGACACGCACCGTGGCCCTGGGTCATTCTTCGACGCACGGCCGGGGGAGCAAGACCCTGCCCAGCTCGGTGGAGAAGGCCACCAAGCTTGATCTGCTGGTCCGGGCAGACGAGGCGGCCCGCGGCACCGGGGACGCCATCTCCCAAGTGCAGGTGGGTTGTGGTGACAGCCGCCGCCGAATCTTGATCGCCAACTCCGAGGGCCTGTTGGCCGAGGACGAGCAGATCCGCACCCGCTTCAACGTGATGTGCGTGGCCAACGGGGACACCGGCATGCAGACCGGATTCGAGTCGCTGGCCCGCACCGAGGGGTACGAAATCTTCGAGCGCCACAATGTGGAGGACATCGCCCGTATCGCCGCCGGCCGCGCACTGGCCAAGCTCTCCGCCCGTCCGGCGCCGTCGGGCGAGGTTCCCATCGTGCTGGCCGGAGGGAGCGGAGGCATCCTCTTCCATGAAGCATGTGGCCATGGGCTCGAAGCCGACCATGTGGTCAAAGATGCCTCGGTCTACGCCGGCAAGGTGGGGGAGTTGGTGGCCAGCCCTCTGGTCACCCTGGTCGATGACGGCACGGTGCTGGGCGAATGGGGGAACTTCGCCATTGACGACGAGGGATGCGCCCCGGCTCGCAACGTCCTGATCGAAAACGGCATCCTGACCGACTACATGTGGGATTGGTTGCGGGCGCACAAAGAGGGCCGTGTCTCGTCCGGTAACGGTCGCAGGCAGAGCTACCAGCATTTGCCCATGGTTCGCATGACCAACACCTATCTGCTGGCCGGTCGCGAGAACGCCGACGAAATTGTGGCCCAGACACCGACCGGGGTCTACGTCAAGAAGCTCGGCGGGGGACAGGTCAATACCGCCACCGGTGACTTCGTGTTCGGGACGACTGAGGCCTACCTGATCGAAGACGGCCACATCACTGAGCCGTTGCGCGACGCCAACCTGATTGGGAACGGACCCGAGGTGCTGCGCCGGATAGACGCGGTGGCTGATGATTTCGACATGACTCCCGGCACCTGTGGCAAGGACGGCCAGAGCGTCCCCGTGGGATGTGGGCAGGCCACGCTCCGCATCACGGGCATCACTCTCGGAGGGACGGCGTAATGAGCGATCTTTTGACCCTGGCCACCTCGGTGGTCGAGCGGGCGCAGCCCGGCGAGAGCATGGAGGTGTACGTCAACCGGGGCACCGAGACAGAGATCCGCGCCTACGAAGGGGCCGTCGAGTCGCTGACGTCGGCCGACTCATCCGGGGTGGGGATCCGCGTCCTGCTCGACGGCCCGCAAGGTTCGGGAGGCCGCTTGGGCTTCGCCTGGGCCGGCTCACTCGACCCGTCGGTCATTGATGCCGCGTTGAGCGACGCCAGGGACAATGCCCGCTACGCCACACCCGACCCCGACGTCGTCCTGGCCATGCCCGATGGGGCGGCGGCGGTGGATCTCGACCTGTGGGACGACGCGGTGGTCGGAACGCCCATGGAAGAAAAGGTGGCCCTGGCCATCGCGTTGGAACGCGCCACTCGTGCCGCCGACTCCAGGGTGCGCCAGGTCTCTTCGGCGGACTACTCCGACGGCCGGGTGGAAATGGCACTGGCGTCGACGACCGGCATCCGCTCGACCGCCCGGCGCACCACCGCGTTCCTTTCTGTCGATGCGATAGCCGGTGAAGGCGCCGACACACAGACCGGCACCGGATTCAGCGTGGGAAGGTCGCCCAAGGATCTGCACCCCGACGAGGCGATGTCCGATGCCGTGCTGCGCGCCACGCGGATGCTCGGAGCCCAAAAGGCGACATCCGGTCGTTGCACCGTGGTCTTCGACCCGCGGGTCGTGTCCACCCTTTTGTCGGTGGTGTCATCCGCCCTGTCCGGCGAGGCGGTGGTGAAGGGCCGATCGTTCTTTGCCGGGCGGATCGGTGAGTCAGTGGCCGATGGCTCGGTGACCCTGGTGGACGACCCGACCGACGCCCGGGCCTTCACCGCGTCGTCGCACGACGGCGAGGGACTGGCCTGCCGTCGAAACGTCTTGATTTCGGACGGGATGCTGCGCATGTTCGTGTTCGATACCGTGTCGGCGCGCCGGGCCCAGACCAGCTCGACCGGATCGGCTGTGCGTGGCGGCTTCGCCGGCCGACCGTCCGCCGGCTGCCGGGCACTGGTCCTGGCACCCGGCACGCAGGCGGCCGAGGAGATCCTCTCCGCGGTCGGCACCGGTCTGTACGTGCAGTCGGTGACCGGCATCCACTCGGGCGTCAACCCGGTGAGTGGGGACTTCTCGGTCGGCGCCGAAGGGCTGATGATCCGTGGCGGCACTCTGGCCGAGCCGGTGCGCGAAGTCACGGTCGCTTCGACGCTGCAACGGATGCTTCAGGCGGTGGTCGCCATCGGCAGTGACCTGACCTGGCTTCCCGGAGTCGCCGCCGGACAGACGTTGGCCATCGCTGACATGCAACTCAGCGGAGGCTGAGATTCAGCTGGCGGTCTTGGCCGGCGTCGATTCTTTGGCGGAACTTCCGCTCTCCTTGGCGGCCGGCGCTGCTTCTTTGGTGGAACTCGAATCGGATGTGGAACTCGAATCGGATTTTGAACCCGAATCCGATTTTGCGTCCGACGTCGACTCCGACCCCTTGGTGTCCTTCCCAACACCTTCGGGTCGACCGTTGCCCGACCGCGAATCAGTCTTGTAGAACCCGCTTCCCTTGAGGACGATGCCCACCGCGGCATAGACCTTGCGCAGGGCTCCGCCGCACTCGGGGCATGTGGTCAGGGCGTCATCCGTGAACTTCTGGACAGCGTCGAGCCGGTGCCCACACGCCGTGCAGGCGTACTCATAGGTCGGCAATGGGACTCCTCGGACGGTGGATTGGCACTCGCGGTCTGTGACTGCCAAGTCTAGTGGACCGGTAGAGGTACTCCGCCTGGCCCGCCAATTCCTCCCCGGTCGGCCAACACCGTACAATGACCATCCGTGTCCGAACGCAGCCTGGCCCATCTCGATCCGCTCGGCGGCGCTCGCATGGTCGACGTCACTCCCCGTGAGCCCACCCACCGCCGGGCCCTGGCCCGTTGCCGGGTCTCGATGCAACCCGAGACGACCACGCTGGTGGCCAATAACGCGATCACGAAGGGTGACGTGCTGGCGGCAGCACGCATCGCCGGCATTCAGGCCGCCAAGCGCACGGCTGAAATGATCCCCATGTGCCATCCCGTCCTGGTGGGTTCCATTGCCGTGAACTTCTCCATCGGCGATGACTATGTGGAGGTCGAAGTCCAGGTGGAGACGGTTGATCGCACCGGAGTGGAGATGGAAGCCATGACGGCATGCGCCGTTGCCGCCCTGACCGTCTACGACATGTGCAAGTCAAGCGATCGCACCATGACCATTGAGCGCTTGGCGCTGTGGGAGAAGTCGGGCGGTCGTTCTGGCCCCTGGCGGCGACCCGAAGTACCGCTTTAGTCTCGCGGCGCCCCGAAGGCCGCCACTGTCTAGATTCTCCAACAGTGACTACCGGGGTGACTGCCGTACCTGATGTCGGGAAAGGCATTGTCGGAGCTGTCACCTCAGTCGTCGGTCGCATCGGTGGTCGCAATGTGGTCATTTGCCGATCGCTGGGAACCATGCGGCGAGGGGCGATCACCTATGCGGACGGTGTGCGACTCGGCGAGGCGGCGGATCAGGCTCGTCACCTCCGCATTCCCTTTGTGTTCTTCGTGGCCTCAAGTGGCGCCGATGTGCTCGACGGGGTGGCCGCGCTCCACGGCTGGGGCAAGGCGGCATCGGCCATCGTCAGATGCAGTGGCGTGGTGCCGGTCATTGCCGCCGCCACCGGACCGGTGGTCTCGGGTCCGGCGTTGCTGCTGGGGTTGTCGGACCTCGTTGTCATGAACTCCGAGGCCGTCGCTTTCGTGTCAGGCCCGCAGATGGTGGCCGAATTCACCGGTGTCGAGATCGGTCTGAGCGAACTCGGAGGGGTGGCCACCCACGCGAGGTCGAGTGGCCTGTGCACGGTCGAGTCCGATGATGTGGAGAAGGCCGTGGCCGATCTGTTGGAGTTCCTGCCCGCGCACACCGACGAAATTCCACCGATTTCGACCATTTCGGACCCGGTCCTACGCTCGGTGCCCGAGTTGCGCGACATCATTCCGGAACGCAAGGCAGCCACCTACGACGTGCGTGACGTGATCCGGGCCGTGGCCGACGACGGCGAATTCAGCGAACTCTGGCCCCGTTGGGCCGGGCAGATCGTCACCGGTTTCTGCCGGATTGGCGGCCTCCCGGTTGGGGTGGTGGCCAATCAACCCCGGATTCTGGCCGGGACCCTCGACATTGAGGCGTCGCAAAAGGGCGCCCGCTTCGTCAATTTCTGCGACTCGTTCAACCTTCCCCTGCTGAGCCTGGTCGACACCCCGGGCTTCCTTCCCGGCAAGGATCTGGAGTGGCGGGGAATGATCCGCCATGGGGCCGAGCTGGCCTTCGCCTACGCCCATGCCACGGTGCCGCGCATCTGCCTGATTCTGCGCAAGGCCTTTGGTGGCGCGTACATCGTCATGGACTCGCGGGGTATCGGCAATGACATCTGCCTGGCCTGGCCGGCGGCGGAGATCGCCGTGATGGGCGCATCCGGTGCCGTGCAGATCCTCCATCGGAGCATCGCGGCGGGGGAGCGCTCCGAGCGGGAGCTGGAGTACGAGGATTCGTTCCTGAATCCGTGGCCGGCATCGGAACGGGGGTTGGTAGACCAGGTGATCGATCCGGCTGACACCCGGATCATCCTGTACTCCGTGCTCCGCCAGCTCTGCACCAAGCGTGAGTTGGTGGTCGGCCGTAAGCATGATGCGGGGCCGCAATAGCGATGTCAGCTGGGCTTGTGCGATTGTCATCATTTCGCAATGAATCTGAGGTGGATTTGACGTCGATTTTGGGAATGGTTCAGGCATGATCACAAATGTGACCCTCCCGCAAGACGATTCGTTCTTCGTCCTTGAGTCCTGTCACAGCACGTGGATATTCGACACGGACCGCCTCAGGTTCCGTCGGATCCTCAAGGGACTGGCGCTGGACGCCCATGCGGCCAGCACGGCGTGGCGGCCCTATTTCGGCTTGGAGATCGATCCCATTTCCGAGTCGTTCGTCGTTCTGTTGAATCCTGAAGGCTCGCGGCTTCTCCGTTCCTGGCGTCACGTTGAGCAGTGCGCGCAATGCGGCGGCGACCAGACGGCCGAACTCTCTCTGGCCGAGCTCAGAGGAGCGTCGCTGGCGTAGGCGCTGTGCGGCCCTTAGAAGTGCAGGACGTGGGCGGCCGACAGGAGCAGCACCGTGAGCGTGGAGACGGCGGCGACGCCGACGGCCAAAGTCAACGTGCGTGACACAGCGGTGGGAGGCATTGACGTGTGGACCCTATGGGCCCGGGCGAGTTCCCGTATGTCTGCCTCGAGGGCCTGAGGGTCTGCGGCCGGGACAACGAATCGGTGGTGCGGGCCACCGTGCTCGGCCACCAGAATGACCGACCCGGGTGACCCATCGGGGAGGACCGAGCGCTCGACCGTTGAAAGCTCGTCCAAGTTGGGCCACCCACAGCGCCAGGCCACCAGACCGTCCGCCTTGGCCAGTTCGATCCCATCGGCCACGAAGTTCAGCTGCAGATGGGGGATGGCCACCCGACCGTCGTTGCTATCGGTGACCAGGTAGACGCCGGTGATGCTCCAGGTCTCTCCGGTGTGGCGCAGTGGCGGCATATGAGGTGCGAACGCTACTGCCGGGCGGGCATGCCGAGCGTGTGTCCGCCCTATGGATCAGCCGGGAGTTTCCGAGGGCGGTCCTCCGGCCCACCCTTCGCGTCGGTCCCGACGCTCCGCCCGTTCGATCTCCCGCTCCACATCGGACCACATGAGGGGTTCGGAGTCCTCCTCGCTCCCTGACATGACCTGGGCTCTTGTCATGATGATGAAGGCCACGGTCCACAGGACGGCGATGGTGCTGAGCTTGGCCAGGAACCCGGCCAGTTGCTGGTCCAGCACCGGTGACATGCCCACCACATGACCGAAGTGGTCATAGGAGGCGTAGAGAGGTCGTTTGGCGAAAATCCAGACGATCGAGAGGAAACTCGGGACAATGGATTGCACGATCAGGTAACCGCCCCGGCCCAATGCCGACAACCGTGTGGCCCCGGGGAGTTCGCTGAGCACCGGGGCCCACAGGACGAATCCCGCCATCAGGACGATGAGCTGTATGACGTCGCGGGCCGCTTGTGACGTTGCGGCCAGGCTGACGGCCCCGGTTGTCAGTGTCCCGACGGCGATGATGGTGACGATCACCACCGCCGGTGCCGGTTTGACCGCTATCCGGAGAATGGCATCGACAGGGGCCGGTCGGGTGAGTCGGGTGATGATCGGCCTCGGTGTGCCGGCGACGAGGAGCGGCGGGATGGCCAGCATGAAGAGCAGCCGCTGCACCACCAGCGCCATGAGGGACCAGTGGGCGGCCAGGTCGCCCAGGGGCCACATGACGGCCAGCACCAGTGCCGCGATCCCCAACGAGAAGAACGCCCACTGACGCCGGTTCGGCCGGCAGTCCCCGGCCCGGGTAGCTCCGACATACGCCACCACAAGGGCCGGGATGGCCACGGTCCAAAACGGTTGGAAGTGCCAGTCGAACGGATGGTCGAGCGCCATCACCGAACTCCGGTCGTCGTAGGCTCTGGGCGATGGCTGACCCGGCACGGCTCGATCGTCTCGAACGGGTGACCGATCTGGTCCTGGTGCTGCTGCAGTCCGATCAGCCCCTCACCCTCGATTCCATTGCCCACCAGGTGCCCGGGTATCCCGAGGAGCACGCGGCGCGACGCCAGGCGTTCGAGCGTGACAAGCGCCTGCTCCGCGACGAGGGCATCCCGGTGCTCACCCAGCGCCTTGAGGGACACGAGCAGTACGGCTACCGGATTGATCGCGAGGCGTTCTACCTGCCTGATCTGGCCCTCAAGCCGGATGAGCAGGCTGCTCTCCACCTGGCCGTCGCCGGCGTGCACCTGGGTGATCCTAGTGGCCGGGATGCACTTTTGAAGTTGGGAGCCTCGGGTCTGAGCGAGGTGCGTCCGATTGCCACCCTGGCGCCGTCACGGTCGCTCATCGGACTCTTCGAGGCGGTGCGGACTCGGGCGGTGACCACATTCTCCTACCGGGCTACCAACCGGCGGGTGGCTCCGGTCGGGCTCTGGTTCCGCTTCGGCAACTGGTATCTGGTGGCTTGGGATCTGCAGCGCGGGGCAGTGCGGACGTTCCGGGTGGACCGCATAGGTGGAGACGTGAAGCTGCTCTCTCCGGGGACGGCAGAGGTTCCTGAAGGAATTGATATTCGGGCGGCGCTACCCGATGACCCATGGCGAGCCGAGGGCGAGAACCACGTGGTGATGAGGATCCGGGTCGACGCCATGGAGGGACCCCGGGTCATTGAGGAAGTTGGACACGACAAGGTGGAGGCCACGCTGGCTGACGGCTCGGTGGTATTGAGCTTGCCGGTAGCGGAGTTTCGGGCCATTCGAGCCTGGGTCCTCGGTCTGCTCGATCACGCTGAAGTTCTCGGTCCTCCGGCCTTTCGGTCTGAGTTGGTGGCCTGGCTGACTGCGCTGGCCGACGTCACACCTCCAGCCGAGGTGGCGTTGGCCGAACTGACTGAACTTCCGCAATCCGAGTTGCTCCCAACCACCGGCACTCGGGGGATCCCGGGGCAGCAGACGAGTGCCCGGCTGAGGCGCCTGCTGGCCATCGTCGGATGGTTGGCCCAGGTGGGTGAGGCGCCCATTGCTGACGTGGCGGCTCGTTTCAACATGAAAGAAGGAGATCTCGTCGCCGAACTGGAGTTGGCTGCATGTTGTGGCGTGCCGCCCTACACCCCCGACGCCCTGATGGAGATTGAGGTCTCCGAGACGTCGGTGCGGGCCTTCCTGCCTCCCGAGTTCGCCCGGCCCCGCCGTCTCACCCCGGCAGAGGGATTTGCGGTGGCGGCTTCAGCCCGTCTGATTTTGGCCGTACCGGGATCGGACGACAGTGCGCTCCGCCGCGCCCTGGCAAAACTGGATGCCGTGCTGGGCTCCCGAGAGTCCATGGGAGTCGATGTCGACGCACCGAAGTACTTGGCCATGGTGCGGCAGGCCTGTGAGTCTCGCCAGGCTCTTGAAATCGACTACTACTCGGCTTCCCGCGACGAATTCACCAAACGGGTGGTGGAGCCGGCCCACGTGATCACCATGGACGGCCATTGGTACATGGACGCCTTCTGCCGGGTAGCCGACGCCGTGCGGCGCTTCCGGGTCGACCGCATCGCCGCGGTGCGCGTGGAATCCGCTGGCAGCATGGCGGCACCCCGCCCTGTCCGTACCGCCGACGACACCTTTCTTCCCGGGCCCGGAGCGGTGGAGGTCCAGTTGCACCTGGGTCCCGATGCACAGTGGGTGGCCGAGTCGATTCCGACGCAATCGATTGTTCGCTCCCCCGAGGGTCACGTGACCGACGTGGTGTTGGCCGTGGCTGGCATGGCCTGGTTCGAGCGACTCCTCCTCCAACTCGGCCCCGATTCCTGGGTGGTCCGACCGCCGGAACTCACTGAACTGGCGGGCCGGGCGGCTGAAAGGGTATTGAAATTGTATCAGAAGGATATAGAATGACATGAAAAGGTGCCATATGTAGGGGAGCGATCGATGCTGGGAATCCACCGCATCACCGCCAACCGGGCCGAGTACTACCTCTCCGATCTGGCCTGGGAAGTCCCGGTTCCCCAGACTCTTGACGTTGGACGGGCGGTGTGGCTGGGCCGAGGGTCTGCCCCATTGGGTTTGCACGGTCCGGTGGGGCCGCAACACCTGCACTCCGTTCTGGCGGGGCAGCATCCGTCCACGGGAAGGCAGATGCGATCAGAGAGAGCCACTGTTCACGGCTACGACCTCACGTTCAGCGCGCCCAAGTCGGTGAGTGTGCTCTTCGCGCTGGGCGGCGATGAAGTCGCCCGGCAGATTGTGGCCGTTCATCAAGAAGCCGCCCGGGGTGCGCTGACCTATCTGGAGGAACATGCGCTCTCGGCGCAACGAGGTTCGGGGGAGAGTCGCCGGGTCATTCCGACGACCGGGGCGGTGGCGGCAGCATTCGTCCACGGCGTGAATCGCAATATGGACCCCCATCTGCACACGCATGTGGTGCTGGCCAACCTGGTCCATGGCGTCGACAGCCGCTGGAGCGCGGTCGACCAGCGCGGCCTTCTCGCCCACCGCCCTGCGGCGTCCGCCCTTTACGAAGCTCAGTTGCGAAACGACCTGTCGGCGCGGCTCGGAGTGCGATGGGAACCCATTCGGGCGGGGCGGGCCGAGATGCAGGGGATCTCCCCACTGGTGCTCGGTGAATTCTCGTCCCGCTCGGCCGACATACGACGGCACATGGCCTCCTGGGGTTCGCACTCGGCGCGCGGTTCGCACGTGGCGTGGGCTGTGACGCGCCCCCAAAAAGGACCGAGCCAACAGTTCGGGGAAATATCCAACGAATGGTCTCGTCGGGCGACAGCGCTGACCGGAGAGCGGTCGGATCTGGTGGCCGCCCTTGGTCTTCCGCATCCGGTGCGGTCCGCTGGCGCGCTCGATGAGCACACCTTCGGGGCCGTACTGTCGGGTGCACCGGACGGGGCTGCCCGTCGAAGGGACGTGGTGACGGCGTTGGGTACAGCTGCCATCGGTGGCGCCTCCATGCCCACGGTGCAGCAACTGACGGACCTGTGGGTCCCTTCGGCGCCTGCCGAGGAGATCGGGGTAGCCGAGAGGGCACACCAACTCCGTACGGTGGTGCCTCCCGGCTACCTGCTGCGTGCCTTGGGGCCACGGCCGGTGGATTCCTCGGAACATCGGGTCTGGCGCGAAGCCGCGCACGCCATTGACGAGTACCGCCATCAGTGGGGCATCACCACCACGAAGGAGGCATTGGGCCTCGACCAACTGCCCTCGGGCATTTCTTCACTCGGCACCGATCAGCTGGTGGATCATCTGCGTGCGGCTGGTCACATGGAGATGGCGCGGCAACGACTGGGATGGCGTGAACCGCACGCTCTCGGCATGGACCGCGGTCGCTAAGGTCAGCGACCGCGGGCAGAGGGCTGGCGGGCCGGCAGCGCCCGAACGTGTGACATGAGCTCGCGCCATGGGCTCGTGGCGTGTGCCGGCGTCAAGGTGACGGACCCGAAATTCTTCTGAGGGTTCAGTACCAGTGCCCGACCGGGTGCGCCCTGTGAAATGGCGTCGACCGGGTAACGCCGAAGTTGCACGGTGCTGACCGAACTCGATGGCCGGATGCGCCCGCGCTGTCCGACGGAACGCCCCACTGTGGTTGTTTCCACTTCCCGGTCGCCGCCCAACTCGCTCAGGTTGCGCAGTGTGCTGACGTCGGCGATGCCCGGCAGAACCACCGTGGTGCTGAACAGGGAAAGGAAACCGTCGGCGGCCGATCCCCATCGCCCGCGGGCCTGGGAGAGGTCCTGCAGGCAGGCCAACACCAAGAGCCCCTGACCGGCCCCCTCACTCACCATGGCCGGGAGGTCGGGTATCGGCGCAATATTGGCCACCTCGTCCAGTGCCAGCAGTGTGGCGGGCCCGTACTCGCCTCTCCGTTCTCGGTCGTAGGTGGCGTCGCGCACGTCGCCGATGGCTGCGACGACAAGTGGCGCGAACTGATGCTGTTTGCGTCCCGGTGAGCAGATGTACATGGTGTTGGTGCCGCGGCAAAATTCTGCCGCATTGAGCGGAGGCGCGGTGGTGGAGGCCATAGCGCCCTCGGATCGATAGGCCGCCAGCACGCCCGACGCGGTTGACCAGATTCCCGACTGTTCACGTGCGTCGGTGCCCACAATCCCGGCCAGGAGGTCCGTCGCCGTGGCATCGTCTCCGGCTGACGCCGAAAGTATTTGCAGCGGAGTCGCGCCATTGTGACGGTCGATCCAGCGCAAAACGGTCCGCATGGGCAAAGATTCCAAAGCGGCCGCGTGGAGCAACGGAGCCAGCAATGCACCGGCCCTTTCCGTCCAGTGCGTCTCACCGGACGAGTGACCGACCGTCCCACCGCCGGGACGCGACGCGCCGACCATTGCATCAGCTGTCTGGACGGCGGCGTCCCAATTGGCGGCGGTTGTCAGTGGTGACCAACCAACCCGTTCCACGCCGTTGGGGCACTCGATTTCCCCGCTCGGGTCGTACAGGAAGGCCCAACCCTCCTGACTCCGGGCGGGGGCGGTGGCCATCATCACGTCGGGCTTCGTTGACGTCGAGACGACGGGGTGTGCAGCCATCAAAAGATTGGGGATGACCAGGGAGGATGTCTTTCCGGAACGGGATGGACCGAGTACGAGAACAGAGCGCTGCGCACCGGCCCATACCCAGCCCTCAGGGCCCTGGCCAAGGTACAAACCGTCATGTGTCGCGTGATGGAACCGAATATCGGCAGGAGTCAGACGCATGTCGATCGCATCGCCAGGAGACTCGGTGTGCACGCACGCCATCCTCGCGGCACCGCGCTGAGAATTCCATGGGACATTGGGGCGCCACGTCCGACGTAACTGCGCAAAAAAAGCGCGCGCACCGAAGAAGTCCTTTGCGTAGGCAACGAATTAAAACGTGGAAATTCTGTTCGCCAATGAGACGAAAAATGGCGCCGCGCCAAGAGGATGCTTGACCTGAGCACCTGTACAACCAAGAATGTGCATACCCGAAGTGTTAGGGAGGGTTGATATGTGCTGCGATACGCCTGATTGCAGCGCGCACGGTAACGATGTCGGATTACCGGAGACGCGCGAGACGGGGTGCCCCATCACATCAATCAAACGTTGCAATTCGGGTAATCGGAACGGACTGACCACATGAAGCGAAGTCGATGACATCACGACATGTCGGTCATTCGTATCGAATGACAATGAAATCGGTGCGGCAGTGCGCACGACGATGTGAATTTTGCATCGGCGTGGCGCAGGCTTCACCTCTATGCAGTGAAAATGCTCCTAGGGA
>Ga0302325_10019435_pt1 | contig 14287 bp, 16 predicted proteins | sample Palsa_T0_2_FD_201948 | JGI IMG/M metagenome (GOLD analysis project Ga0302325, IMG submission 201948) | Peat permafrost microbial communities from Stordalen Mire near Abisko, Sweden - Palsa_T0_2 | ecosystem: Environmental > Terrestrial > Soil > Palsa > Peat permafrost | place: Sweden: Abisko... | reverse complement strand
GTTACGTTCCGTCTGAGGAAAACAACAAAGTCTTTGGCCGTTCCCAATCTTTCGTGGCCGGGTCCGCCACGAACGTTCAGTTTATGGTCAAGGACTCAAGAAAATACGCTGCGACGGGCGGTTGGGGGTTTGCTCAATTCAAAGACGGCAAGCCTGCCGACGAGGTTCTGCTTAAGACCTGCTTCCCCTGCCACGAGCCAGTCAAAGCTCGCGACTTTGTCTTCACACGCTACGCGCCCTGATGCAAGAGCCAATACCATCGTCCAATGGTTTTGCCTCTACGAGTCTGGTGTGATGCGTTTGTCGCAGCAGATGCGTTCGGATTGCACGCACAGGCGGAAAAAGAGGAGAATCCCATGAACTCGGATGAATCGTTTGACCATTCAACCTGTGCAGACCAGATACAGCTGGCGGAGCGCGAATTGGCGTCATTCATCGGCGCTATAAAGGAGTTATTCGGCCCAGAACAGGCTCTGCTCTCCGCCGAGGGCTGGCTTGACGAGTCTGAGTTAACGGATAGCCCGCCTCGATCCACCTGTCGAGATTGGCGAGCCGTCACAGTCGCGGCCTCGGCTCGATTGGCTAATCGGCTGACGGTCGCACCAGATCGTCGAGCGTGCTCTCCGATTCCGCTAAAGCATTTAACTTGCTGTCAAATTGAAGGCTCGATATGAACGATCAACAAAAGAAGGACCAGTATTCTGGAGTGCGGGATCAAGAGATCCGTGCGGCGCTGGATCAACATTGGGCGGCGTCCGATGCCAACGATTTTGAAACGGAGCACCGCATCTATCAGGAGGACGCGGTGCTGGATTACCCGCAGTCAGGCGAGCGAACCCGCGGTCGACGCAACATACAGAACCAACGCGCCAGTCAGCCGAGCAAAAAGCGGTTTACGGTCCAACGAATCATTGGCGGCGGTGATCTTTGGGTTACCGAATTCGTCCTGACATATGACGGCAAGCCGTCCTACACCGTGAGCATCATGGAGTTCAGGGGCGACAAGGTTGCGCGGGAAACACAGTACTTTGCGGATGCATTCGTGGCTCCCGCATGGCGCGCTCAGTGGGTCGAACGGATGGACAAATAATCTCGAGGCGCGAGAATTCGTTAACGACGCCGCCATTTGCGTTTTGCCGCACAGCACATCCTTCGATGGAGGGACAAAGGTGGATTGGAAACGGTTAATCCAGTTTGCGCTGCCGGGTAGCAGTGACTTGGAACATTATGCGATCCTGCTGGTACGCGTTTCGCTCGGGCTGTTCTTCGCCATCTCCGGGGCAAACAAATTGTTTGTCGCCAGCGGCAGGCAAACTATGTACGAAACGCTCGTTGAGACCAGAGTCCCGTTTCCCCACCTGATGGCTTATTTCGTGTCGGGTATGGAGTTCGTGGGCGGATGCTTGCTGCCGTGGGGTTTCTTTCGAGCCTGGCCTGCGTGGCGTTATTGGTCGATATGCTTTTCGCCATCCCGGCCACCAAGCTTTCCGCCATGCTTAAAGGACTGTCGCCTCTTCACTGGCTCGAGGATTTGTTATACCTTCCGGAGGTCCTCTACGTGCTCTTCTTTATCTGCCCCTTTGGTCCGGGAACGTTCAGTGTCGATTACTGGCTCGACAGCAAGTTACTGAGATGATCGATCGACGAAGCAGCCTGTTGCTAGACAAGAGCGTGATGTGTGAAGCTCAAGCCTCTCCAGAGATGAACGGGGTAGCGACCGCAATCCGTCGGGATATTTGTTGGATATTTGTTGGTCATTGGCCGGGGTCTTCAGCTGGAGCCGCGCTGCCCGTGATTCGGCCGCGCTTTGCGGACCAGGCTGGCTCCGCAGAGGCTAGCCCGCTGTACCGAAATAAAAGTATGCTAACCACACGCTGGACTTCGACAAGGTAGGTATGCCCCGATTGCTTTCAGTAAATGTCGGCCTTCCGCGCGACGTGACATGGAACGGCAAAACGGTCCGAACGTCGGTCTGGAAATCTCCAGTTGATGGACGGCGAATGGTGCGCAGGCTCAATCTTCAAGGCGATGCGCAAGCCGATCTCGTTGGTCACGGCGGGGAGCACCGCGCCGTATTCGTCTACCAGATGGATTCTTACCATTACTGGGAGCGCTTCTTGGGCCGCAACGATTTTACTTTCGGCCAGTTCGGAGAAAACTTCACCGTCGAGGGGCTTCCTGATAACGAGGTCTGCATCGGCGATCGCTACCGCATCGGTGGTGCTGAATTTGAAGTAACGCAGCCACGCGTGACGTGCTACCGCGTCGGCATCCGCATGAATGAACCTCGTATGCCGGCGCTTCTCGTCGCAAATCGAAGACCAGGGTTTTACTTTCGCGTGTTGCAGGAAGGAGAAGTTGGTGCAGGCGATGACATTGTAAAAATTACTGACGGTCCGGAACGAATGAGTGTGGCCGAGGTTGATGCCCTCCTGTATTTGCCAGGACATACCAGCGAGCAGCTGCAACGCGCGCTGCAGATTCCTGCACTGAGCAAGGGTTGGCAGAGTTCGTTCGAGGCAATGCTGCAACAAGACTTGAGCTCCAAAATTGCGGTGGGGAATCCGGGACTTGCGAATGAGGAGCAAGCACCAGCATGGCCCGGATTTCGACAGATGCGAGTCGCGCGCATCCATAAGGAAAGCGATAACGTAACTTCCTTCGTTCTGTCGCCAATCGATGGGCAACCTCTTCCTCTCTTCCAGGCAGGTCAATTTGTCGTATTGCGGTTGCTCGTCGATCCGGGCAAACCGCCGCTTCTTCGCAGCTATTCTGCCCGGAGCCGATCATTTCCGCATCAGCGTCAAGGGCGAACTGAATGGGATTGGAAGTTCATTTCTGTGCAACCGTGCGCGAGAAGGCGATCGATTGGATGTTAGTGCGCCGCGCGGAATCTTTACTCTGCTTCCCGGCCAGAATCCTGTGGTTCTCCTGAGCGCTGGAGTGGGCGCAACGCCCGTGATGTCGATGCTCCACAAACTGGCCGCTGAAAGATCGCAACGGGAGATCTGGTGGATCTACGGAGCGCGCAATCGCGTCGACCATCCATTTGCAGAAGAATCGCGTTCATTACTGAAACAGCTCACTCGCGGACGAGGATACATCGTGTACAGCCGGCCCACTGCAATCGATCAAGTCGGGGCAGACTTCGATGCTCCCGGGCACGTTGACGCGGCTTTGCTGGAGAGAATTGGCGTATCACAGGGTAGTGACTTCTATCTGTGTGGTCCCGCTTCATTCTTGCAGAATATGCGCGATGGGCTGCGAAACTGGGGGGTGCTCGCCGGGAATGTGCACACCGAGATCTTCGGTTCTCTCGAGGCCGTTACCCCTGGTATGGCGCAGGTGGATCACACTCCTCACCTACCACAAGGTCCGCCCGGATCTGGCCCTTTAGTCTCATTCGCGCGTAGCGGCATCACCGCCGCTTGGGATCGTAGGTTTGCCAGTTTGCTTGAACTGGCGGAAGCGTGCGACGTTCCGGTCAGATGGTCGTGCCGGTCTGGGGTCTGTCATACCTGCATGACTGGTCTGATTGGCGGATCGATTGTTTATGACCCTGAGCCGCTGGAGAGGCCGGCGCCCGGGAGCGTGCTGGTATGCTGTTCCCAGCCAAACGCGGGTGTCACTCTGGATCTTTGAGAGAAACGGGAGGAGTCCAGTCATGCGTTCAGATATCGTGCCCGGAGGCATTTTCCCCAACTACGAACTGCCCGATCACACGGGCAAACCGCGCAAGCTCAGCGAGCTACAGGGCGAGGATCCGCTAATCCTCACGCTTGCGCGCGGCCACTATTGCCCAAAGGAGCACCAGCAGCATTTGGATCTCGCCGCGTTCTACCCGAAGATCGCGGTGGCGTACACTCAGATTGCCACGATCGCCACCGACGATCACCATACTCTTCAGGAATTCCGTGCGTCACTCGGAGCCCAGTGGACATTCCTTTCGGACCCTGAGCGAACGATTCAGAAGGATCTCGACATCCAGGAGTACACCGACCCCGAGCACAATCCGATGATCCCGCATACGCTCGTGCTCAAGCCGGGCCTCGTGATTTACAGCATCTATAACGGCTACTGGTTCTGGGGGCGTCCATCGGTCATCGATCTTTGGCACGACCTGCGCGCCGTGACTAGTGAAATCCGCCCGGACTGGGATCTAAGTACTCCTGGGCTCCGCGAGGCATGGAATGCGGGCGACTTCTCGCGTTTCCATGGGTGGAACAAGCAGGGTATGGCAGATGCCCCGATTGCACGGAAGAAATAGGACAGCCACCAACTTCCATCTACTGCGGTATCCAATCGCTCGGAAGCACAGTCTCAGCGGGTTTGATGCGAGATAAAAGGTTTCTGGACAGGCGCCTGCGCTTCGCTCTACCCCGAGTGGATCGACGATCCGAAGGACCGACGGCCGAAGACGCTCATCGCGGGAGAACACAATGACCCGCTTATCCGCATGCCAGTGCGAAAGTCGTGAAGAAGGTGTGCCGGCGGTCGAGCTGCGCTATTTCGACGGCGGTCACTTCGTGCTCGATGAGTTCGCTCGCGCAATCGCCGAGGCGATCATCGGGACGTTCTGCCGTTAGGACCGGCGCACCACGACAAAGTTCCGCGCTGGCTAACTCATGCGAAGGTATCGATCCATACCATCGTCCAATAGATTCCTCTCGTTGAATCTGGCTTAATCGCATCTGCATTGGCAAACAACCGCGAGCCTCCTCGCAATTGGGACAAGTCAGAGCGAGTCAAGAAAATGAGAGGTAACACAATGTCAGCCGCGACAAACTACGAACTGAACGATCGAGCGACCGTCGGAGCTTCATTCATCCCCAATGAAGAGGCAACCCTCCTGGCCTCTGCCAGGGCTGGTGACTCGGCAGCATTTGAGCGTCTTGTCACGCCGCACTGGGACGCTCTGCTTCGCGTTACCCAACGGATTCTTCGCAATCGAGAAGATGCGGAGGACGCCGTTCAGACCGCATTTCTCGCTGCTTTCCGCAATCTGAATGGCTTCCATGGCCGTTCACGGTTCTCCTCGTGGCTCAGTCGCATCGCCATGAACGCGGCCTTGATGCGCTTACGCGTGAGCCGGCGAAAAAGGGAAACATCGCTTGACGAGCTAACTGAAACAGCTAAGGCTCGGACGAGCTTTGATCTGGTAGAAACGAGGTTGAACCCCGAGCAGGAGTACTTGTCGAAGGAGGGTCGAGTTCTGCTTGAAAAAGGACTCAAGAAATTGAGACCGCTCTATGTTGAGGTCCTGCATCTGCGCAACCTGCAAGAGTTGTCGACCAAAGAAACAGCAGGAATCTTAGAGCTGCCGGTGGGAACAGTGAAGGCGAGGCTGCATCGAGCACGCACCAAATTGGCGCGACACGTGCAGTCGATCGTTACACGCCAGCAGCATCGCGGAAGTGTCGGGAACTAAGGCGTGGGAGCGCACGTGGCGCGCGACGTAGTTGATGCGTGACGCTGATGTTTGAATGCCTTGAAGCAATGTCTATGTTGACCCTGTCATTGGTCGGATTACCGACCTTAGAACCATTCTTACCCTCAAGCTTCCGAACCACTCTCTTCCCGTCTTCTTCGTCAATTTGAATCGTCAAATGCAGAGAGCAAGCGGAGCACAGCCAGGCGTATTCGAGCTGCCCAGACTTGCCTGAGCATCTCGGCTTGTGCCCGGCTAGCGCTCCCCCGGGGTCAACCGCTTAAAGCCTTCCTTCATGAAAGCAGCGGAATGTAGTCGGACAGGTTGGATTCGCACATTTCGACAACATTCGATCTCCGCACTCTTGTCCCGCGATTCGGTATTGGCGTTTTGGGCGCTCAAAATGTCACCGATTCAATACCCGGAGGCACTCTGCATGATTACGCCACAACCACAAGAATCAGGCTATGGGACGAAGGTGTTGACCGACACCTTCGGATTGGCTAGCTGCGGGCGCGGAGTATAACTGGGGGGAAGGCTAGATTCAGGCGCGCATCAGCCGAAGGTGTGACTGAGCATGCTCGCTGCGACAATTGGCTTATGCGAAGGTATCGGTCAATACCTTCGTCTAATGGACTCATTTCTGCCCTTCTGGCTTAATCGCAGCTGTACGCAACCCTCGGTGGAACTAGATCGCATCAGTCGCGCCGCTTTCTTCAAGCGATACTTTAAGCTGAACTGGCCTGAGATCCATCTGTATGACGCAATGTTCAATACAGAGACGGGTGATTCTTTTGTCGCTGAAATGCTCGGTCGCTGTATCCAGGAAGTTGCTGGACGGACTTCCGCCATCCCCGAATTCACCGTACCGGTCTAACAATCTAAGAATAGCTTGGAGGTGTAACCATGATGGAATCTTCTGATCTTCGGATGACAAGAATGCCGCTCAACAACGGAGCCGGCTACATGCCCGCGCTCGGCTTTGGCACCCTCATTCCCGACACCGCCGTGACGAGAACTGCGACCAGAGACGCACTGGACGCCGGATTTCGACACTTCGATTGCGCGGAACGATACCGCAACGAGGGCGAAGTAGGAGAGGCGTTACAGGCAGGACTTGCCGCGAATGGGATTGCCCGCGAAAACATTTTTGTTACTACGAAGCTGTGGAACTCCAATCATCGGCCCGAACGGGTCGCACCGGCTTTCGAGGCGAGTCTCGACAGACTCCGGATCAAGTGTCTGGATCTTTACCTCATTCATACTCCCTATGCGTTTCAACCCGGAGATGAACAGGACCCGCGCGATCAAAACGGAAACGTCCTCTACGACAACGAAGTGACTTTACTCGACACCTGGAGGGCAATGGAAAGTCTGGTCGACCATGGCAAGTGCCGCGCCATCGGACTGTCGGACATTAGCTTGAACGAAGTGTTGCCGATCTACGAATCTGCAAGAATCAAGCCAGCCGTGGTTCAGGTCGAATCGCATCCGTATCTGCCGGAACCGGAGCTTCTCGAATTCTGCAAAGAAAAGGGCATTGTGTTTTTGGCTTTCGCGCCATTGGGTCACGGAATGAAGCCGGGGCTGCTCGAAGATCCGGTGATTTCGGCAATCGCCGCGCGGGTTGGAAAGACGCCGGCACAGGTGCTGCTGGCATGGGCGGTGCAGCGGGGCACGGCTTTGCTTACCACACCCAAAAGCGCGTCTCGCGCGCGCGAGAATTTTGACATCTCTGCCCTTCCGGAAGATGCGTTGAACGAAATCAATCGCATTCAGACCAGGCAGAGGCTCAATGAGGTGGTGAAAACAGGCGTCCCCGGTTTCATCGCGCAAGGTAGATGAATATGGGAGGCACACATCAGGTTGCGAAGCCACCAGCGAATCCCTCAATGCCAAGATCCAATGGGGAAATATACGGCTCGAGGATTCCGGAACAAACAGAACTCATCCATGCGAAGTAGTTTCACGGTGGGGGTCTGGACCTAGCTCCAGAATCCACTCAATAGCCGGAAGTGCCGAATAGTGAGGGTGATACAGATGAACTTGCCGCCGGAACCCAGGCATGGACCTAGCCGGGGCGAGCTAGAAATTTAGTGTCGATACCCGCAGGACGTCAGTACGTGGCTCGACCGCCGCTAATGTCAAAAACCGCGCCAGTGGTAAAGGAATTCTCATCCGAGACTAGCCAGGCGACCATGGCGCTCACCTCATCAACCTCTAGGAACCTCCCCCGAGGAATACGAGACAACATGAAATCAATATGCTCTTGCGTAATCTGCTCAAAGATCCGTGTGCGTGCGGCCGCCGGGGTGATGCAATTCACCGAGACATTCTGGCCAGCTGTTTCCTTTCCCAGCGATTTGGTGAATGCAATCACCCCCGCTTTAGAGGCGCTGTAGGCGGAGGCGTTGGCATTGCCTTCCTTGCCTGCGATTGACGCAACATTCACGATTCGTCCGTAATCCTGCTGCAGCATGTAAGGAACAATCGCGCGGCAACACAGAAAGATTCCTGTTAAGTTGATGTCGATGACTTGTTTCCAGGCATCGATCGGATATTCCCACGACTTGTGAATTGGGCCTGCGATGCCGGCGTTGGCAACGAGAATGTCGATTTTGGAATACTTCTCGATAGTCGCGCTTGTCGCCGCGGCTACGCTTTCGGGCTCTGAAACATCGACAATTTCGTGTGACACCATCTTCGAATTACCCATTTTCTCCGCGGCAAGTGCCAGTTGGCTGGCATCACGGTCCCACATGGAAATTGTCGCACCGGAAGCGAGAAGACGGTGGGCAATAGAAAGGCCGATACCTTGCGCTGCTCCGGTAACAACCGCGTAGCGGTGATGAAGATCTATCTGATTCATTGGTCCTCCGCGGACTGCTTCTTTTTCCTTAGAGACGCTTGCCGATTCCGTTGCTCGCAACGGAAGGCGCCCGGACGCGCGAGAAAAACTCGGGTAGTCCCCGCAGCTGCGTTTTCAGCCGAAAGAGCGCTCCGGCAAGGGGCCCATCTTCGTGTTTCGTGTTGCCTCCAGCTGTAGTGATGTAAATATCCCCATATTGTTCTCCCCCGAAAGTAAGGCTTGAGATCTTGCGGGTTGGGAGCGGGATTCTCTTGTCGATTTGGCCATTGGGGAGGAGGCGGACGATGCAGGCTCCGTTCCAAAGGGCTGACCAAAGACGACCATCGGCATCGGTGGTTGCTCCGTCTGGCATTCCATCCGATTCGCCGAAACAGGCAAAGACGCGCTTCTTAGAGAGCGATCCGTCTTCGACGTTATAGTCGAAAAGGTAGATTTCGCGAGCAACTGAATCGGTGTAGTAGAAGCCTTTCTGATCGAGGGTGAAGGACATACCGTTGGAACAGCCAATGTCGGTGAGCAACACATGAAGCGAGCCGTCGACGTCAAGCCGGTAGAGCCTACCTTTGCTTTGGCTGCTGGACATCGTTCCGCAGAACACTCGACCTGCGATGACGTCATTGCAGCGAGAGTTTTTCTCCGCTTCAATTTCGGGATTTATCTCTGTGAGCTCTCCGTTTTGCCATATCGCGACGGTACCGCGATCCATGAACAGGAGCAGGGAACCATCGCTCTGTATGGTGAAGCCGCCGACGGTTCTGCCCTCGTAGCACTGCTCATGGTTTCCCGTGGACGGGTCAAAACGAAAGATGCGGCCGTTCGGATTGTCACACCAGTACAGCCGCTTTTCCAGCATGTGCCAGAGCGGGTTTTCCCCTGTGTGGCAGGCGTAATCCGCGATCAATTGCGGTTCTGGCGAGAATACTTCACCCATGGTTTGGCTCTTTCGCTTTCGCCTTCAACTTCGATGAGCAGAGCAACATGCTGTAAAGTCAATCGGGTTCATGCCGCTCCTGCGGAAGGATGGTAGTTTCAGGGTCCGGACCGTGTCCGATGACAAGGGAGTATACCCGACGTTTTCATCATATATATACTCTATTTCGTGAAACTGAAAAGACTCGCCTCGCAACCTGCCCGGCCCCGTGTCAGCTTGCATAGCGCCGTTGCTTCTCGCATCGGGTTTCTTATCGTTCAGGGCAAGATAGCCCCGGGATCAGTTCTGCCGAACGAAGCTTGCCTTGGCACGCAGTTCGGAGTCAGCCGAACGGCACTCCGAGAAGCGATCAAGGTACTCGCCTCCAAGGGGCTTATCGAAGTGAGGCGTAAGACCGGTACGCGGGTGAACACGTATTCCAAGTGGAGCATGCTTGACCCGGAAGTTTTGACCTGGTTGTTTCCCGGGACCGGCAAACCTGCAGGCTTGACCGACTTGCTGGAGGTTAGAAAAGTTGTCGAACCTGCGGGGGCTCGTATGGCTGCGCTCCGCGTCACACCAGAAGATCTGCGTGAAATCCGAGAAGCGTGCACAGGCATGGAAAATGCGGTCCGGGATCCGCCATCTTCCATCGAATCTGACCTGCGCTTTCACATGGGTGTGCTTGAGGCCCTTTGGAGCGCTGATCCGGGCCGCACTGCGAGCCAGCTTTCGCCTCACGAGCCGTGACCGCACTTTGTACGGCAAGACTCTGACGCTTCATCGCGCAGTGGTGGATGCAATCGAGGCAGGCCATGGCGATCGGGCAGAAGCCACCATGCTCGCCGTTTTAGCTCAGACCTCGCGAGATATCGCCACTCAGACAAAGGCCGCCATGGAAAACAAAGCCAATGGGAAAACCCAAAAAGGGTTCTCAGAACTGGAGTAAGTTAAGATGCCCGAAAAAGAAAAGACCTTTCGATCCGCGGCCTGGTTCGGTCGGGATGACAAAGACGGATTCATTCACCGCAGTTGGATGCGGAATCAGGGCCTTCCCAGCCATGTCTTCGACGGACGCCCCGTGATCGGTATTTGCAACACCTGGTCCGAGCTCACGCCATGCAATGCACATCTGCGCACCCTCGCGGATCACGTGAAGCGGGGAGTCTGGGAGGCTGGCGGGCTGCCGCTTGAATTTCCGGTCATGTCGATGGGCGAAACAAATCTTCGGCCAACCGCGATGCTGTTTCGCAATCTGGTCAGCATGGATGTGGAAGAAAGCATCCGCGGCAATCCCATCGATGGTGTGGTGCTGATGTGCGGCTGCGACAAGACCACGCCCTCGCTGGTCATGGGAGCGGCAAGCTGCGATATTCCTGCGATTGTTGTATCCGGTGGTCCAATGCTCAATGGAAAATTTCATGGCGGGGACATCGGATCGGGCACCGACGTCTGGCGGTTCAGCGAAGCGGTGAAGGCCGGAACGATGACCCAGATTGAATTCAACGAAGCCGAGTCCTGTATGTCTCGCTCCGCCGGGCACTGCATGACCATGGGAACCGCCTCGACCATGGCATCGATGGTCGAAGCCCTAGGCCTCTCACTGCCGCACAACGCCGCGATTCCGGCGGTCGACTCGCGCCGCGGAGTCTTGGCGCACATGTCGGGACGCCGCATTGTGGAGATGGTCCTCGAGGATCTGTCTATTTCCAAAGTCCTGAAAAAAGGGGCTTTCGAGAATGCCATCCGCGTCAATGGAGCAGTCGGGGGATCCACCAACGCGGTTATTCACCTGCTCGCGATCGCTGGACGAATTGGGGTTCCCTTGACGCTCGACGATTGGGACCGTATCGGACGGAACACCCCCACTCTCGTCGATCTCATGCCCTCGGGCCGCTTCCTTATGGAAGACTTCTATTATGCGGGTGGCCTTCCCGCAGTGATCAGAGCCCTCGACAGCAAGAATCTACTGCATTCAAATGCGCTCACCGTTACGGGGAAGTCTATTGGAGAAAACTGCAAGGATGCTCCGAACTGGAATGAAGAGGTGATTCGACCGTTGCACAACCCCTTGGTGGAGCACGGCGGTATAGCGGTCTTACGCGGAAACCTGGCTCCGGAGGGAGCTGTACTGAAACCTTCTGCCGCGTCTCCGGGCCTGATGCGCCATCGGGGCCGCGCAGTCGTCTTTCGTACGATCGAGCACTACAAGGAGCGAATCGTTGATCCCGATCTCAAGGTCGACGAGAATTCCGTACTTGTCCTGCAAAACTGCGGTCCAAAGGGATATCCGGGCATGGCGGAGGTCGGAAACATGGGGTTACCCCCGAAGCTTCTTGCCCGAGGCATAAAGGACATGGTCCGCGTGTCAGATGCTCGGATGAGTGGCACTGCGTACGGAACGGTAGTGCTGCATGTGTGTCCAGAGGCGGCGGCTGGCGGACCGTTGGCGCTTGTAAAGGATGGCGACGTCATCGAACTCGATGTCGACGCAAGACTATTGCATCTTGAAGTTTCAGACGAAGAGCTTGCTCGCAGACGGGCCGCGTGGAACCCGATTCCTTCGCCGGCGACCGGGGGCTATCAACAACTGTACGTACAGCACGTGATGCAGGCTTCGGAGGGTGCCGATCTCGATTTTCTGGTTGGCTGCCGTGGGACTACCGTCACCCGCGAATCGCACTAGAACGAATCGACCAGGAAAATCGCACCATGGGAAAAACTGACGGATTTGCTTCGTATCCAAGCCTTCGCGACCGCGTCATTATAGTGACAGGCGGCGCCACCGGCATCGGCGAGGCCCTCGTCGAAGCTTTCGCGATGCAGAATGCGCACGTAGCCTTTCTGGATATTCAGGATGAGGCCGCGGAGCAACTCACGAAAAGGCTCACATTGGACGGCGCGATTGTGCCGGTCTACTACCACTGCGATCTAACCAACATTGGCGAGGTACATCAGACAGTACAAATCATTCTGGGCAGATTTCATACAGTGGATGTTTTGGTGAACAATGCCGCGAACGACAACCGTCATAAGATTGCGGAAGTCACCCCCGCGTATTGGGACCAGGCGATCGCCGTCAATCTGAAACATCAGTTCTTCATGTCGCAAGCCGTTATTCCATCGATGCAGAAAGCGCAGCGTGGCTCAATCATTAATATGAGTTCGATTGGATGGGTCATCCCGTCCACCAACCAAATCGTTTACGTTACGGCAAAGGCCGCGATCGTCGGGCTGACACGTACGCTTGCCCACGAACTCGGTGCCGACAATATCCGCGTCAATTGCGTCATGCCGGGAGCGATACTTACGGAGCGGCAGCAACGGTTGTGGATCACCGAAGCATACAAGACCGAGATCCTTGCGAATCAGGCGCTGAAAAGAATGATCCTCCCGGAAGAGGTGGCGCGCCTGGTTTTGTTTCTTGCCTCGGACGACAGTTCGGCAATCACCAATCAGAGCCACATGATTGATGCTGGCTGGGTGTAGTTTGATCCCTTCGCCCAGGTGCAATGCGCCTGCCAGGCCCGGGGCCGGCCCAGGTTGATGGTTATTCGTCGTGGAGAAAGGAAATCCAAATGGCAAAGTCAACGCGCCGTGCGTTGCTGCGAGATGGTGGTCTTGCCGTCGGAGCCTCTGCCTTCGCCTCTCTCAATCTTCCGGAAGTGGCGAGAGCGGAAAGCGAGTCGGCGAGCGTCTTTCATGTATTCGCGTTTCAATGGAAGCAAGGAACGCTGGAAGCTCAAAAGGACAGGGCCGCGAAAGAGATTGCCGCTTTCCAAGGGCTAATCCCCGGACTTCTTCAGACCCATGTCGGCCCAAATATTTCGCCGCGAGGAAAAGGCTATAGTTTTGGCGGCATCATGCAATTCAAGGACAAAGCATCACTTGACGCGTATGTTCAACATCCGGCGCATCAAGCGCTCCTGGGATGGCTCATACCGCTGATCGATGCAATCGAGCTGGACCTTCGCGCGCATTAGTGACGAGGGGAACGATGGCGGCGCATTCGAGCTTGAACGGTTTCCACGCGGTCTCACGCGGAATGTTGCGCTTGGCTTGCTCTGGCAAGAATACCAATCCCGCGATACGACCGGGTACGTCGAAGTCCCAGTGCGGCCACTCGGATGCTACTTGTTCGCGGCATCGAGTCCAGTCCACTGAGAACCGTCGCAGCCGGTGAATGAGCCAGGGAGCAGGTGAGAGGGACCCTCGGCAGGAAACCGATCGAAGATGCGAAAATCGTCGACCACGAATTGACCCGTTTTCGGATATCACGCGGGCCTCAGCTTGCCAGATGTAGCTCGTGCCGGTTGATCATGGCGTGGTATCACCCGGAGGGGTACCAGTTAGCATCAAAAAACCAGCTCCCTCGAAAATAGCCGTAAGTCGTTGATTCCGCGTGGGGCACATTTTCATGATCCGTTGTGAGCCACGGATCATGAACAACTTAGCTACAATGCTTCATAATCAGCGTTTGATGCCGATGTTCGATATTTCTGATCACGCATGCTTCCAATCCAGCCTCTGTTTTATTTCGGAACCCGTTTAAGTTGTGAAGGAGCCATGCCCATGCACTTCGATCTCGCCGCCGTTCTGCGCCCCTTGTCCGGAGCGCCTGCCTTGCTCGCCCTTTCGACTTTGGTTTCACCTGCGAAGGGTTCGCAAAACGAGGGTTCACAAAACCAGGGTTCACAAAACCAGGAGCGCGACCGCAGCAAAATACCGGACGACTCCAAATGGGATCTGACAGCCATCTATCCCTCCGACCAGGCTTGGCGTGCGACCAAGGACGAGCTTGCCTCCGAGTTGCCCAAGCTGCGGCAGTTTCAAGGCACGCTGGCTTCCTCCGCATCCCGCTTGGCGGACGCTCTGGAGACTCAAAGCTCCTTCGACAAAGAACTCAACCGCCTGTTCGTATACGCCGCCATGAAGTCCGACCAGGACACCCGAGTCAGCACCTATCAGGGCATGCAGCAGGAAATGGTTCAGCTCGGATCCGTTCTGGGCACCGAATCCGCCTTCATTGAACCCGAGATCCTCAAGATGGACAACGCGACCATCGAGCGATTTCTCGCGC
>Ga0302325_10019434_pt1 | contig 14288 bp, 15 predicted proteins | sample Palsa_T0_2_FD_201948 | JGI IMG/M metagenome (GOLD analysis project Ga0302325, IMG submission 201948) | Peat permafrost microbial communities from Stordalen Mire near Abisko, Sweden - Palsa_T0_2 | ecosystem: Environmental > Terrestrial > Soil > Palsa > Peat permafrost | place: Sweden: Abisko... | reverse complement strand
GTGTGCGGGCGACATGGGCTTCGCCGCGCAAAAGACCCACGACATCGAGGTATGGCTGCCCGGGCAAAACACGTACCGCGAGATTTCCTCTTGCTCCAACTGCGGAGAATTTCAGTCGCGACGAATGAAAGCGCGCTACCGGCCTGGCAGGTTGATCTCGGGCGGAGCCCTTATAGGCGCAATGATGCCAGGTACGGCGATGCTTAATCAACCGCCAGCTCAATCATCGCCACGCCACGTGCACACGCTCAACGGCTCCGGCGTCGCCGTCGGCCGCGCGCTGATCGCGGTGATGGAGACCTACCAGCAGGACGACTGCTCGATCCTCGTGCCGGAAGCGCTGGTGCCCTATATGGGCGGCATCAAGAAGATCGAGAAGTGATGAGCCCGATGCGCATCCTGATCACCAACGATGATGGCATCCACGCCGAAGGGCTCGACGTGTGCGAGAAGATCGCGCGCGCTTTGTCCGACGATGTCTGGGTGATCGCGCCGGAATACGACCAGTCGGGCGTCGCCCATTCGCTGTCGCTCAACGATCCGCTGCGCCTGCGCCAGATCGGGGAACGTCGTTTCGCGGTGCGCGGCACGCCGACCGATTGCGTCATCATGGGCGCGCGCCACGTGCTCAACGGCAACGGACCCGATCTGGTCCTTTCCGGCGTCAATCGCGGCCGCAATGCCGGCGAGGATGTGATCTATTCCGGCACGGTGGCCGGCGCCGTCGAAGGCACGGTCATCGGGGTTCCTTCGCTCGCCTTGTCGCAAGCCTATGCGTCGCGCGGCGGCCGCCCGCCACATTGGGAGACGAGCCTACACTACGCGCCCGACATCATTCGCCGCGTCGTCGCCAAGGGCATCCCGCGTGACGTTTTGATCAACGTCAATTTTCCCGATTGCGCGCCAGACGAAGTCAAGCGCATCGCGGTCACCGCGCAAGGGCGACGTCGCCAGGAGCGGTTGCAGATCGACCAGCGCAAGGACGGCCGCGGCAATCCCTATTACTGGATCGCCTATGTGCGCCAGGGTTTCGTGAAGGCGGAGGAGGGCACCGATCTTGCCGCGCTGGATGAGCGCTGCATCGCCATCACGCCGCTCAAGCTCGACATGACCGACGAGCCTTACATGACGCAGCTCGCCGGGCTGTTCGATTGAACACGTTGATGCCCTAGCGCCGGGCGGTCGGCGCGGCAGCCTCGATCGCTTGCGCGAGCGCGTCCGCCTGGAATGGCTTCTGTAGCGTAGGCCTCTGACGGTATGGCTCCGGCACGCCGCGCTGGCCGTAACCCGTGGCGAACACGAACGGCAGTCCGCGCGCGACCAGAATCTCGACCACCGGCGAGATCGGTTGCCCGTTGAGATTGACGTCGAGGATGGCCACGTCGAACTCGCCGTCCCTCGCCAGCGCCATGGCTTCGTCGATCCGGCCCGCTTCGCCGGCGAGCGTGTAGCCGAGGTCCGTCAGCATGTCCTGGAGCAGCATGCGGATCATCAGCTCATCCTCGACGACGAGGACGCGCTTGCCCCCAACGGAGACTTCACCAGATGTCATTTGCAATCCCGTGCTACCCAGCGACCGTTTGAGCATACGCCCAATCCTCCCCGCAGCAAGATTCGCCCGACCGCGGGCGAAACGGACCGAATACGCGTTCAAGCCTGTCAACGCCGAGCGAGAGCGGGATCGGTTCCGCGGGCCCAATCGGATGATCGGGCGCTTGGAGCGAAGCCACAGTCCCGGTTCAAGCTGCGCCGGTGAAATGCTAGAAGCGGCAAAACGTGTTCGTCAGGGCGAATCATTGTGGCCGCGATTCCTGCAGACGACGTAGAGCGTATGGAGTTTCAGCTTGCGCTGCGCCGGCGTGGCATCAGCGACCGGGCGGTGCTGCGCGCCATGGACGACGTTCCGCGCGAGCACTTCGTCACGCCCGAATTTATCGACAGCGCCTATGCCGACCAAGCGCTGCCGATCGCCTGCGGGCAGACGATCAGCCAGCCTTACGTCGTCGCCTATATGACCGAACGGCTCGAAGTCGAGGCGGAGCACCGCGTTCTCGAGGTCGGCACCGGCTCGGGCTACCAGGCGGCCATCCTCTCGCGGCTGGCGCGAGAAGTGGTGAGTGTCGAGCGCTATCGGACGCTCGCCGACACCGCGCGCGAGCGACTGGAGACTTTGGGATACTCCAATGTCACCGTGATCGGCGGTGATGGCTTTGCCGGAGCGCCGGAGCGGGCGCCGTTCGACCGCATCATCGTCACCGCCGCCGCCGAGGAAGTCCCCGGCGCGCTTGTCGAGCAGCTGGGCGAGGGCGGCAAAATGGTGCTGCCGCTCGGCCCGCGTAACGGCACGCAACACATCGTCAAGCTATCGAAGACGGCGGGCGGGCTGACGCGCGAAAACCTGCTTGCGGTGCGATTCGTGCCACTTCTACACGGCCAGGCACGAGAATTGTAACCATATTACGATATTACGTCATTCGTAGAGTCTTACCCTGGTACTTAAACGCCTGTTTACCTCAATGATGTCTATTCGCTCGCAGGTATGGTTGCGTGCGAGCGAGTCATCATGTGCGCGTCGCGTGGTTCGGCCGTCTGGCCGCAAGTGGTCGCCATTGCGTTAATGGGATTGGGCGCCGGCAGTTGCACCAGCGATTCCGGGCGCTTTTCCGACTTTAACTCCGACAATTCGTCCCGCAGCGAGGTGACCGGCTCAATCGGCACCAACCACGTCGACAGCAAGCCGCTTCCGCACCTCGCCAGCAATGCCGATGGGACCTCCGGCGGCGGTCGGGGCATGGGCTCGTTTCAGCCGGGCAATGGCGATGTCACCGGTTCATTGCCTGCGGCGCCGCCGCCTCCGACCTGGACGTGGGAGGGTGGCACGGCGATCACAATCGGGGCCGGCGAGACCCTGGAAACGATTTCACACCGCTACGGCGTGCCCGTGGCCGCCATCATGGAGGCCAACAGCATCAGCAATCCGGCGCAGGTGCATTCGGGCCAGCATCTGGTGATCCCGCATCGTCGTGGCCCCGCGGCTGCGGCGCTTTCGGCCCCGCAGACGCGGATCGCTTCAACGGCGACACTACCTTCAGCCGCTCCGGTCGGCCCGCCGCAGACCGCGCTGGCGCCCACCGCCGGCACCCACGTCGTGGCGCCGGGCGAAACACTTCACAGCATCGCGCGGCTCTACGGCAAGCCGGTGCTGGCGCTTGCCAAGGCCAATAATATCCCGCCCGACACGATGGTGAAGGTTGGCGACCACCTCATCATTCCGGACGTGCATACAGCCTCAGCGACAGCCCCGGCGGCGCGGGTTGCGCCGCGCGGCGAAGGCACGGTCGGCTCGCTCGCCACCGCGGATTCGCCGCACAGCGCGCGGCTCGCCGTGCCGGTTGCACCGGAAGGTCAGGAAAGCGCAGTCAAGGCGGCGGAACCTGCCGGCGGTCTGCCATCGTTCCGCTGGCCGGTCCGCGGCCGCATCATTGCCGGCTTCGGACCGAAGCCGAATGGCTTGCAGAACGACGGTATCAATCTCGCGGTGCCCGAAGGCACGCCGGTGAAGGCGGCGGAAGACGGCGTAGTCGCTTACGCCGGCAACGAGCTCAAGGGCTACGGCAACCTCGTTCTGGTCCGTCACGGCAACGGCTTCGTCACCGCCTATGCGAACACGAGCGAAATCCTGGTCAAGCGCGGTGACGCGGTCAAACGCGGCCAGGTGATTGCCAAGTCCGGCCAAACCGGAAGCGTCACCTCGCCGCAACTGCACTTTGAGATCCGCAAGGGCGCCACGCCGGTCGATCCGGCGCAATATCTCAGCGGCGCGTAATTGCCATTCTAGCCAGCCGTCTTCACCCCGAGCCGTCCCGCTAGGTCCTGCACGTATTGCCAGGCCACGCGGCCGGAACGCGCGCCGCGCGTCGTCGCCCATTCGAGCGCTTCGCGGCGCAGCTCGGCGCCGGCGCGTGGAATGCGGTAGCGGGCGACATAGCCTTCGACCATGGCGAGGTATTCGTCCTGGCTACAGCGGTGAAAGCCGAGCCACAATCCGAACCGGTCTGACAGCGAGACCTTCTCTTCGACCGCCTCGCCGGGATTGATCGCGGTCGCGCGCTCGTTTTCGACCATATCGCGCGCCATCAGGTGACGCCGGTTCGAGGTGGCGTAAAAGATCACGTTCTCCGGCCGCCCTTCGATGCCGCCTTCGAGCATCGTTTTGAGCGACTTGTACGAGGTGTCTTCGGCGTCGAAGGACAAGTCGTCGCAGAACACGATGAAGCGTTGCCGCTTGTCGCGCAGGAGTGCCATCAACTCCGGCAGCGATTCGATGTCCTCGCGATGAATCTCGATGAGCTTGAGCCCGGCGGCCCGATGCGCGGCTCCCACCGCCGCGTGCGCCGCCTTGACCAGCGAGGACTTTCCCATACCGCGCGCGCCCCATAGCAGCGCGTTGTTCGCCGGCAAGCCGCGCGCAAAGCGTTCGGTATTCTCGACCAACAGATCGCGCACCCGGTCGACGCCCTTTAACAGAGACATCTCGACACGGTTGACGCGGGTTACGGCGGCGAGGCGCCGCTCTTCGGGATGCCAGACGAAGGCCTCGGCCGCGGAAAAATCGAGCCCGGGCGGCGACGGTGGAGCAACGCGTTCGAGCGCCTCGGCGATCCGGTGCAGGACGCCCTTGATGCCCGCGTCGCCGGTGAACTCGACTTTCGACCCGTCGCCGGCACGCTTTTTCGTTGCTTTGTTGCGGATGCGTTGAGCGGTTTTGGCCATGCTTACACCGGGTTACGCCTACCCCTTAGCGGGGCTCCGGAACCCTCGCAAGCGCGCTGCCACGGCACGCCACAAACATTGCAATTAAGCCAACGGCAGCTATAGTCCGCGCCGATTTCCCGCGCAAAATCGGCCCTCATCGCTGCGGCCGGCGCTCCCAAGCGGCCCCGGAGAAACTATGCTGATCACCCCCGCATTCGCGCAAGGCTTGCCGTTCGGCCTCGGTGGCGGCGATAGCAGCGGCATGATTACGTCGCTGCTGCCGCTGATCTTGATTGTCGTGATTATGTATTTCCTGGTCTTGCGCCCGCAGCAACAGCGGGTGAAGCAGCATCAGTCGATGGTCAAGGCGCTGCGCCGCGGCGACACCGTTGTGACCAATGGTGGTCTCGTCGGTAAGGTCACCAAGGTCGTCGACGACGACCAGATCGAGGTCGAAATCTCCGACGGTGTCCGCGTGCGCCAGATGCGCTCGATGGTGTCCGAGGTGCGGGCCAAGGGCGAGCCGGTGAAGGACGAGAGCTGATCCCGGCACGGCGCGATCGTAATAAGGATTATCGCATCAATGTTGTTTTTCACGCGGTGGAAAGCGGCGGGGATTCTGCTCACGGCGCTCATCGTGTGCCTGTTTGCCCTGCCGAACTTTTTCTCCGAGAGCGCGGTGCGCACGTGGCCGTCCTGGGCGCAGCGGCACATCGTGCTTGGCCTCGATTTGCAAGGCGGCTCGAGCCTGCTGCTCGAGGTCGACACCAATGCCGTGCGCAAGGAGCGGCTCCAAGGAGTCGCCGACGATGTGCTGCGCATTCTGCGCCAGGCGCGTATCCCCTTCACCGGGCGTGCCATCCGCGGCAACGGCGTGGAGGTACGCGTCACGCGCGACAGTGACGTGGATAACGCTGTCAGCAAGCTGCGCGAGTTGTCGCAACCGCTGTCCGGTATACTCGGTTCCTCGGGCCAGCGCAGCGTCGACATCACCGAGACTGGCGGCCTGATCACGCTGACCCCGTCGGACGCGGCGATCGTCGAACGCGTCCGCCAGGCCGTCGATCAGTCGATCCAGATCATCGAGCGCCGCGTCAACGAGCTTGGCCTGGTCGAGCCGACCATCCAGGGCGAGGGCGCCAGCCGCATTCTCGTGCAGGTGCCTGGTCTGCAAGATCCTTCGCGGCTGAAGGAGATTCTCGGCAAGACCGCGAAGCTCGACTTCCGCATGGTCGACGCGTCGGAAACAGCGGAGCAGGCAGCGGCCTCCCACGTGCCGCAGGACTCGGAAATCCTCGACGGCGAAAGCGGACAAAAATATCTCATCGAAAAACGCGTTCTCGTGTCCGGCGCCGATCTCGTCGACGCCCAGCCCGGCTTCGACCAGCGCTCCAGCGAGCCGATCGTCAGCTTTCGCTTCAATTCGAGCGGCGCGCGCAAGTTCGCGGAGGCGACCCAGCAGAATGTCGGCAAACCCTTCGCCATCGTGCTCGATAACAAGGTGATCTCGGCGCCAGTCATCCGCGAACCGATCCTCGGCGGTTCCGGGCAAATTTCCGGCAATTTCAATGTCCAGCAGGCCAACGATCTGGCCATCCTTCTGCGCGCCGGCGCATTGCCGGCGCCGCTGACCGTGATTGAGGAGCGCACGGTCGGACCGGGCCTCGGCCAGGATTCGATCAATGCCGGCGAGCATGCCGCCTACGTGGGGGCAACCCTCGTCGTCTTCTTCATGTTGGTGACCTACGGCCTGTTCGGGCTGTTCGCCAACATCGCGGTCGCGGTCAACGTCGCCATGATCTTCGGCGTGCTGTCGATGCTCAGCGCCACGCTGACGCTGCCCGGCATCGCCGGTATCGTGCTGACCGTCGGCATCGCGGTGGATTCGAACGTGCTGATCTACGAGCGCATTCGCGAGGAAGTGCGCGCCGGCCGCACCGCGATCAGCGCGATCGACGCCGGCTTCACCCGCGCGCTGGCGACCATTCTCGACTCCAACATCACCACATTCATCGCCGCGGCGGTCCTGTTCTATATCGGAACGGGGCCGGTGCGCGGCTTTGCCGTGACGCTCGGCATCGGCATCCTCACCAGCCTGTTTACCGCCTTCACGCTGACCCGGCTGATCGTGGCCTATTGGGTGCGCCTGTGGCGGCCGCGCACCGTGCCGATCTAGAGCATGATCCCGAAAGGGTGGAAACCGGTTTTTGGAAAGATCATGCTCAAACTAAAACACCTCATCTGAAAGAAGAATCGTGCGCCTCCTTCGCATCGTTCCCGATGACACCCGACTCGACTTCATGCGCTTTCGGCGCATCAGCTTCCCCGTGTCCGCGATGCTGTCGATCGCGGCGATCCTGCTTTACTTCTTTCACGGACTGAATTTCGGCATCGACTTCGTCGGCGGCACGCTGATGGAGGTGCAGACCAAAGCCGGACCGGCCGACCTCGCCAAGATGCGCGGCACCATAGCGGGGCTTCAGTTAGGCGATTTCCAGCTCCAGCAGTTCGGAGCGCCGAACGACGTATTGATCCGCATTTCCGAGCAGCCCGGTGGCGACGCGGCGCAGCAACAAGCGGTGCAGAAGGTTCGCGACGCACTCGGCAATGAAGTCGATTACCGGCGCGTGGAAGTGGTCGGCCCGAGTGTTTCGACGGAGCTTCTGTCCTACGGCACCATCGGGCTTGTGGCCGCAATCGGCGCCATCCTGATTTATCTGTGGTTCCGGTTCGAATGGCAGTTCGCCCTCGGCGCCATGATCGCCAACGTGCACGATTTGGTGCTCACGGTGGGCTTCATGTCGCTGACGCGTATCGACTTCGACCTCACCAGCATCGCCGCGCTGCTCACCATCCTCGGCTATTCGCTCAACGATACGGTGGTGATCTACGACCGCATCCGCGAGATGCTGCGCCGCTATAAACGCATGCCGATGCCCGAACTGCTCAATGCATCGATCAATGCCACACTGTCGCGCTCGATCGTCACCCACCTCACTGTGTCGTTGTCGCTGCTCGCGCTCTTGTTGTTCGGCGGCCACGCGATCCGCAGCTTCACGGCGACGATGATGTTCGGCGTGGTGCTGGTCGGCACCTATACCTCGGTTTTCATCGCCTCGCCGATCCTGATCTATCTCGGCGTCGGCCGTACCCGGCAGGGCGAGCCGGAGGAAACCGAGGTCGAGGCGCCGCCGACGGCTCCACCGGCGCCGCAGACGTCGTCGCCGGCCAAGCCCTCACCGCCGCGCCAGCGGGCGCGGTCGCGCCGCTAGTGGCAGAACCTTATCTACCGCGCCAAACGCTGATCGACGCTCATGGCGACGGCGGATTTCGCTTCGCCTCCATGTCGCATCGTGGCTCACTTCTGTGCCTGCCCGACGGTATCCGCGCCTGGCCGATCGTGACCGCGGCGGCGCTCACGGACGCAGCGCTGGCGCTCGTCTTTGCCCACGCCGGCGATCTCGATTTTTTCATTCTCGGTACCGGGGCGGAGCCGTGGACCATGCCGGAAGCTCTGCGCGCGCGGTTCCGGGATACGAATGTTTCGCTCGACACCATGACGACCGCTCCGGCTGTGCGTACCTACAACGTGATGCTGATGGAGAGCCGCCGCGTCGGCGCCGGTCTGATTGCGGTGTAAACTCGCCGCATGCAGGATGCGTTCGCCCATTGCGCCGAACTTGTCCGGACGGCCGACCGCGACCGCTTCATCGCCTCGCTGTTTGCGCCCGAGGAGCAGCGCGGCGCGCTTCATGCCCTCTATGCCTTCAATGCCGAAGTCGCACGCGTGCGCGAGGCCGCCCATGCCGCACTGCCGGGTGAAATCCGCATGCAATGGTGGAGCGATGTCATCAGCGGCGAAAGGGCGGAGGAAGCGCGTGCCAATCCCGTCGCGTCGGCTTTGCTCACGACGATCGGCCGCCATCGCCTGCCTGCGACGAAGCTGCTTGAGCTGATAGATGCGCGCCGCTTCGATCTCTACGACGATCCGATGGCTAGTCTTGCCGACCTCGAAAGCTACGTGCAGAAGACCTCCTCGGCGCTCATTGCTCTCGCGGTGCAAATTCTTGCCGGTGAGGGTGTAGATGCGGTCGCGCAACCTGCGGGCATTGCCTACGGCGTTGCCGGCCTGCTGCGCGCATTTCCCGTCCATCTTACGCGGCATCAGCTTTACGTGCCGCAGGAGCTTCTCGATCGCCATGAGGTCCACTTGCACGATTTGTTTGCCGGCCGATCTCCGCCCGGTCTTGCGGTAGCGCTTGCTGAATTGCGGGAGCTGGCACGACACTACCTCGTTGCAGCCCGCGAATCCATGAGCGCGCTGCCGGAGGCGGCGATACCGGCGTTGCTTCCGCTAGCGCTAGTGCGTCCTTTGCTCGACCGCCTGCCGCGCAGCCGGCCATTGACGCCCGTCGAGCTGGCGCCGTGGCGCCGGCAATGGCTCATTTGGCGCGCGGCACGAAATCCGACGCGAATTGCCGGCTGATTATTCTTCACTCCGCGGCGTGCGGCACGGCCGCGCCGATCCAGGCATCAAGATCGGCGCGCGCTCGCGCGCATAGCGCCTGCTTTTGGGTGCCACGCACCGCGCGGGCGCCAAGCGGTGGGAACAGCCCGAAATTGACGTTCATCGGCTGAAAGGAGCGCGCGCCGGAATCGATCGTCTCGATATGGCCGCCGGTGATGTGGCCGATGAGCGCCCCGTGCGCGGTGGTCGGCGGCGGCAGATGCAGCCGTTCGCCGAGCCGCTCCGCGGCGGCAAAGCGGCCGGCAAGAAGACCGATCGCCGCCGATTCCACGTAGCCCTCGCAGCCGGTGATCTGACCGGCAAAGCGCAGCCGTGGCATTGCCTTGAGCCGCAGCGTTTCGTCGAGCAGCTCTGGGGAATTGAGGAAAGTATTGCGATGGAGTCCGCCGAGCCGGGCGAACTCGGTGTTGGCGAGGCCGGGAATGGTGCGGAAGATGCGCACCTGTTCGCCATGTTTCAGCTTGGTCTGGAAGCCGACCATGTTGAACAGCGTGCCGAGTTTGTTGTCTTGGCGCAATTGCACCACGGCGTAGGGCTTTTCCGCCGGCGTGTGCGCGTCGGTGAGGCCGAACGGCTTCATCGGTCCGTGGCGCAGGGTTTCGCGTCCGCGCTCGGCCATCACTTCGATGGGCAGGCAGCCCTCGAAATAGGGCGTCGTCGACTCGAAATCGTGGAGTGCGACTTTGTCGGCGGCGAGCAGCGCATCCACGAAGGCGTCATATTGCGCGCGCGTCAGCGGACAATTGATGTAATCGGCGCCGGAGCCGGCGGGCCCCGCGTTGTCGTAGCGCGATTGGAACCAGGCGATATCGAAGTCGATGGTGTCGCGGTGCACGATCGGGGCGATGGCGTCGAAGAAGGCGAGCGAAGCTTCACCGGTCAGCGCGCGGATCGCGTCCGCAAGCGCGAGCGAGGTGAGGGGGCCGGTGGCGATGATGACGCTGTCCCACTCGGGCGGCGGCGCGAGAATTTCCTCGCGGTGAATGTCGATCAGCGGGTCGTTCTCAAGCGCCGCGGTGATTGCGGCGGCAAAACCATCGCGATCGACGGCGAGCGCTCCGCCGGCCGGCAGCTTGTGGGCGTCGGCTGCATGCATGACCAACGAGCCAAGCCGGCGCATCTCGGCATGCAGAAGGCCGATGGCGCTTCCCGTGGCATCGTCGGAGCGGAACGAGTTCGAGCAAACGAGCTCGGCGAATTGTCCGGATTTGTGCACGGCCGTCGCGCGAAGGGGCCGCATTTCGTGCAGCACCACCGGCACGCCGCGACGCGCGATCTGCCACGCAGCCTCGGAACCCGAAAGCCCGCCGCCGACGATATGGACCGGCTCGATTTGGATCGGCCGCTGAGCGCGCTTCATGGGCGCAAAGTTAGGCGCATCGCTTCAGTGGCACAATGCGGGAAAATCGGCCGGAAATCGACCCAGAAAGCAGGGAGTTGGCGGCAAATGGGCGCTCTGCTATAGCCGGGGCATTGCCAACTGACGTTAATCCAAGGCTCGAGGCTACCGCCATGTCCGTTGACGCCGAAACGGTCCGCCGGGTTGCACACCTCGCGCGCGTCGCGGTTGCCGAGTACGAGGTGGAGCATCTTCGGGGCGAGCTCAATGCCATGCTGGCTTTCGTCGAGCAGCTCGCGGAGGTCGATGTTACAGGCGTCGAGCCGATGACGTCGGTGACGCCGATGGCGATGAAGATGCGCAACGATGAAGTGACCGTCGGCGGCATCGCCGACGACATCATGGCGAACGCGCCGGCACGCGAAGATCATTTCTTCCTAGTGCCAAAAGTGGTGGAATGATGTGTATCGCTTGCGAACAAGACGCGATGTGGTTCGCGTATTTGCAGAGGAAAGGCCTCATCACGCCCGACGGCTATCTGGTGGAGGAACCGCCGTTTTTAGCCGGTCCGATTGAGCCGTCTCCGGCGCTGGAAGAGAAGAAAAAAGAAGAGAACGCGCGCGATCCGGCGCAAAAAGATCTCTTCTCCTGCGACGATCCAACGGCCGGATGAGTTACCTCACTTCGCTCACGCTCGCGCAGGCGCGCGATGCGCTGCGCGAGAGGGAATTTTCTGCACTCGAACTCGCCGATGCGCATATAGCGGCCATCGAGCAGGCGCGGGCGCTCAACGCCTTCGTATTGGAGACGCCGGATCGCGCCCGCCACATGGCGCGCGTGGCCGACACGCGACTGGCGAAAGGCGAAGGCGGGCCGCTCGAGGGCTTGCCGCTCGGCATCAAGGATTTGTTCTGCACCGCCGGCATACGTACGACGGCATGCTCGCAGATTCTGGGAGACTTCATTCCCACCTACGAATCGACAGTCACCGCCAATCTGTGGCGCGACGGCGCTGTGCTGCTCGGCAAGCTCAACAACGACGAGTTCGCCATGGGCTCGTCGAACGAGACGTCGTATTTCGGCCCGGTGGTGTCGCCGTGGCGGCCGCGCGGTGCGGATACAAAGCTCGTGCCCGGCGGCTCGTCCGGCGGCTCGGCTGCGGCGGTGGCGGCGCAACTCTGCGTCGGCGCCACCGGCACCGATACCGGCGGCTCGATCCGCCAGCCAGCGGCATTTTGCGGCATCGTCGGATTGAAGCCGACATACGGCCGCTGCTCGCGCTGGGGCATCGTGGCGTTTGCATCTTCGCTCGATCAGGCCGGGCCATTCGCGCGTAGCGTGCGCGATTGCGCGCTCCTGCTGCGCTCGATGGCCGGCAATGATCCGAAAGACACGACCTGCGCCGATCTCCCGGTGCCGGACTATGAAAAGTCGGTCGGCGCGTCGGTGAAAGGCATGCGTATCGGCATACCAAAGGAATATCGGATGCCGGGCATGGCTTCCGAGATCGAGACACTGTGGCAGCGCGGCGCGCAATGGCTGAAAGATGCCGGCGCCGAGACGGTCGAAATCTCCTTGCCGTTCACCAAATACGCTTTGCCGGCCTACTACATTGTCGCGCCGGCGGAGGCTTCGTCGAATCTCGCCCGCTATGACGGCGTGCGCTATGGGCTGCGCGTTCCCGGCGGCGACGTGATCGATATGTATGAGCAAACGCGCGCGGCGGGCTTCGGCAAGGAAGTACGCCGGCGCATCATGATCGGCACCTACGTGCTCTCCGCCGGCTATTACGATGCTTATTACCTGCGGGCGCAAAAGGTGCGCACGCTGATCAAGCGCGATTTTGAAACGTGCTTCGCTTCCGGCGTCGACGCCATGCTCACGCCGACCACGCCGTCGGCCGCCTTTGCCGTCGGCGAAAAGGGCCGCGACGACCCAATCGAGATGTATCTCAACGACGTATTCACCGTGACGGTGAACATGGCCGGGCTGCCCGGCATTTCCGTGCCGAGCGGCCTCGACGCCCGCGGCCTGCCGCTCGGCTTGCAGCTCATCGGGCGGCCGTTCCAGGAGGAGACGTTGTTCGCGCTAGGCGCTGTCATCGAGCAGGGGGCAGGAAAGTTCGCGCCAGAGCGATGGTGGTAGCAGCGATCAGCGGGCGCGCGCCGCGCGGATTTCTCGCGCTTCGTCACGGTTCCCTGGACAGTACCGGCCTGAAATGGCATCAACGCGCGCTTGGAGGACGACGACCCAAGCGCGATCAGCGATATCGGCTATGAAAACCTTCCTTCTGCGTTTGTTCACCTGGTGGAACGGCCAGACTTTCGGAACGCAAGTTTGGACAGCACTCTACGGTGAGTTCGTCGGCGAGGACGAATTCGGCAACCGTTATTACCGCACCAGAAACGGGAGGATTGATCCGGCGCTCGGCATTGAACGGCGCTGGGTGACCTACAACGGGATTGCGGAAGCGTCGACCGTGCCGCCGCGCTGGCATGGCTGGCTGCATCACGTTGTGGATGTGCCGGCGACGCAGGACAAGACCAAGCCGCACCCTTGGGAGAAGCCGCATCAGCCCAACCTCACCGGCACACCCGGCGCCTATCGGCCGAGCGGCTCGACCTTGGCGCAAGGGCGTCGCCCCAAGGCCACCGGCGATTACGAGGCTTGGACGCCCGGCAACCCGTAATCCCTTGGTTTCGCCGCATTGGGCATGTTAACGGGGCCGCACGCGATGACGCCTAACCCGATCGCGCCCGCGGGCTCCATGCTTCGTATCGCCACTCTATTGGCCGTGCTCGGCGGAACGCTCGCAGCGGGACCGGCGCAGGCACAAGTGGGGGCGATTTTCGGCGATTCGCCGCCGCGTCCACCGGCCGACGTTCCCAACCGATCATTTCCTGCGCAACCGCCGCCGGTGCAGTATCCCGGGCAAGCACCGCTTCAGGCGTCTCCTGCCGGACCCCCGCCATCAAGCATCCAGGCGCAGCCTCTGCCTCCGCCTCCCGGGGCGACGATCGCGCCGCCGCCAGCGGCGCCAAATCAGTCGACCGCGCCGCAATCGCCGCCGGCAGCTCAACGCGCGCGCGTGGGATCGCCCGCAACGGGTCCGCTGCCGCAACCGGCCAGTCCGCCGCCGCCACAGCCGGCGGATACTTCACCGCAGCCCGACGATACGGTCATCACCGAGATGCCGACACAAAAGATCGAAAATTCGCGCGCCGTATTTTTCGGCCTCGATAAGATCACCGGCCGCATCATCTCCTTCGACGCGGGGATCGACGAAACGGTGCAATTCGGCGCGCTGCAAGTTACCGCGCGAGTGTGCTACACGCGCCCGCCGATCGAAGCGACCAATACCGACGCTTTCGTCCAGGTCGATGAAGTCACGCTCCAGGGCGAGGTCAAGCGTATCTTCTCGGGCTGGATGTTTGCCGCGAGTCCCGGCCTGCACGCGGTCGAGCATCCTATCTATGACGTTTGGCTGACCGACTGTGGGTCACCAATCAAAGTCGCCGAGCCCGCGGTTCAACCGACGCCGGCAGCCACTACGCCGGGTTCCCGACCGCCTGCGCCGTCCCGCCCGCGGCAAGCGGCGCCGCCGCGACAGCAGCCCGCGCCGCCGGTCGCGGGGGGGGGGGGCCCCCCCCGCCCGCCCCCCCGCCG
>Ga0302325_10019432_pt1 | contig 14288 bp, 14 predicted proteins | sample Palsa_T0_2_FD_201948 | JGI IMG/M metagenome (GOLD analysis project Ga0302325, IMG submission 201948) | Peat permafrost microbial communities from Stordalen Mire near Abisko, Sweden - Palsa_T0_2 | ecosystem: Environmental > Terrestrial > Soil > Palsa > Peat permafrost | place: Sweden: Abisko... | reverse complement strand
CCTCCATTGCCTCACCGCCTCCGTGGTCTTGCGGCTGCTCATCTACGCCCTGCTCATGTGGGTGGTCGTCGAGGGAATTCGCCGCCAGGGCGTCGAGGGCTGGCTGGTGCTGCCCGTCGTCCTGCTGCGCGGCATCGGCAGCTTCTCCATCGAACTCCAGGTTCTCCATATCCAAATGAATTGGTCCCTGTTCGGCGCAGAGATCGACCTGGGCCAGATCACGACCCTTCTGCTGGCTTTAATCATCGCCCTGCTGCTGCTGCGGCGGCTGCTGCAATCGGTCAAGCGCCAACGCGAAATGGCCCTCGACGTCAAACAAGCCCAGGAGGTTCAGCAGGTCATCCTGCCCGAGGCGCGGCTCGCGCTGCCTGGCCTCGCGATCGAGAGCGAGTACCGGCCGGCGCGCGAGGTGGGCGGCGACTTCTTCCAGATTATTCCGCACAAAACCGACGGCAGCGTGCTGATTGTGGCTGGAGATGTAACTGGCAAAGGCCTGAAGGCCGGCATGCTTGTGGCGTTGCTGGTGGGGGCGATACGCACAGCCGCCGGATTCGATCCAGATCCCGTGGTCGTTTTGAGAGAACTCAATCAGCGCCTGATGGGCCGCGCCGATGCCCAGGCCACTTGCCTCGCGCTGCGCGTTGAAGCGGATGGCTCTGCGACGCTGGCCAATGCCGGGCACATCGCTCCCTATCTGAACGGCGAACCGCTGCCGATGGAAGGCGCTCTGCCGCTGGGCATGATTGAGGGCGCTGAGTCTTCGGTGATGCATTTCCAACTCAAGCCGGGCGACAAGCTGATGCTGATGTCCGACGGCGTAGCTGAAGCTACGGATGCGAATGGAAAGCTGTTTGGCTTCGAGCGGGTGAATGAATTGCTGCGCACTGCAAAGTCTGTCGCCGATATTGCAAACGCCGCGCAGGCCTTCGGCCAGGAAGACGACATCAGCGTCATCTCAGTAACGCGCGCCGCCGTGCTCAAGCCCGTGCTGGTATGAGCGGGGGTATTAAGTTCTTTGCCTCACTATCGAACCTGTCAACTTGAGCGAAGCGCACTTCAGCGGAGTCGAAAGCCTGCCCTGAACGTAGTCGAATGGGGACCTGCATTTGCACTTCGGGTCTTATCCAACGAACTTCCGACTCGGGATATTAAAACGCGGCAGCCCCCGCCTCCGCGACCGCATGATCCTGCGCGCCCGACCCTCCACTGGCGCCAATAGCGCCCACCACTTTGCCATCGCGCTTGAGGGGAATGCCGCCGGCGAAAATCATGATCTTGCCGTCATTCGATGCGTGGATGCCAAAGAACTGGCCTCCCGATTGAGAGTGCTCCGCCAGATCCTTGGTCGCAATGTCGAAGGCTCGCGAGGTATAGGCCTTTTTGATCGAGATGTCGATGCTGCCCAGCCACGCGCCATCCATGCGCACATGAGCGATCAGATTGCCGCCCGCATCCGCAACCGCAATATTCATGGGCTGGCCAATTTCCACGGCCTTTTTCTCGGCCGCGACAATCACGGCCTTTGCATCCTTGAGTGTGATCATGCTGTCTCCGGTGCTTCCTTCTAAATGTAACTCGCGAGTTATTGAAATTATGGAGCCGACAAGCGGGATCGAACCGCTGACCTGCTGATTACGAATCAGCTGCTCTACCAACTGAGCTACGTCGGCTCGGTGCTCATCTGATTGTATCGTTGCGCTGGCCGCAGGTAAAGGTGAGGTGCGCTTCCGCGGAAGTCGACGCAATTTGGCAAATGCCGCTCCCTCCGAGGACACCCGAGTCCCCGTGAAAAGGCCGCGCGATGAGCCCCCATAAAAACGGAAAGAGCCGCCCGGCAACAGGGCAGCTCTTCCCTCAGGGAGAATAGTTCCAACGGAGGCAAAACCATCAGAACTTTCTGGCTGCATACTAGGGGCGGGGAAAGGGAGTGTCAAGAACAAATCGAAGGCGAAATAAAACATTTAAAATCAATTAGTTGTAAATCATTTATTGGAAAAGTTCCGGAACACATCTTCGACAGCTCTTCGCCTTCTTAAAGCCTTGTATTTCCGTTTTTCTTATGGTTTTCTTAGGGTAGATGTCCAGTTTTCCACAGGTTTAAGCCCTGCATTAACCCTTCGGATGCGGCCTGTCAACCGCAACGGCCGGCTCCACCCACTCTTCCCGCAGATCGAGATGAATGAACTCCTCCTCGTAGACTGAGGAAGCGGGCCTGCCGCGTGCCATTCGATACATCGCGCGACCGCCACCGAGGAAGAATCCGAGCAGGATAGCGGCACTGGCGCCGACGATGACCAGTGTGACAATCCCCATGAGCAGCTTGGCTGTCTTTGACACGTCGGACTCACCGGGAGGCGACGGAATGGATGTGATGTCGGCGTCGAAGTGGACCGCGCCCAGAAGCTTGTGGCTTTCATCCGGAATCGCATCGCCGCTCACAAGCGCTACTAGCGGGCCACTGCGCCGCACTTCAAGCGACGCCGGGTCAGAATCCTGCAGCGGTTTCGGCCATCCTGGTTGCGCCTGACTACCGGCCTTGATGTACGCGCGGATCTTGCTTTCCTGCGCAGCGGCCATTTGCGGCGTGGGGTAGTTGATGATCGTGAGGGTGGCCACAGCGGAGCGCAGCGTGTAATTTGCGGTCACGCTCTCCGCGCCTCGATCGAAGCCGACCAGGTCCGCGGGCAGCACTCCGCCCGCGCCTGCATAGCCTGCCGGCCCTAGCGCGTAGTGCGTGGTCTGGGCATCGAGAGAATCTCTTGGCAGGTCGCTCAGAATGGGAGGCGGAATCTCGCGATTGCCGCCGGGGACGGGAAGACGGCCGGCCAGGTCACGCAACTCCGAGCCGGTCATGGGACCGACATGCGAGAAGTTCGCATCGACCACGATGTTGCCCCGCCAGAAGAGTACGCGGTTATGATTCGACGTTGCGCCGCTGCCGATCTCCTCTTTGGGCCAGCCATTCTGGCGGTAAAAGCTATAAGCGCCATAAGCGCCGCTGGCATCCTTAAAGCGCAGCGCGCGCAGACTGGCCGTCTCACCGCCGCGCTTGTAATCGCCAACCATCGCGTCCGTGAAGTCGTATTCCTTCAGCGCCTGTGCGGCGGCCGGGTCAGCCTGCGCAGCATCCGTTACAGCCTTGGGTGAATCTGTTGCTCGCCATCCCGCAAAGGATTCGGGCAGAAGTGCGGCGGGGGCTGAAGGAGACGGCGTCACTGTCTTTGCCGGCGCAGGTTGCGCGTCGGTCGACGTCACACTCGCAAATAGCGCCAACGAACAAGCCACAACCGACATCCAACGCATTCATACACTCCGGTCTTCAGGCTACACGACGCGCACCCGTCGCTTGCGCCGCGCCCTATCTCCTATTGGACACTGACCGGAGCAGAAAGGTTCCTGGGCTCGGTCTTCGATCGCGTCAAAGACCGCCTAGTTGGGGCGGAGTTGTTGGGGCCGCGTGGCTGGCAATGAAAATTGCGCTTCAGATTTCGGAGCGATCGTCAGCGTCGGCAGTGCGCTCTCTTGGCAGCAGCAGCCACGCCGCGATTGCAGCCACCGTCACCAGCACAATTGCCAGCAGGTAACCGTGGAAGCCAAGAATCTGCACGGCAATCGCGGTTGCAACAATGAAGCATCCGCCCCACAGACAAAAGCAGGCCAGCCCGCGGATGATCGGTTCCAGAAAACGCAGGTCGACCATTCGCCGTGCCGACTTGCGGAAGTAGCCGGTCGGGTCCGCATAGAATTTACGCGCCATGTAGATCACGTAGCCGCCCATCGCGGTTCGCAGTCCCACGGCCAATATGGGATTGGAGAAAAGCTGTGCCGGGTCAATCATGCCCGTCCTCGAAATCTATCGACTCATGCCTCTACTCTTGTTAGACACGAAGAGCCCTCAATAGGTTCCCGCAGTCGGTGCGTCGGTGAGTTTTTGGATGATCTCGATTATGCCGGACGGGAAATCGGCGGATAGAGGATGTCACCCAGCACCTGGTAGCGGCCGCCATAGAACGTCAGCGCATATTCCCGGATCCAGGTGCTCACCGGCCCTCCCAGGCAGACGCGGGCCAACAACATGAAGCCAAAGGCAAGCGCGCCGAAGAAGACCTCGAGCATCATGCCGACCGCCGCGGAACCGCCGGTCGAATCTGCGAAGGCCGAATGAAGGCCGAGCTCAACCATCAGCAGCGCACCGCCCAGCACAATCCCTGGAACCAGCAGCAAGATGAACAAACCAATCACTGCAAGGATCGGCAGAATCACGCGCAGCAACGCGTACACAAAAAACTGCCGCTTCTCAGCCTTGATGTGAGCCCAGACCCGCTCCCACGCTTCGCCGGCGGTTGCGTTCTCCAGTGCGTAGTGCGGCAACATGAAATCCCGCAAAATCAGGTCGGTCACAAATCCCGTCAAGGCCACAAGAAAAATGATCGGAATCAACGGCAGCAGCAGAGACAGCAGCAATCCGAGATCGAACTGAGTACCCTGCTGTGTCTCCTGAAACAGGCGCATGAACCCACCGACGAAGGGGATGGCGATCAACCCCACCAGCAGCAGGAAGCAAAATCCAACCACGACGTTCAGCCAGAAAAACCGCGTTGCCGGATCTCGATAGATCCACCAGCCGGGGCGAATCTCTTTTACGTTGTGGATCAGGCAATGAAAGAAAGCAAAACGCAGACGCGTGATCAGATAGCCGATAAAGAGCACAATCACCATCACCAGCGCGAGCGCGAATATTGCTACGATCCACTCCGGCCCGAAGTGTTGAGGCCAATGAGGGACCGATCCATTTCCCGGCGAAGAAATGCCGCTGTGTGAGGAACGGAAATTGCTGCCGGCGCCCTCGGTGATGATCGCGACCAGGCCCAGCTTCAGATAGGTTCCCCAGCTGAATGGCTTGAAGAGGAGTTCGCGAGTTCGTTGAATCGCAGGGGAAACAGAATCGGCGGCGGAGAGAACGCGCATAGTTGGCCTTTCGCAGACGCACAGCGTACCACATAGCTACGCAAATTTTATGCGCGAAGTTCCGCTGCCGGGTGCGGCATCAGCTTCCACCAGGCGTCGAATGCGGCCAGCGACCGCTCGCATACAATCCGGTGCCGCTCCTTTTTGTCGCGGACTTTTTTGCGCAACTCTTCTTCTAGCGGCTCAAGTAAATCGAAGGTGATGTTGGCAGGTTGAAAATCCTTCGCATCGGCATGGGTAATGTAGTGCACCAGCGATCCCAGTGCGCTGGCTCGTGGAGCAGGTACCGGCTCCTCGCCGCGCATCAGCGCAGCCGCGTAGATTCCGGCCAGCAATCCTGTAGCGATGGACTCCGTATAGCCCTCGACGCCGGAAAGCTGCCCGGCGAACATCAACCACGGAGCCTTTTTCAAACGCAGGCTTTCGTCCAGCAGCAGCGGCGCCTGGATATACGTATTTCGGTGAATCTGTCCGTAGCGCAGGAAGCGCGCATTCTCAAGGCCGGGAATCAGGCGCAGTACGCGAGCTTGCTCGCCAAATTTCAGATGGTTTTGAAAACCCACCAGGTTGTAGCTATCGGCGCGCAGGTTTTCTTTGCGCAACTGCACCACGGCCCACGGCGTCTTGCCGGTACGCGGATCGCGCAACCCCACCGGCTTCATGGGTCCAAAGCGCAGCGTGTCGCGCCCGCGCCGAGCCAGCACTTCAATGGGCAGGCAGCCTTCGAAATAATCCAGCTTCTCCCATTCTTTGGCTTCGGCGGCCTCGGCAGCCAGCAGCGCATCTAGAAAGCGATCGAACTCCTCGCGATCCATCGGGCAATTGATGTAGTCGGCCGTCCCTTTGTCCCAGCGCGCAGCCATGTACACGCGATTCATGTCGATGGTCTCGGCATCGACGATGGGCGAAATCGAATCGTAAAAGGCCAGATGGCCGGAACCGGTGATGCGCTCAATTTCGCGGCTCAACGCGTCAGAGGTCAGCGGCCCGGTAGCAAGAATCGTCACCCCGCCAGAACCAGGCTCGGGCTCGTCCAGCCCCGTCACTTCTTCGCGGATCACACGGATCAACGGTTCCGCGGCAATGGCTTCGGCAATACACCGAGAAAACTCGACGCGGTCAACCGCCAGCGCATGGCCCGCCGGTACAGCCGATTCATCCGCAAGACGCAACAAGGCCGACCCGGCGCGCCGCATCTCCTGCTTCAGCAGCCAAGGCGCAGTGTTGGGCGATTCGCTCTTCAGCGAATTGGAGCAGACCAGCTCGCCAAACTCCGTCGTCTGATGGGCGGGAGTCAGCCTCGGCTTTCCATCCACAACAGCCCGCATCTCATAGAGATCGACCCGGCAGCCAAGCCGTGCAGCGGTCAATGCGGCCTCCGGGCCAGCCAGTCCGCCGCCGACCACGCGAACCACCTGCGGCGGGGAAGCCCCGTAACCATCGCCGCGCAGACTCATAGCTGTTGTCCTTCCACGCCCGCCAGCCGCCGCAGCGCCTCACCGCTTACGCGCACATTGCGCCATGCGTCCAGAAATTCAGCGCCCATGGCGCGATAAAAATCGATTGCCGGCGTGTTCCAATCCAGAACTTCCCACTGCAGGCGCGGACAGTTTTTCTCGATTGCAATCGCCGCCACTTTTTTGAGCAGCGCTTTCCCGATGCCGAGCCCGCGAAATTCCGGAGGTACAAACAGATCCTCCAGATAGAGCCCGGGCCTTCCCACCCAGGTGGAGTAGTTGAAGAAATAGAGGGCAAATCCGGCTGCCTGGCCGTCGTGCTCTGCTATCAGGCAGAAATAGAAGGGGTTGGGTCCAAATCCGTCGCGCAGAAGGTCAGCTTCCGTCGCAGTCACAGCGTCCGGTTCGCGTTCATAGGTGGCCAGGGCGCGAATGAATTTCAGAATCAGCGGGACATCGGCCCGCGCGGCGCTGCGAATGGTGGTTGCCATAAATCTATTCTAGGGTGTAATCCACGCCAAACCCTGAGGCTTCCCGCCGCGCTACCATGGAATGGTTACGACACTCGATCCATTCAGCTTGAGGTCGCTTTCGCAAAGGCCGTTGCACATCTTGCCGTGTGCCCTTGTGTTGAGTAGTGGATTGGATTTACCTTGAGTCCTGCTGATGGCAATCGTTCGCATGCGGGGTCTTGTTCCCGCAGCCTCTCGCACCTTTCAAGGAGAAGAAAATGAAACGCACGATTTTACTTTGCATGGGCCTGCTGGCATTTGCCGTTTCGCCCGCCTTTGCCCAGGCGCCGGCGCCCACGGCCAAGATTCATGGCCATGTGACCGACCCGACCGGCCTGATGCGGCCCAACGGATCGGTAAGCCTTTCCACCGACGAAGGCCACACCTCCAAATACACCTTCCAGGTCGACGCCAATGGTGACTATACCGGCGAGGCCAATCCCGGAACATACATGGTGATCTTTCGCCAGCCTGACACACCGGCCAACAAGATGGTTGACTCCTTCGAGAGTGTGAAGCTCGTTGCCGGACAGGATACGCTGCAGGACATCGATATGTCCCGCAAGGCCTTCATCGATAAACTGCCCAAAGAGACTCAGGACCAGCTCGTTGCACTCCGGAAGAAGAATTCTGAAGCCATGAAGGCGAACGAGGTGATCAAGAGTCTCAACGCCGACATCAAGACCGTTTCCCAGGACATCAAGGACATTGATGCCGCGCCTCAAACCGCGAAAGATACCCTCGGAGCAGCGGCTGCCAAAGCCGATGTCGATGCCAAGGTAGCCGAGATCAGGACCACCAAGTACACCGACATCCAGACACTCATGAAAAAAGACACCGCGGCCAAGCCCGATGCCTCCATTCTGTGGGCCCGTCTGGGGCAGTCAGAGTCTGGCCTTAAACAGTATGACGACGCCACGGTGGCATTCAAGAAAGCGCTTGAAGTTGACGCCGCATCGCCTAAGCCGGACATTGCAATCCAGGGCCTGGCACAGAGTGGCCTGGGTGAAATTTATGCGCGCACCGGCAAGGTGCCCGATGCCAATGCAGCTTATGACGCTGCCGCCAAAGTCAATCCCACCCAGGCGGCTTTCTACTTCACCAATGAAGCCAAGATCTTCTTCCAGACCAACCAGCCGGATGCCCAGGTCGCTGCGGCAGACGAAGCCATTGCTATCGCGCCGAACTCGGCGGTTCTCTATTACCTGAAAGGCAATGGCCTGGTAGGCAAGACCACCCAGGACGAGAAAACGAAGAAGCTGGTCGCGCCTCCGGGATGCATTGAGGCCTATCAGAAGTATCTCGAGCTCGATCCCACTGGCTCCTACTCTGGGGATGTAAAGCAAATCCTTGCCAGCTTTAACCAGCCGATTGATAGTGGCTATAAAGCCAAGTCCAAGAAGTAGTGCGCCTTTGCTCTCGTGTTAACAAGGGCGTCTGCCGCGGCGGACGCCCTTTGTTTCTTTGCCCGCCAACCCTGCCGCTGCATCCGGCGCAAGCGACCCTCTACAATCCATTTCATGGGTTCTGCTCCACCTACCCCTGGTCTACTGGGCTATCAGGAAGCCGCCGCAATAGTTGCTGCCCACGCAGCTCAACGGGCTCGGCATCGGCCACCGGTTGAGCGTGTCCAACTGGCTGCCGCTACGGGCCGGATGCTCGCCCAGGCCATTTGCGCCGATCAGGATCAGCCGCCCTTCACCCGCTCCACGCGTGATGGCTTCGCCTGCCGCGCTGCCGACGCTTCCACCCATCGATTTCTGCCCATCGCCGGTGCGACGCGCGCTGGCGAAGCCCCGTTTGGCCCGCTGCCGCCAGGCTCTGCGTGGGAGATCATGACCGGTGCGCCGGTTCCTGCCGACGCCGACGCCGTAATGATGATCGAGCACGTTGAAATCTCCAATGGCCGCGTCCGGCTGCTCACGCCGCGCAAGATTACTGTGGGAGAAAACATCGTCGCCCAGGGCACGCAGGCACGAAGTGGAGATGAACTGCTTTCCGCGGGTACGCCCATCACATTCGCCCAGATTGCGCTGGCTGCCACCTGCGGCCTGTCGACGCTGGAGGTCTTCGCCCGGCCGCGCGTAGCGATCCTCACCACAGGCGACGAGCTTGTCCCCGTGGAGGCCGCCCCCAGCCCTGGCCAGATCCGCAATTCCAACGCCCCTATGCTGGCAGCGATGGTTGCCGCAGCGGGCGGCGAGCCCTGGGTACTGCCCACGGCCGCCGATCACGCTGAATCTCTCGACGCCGCGTTAGCCGAAGCCGCAACCGCCGATCTGCTGCTCATCTCCGGCGGCGTTTCTGCGGGCAAATTCGATCTCGTCGAGCCGGCATTGGCCCGCAGAGGCGCGCGCTTCCACTTCACCGGCGTTCGCATCCAGCCCGGCAAGCCGCTAGTCTTCGGAGAAATGCCAGGCACGCGCGCCGCGAAGAATCAAAACGAGGACGGCACGAAGTGCTGCTTCTTTGGGCTTCCAGGGAATCCTGTCTCCTCCGCCGTCACGTTTCTGCTCTTCGCTGCGCCCATGCTGGCTGCTCTTGCGGGTGCCCAGAGCCCTGACCAGGGCCGCACTCCGCGCTTCGCATTGGCTCGGTTGGCAGCAGAGACAGATAGACGAGCTAAACCGGGCCTTACGCGCTTTCTGCCCGCATTTTGCAATTTCAGCGCGACAGCCGGCGAGCTTCCTGAAGTCGCGCTGGTCCCATGGCAGGGTTCTGGCGATCTGGCGGCGATGGCCCGTTGCAACTGCTTTCTGGTCGTCCCCGAAGAAACTGCCGGCCTCTCCGCGGGCGAAACCGTCCGCATCCTCTTGCCTTGATGAGCGGCTAGACTAGCTAGGATGCTGGGTGCCCCATCCAAGCGACGTTCTTGTTCTTGTGCTTGGTTGGGAAGCCTGGAACCCCGACCGTCCCGCTCACGAGGAACCCATGTCCGAATCCAAACACCTCTCCCATTTCGACCACTCCGGCCACGCCTCCATGGTCGACGTCAGCGGCAAGCAGTCCACGCGCCGCACCGCCGCTTCCTCAGCCTTCGTGGAGCTCTCCGCAGCCGTTCTTGCTGCCCTGCCAGCCAACCCCAAAGGGAACCCGCTTGAGGTAGCTCGCTTCGCCGGCATTCAGGCGGCCAAGCGCACTGCGGACCTGATTCCCATGTGCCATCCGCTCGCGCTCACCCATGTGGACGTGCAGGCAGAGGTCGTCCAAGGGGGCGTGCGCATCACCGCGACAGTCGCGACGAACGGCCCCACCGGCGTCGAAATGGAAGCGCTCACCGCTGCATCGGTGGCCGCCCTCACCGTCTACGACATGACCAAAGCACTGGACAAGTCCATCGTCATCCGCAACGTGCAGCTCGAAGCCAAATCTGGCGGCAAGAGTGGGGATTTTTCGAGAAAAGGCGGTGAGTCATGAATTCGACACACTTGGGACTAGCGAAATGGGTAAAAGTGAAGCGGAGAGCTAGCCTGACAATTGTTGCCGTCTCTGCAGTCGCGTTTCAGGCGTCCTTCGGCCAAGCGACGAAGCCGTCTGTGCTTTTGCCCGAATCGGCGGCAAAAGAAGTCTCAGCCCTCTGCTCGCGTGAAGGGCTCGACAACGTTGATGGGAGCTGGCGGCCAAAGAATGCCGACATAGTTGCCATGGAAAACAACCTCTGGCGAATTTCGAAGCTGCGGAGCGAGGATGGAATGGTCGGCGCTCGTGTCCGTCACCCAGAGCGCGACTTCAGACAGTATGTAGCCGTGGTCGTGTCCGGGCGAAAGCTGATTTACATCAACGCATTTTGTTCTGTCGACGGTGATCCTCCAACGTATTGGCAGAGCCGGATGGTGAAGAATTGTGACGGCGGATGCGATTGGGGAGCGATCTACGACCCAGCAACAGGTCGGTTTTCCCACCTCGGAACCAACGGCATTGGTTAGACACATCAAGCTGAGCATGGTGTTCTCAGCAAGTCCATCGTCATCCGCAATATTCAGCTCGAAGCAAAATCCGGCGGTAAGAGTGGAAATTACAACCGTTTTGCCGATTGACGGCATCAGATACGGAACAGGCGTAACGGTTCACCATCGCGATGACCGCAACTTCGGGGAACGATTTGGTGTTCTTGACCGTATGAAGATTGGTTGGTGCGATATGAACATTTATTCAAATTCGGAAGTTGCCATCAGCAACAAGGACCGCGCGGAGATCGAGGCGATCTTCATTGAGCTTATGCGCAAACAAGATGTCTTCGAACCCACTGATACGGTGGACTCGAAGAGGCCTCTCCTTGACGCGTACGGCAACGTGCAAGAATTCTGATCGCTACCGACTTTCCGGGCCTATTGTCCGGGCTTGGCTCCAGTCGGTGGCGCGGTCTTCGGCCGATCGTGATCCTCTTCCGGCACCACGAACGGCTCCGGCCCCAGATGCCCACGATGGCATGTCCCGCAGGTTACGGGCATGTCCGAGCTTGGGACCTTGGACACGTAATTGGTGTTGATGTCCTCGGTCATCTTGTACATCACGCGCGCAGTTTCCTTCTCTTCCTTCGAATCGTCGGCGAAGTTGAGTCTTGGCTTCCCGTTGGGGCCGATGTCTTTGGGATCCACCGCATGGCATGTGCTGCAATGCACGCCCAGCTCCCCCTCCCACTGCTCCATGATGTCGCGCACCTGCTGGCCTGACAGGTTTCTGGGCAGCACTCTAAGGTTGACTGGCCCTGCATAGGTACGGCGTTGTGGTGGACTGCCAGCCGCAGGCAGCTGCGCCGGAACTGGAGAAGCCTGGGCTGGGGTTGGAGCGGCCTGGGCTGGCGCTTGAGCCGCCTGAGCAATGGTCGTAATCGCGAAGATGGCAGCCGTCAACACGACAGCAGCCGCAGTAAGCAGCGAAAGGGAAGAGGTTTTCAAGCCTGAATTCTCCTGCGAGGGGGTTGAGATGGATTCACTGGTTAAGAAGATTCTACCCAGTTGAATTTAATTCTGGCTGAAGATCCGCGCAGAAAGGTTGTACGACCTCAAAAGCCGTCGAACTATCTCAGTTTCTTGGGCCCGGAAACGCAGGCATTGCCACGCAGAACGAAGCGCAGCGGGAAATCTACCGCATGGTTGATGCCGATCCTCACCGTCACCAGCGCATCCGCCTCCGGCGCACCGTCGTCCCAAAGCTGGAGTGGCGACTTCCGGCTCGTCAAATCAAGCCCGTTGTGATGCTCCCGGGTGATTCCGAGCGCCTCGCAGAGCCGGCCCGGCCCGGAGGTCAGCAGCCGGGGTGGCGCGCCCGGTGCAAGCCCCCTGTTTCTCTCCATAAGGGCTGCTCCATGCAATGGCTCCAGCGCGCGCAGCAACACGCCGCCTGCTTTGCCCTCTGTCTCGCAGGAAACGTTCGCGCAGAAATAGCGGCCATAAATCGAATAGATATACGCATGCCCAGCGGGACCGAAAAGAACCTGATTCCGCGGTGTCGGGCCGCGGTGCGTATGGGAAGCCGGGTCGAGCGGATCGTTGTGAGGGCCCAGATAAGCCTCGACTTCGACAATTCTTCCAGCCAGCACCCCGGCAGCCGTTCGATGGGCCAGCACCTTGCCCAGCAGACGCGGAGCCACCAGCTCCGGCGGCGCCTCAAAGAAGGCGCGCTTAAGCAGCGCACCCCTCATTTGTGCTTTTTGTTCCATTCCTTGATCAGCGCCAGCACCGCTTCCGCGTGGCCCTCCGGCGTGACTTTGGGGAAGATATGCAGCAGTGTCCGGTCCGGCCCAATCACAAATGTGGTGCGCTCGATGCCCCAGACTTTCTTTCCATACATGTTCTTTTCCTTCATGACGCCAAACAGATTGCAGACTTTCTCGTCTACATCAGCAAGGAGTGTGTAGGGAAGGTCGTATTTGGCGCGGAACTTTGCCTGCGCTTTCGGAGTGTCGCGGCTGATGCCAAGCACCACGGCGCCGGCTGCCTGCAGTTTTTTGAAGGTGTCGCGGAAGCCGCAAGCCTCAATCGTGCAGCCAGGAGTATCCGCCCTGGGGTAAAAGAAGAGTACAACGGGCTTGCCGGCATAGGCGGAAAGGCTTGTAGTCTTATCCTCGTCGGTTTGCAGCGTAAAGTCGGGAACTTTCTGGTTCACTTCCATGGGTGAAATCCCTCGCATCTTAAAAAGTAGGGCCTGGTGAGGCCATCAAGTTTTGATTATTCCCGAGGTGGGCGGTACATGTCATTGCGCAAGGCCAACAAGATCACTTTATCGCCGGCACTAAAGGCTCCGCAGCCTGCCGAAAAACTCGCCCGTGCGGTGGGCGTGGTCGTTCGTGCGGTAGGCCGGGGACTTATCCCAGGCAAAAAGCTCCCTACGGAGGGAGGCGGGGGTTTCAACCCCCGCACAAAGCCAGCCGAATCAGAGACGGCTTTAGCCGCGGAGGATCGTCCCCACGCAAGCCCGCGTTTTTCCGCAGCCTGTCTCGCAGCTGTCTTCGCGCTGCTGGCCGCACTTCCGGCCGCTGCCCAGTATGCCGGAAAAGTAGCCAAAGACAGCAAAGAAAACCCCGAGCTGCGCTCCATCGCTGTTCTCGAGTGGACAGGCGAAGAAGGAAATCCCAAGGCCAGCCGTCTGGTTCCCGTATCCATCCTCGATGGCGACAAGCTGCAAGACGGCAGCATCTACCTGGCGCGTCCCGAGCCGATGGCCGTGGCTCCCATGGTCGAATACCAGCTTGAGCAGGATGGCAAGCCGCTGGGCCTGTTTGACGTGGACAATTCCGGCCAGGAGCTGGGGTCATGGGTAGGCTTTGGCGCCTGGAAGCCCATGCCCTCAGCGCATCCCAAGCTGACCGCCGCAGAACTGGCCAAACTCAACGTCGATTCGGATGACGAACCGGGAAGCGACGAACCAGTTCTGCACCGCAAGCATCATGGCGATGACGCGCCTGCCGCAGGATCAAGCAGTCCCAGTTCTGCGAGCAGCGACGCGGACACCCCAGCAGCGCCCAGCGACCCCGACCGGCCCGTGCTGCACAAGAAGACGGACACCACTGACACCGCCGGCACCGGGAGCGGGTCAAGCAGTGCCCCCGCCGACGACCCCGATCGGCCAGTACTGAAGAAGAGCAAAACCAGCGACCCGCACGACACCGCCAGCGTTGACTCGGTGCCCGGCGACACCGATCCTGGCCGTCCCCGGCTCAAGCGAGGCAAGTCCAACGCCGACGCCATCAAAGTCGCTCCCAGCCTGCTTGGACTTCCCCCCGACCTGCAGCAGACCATTGCCGTCTCCGATGCCAAGACGCATGCAGACCATCCATGGGACTACTCATGGACGACCCCTGCGGATGAGGCCAAAATGAAGTCCGCTCTTGAAGATATCGCCCGCAACG
>Ga0302325_10019431_pt1 | contig 14288 bp, 16 predicted proteins | sample Palsa_T0_2_FD_201948 | JGI IMG/M metagenome (GOLD analysis project Ga0302325, IMG submission 201948) | Peat permafrost microbial communities from Stordalen Mire near Abisko, Sweden - Palsa_T0_2 | ecosystem: Environmental > Terrestrial > Soil > Palsa > Peat permafrost | place: Sweden: Abisko... | reverse complement strand
ACCTTCGCAGGCTCGCAAAGCTGGTAGCACGGCCTCCGCCATTAGCGCCAGCCGCGCGCGTCGCGTGCGCCTAGCGTCCGGTTCGTAGTGTCCTTCTCGAGTTCAGAACCGTCGGCCGCGAAGCGTAAATGCCGCGTTCTAACCGCAGCAGGACGAGAAATACGCTCATGCGATCCGCACCCACGCCCACCGGCGACTTTCACAACAAAATCGGCCATCTGCAGACATTCCGCCGCTCACCTAAACAGGGCGGCGTCGCGCAGCTCGGCGTAAGTGGCGCCGACAAGCGTCGATCCGGCGACTTGCGCGTATGAAACTGCGGGCGCGGTGTCTACGTCGCTTGGCTCGAGGAGCGCACGCCGTCATGACAGCAGCGCAGTTCAATACGACCACGTCGATGGGGCGGTTGACGCTCAACGTTCTGCTGTCTTTCGCCCAGTTCGAGCGCGAGGTCACCTCCGAGCGAATCCGGGACAAGATCGCAGCCTCCAAGCGCAAGGGTCTTTGGGTCGGTGGCATGGCGCCGCTCGGCTATGACACCAAGGACCGCAAGATCACCGTCAACGAAGCCGAGGCTGACCGCGTCCGAACCATCTTCCGTAGCTATTTGAAGCTGGGCAGCCTCCATCTGCTCATGGCGAGCCTGCGAAAACGCAGCATTGTCACCAAGGTGCGGACCCTGAAGACAGGCCAGACGGTCGGCGGCATTCCCTTCACGCGCGGCCCGCTTGCTTATCTGCTCCGAAACCGGTTTTACATCGGAGAGGTGGTCTTCAGGGGCGAGACTTTGGCAGGTGAGCAGCCCGCCATCGTTGACCGCAAGCTGTTCGATACCGTCCAGTCCAAACTGAACGAGCAGCTGAACAATCACAAGCTGTCGCGGACGAAGTCGGAGGCACTTCTTTTGGGCCGCATCTTCGATGACCGCGGCCATCGGATGACGCCGAGCCATGCCCGCAGGCGAGGCATCAAGTACCGCTACTACATCTCGTCCGCACTTCTGCACGGCCAGGCTAAACAAGCCGGGACCGTAAACCGGGTCCCGGCAGAAGAAATCGAGGCCCTCGTCGTAAAATCCGTTCGATGTCACTTCAACGCGCCCATCGAGACTGAGGACGCAGTCCTCATCCATAATCATGTCGTTCGAGTCGAGGTCCGTTCTGCCGAGTTAGTCATCGAAATGGCCAAAGCAAAGGGCGCCGATCACAAACGAAATCGAAGCCGTAACTTGCTCGAAGTGCCGTGGCACAAGAAACCGTCAACGCGCCGCCGCGAGGTTCTCGTGCCCGAATCTGGACCGACACAAGACGTGCGCCCTATCCGCTCCGAGAACCGCACCACTCTTGTGGCATCCATTGCGCGGGGCCGTCGTTGGCTCGATGAACTGATTACCGATTCTAACGCGAACGCTGAAAGCATTGCCAGGCGCGAGGGCGGCAGCGTGCGGCAGGTGAACATGACGATCTCGTTCGCGTTCCTTGCGCCCGATCTCGTCAAGGCAGCCATCGATGGGCGTCTCCCCTACGGAATAGGAGTTACTCGCCTTCGCGATCTGCCCTCAGAGTGGCCACGCCAGAAGCAAATGCTTGGGCTTTAGGCAAATAGCCGCCCATTCCAGCCGCCTCTCTGTCGACGATCATTTCCTTGCCAGGAACCGGGATTCCGAGGCCAGAGACCGCGAGGCCAAATATCCCGTGCTGGCCGAATTGGTCTCCGCAGAGGCTGGGACGCACGCAATAAACGCCGGCAATTCGGGGCTATTTGGCAAGTGCCTGGAAATCTCCGCAAACACACGACTGCGTGGTGGGCCCGGGAGGACTCGAACCTCCAACCAAGCGGTTATGAGCCGCTAGCTCTGACCATTGAGCTACGGGCCCGCGCCGCGCGGGCGTGTGTGGTGACAGCGGATATTACACGAATTCGTCATCGCGAGCTCGGCGAAGCAGTTCGGCCGGCGAGACGAAGTGTGGATTGCCTCGTCGCTTCGCTTCTCGCAATGACGAAATTACCCGCGCCGGCTGAGCAAAAACACTGCCTGCTCGGCGAACAGGTTCCAAAACCACCATGGCATTTTCAGCCGCATGCGCCGGCCCCAGGCGTTCATCGCCACAGCCTCTTCCATCTTGGCGCTGGACACCTGGCAGAGCTGACGGAAATCCTTGATGCTGCAAAAGTGGATGTTCGGCGTTTCATACCAGGCATAGGGCAGATTGTCGGTGTGGGGCATGTGGCCGCCGAGCGCGACTTGCAGCCGGATCCGCCAATGGCCGAAATTCGGGAACGAGACGATGGCGTGACGGCCGATGCGCAGCATGTGCTCGAGCACGACGCGCGGCTGCCGCGTCGCCTGCAACGTCTGTGACAGGATGACGAAATCGAAGCCGTCGTCGGGATAATCTTCGAGGTCGGTATCGGCATCGCCCTGCACCACCGCGAGGCCCTTGGCGACGCATTCGTTCACGCCCTCGCGCGACAGCTCGATGCCGCGGCCGTCGACTCCGCGGGTCTCCAGGAGCCGCAGCAATTCGCCGTCGCCGCAGCCGACGTCGAGCACGCGCGCGCCGCGTTCGACCATGTCGGCAACAACGAGCAAGTCGACCCGCGAGCCGCCCGGGCCCCGCGCGGCTTCCGCCATGGTCAAATCGCGCTTGAGATGCATGAGCATCGTTATCTCCGCGCCGGCGGCAGGCCGCGCGCCTTCGCCGCCCCTTCGAGGAAGCCGCGGACGATCGTAAACAACTCCGGCTCGTCGAGCAGGAAGGCGTCGTGGCCCTTGTCGGTGGTCACTTCGGCAAAAGAGACGCGAGCGCCGGCTGCGTTGAGCGCGTGCACGATGGCGCGCGATTCCGGCGTCGGAAAGAGCCAATCGCTGGTAAAGGAAATCACGCAGAACCTCGTCGGCGCGCCGCGAAACGCCTCGGCGACGACGCCGTCGTAATCCGCAGCCAGATCGAAATAATCCATGGCGCGGGTGAGATAGAGATAGGAATTGGCGTCGAAGCGCTCGACAAACGTGATGCCCTGGTGCCGCAGGTAGGACTCGACCTGAAAATCGGCATCGAAGGAGAATGTCGCGTTTTCACGATCCTGAAAACGGCGGCCGAATTTCCGGTGCAACGCGGCGTCCGACAGATAAGTGATGTGCGCGCCCATACGCGCGACCGCGAGCCCGCGCCGCGGATTGGTGCCGTCGGCGAAATACCGCCCACCGCGCCATTCCGGATCGGCCATCACCGACTGACGGCCGACTTCGTGAAAGGCGATGTTCTGCGCCGAATGCCGCGTGGCGGCGGCGATCGGCAGTGCCGCGAACACGCGCTGCGGAAAGCTGGCCGCCCATTGCAGCACCTGCATGCCACCCATCGAACCGCCTGCCACCGCGAACAGCGAGTCGATACCGAGATAATCGAGCAGCATCGCCTGCGCGCGCACCATGTCGCGCACGGTAATGACGGGAAAGTCGAGACCCCACGGCGCGCCGGTCGCCGGATTGGTCGAGGCCGGCCCCGACGAGCCCATGCAGCCGCCGACAACATTGGGGCAGATCACGAAATAACGTTCGGTGTCGATCGGCCGGTCGGGTCCGACCATGGTTTCCCACCAGCCAGGCTTTCCGGTCACCGGATGATTGTTGACGACGTGTTGATCGCCGGTGAGCGCATGGCAGACGAGAACGGCATTGCTGCGTTCGGCGTTGAGCGTGCCGTACGTCTGGTAGGCGATCTGGAGCGGGCCGAAATCGATCCCGGCGTCCAGCCGCAGCGGATTGCTCGTCGAAAATCGAACGACCAGCGAATGCGGCTGGTCCGCCTCGCGCGCGCGGTCGGCGAGATCGAGGCTGGCGCTTGCCCCTGCCATGGTACTCCCGGAGACGCTTCCCGGCGTCTGGCAACCGCCCAATCGGCGGTGAAAGGGGCGTAAATAGGCCGCTGCCCGGCGGAGTCAATGTTTTCTTTGATTTCGCTCTTAACGGCACTTATCAATCAGGCCGATTGCCGGGTCGAAACCATGCCGAAACCGCCGCGCCAACAAGAACCCTCGCTTCCCGAGTTGCGACGCGAGATCGACCGCATCGACGAGGCCATGCACGCGCTTTTGATCGATCGCGGCGCGATCATCGAGCGATTGATCGCAGTGAAGAAGACCGAGGAATCCGGCTCGGCGTTCCGTCCGGCGCGCGAGGCCGACATGATGCGCCGCCTCGTGCAGCGTCATCACGGCAGCCTCCCGCTCGACACTGTCGAAAGTATCTGGCGCGTCATCATCGCCACCTTCACCTACGTACAGGCGTCCTTCTCCGCCCATGCCGATCTTTCGGCCGGCGACGCGCTGATGCGCGATTCGGCGCGATTCCATTTCGGCTTCACCGTGCCGCTGGTGCCGCATGTGGGCGCGGCGAGCGTCGTCCAGGCGGTGACCGCGTCGAAAGGCGATCTTGGGCTCGTTCCCGCCTTCGCCATCGCCGGCGCCGGGCCTTGGTGGACCGCGCTTGAATTCGACGCCGCGCCGAAAATCATCGCGCGGCTGCCGTTCGTCGAACGCGCCGATCATCCGGCTGGCCTGCCCGTTTTCGTGGTCTCTCGGGTGGCCGCGGACGCCATGGTGACCGAAACCGAAGTCTGGAGCGTGCGTGTTTCAGGCTGGAACGCCGCGTTCGTCGATCGCCTCACCGGGCTCGCCGACGCCATTGCGGTCCCCGATCGGGCATTCGACGGCGCCGCCCTGCTCATCTCGGTCGCGCGCGGCGGCATCGACGCCGTCGCCGACGCCCTCCTCGGCACCGGCGCCTCGATCCGCTCAAGGGCCCTCGTCGGCAGCCACGCGACCCGCTATACGGTGCCGGCAAAACAAATAACCTCCCCCTGAAAGGCGGAAGGAAACGCACGGTGAGAAGTCAGAATCAATGACTGCTTTGCATCCCCAGCCGCGGCCCGGTGTGCTTGAGATCGAGGCCTACGTCCCCGGCAAGAGCAGCGCGCCGGGCGTTGCCAAAGTGTTCAAGCTGTCGTCGAACGAGACGCCGCTCGGGCCGAGCCCGCGCGCGATCGCGGCGTACAAGGTGGTCGCCGCGCACCTGGAAGATTACCCTGATGGCGCCGCAACGGAATTGCGTGAAGCGATCGGACGTGCGTTCGGTCTCGATCCCGATCGCATCGTCTGCGGCGCTGGCTCCGACGATCTTTTGAACCTGCTGGCGCGCGCCTATCTCGCCGACGGCGACGAGGCTATCTACACCACGCACGGTTTTGTCGTCTACCCGATCGCGACGCTCGGCACCGGCGCGAAGCCGGTTGTCGCGGCGGAGACGAATTATACCGCCAGCGTCGACGCGATCCTTGATGCGGTGACGAAGAAGACCAAAATCGTCTTCCTTGCCAACCCCAACAATCCGACCGGCACTTACATTTCCTTCGATGAGGTCAAGCGGTTGCATCGCCGTCTGCCGCCGCAGGTTCTGCTCGTGCTAGACGCGGCCTACGCCGAGTATGTCCGGCGCAACGACTATGAGTCCGGGATCGAGCTTGTCGCCACCAGCGACAACGTCGTCATGACCCGCACGTTCTCGAAAATTCACGGGCTCGCGGCCGTGCGGCTCGGCTGGATGTTCGCCCCCGCCCACGTCGTTGCCGCGGTCAATCGCATTCGCGGCCCGTTCAACGTCAACGCGCCGGCGATCGCCGCCGGGATCGCGGCGATCGAGGATCACGAGCATCAGGACCGCGCGCGCGAGCACAACAGCCGCTGGCTCGCATGGCTCGCGGAAGAAATTGGAAAACTCGGCCTGAAAGTGACCCCGAGCGTCGCCAACTTTTTGCTCATCCACTTTCCCGAGACGAAGGGACGCACGGCCAAAGAGGCCGACGCCTTCCTGACCGCGCGCGGCCTCATTCTGCGACAGGTCACCGTCTACAAGCTGCCGAACGCGCTGCGCATGAGTGTCGGCACCGAAGAGGCCAACCGCCTCGTCGTCGCCGCACTCGAAGAATTTCTGGCTAAAGCAGCGTGATGCTGTGACGAAATCCGCCCCGCTGTACAATCGCCTGGCGCTGATCGGCGTCGGCCTGATCGGCTCGTCGATCGCGCGGGCGGCACGCGCGCAGGGCGTGGCGCGCGAGATTGTGGCGACGGCACGCTCGCCCGAAACGCGGCGGAGGGTTGCCGAGCTTGGCCTTGCCGACCAGGTGGTGGAGGGCAACGCTGCCGCGGTCGCCGGCGCCGATCTCGTCATCGTCTGCATTCCGGTTGGCGCTTGCGGCGAGGTCGCAGCCGAAATCGGGCCGCATCTCGCGCCCGGCGCGACTGTTTCCGACGTCGGCTCGGTCAAGGGTGCGGTGTTGCGCGACATGGCGCCGCATTTGCCCGCCGGCGTGCATTTCGTTCCGGCGCATCCGGTCGCCGGCACCGAGAATTCCGGCCCGGACGCTGGCTTCGCCACTTTGTTTGTCGGCCGCTGGTGCATTCTGACGCCTCCCGAAAGCGCGGACCTCGCCGCGGTCGAGAAGCTCGCAGCGTTCTGGAGCGCGCTCGGCGCCAATGTCGAGACCATGCCGGCGGCGCATCACGACCTCGTGCTGGCGATCACCAGCCACCTGCCGCACCTCATCGCCTATACGATCGTCGGCACCGCCGACGAGCTCGCCGAGGTGACGCGATCCGAGGTTCTGAAATTCTCCGCCGGCGGCTTTCGCGATTTCACCCGCATCGCCGCATCCGATCCGACCATGTGGCGTGATGTGTTCCTCGCCAACAAGGATGCGGTGCTGGAGATGCTCGGCACCTTCAATGAAGATCTATCGCAGATCACGCGCGCCATTCGCCGCGGCGATGGCGACGCCTTGTTCGCGCATTTCACCCGTACGCGGGCCATCCGCCGCGGCATCGTGCAGATCGGGCAGGATTCGCCGGCGCCGGATTTCGGCCGGCCACACCCGGATTTGCCGGTCGAACCGCTGCCACGGCCTTATGCCGTATCGGATGACAGCTAGGCTTGGAGCTTAGTGCCGCGCCTGCATGGCCAGCGCCTCAGTGACCGCGGCGCGAAGCGTGGCGACCGAGAATGGCTTGGCCAGAACGTCGTGAATGATGGCCTCGAGGCCGTGGGCGCGCTCGCGTTGATCGGCGTAGCCGGTCATCAGGAGGATCGTCAGACCGGGATAATCGCGAGCTGCGCTGAGCGCAAGCGCGATCCCGTCCATGATTGGCATACGAATGTCGGTGAGGAGAAGATCGAAGCCCCCTTCCTCGCGAACGATGAGGTCGAGTGCATCGCCGCCGTCGCATGCGGTCTTGACCTCGTGACCGTCGTTCTGCAACGCGCGCGCACACAGCGCGCGTAGCGCTTCCTCGTCTTCGGCTATGAGAATGCGGGCCATGGAATGTCAGTGTGTTGCCGCGATCATGTCGTGTCGGTTAACGAAACGAAGGATGAGGTCGTGTGCGTCGGGCGGCGGCGAAGCGAGCCGGGTACGGAACGCGACGGCCTCGCCCTGCGGCAGCGAGGCCCGCGCGGGAACGGCGGTCCAGGAATAGATTTCCTGCCGCGCCGCGTTGCGCACGACGAATTTGAGGCGGGGCACGTCCTCGGTCTTGCGAGCGCCATTGAAAACATTGCCTTCGACCACCAGGATCGGCACGCCCTCACGCTGTTCCATGGTCGTGGCCACATCTTCGAAAGTGAGGCCGCGCAGGTTCACTGGAAGCCTGAGGAGGGCGTAGAACGAGGCGGTTTGCGGCAATGCGCGGACGATATCGCTTCGCCAGCCGACAACTACGATATCGAGCAGAGCCAGCGCCAGCATGCCGGTTTGCAACCGCGACAGCGGCCAGCGCAGCGAGCGGCGCGACGCGTCGCGCCGCTGTCGCCGTGCCGCAACGGTTTCGATATCCTCGGCTGGCTCGTGCTCGACGACGGACGATCGGCCTTCATCGAGATCGACCGGCGCAATCGGCGGCGCTCCGACGTCGGCCGGCTCATTGTCGCCGTCGGAGGAACCGTCATCCCTGACTGCACCTGACGCTGAGCGGTCGTCGTCAGTCTCGGATGCGCCATCCGGCAGCGCACCGGCATGCGCCTCGGCGCCAGCCATTTCGGCAACATGCTCGGGTTGCGAAATTTCCTGTTGGGCGGCCGGATCCGCTACATCGGCCGTGGCCGCATCGGGGGCGATCGCCGCGGCGGCGGCGAGAAGCTTGTCGGCCTTGCTCAGCTCGGCGTGCCATACATTACGGCAGCGCACGCAGCGGACCTGACGCCCGTTCGGGGACAGGCTCGCCAGCTCTACGTCGTAGGAAGTTGCGCAGGACGGGCAGACAATGAGCATTGGCGAATCAGCGGAGCGTCACCTTCCCGGCCACGCTAGCATCCGATTTGTTAACGAATTGGAAACCATGCCGGCCCCGCAGCCACTGGGTGCCGTGGTATGAAATCCTGAGAAAGCCGCGAATCAGCCGCGGACCGTCATTATGACCCCGGAGGCTTGCGGAGGACGGCGTGATCCGGTTCGAAAATGTCGGCTTGCGCTATGGGCTCGGCCCCGAGGTGCTTCGCGACCTCAATTTCGGGATCGACGGGCATTCCTTCCAATTCCTCACCGGCCCATCGGGCGCCGGCAAGACCTCGTTGTTGCGCTTGATGCTGCTGTCGCTGCGGCCGACGCGCGGCCTTATTAGCATGTTCGATCATGACACCGCGTCGCTGACCAAGGACGGCCGGGCGAATCTGCGGCGGCGGATCGGCATCGTGTTCCAGGATTTCCGGCTCCTCGATCACATGACCACCTACGAGAACGTGGCGCTGCCGCTACGCGTGCTCGGCAAGGAGGAGGCCGATTACAGGGCCGAGATCGTCGAGCTGCTGCAATGGGTGGGGCTAGGTGACCGCATGAGAGCGCTGCCGCCAATTCTGTCCGGCGGCGAAAAGCAGCGCGCCGCCATTGCCCGCGCCGTGATCGCGCGCCCGCAGCTTCTGCTCGCCGACGAGCCGACCGGCAACGTCGATCCCAATCTCGGGCAAAGGTTGCTGCGTTTGTTCGTCGAACTCAACAAATCGGGAACGGCGGTTATCATTGCAACGCACGACATCGCGTTGATGGACGAATACGACGCGCGCCGGCTGGTCCTGCATGAGGGACGCCTGCATGTCTATGACTGAACCGACCGAATCCATGGCCGAGCCGTGGGACGAATTCGATGCGCCCCCCTCGCTCATGCGCACCATGCCCGCAGCCGCGTCGATCGTTCCGAAAGACTCGATCGCCGGACGCTCGCTCACCGTCGTCGTCGCCATCATGACGTTCCTTGCCGCGCTTACCGTCGGAACCGCGATGCTGGTGGTGAGCGCGGCCAGCGACTGGCAATCGGATGTTGGCCGCGAGGTCACGATCCAGGTTCGGCCGGCGTCCGGCCGCAACATCGAGACGGACGTACAAAGCGCGGTCGAGATCGCGCGCGCGGCGCCCGGCGTCGCCCAGGTCCGGGCTTTTACCAAGGACGAGTCGGCGCGGCTGGTCGAGCCTTGGCTCGGCGCCGGGCTTGCCCTCGAGGATCTGCCGATCCCTCGCCTGATCGTGGTGAAACTTGGTTCCGGTGGACGGCCGGATTTTACGTCATTGCGCCAGGCGCTCACGGCGCGCGTGCCGACCGCAAGCCTCGACGATCATCGCCGTTGGATGGATCGCATGCGCACCATGGCGAGAACGGCGGTGGCGGCGTGCATCGCGGTCCTCGCGCTGGTGCTGGCGGTGACCTTGCTGTCGGTAACCTTCGCCACGCGCGGAACCATGGCAGCCAATCGCCCGATCGTCGAAGTCCTGCATTATGTCGGCGCGACCGACAACTTCGTTTCGGGGCAATTTCAACGTCATTTCCTCGTGCTCGGTTTCAAGGGCGGCGCCATCGGCGCCGGCGCCGCGATCCTGTTGTTCGCCGTCGTCGAGGCGGCGAATACGTGGCTCGCGGGAACGCCGGGAGGCGACGAAATCGCGGGCTTGTTCGGCAACCTTTCCATCGGCGTCGCCGGCTATCTGGCGATCCTCCTGCAAATAGTATTCATGGCTTTGGTGACGGCGCTGGCCTCGCGCCGCACCGTCAATCGCACTCTGCAGATGATCAACTGAACGATCGCAAACCCGATCAATTGCCTGCTGGATTTGCGACCATGATTCACAGTGCGTAAGATGCCAATCGGCGCAGACGGAACGAATTACAGCGCGAAGGACCGGCGCGGCGATGCTCAGCCTTAGATCCGCGGTCAGACGGCGGCGCATCAAATCGTTTGTCGTCAGGCTCATCGTCCTGGGCGCCATCGGCGTAGTTCTCGGCTTTCTGGCCTTCCTGTGGCGGTTGCCGAACCAGGAGATCGTGCTCGATCGCAACGCCGACGGCATTGTTGTGTTGACCGGCGGCACCTCGCGCGTCACCGACGCGCTCGAGCTTCTCGCCGCGGGCCGCGGCAAACGCCTGCTCATCACCGGCGTTAATCCCGGCACGACGACGACCGACATCACCCGCCAGGTCGCCGGCTACGACCGCCTCCTTGGCTGCTGTGTCGATCTCGACTATTCCGCGATCAACACGCTCGGCAATGCGGTGGAAACGCGCCGCTGGGCCATCGACCGCGGCTTTGGCTCGCTCATCATCGTCACATCCGCCTACCATATGCCGCGGGCGCTCGCCGAGATTGCCCACCAGCTCCCCGACGTCGCGCTGGTTCCGTTCCCGGTCGTCTCCGACCGCCTGCGCGTCGAGCCATGGTGGACCAGCGGCACCACCACACGGCTGGTGCTCTCGGAGTATTTCAAATACCTTTTTGCCCACTTGCGTATGCGCTTCGATACCGTAGCGACAGCGACCGGAAGCACACGCGTTGCCGAAGCGTGCCGCATGAACCGATTCCAGTGAGCCGGGCCGCCTTTGTCTTCATCCTTTTCTATTCTCGCGCGTTCGCTTGTCTTCAACGTGCTGTTTTACGTCAACATCATTGCTCGCATGATCGTCGCGCTGCCGACCATCGTGCTGCCCTATCCGTTGCTGCATGGCGTTTTGCGCGCTTATGCGGGCAGCACGCTGTGGCTGTTGCGCGTCGTCTGCGGCACTACGGTCGAATGGCGCGGCCGCGAAAAGCTGCCAACGGGCGCCTACGTCGTCGCCTGCAAACACCAGTCGCTGTGGGAGACATTCGCGCTGTTCGCACTTCTTCCCGATCCAACCTACGTTCTCAAGCGTGAATTGATGTGGCTGCCGTTGTTCGGTTGGCTCGCCGCCAAGGCGCGGATGATTCCGATCGACCGCGGCGCCCGTGTCACGGCCCTCGCGCGCATGACGGCGGCGGCGCGCAAGGAGATCGCGCGCTCGCGCCAGATCGTGATTTTCCCCGAGGGGACGCGGCGCCCGCCCGGCGCCGAACCGCGCTACCTGCCCGGCGTCGCCTACCTCTACGCCGAGCTTGGCCTTCCCTGCGTGCCAGTCGCGCTCAATTCCGGATTGTTCTGGCCCCGCCGGTCGCTGCGGCGTTATCCGGGCACGGTACTTGTTGAAGTGCTCGATCCCATTCCGCCTGGGCTCAACAAGCGGGAATTCATATCGCGCCTGAAAAGCGGACTGGAACAAGCGACCGCGCGGCTCGTCGCCGAGGGCCGAGGATCAGGTACGGATCACTGACTGCTGGCCCTTGAGCCGTTCAGCGATAAGGTGCAAATCGGTCTCGCGATAGCCTAGCGCTTCCAGCGCCTGAACGGTTTCCAGCACATAATCGCGATTGGCTCCGGAGCGGCCATGACCCTGCCGCACGTGATGCACGCAGTCGGCCAGCGTCAAGCGTCCGGCATATTGCACGTGACTGCGGTCGACGATGAAACACAGCGCCCGCACTTGCCGCCGCGCCTCCTCCTCCAGCTCGATCCGCCGCACCGTTTCCAGATAAACGGTGGTGACTTGCTCGCGCGCGCGCAAATACGCCACAGTCGTTGCGCGCGACGCCGAAGCGACGCGAAAGGCGATACCGCGGCACATGCCGCCGCGATCGAGCCCGAGCACCAGACCGGGCCGCTCCGGCGTGCCACGATGAACGAACGAATAGACGCAAAGCGCCCGGTGCAACCCGATGAGCCGCGCCGGCACGCGCTCGATAAAAGCGAAGCCCGGATGCCACATCAGCGAGCCGTAACCGAACACCCAGAGGTCTTCGCTGCCGTGCGGATCGATGGACACCATCACTCCGGGTGACTCCCATTGGAACCCCCGTTCGGCTAACAAGCCGATCGTGGCGGCGCAATGGCGTTGTAGGGGTCTTTGAAACGCCCCACTCCACAGGCGAAGAGAAACGATGCCAGGCGAATCTTCCCTAAACATGATGCGGCCGCCGCCCGGGCACATGCGAAGGCCTCCGGCCGGGCGCGCACGGCGACGGCGTTGGCCGATCCTTGCGCCGGTAGCGATCGTCGCGGTGCTTGCCATTGCCTGGGTTTGGCTTTGGTATTACTCGGCATCGGTCGCCGATCGCGCGCTTGCCGGCTGGGTGGAACGCGAGGCTGGCGCCGGACGCGTCTATTCTTGCGGCTCGCAGTCCATCGGCGGATTTCCGTTTAGCATCCGGGCCCGCTGCACCGACGCCACCGCCGAAATCAAAAACAATCAACCGCCCTTTGCCCTGCAGGCCCCTGCAGTCACCTTTACGGCGGAGGTATTCTACCCGACCCGGCTGGTCGGCGACGTTACGGGTCCATTGACGCTGGCGGATTCGGGCCAGCCGCCGCGGTTGGCGGCGGACTGGACGCGTGCGCGGCTCGTCGTGCGCGGAGTGCCGCCCGATCCTGAAGCCGTTTCTATCGATCTTGAAGCGCCTCATGTCGATCGCGTCGCTAGCAGCGGCGAAGCGATGTTCAAGGCCAAGCGCGCGGACTTGCAAACCCGCATTTTGGCAGGTTTGCCGCGCGACCATCCCGTAATCGAGGTGACCTTGCACCTCTCCGGGGCGACGGCGCCGACCTTTCATCCTTTGCTCGCCGAACCAATCGAGGGCGAAGTCGCCGCGGTCGTGCGGGGATTCAAGGACCTTTCGCCCAAGCCATGGGCCGATCGCTTCCGCGAGATGCAGGCGGCTGGCGGCGGCATCGAGATCAAGTCACTGCGCGTCGCGCAAACAAACGCCATCGTCATCGGCGTCGGAACGCTCAGCGTCAACGCGCATGGCAAGCTTGACGGGCTCGTGCGTGTCGCCATCGCCGGCATCGAGCATATCGTCCCGCTGCTTGGCATCGACCGCATGATTGGGCAGGGCATCGACCAGTTGTCAGGCGGGGACGGCGCGCTCGATCGCCTGATACCGGGGCTGAGCGGCGCTCTTCGCCAAACCGCGAGTGCAAGCTTGATCGAAAACCTCAAAAAGATGGGCGAGCCGTCGACGATCGACAACCGGCCGGCGACCATTCTGCCGCTGCGCTTCTCCGATGGCGCAATCTACCTCGGCATGCTGCGGGTCGGCGAAGCGCCGCCGCTGTTTTAAACGATCACCCTCTCTTGAGCCCGGCATGCCAGCCGACAGACGCGTCCGGTACCGCATCGGTCGAGGCGAAATAGGGCTTGAGATCAAGCAGTGGGGTGTCGTGCACACAGTCGAGACCGACGACCGAGAGTGTGTTGCCTTCAATACGAACGAGCCGCGCCACGGAAACGGCAATCGGATTGGGCCGCACCGGCGAGCGCAGCGCAAATGTTCCACGGCGTTCGGGATAATGATGAGGGGCCTGCAGCACAAGGTCGCGGCGCGCGCGGTCCATCCAGTAGAGCACGACCACGTGGCTGACGCTTTCGAGGCCCGCAAGACCTTCAGCCCAGCGCTGATCGAGCACGATGGTGCAGACCGCGTCGGATTCGCGCGGGTTCTTCGGGCAGTCTTCGCGCCGTTGCCAAGGCGTGTGGATGCGCCCGATAAAGTAGAGCGAGGCGTCAAACCGCGCCGGCAACTCGACGGCAATCTCGCCATCCCGCAACGCGCTGGACCCTTTTGCCGCTTTGTCTTCCGTCATGTTTGAGGGTTTTCGCATGCAGGTCCCAGGGCGGCCAGCCCTGCGCGGCAAGGCGCGCCGCGAGGCTCCGAGCTTTTCGTGGGATATATCCCAACATTTCTCTTGCTATTTAATCGCATAAAGATATCTTTATGTGCCTCGAATTCGGATATAGTTGATGCCGATTGACGCTGCCCAACTCGCCTTTTCCACGCTGACCGCAACCCTCAAAGCGGCGGCCGAAGCGACGCGATTACGACTCCTGATGCTCATTGCCGAAGCCGA
>Ga0302325_10019429_pt1 | contig 14289 bp, 15 predicted proteins | sample Palsa_T0_2_FD_201948 | JGI IMG/M metagenome (GOLD analysis project Ga0302325, IMG submission 201948) | Peat permafrost microbial communities from Stordalen Mire near Abisko, Sweden - Palsa_T0_2 | ecosystem: Environmental > Terrestrial > Soil > Palsa > Peat permafrost | place: Sweden: Abisko... | reverse complement strand
CCCTTGATCCGCGCAATCTGTCCCACGATGCTGCCCACCGATCCGGCCGCTCCGGAGACCAGGACGGTTTGGCCCGGTTCGGGCCGGCCGACATCGAGCAGGCCGAAGTACGCGGTCAGCCCGCTGATGCCGAGGGCACCCAGATACGTCGTTGCCGGCGCCAAAATGGTGTCGAGCTTGTTGACCTCGGCGCCGCTGGACAGCGCATAACGCTGAACGCCGAATATCCCGGATACGTCGTCGCCGACGGAGAATCCCGGATGCCGCGATTCGACGACGTGCCCGACTCCAAGGGCTCGCATCACTTCACCGATCTCTACGGGCGGCACGTAGCTGCGGCCCGCGTTCATCCACGTGCGCATGGCCGGGTCGATCGACAGGTAGTCGATCTCTACGACGAATTCTCCTTCGGCTGCAACCGGTTTGGGCTCTTCGACGATCGACCAATCGGTCGCCTTGGGCATGTCGACCGGGCGTGCGGCCAGCCGACACTGAGTGTTGACAGCGTTCACGAGGCAGCCTCCTTGGCTGGTGAGGTAGTTCGACAGATGTTGGCGGCGCAGCCGAACGCCGTCCGTCCGCCGGGGTCCTCGGCGGTCACGGGTATCACCGCGACAGTGTCGGCACCGGCCTGCAGGTAGGCCCGTATCCGGTCGGTGACCTGCTCGGGAGTGCCGAGGGCGGCCAGCTGCTCGGCCAATTCCAGTGGAACCGCCGCAGCCATGTCCGATCGCCGCGCGCCACCGCGGGCCCGCTCGACGAGTTCAGCGAATCCGAGCTCGCAGAACATCTCTCCGTAGCCGGGTGGGGCCAGGTAGACCGCGAGCTGACCGGCCAGCTGCCGCAGCGTCGCCTCACCGGGCCGGACCGCGACCGGTAGCCACACCGTCACGTGCGGCGGCGTGCGACCTGCCGCGACGGCGTCGTGCTCGATCTGTTGGCGGACCTGCGAAACCCGCTGCGGTGAAGCTAGGTTGAGCACTACCTCGTCGGCGATCTCGGCCGCCAGCCGCATCATCGTCGGACCGAACGCGCCGACCCCGATCCGGCTGTGCGGCAACGGGTTACGCAGCCGAAACCCATGACTGTTGACATACCGGCCGTCGTAGTCGCCGCGCTCACCGCGCAGCATCGGCCGCAAACACTCGATGGCCTCCCGCATACGCGCCGCACTGTGCGACCAGTCCCGGTCGTGCCAGCCCGCCACGATGAACGGGCTGGAGGCGCCCAGCGCGACGTCGATCTCGCAGCCAGTGAGCGCCGCAACCGAACTCGCCCCCAGCGCGATCGAGACCGGGGTGCGCACGCTGACCGGCAGGGGGCCGACCCGCAGGCCCAGACCCGGTACGCGAGCGCCGATGGCGGTGGCCAACGCGAACGCGTCGAATGTCGCCATCTCGCCGATCCACAACCCCCGCAAACCCGCGGCGCCGGCGGCCTCGGCGATTTCGAGTGCCTCCAGGTCGGGCCGGTCCAGCCACAGCGGCAGCACCGCTTCGATCGACGACCTCACAGCATGGCCGCCTCGGTGGTCTGGCCTAGCAGGATGCGGCCGGGCAACTCACGTGATGCCTCGTTCACCTGGAAGTGCGCGGTAGCGGTGAACGCGTCGCGCAAACGTCGTTGCAGCGGTGCGCCGTCGTAGATCGCGCTGCCGCCGGCGAGGTCGTACATCGTGCGGACCACGTCGGCCGAGACGCGCGCCCCATGGGTTGCCGCGAGGCGTAACCGCGTCCGCACCTCCAACGGCACCGCGGGCCCGTCCTGACTCGCCTGCCACGCGGCGTCGATGGCTTGGTAGTAACCGGCTCGCGCGGCTTCCAGTGCCGACTCGGCCGTGGCGAACGCGACCTGGATGGTGGACCGCTCGGCAAGCGTGCGACTGGCTGCCACACCTTTTTTGGTGGAGGCGAGCTCGACGAAGTTGTCGATCGCCGCGCGCGCGTTGCCCATCGCGGCCGCGGTGATGCAGGCCGCGAAAAACCCGAACGGGGGAAATCGGTACAACGGACGGTCAATCACCGGACCGTCGAATATCGAGAGCACCCGATTATCGGGGACGAACACCTCCTCGGCGACGGTGTCGTGACTCCCGGTGCCGCGCAGGCCGAGGGTGTGCCAGGTGTCCAGGATCTGCAGCTGCTCGGTGGGCAGCGCAACGACCGCCGGGCGATCCTCGAGTACGCAGCCGGCGAACAGCACGTCGGCGTGGGTGATACCGCTGCAGAACGCCCAGCGCCCCGACACCACAACACCACCGGGCACCCGCCGGGCCTTGCCTTGCGGTGCCCACACACCCGCGGCCAGGCCCCGGCCGTTGCCGAACAGTTCGTCACGACTCACCGGTGGCAGATATGCGACCAGCAGGGTGCTGGTGATCCCGATCGACACGCACCAGCCTGCCGATGCGTCGCCACGTGCCACCTCCTCGGCGCACCGCAAAGCGGTTCCCGCGGGCAGCTCCAGAGCGTCGACCTCCACCGGCGCACCGGCTCGCAGCAAGCCTGAATCTCGCAGCGCCTCAACCAGTTCGGCCGGCAGCCTGCGAGCAGAATCGATGTCATCTGCCATGCCGCGCGCCAACTCGGCGATCTCGCGCGCCCGCGACAGAACGGGCATGGTGGCGACGTCGGTGTCCATACGTCCTCGCTTTGCACAGAGGGAGTGACTGACTCAGTCACGTTAGCACTACCGGTTTAGTTTTTGAACCGGTACATTCGTTGAACCATGAATTACCCGGATCTGTCACATCGCTTCGACGGCGAGTCCGTTGCACGCACCCTGGAGATCGTGGGCGAGCGATGGACCCTGTTGATTCTGCGCGAGGCGTTCTTCGGGGTTCGCCGTTTCGGCCAGTTGGCGCGCAACCTGCGGATTCCGCGCCCCACGTTGTCCGCACGTCTGCGCACCCTGGTCGACAAGGGACTGCTGGAAAAAGTGCCCTACGCGCGCGACCCCGACCGTCACGAGTACCGACTGACCGACTCCGGCCGCGACCTGTTCGCGGCGATCGCGGTCCTGATGCAGTGGGGCGACCACCACCTGCCGAACCCCCAGGGTCCGCCGATCGTGCTGCATCACCAGCCCTGCGATCAGACCGCCGAACCGATTCTGGTGTGCGCACATTGCCGGCAGGAGATCACCGCGCACAACGTCACGCCCGAACCCGGCCCGGGCTTTGTCGACGCCGAAGTCTCAGGCGACGCGAAAGACGGGGTACTGATCGACGATTCGCTCGAAGTCGTCCAGCGGCGCGTGCCGATCGATCGTGAAAAACGGACGCGCACCCGGCGCTAGCTCGAGATACCGACGCAAGATCGCGGCGCGCTTGTCCGACAGGTCTTCCACCAACGCCACCTCTTCGCGCCGACCGCGCACCAAAACCCCATGGTTATCTGCGCGCAGGTTGCGCACCCAGTTTGCCTTCTGGCCGAGCATGCTGACCAGGTAACGCTCGCCCTGGTAATCGGCGACGACAACCGGGAACGATACGATCCGTCCGGATTTGTGGCCCCGGACTTCGAGTGTGGCAGCGCCGTTGGGCCCCATACCCTTGGCAAAAGACAAGGCGCCCAATCGGTTTGCGACGCGCGCAGACCATCCGGGACGGCCTTTGCGATATTGCCATCGTTGGAAAGCGCTTACCACGCGGCTCAGCATGCACTCACATTACTGCGGCCCTGACACTGCTACATCTACATCTGCGCCCAGACGATTTTCGTCTGCAGGTAGGTCTCGATGCCGGCCTTGCCCGACTCGTAGCCCCAGCCGGACTGCTTGTAGCCACCGAAAGGCATCGAGTGGTCGAACTGCATCTGGCAGTTCAGCCCGACGGTTCCGGCCTTGAGCTTCTTGGCCATCCGGTGTGCGCGACCAAGATCGCTGGTCCACGTCGTTGCCGCCAGCCCGTAGGTGCTGTTGTTCGCCAGTGCGACGGCCTCGTCCTCGTCGTCGAACGGCAGGATCGTGACGACCGGACCGAAGATCTCCTCCTGGAACAGCCGGCTCGAATCGGGGTCGACGTTGGTGACCACCGTCGGGTGCACGAAGTAGCCCCTGCGGTCGAGCCGGTGCCCGCCGGCGACCAACTCGGCGCCGTCAGACTTGCCCTGATCGAGGTAGCCCAGCACGCGGATGAGCTGCTTCTGGCTGATCAGCGGACCGACCATGGCGCCTTCGTCGCTGGGTCCGCCCAACTGCATGACGTTGGCCATGTTGGCGATTCCTTCGACGACCCGCTCGTAGACGCCGCGCTGGGCGAAGATACGCGACCCGCACACACAGGCCTGTCCCGAGTGGATGAAAGTGCCGAACGAGGCCATCGGGATGGCCAGGTCGAGGTTGGCGTCGTCGAAGATCACCACCGGTGACTTGCCGCCCAGCTCGAGCGTGACCTTGTTGAGGTTGCTGTCGGCGGCGGCGTGCACGATCGCCCGACCGACCTCCGTCGAACCGGTGAAGGCGACCTTCTCCACATCGGGGTGCGCGGTGATCGCCGCACCGGCGGTGTGGCCGTAGCCGTTCACCAAGTTGACGACGCCCTCGGGCACTCCGGCCTCGGCCAGGATTCGGTCCAGCACCAGTGCCGAAAGTGGTGTCTCCTCAGCGGGTTTGACGACGCTACTGCAGCCGGCCGCCAGCGACGGCGCGAGCTTTGCGCAGTAATTGAAGACCGGCCCGTTCCACGGGAAGATCAGCCCGACCACACCGTAGGGCTCACGCAGCGTGTAGGTGTGCATGTGCGAGTCGACCCCAGTCAGGCCGCCGGTATTGACGTCGCGCGCGATGCCGTCGATCTTGGTGCACCAGCCGGCGTAGTAACGGAACCACTCCGACCCGACCTTGGTGATGATCTGCGCCTGCGCAGGCGGGATACCGGCGTTGAGCGATTCGAGCTCGGCGAGGATCTCGGCGTTCTCGTCGATGAGATCGGCGACCCGCCACAGCACCTTGGCCCGGTCGTAGTCGGGCATGCCGGACCACACGCCGGAGTCGGCGGTTTCCTTGGCGCGGGCGACCGCGTCGTTGATGGCTTCGGGACCGCAGTCGGTGAATTCGGTGATCTGCTCTTCAGTGGCGGGGTCGATGATCGGAATCACCTCACCGGTGCCTGGTCGCTTACGGATGTCGTCCAGTACGTCCTGCACCGTCATGGCGGGTGCGTCCCTTCGCTTCGTCGCGACTCTATCTCTGTAGAGATCGCGTTATGAGTGTAGCTCAGGGCAATCGCAGTCCACCAGACGGGTTTCTACGCAGGATGATGGTCTGCTCCGGAGATCCGTGCCCTGGAGCTGCGCGCCGCCGTCTACCTGATCAGCGGCCGCAGGCGCCGGGCTGCTTAGTCATCGGGAATGCGGCAGAGGGCAACTGAGTTCGTGAAGTAGTGCTGACCTCGAGAACTGATCCGTTCGAGAAGCTGTTGGTCGCAGGGTGAAGTTTCTGCTGATCACGCTCATCACTCATGTACCGAATCCGGTTTCGGGTGAGAAGAAGAGCCCTGCCGATCGGCTGCGTGATGTCATCGACAAGGCAGTGCTGGCCGAAGAATTGGGTTACGACGGCTTCGCGGTCGGCGAGCGTCACGAGGATCCGTTCATCTCGTCATCACCGCCGGTTGTGTTGAGCAACATCGCGGCCCGCACGTCGCGGATCGGATTGTTCACCGGGGTGACAACGTTGAGTCTGCTCGATCCGGTCCGCGCATTCGAGGACTATTCGACGCTCGATAACCTGTCCAACGGGCGGCTCGAGCTGATCATCGGCAAGGGTAACGGCGCGGCCCAGGCCGAGTTGTTCCACGTGACAACCGCCGATCAATGGGACCGCAACCGCGAAGGCTACGAGCTGTTCCGACTGCTATGGGAAAGCGAAAGCGTGACGTGGTCCGGTCAATTCCGGCCGTCGCTGGTCAACGCCAAGGCGCTTCCCCGCCCGCTCCAGAGCCGGATTCGAATCTGGCACGGCAGCGCAACGAGTACGGACTCCGTTGACCTGGCCGCTCGTCACGGTGACCCGATCTTCTCGGCCAATGTCAGCAACCCCATCGAGCCCTACGCCCAGCTGGTTCGCCACTACCGGGAGCGGTGGGAGTTCTACGGCCACAAGCCCGAGGACGCCCTGGTCGGCGCCGGAACCGCGGGGTTCTACGTGACGCCGACGTCGCAGGAAGCGGTGGCCACCTACCGTCGGATGTTCGAGGCACGTCGGGCGTTCACGCGCCGCGCCGGGATTCCGGCGGTGTTCGAATCGATCGACGATTTCATCGAGCGAAGCTCGGCGCTGGTCGGTAGTCCGGAGCAGGTGATCGACAAGGTGGGCCGCTATCACGAGCAGCTCGGGCACGAAGTGATACACCTGAGTGCCGATGCCGACGGTGTGACGGTCGGCCAACAATGTCGAAGTTTCGAACTGTTTCAGTCCGACGTTGCACCTGTTCTGCGGGATCGCATCCCGAGTCGGCCGCTTATCGCACAGCTGACGTGAACAGGTCGCGGTGGGCTCGCACAAAGTCTTCAACACTTTGCGGCGGGTGGCCGGTCAACTCTTGCACCTGGTCGGTGGAGCGGTTGTAGCGGTCTTCGCGGTGTAGCTTGGCCATCGTCGAAATGTGCTGGAGCACATGCGGTTCGAGCCCACTGCTGGTGAGGTTGCTCTGCCAGTCGTCGAAGTCAACGCGCTCGGCGGTGATCGGTCGATCCAGGGCACGGCTGTATTGCTCAGCGAGCCCGTCGATGTCGAGAACGGTGGGTCCGGTCAGCTCATAGACGGCACCGACATGCCGCGCCGGGTCTTGAAGGACGGCAGCGACAGCGTCGGCCACATCGCTAGGGGCAATCGGCGATGTGCGCCCGGCGCCGAAGGGCAATGCGAGCACACCGCGGTCGCGGATCGATTGCGCGGCCAGCACAGTGAACAGCGGGTTCTCCAGGAAAACAGTCGGCCGGATCTGCACTGCGGGGATCGGTGACCAGTCGATGACGTGTTCTGCCAGCCAATGCAGGCGCTGTTGGCTGGACTCTTCGGTGCTGGTGGGTGTCATCTGGGACACCGTCATCTGGGACATGTTGACCAGCACGTCGAGGTTGGCGGTTTCAGCAGCAAGCGCGCACATTACGGTCGTGGCTTCCAGGTACGACGCGGAGACGCTCATGCTGAAGAACACACGGTCGACGCCTTTTAGCGCGGCGGCCACGTCGACGGGGTTCCTGAGGTCGCCGACGACGACCTGTGCGCCGACCGCGCGCAACGCCTCGGCGCGGCCGTCTTCCCGGTGCACCATTGCCCGCACCGTCTGGCCGGCGGCCAATAGCCGATCCACCACTTGCCGGCTGACACCGCCCACGCCGCCGCCGGCTCCGGTGACGAGATAAATCGGTTTGGCTACCATGCGTTATCGCTCCTATCTCCAGGCGAACACCGGTTGCTCCAGCTCGTCGACCGGATCGTGGCGCCCCTCCAGGCAGAGCCAACGCAGCTGCAGCAGCACAGCACCGGTCGGAGCGTGAATGAGATCGTTTCCCAGCGGTATTTGCACCACCGGCCGCGGGCTTTCCGGGATGGTGATGAATCGCGGCGAGTCTGCACGCTGCAGTTGATGCAGCCCCACTCGGTAGACCGCCACTACCTCGTCAGGCGCCGGTCGAGGGTCCAACCGTCCGCCGCCCCAGATCACCACCGGGGTGATGACATACCCGGATCGCGTCGGATAGTCGTCGAGCAGACCTAATACGGTCGACTCGGCCAGTTTGATGCCCACCTCTTCGTCCAGCTCCCGCAGTGCCGCGTCGACCGCACTTTCCCCCGGGTCGACCCGACCGCCCGGCAGTGCCCACTGCGCTGCGTGCGAGCTGAGGCGAGAGGCTCTGCGGCACAACAGGAAAGCGGCGCCGCCCGACACGCCGACCATGCGACCGTCGAGGCCGGCCTCGATCGGGCGTCCCGCGATCCAGTCGTCCACCGGCGCCGGGTCGATCCTGTCCTCCCCGACCTCCGACTCGAAGAGTAACACCGCCACGGCCGCGTGCCGCTTCGTCGGGTCGGCTACAACACGACGATCATGACCGGCCAGATGGTCCCGAATCCGCTCGCGCAGCGCGTCGTCGTAGGGGATGGTCATCACGCGAGCCTATGCCGACGGCCGAAGTCCAATGCGTTGGCGGGCTTGCTGATTAACTAGTCAGGATGGCTGACATCACCATGTTGATCCTCGCCGACCACGACTGGTTCCGTGAACAATTCGCCAAGCTCGATGTTCTGCAAACGCAGACGCCGATCAACCAGCGAGCGCTGGAACGCGTGTGGCGTCCACTTGCCGACAAGTTGGATGTGCATGCCTACATCGAAGAGAAGATCTTCTACCCGCAACTACTCGAGCGCGGCAGCGACGACGCCGAAGGCGAGACGCTCGATGCGATCGGTGACCACAACGATATTCGCGACGGCGTGCGCGACGCGAACGCCGCAGCGATAGCCACCGACGAGTGGTGGGCGGCGGTCGGGCGAACCCGCCTGGCCAACGACGACCACATGGGCGAAGAAGAGCGGGAAGGGTTGGCCGACTTTCGTCGCCATGCATCGATCGGTCTGCGCCAAGCGCTCGGGCGTCAATACCGCGAGTTCATGGCGCAGCATCCGACCACCCAGGGACTGTCGATCGTCGACCGCGACCCGGAAAGCTACGTCGAGGAACAAGAAGGCACGACGCGGTCGCCGCGCAAGGACTTCTCGCTCGGTATCGGCAGCTTGAAGGGCGAATGACGATTCATGCGGCCCGGGTCACCAGGCCGCATGAATCAATCCTGGTGGGGCGGTTCAGCCGTGGCCGGAGCCGCAACCGACGCCCGGAAGACACCCGGTAGCGCCGGGCACGCCACCCGGACCTGCGAACTGCCCGCCGGAGCCGCAGCCGACACCCGGGAGACAGCCTTGGCCACCGGGGCCACCGCCGGGGCCGTTGAACTGTCCGCCGGAGCCACAGTTGCCGTTCAGGTCACAGCCGCCGCCACCCGGGTCCTGCTTGAAGACACTGTGGCTGGGCCCTGCCGTGGCTGGGGAGCCAACGGAGGCTTCAGCCACGGCCACGGGCATCACGGCAATTGCTGCCGCAGCAGCTCCACCGATAACCAGCGGCTTTATGAAATTGAGTTTCTCGAACATGGTCATAGTCGCCGTTATACCCCCTTCCACACACGTCCAAAACATCGAATTTCAGTCGTGATGGTTGACGATGTTGATGACATTCCCGTCGGGAGCCCGGACGAAAAACCGTCTCAGACCCCAGCCTTCGGTGGTTAGCGGATGGACGATGTCGTAGCCGAGATGTTGTGCCTCCGCGTATGCCGCGTCGATGTCATCGGTGCAAACCGAAATCACCGAGTCTTCAGCGGCAGTTGCATCACCGGTCACCAGTTGGACCCGCGCCCCGGCGTCGGCCGAGGAGTACCGGGCCACCCAGCCCATGTTGAACTCTTCGTTGGTCAGCCCGAGGTAGTCGGTGTAAAAGCCCTTGGCCGCTGCGATGTCCGCGACTCGAAGGTTGGCAAATATCTTCGTGCCTTGCATGCAGCTCTCCTGATGGTGTGAAGCCGGCGGCGACCTCCACGCTAGCGGCCGTGCTCCGGATTACGCTGGCGGCCATGAGCGGCAACCGGGTATCCGGCGGAGTGGTGCACAAGCTGCCCGCAGACCTGCGCGAGGCGCTGCTTGCCAATTCGACGGCACTGGCGGCTTGGCAGGACATCACGCCCTTGGCGCGCAACGAGTTCATCTGTTGGGTCGATGACGCCAAACAAGAGGCGACCCGACAGCGCCGCATCCGCCGGACCCAGGAGGAACTCGAAGAGGGCCTCCGCCGACCTTGCTGCTGGCCGGGTTGCAAGCACCGCGAGCGCACCGGGAAATAGCGCCCGAATCGACGCTTTACCCCTGACGCATTCAGTACTACGCTTTGTGGTACTACATTGCATAGTAGAAGATCCGGCTGGGGCCCATCGCAACGGTTTCAGCCGTGAGGGGATGGTTGCCATGAACCTCCGATCGGCGAATACCGCGGTGCGCCAAGCCCAAGACATCGATACGCGATATCACCCTTCGGCCTCGCTGCGGCGCCAACTCAACAAGGTCTTCCCGACGCACTGGTCGTTCCTGCTCGGCGAGATCGCGCTCTACAGCTTCATCGTTCTGCTGATCACCGGCATCTATCTGACGCTGTTCTTCGATCCGTCCATGATCGAGGTCCCGTATCACGGGGTGTACCAACCACTGCGCGGTGTGGAGATGTCGCGCGCCTACGAGTCGGCGCTCAACATCTCGTTCGAGGTCCGGGGTGGACTGTTCGTGCGCCAGGTACACCATTGGGCCGCACTGATGTTCGCCGCGTCGATCATGGTCCATCTGGCCCGCGTTTTCTTCACCGGAGCGTTCCGCCGCCCGCGCGAAGCCAATTGGGTCATCGGCTCGCTGCTGCTGATCCTGGCCATGTTCGAGGGTTATTTCGGTTACTCGCTGCCCGACGACTTGTTGTCCGGCATCGGTCTGCGCTGCGCACTTTCGTCAATCATGCTGGGATTCCCGGTGATTGGCACCTGGCTGCACTGGGCCTTTTTCGGCGGCGACTTTCCGGGCACCACGCTGATTCCCCGGCTTTACGCGCTGCACGTTCTGGTGCTGCCGGCGATCATTCTCGCGCTGATCGGCGCACACCTGGCGATGGTGTGGTTCCAGAAGCACACCCAGTTCCCCGGGCCCGGCCGCACCGAGAACAACGTCGTCGGCGTCCGCGTCATGCCGATCTTCGCGGTCAAGTCCGGCGCCTTTTTCGCACTGACCACCGGCGTCCTCGGTCTGATGGGCGGGCTGCTGCAGATCAACCCGATCTGGAACCTGGGCCCCTACACGCCATCTCACGTGTCGGCGGGATCGCAGCCGGACTTCTACATGATGTGGACCGAGGGCCTGCAGCGATTGTGGCCGGCATGGGAGATCTACATCGGTCACCACACGGTGCCCGCAGCCGTTGGTGCCGCGATGATCATGGGCATCGTGTTCGTATTGCTGACGATCTATCCGTTCCTGGAGAAGCGGTTCAGCGGGGACTACACCCACCACAACCTGCTGCAGCGTCCGCGAGACGTGCCGGTGCGTACCGGGATTGGGGCGATGGCCATCGCCTTCTACTTGGTACTCACGTTGGGAGCGATGAATGACATCATCGCGCTGAAGTTCCACATCTCACTCAATGCCACCACCTGGGTCGGGCGCATCGGCATGGTCGCGCTGCCACCGATCGTCTACTTCATCACCTACCGCTGGTGTGTTGGGCTGCAGCGCAGTGACCGCTCCGTCCTCGAGCACGGCGTCGAAACCGGCATCCTCAAACGGTTGCCGCACGGCGCTTACGTCGAACTGCACCAGCCACTGGGACCGTTACCGCTGGAATATCAGGGCGCTCCGGTGCCGACGAAAATGAACAAGCTCGGCTCCGGCGGCTCCCCCGGCTCGGGCAGTTTCCTCCAAGCCGACCCGGCCGACGAGGACGCCGCGCTTTCTGAGGCCCGTCACGCGGCCGCGCGCCGAGCGCTCACCTCGCTGCGGGGTCGCTAAGGTGGCCCACACCTAATACCTTCATCTCATGGCGGGCGAGGCAAGCCGACATCTGCGGGACGTGGCCGCCGCACCGCATTACCACGTCATCGCTGAAAATCAGGAAGGGGAGCTGATTTGCAGCGATGGGTTCACCTGGCCGAGTGCGCAGGGATTCGCAGCAGACCTGATTTCACCGCCCGGAGGAGCTCCGGTCTACGAGCCGGTGCAGACCGTCTGGATCGTCCAAGGCGAACCGGCGCGGTGTCCGCTCGCGCACGGCGACAGCATCCCGGCTGACGAGCGGGCCGTACCAAGATTTCTGGACCAAGTAGTCCAGCAGCAGCCGTACTGGTCGGCGTAGCGAGATCGAGTCCGGTCCAACGAGGCGCCGACGCTACCGCACATGGTGCGAGACATGATGTCGGTATGACCACCGAGATCCGTGTGCTCGACACCGAAGGCGACCTGGTTGCCGCGGCGAATCTGTTCCGCACCGCGATGATCGGCTTCCCGCCCTTGGCGGGTCTGGCACCGGGGCAGATCACCACAGTGCTGGAACGGGGCCGAACCGTCGGCGCATTCGTCAACGACCAACTCGTTGGCACCGCTGATGCTGTGACGAGCGGGCTCACCCTCCCCGGCGGAACCATCGTCGGCCACGCCGCTGTCACACACGTCGGGGTTTTGCCGTCCTTCACCCGCAAAGGCGTCGCCACCGATCTCATGCGCCACCAGCTGCACGACGTCGCGGCGCGTGGTGAGACCGTCGCGACCCTGCGGGCTTCGGAGGCGACCATCTACGAGAGGTACGGCTACGGCGTCGCGAGCTCATCGCAAACTGTCGAGGTCCAGACGGCGCGAGCAGAACTTCGCCCCGGTCTCGGGGCGGGGGGCCCGGTGCGCCTGCTGGACGCCGAGCGGGTGTGGGACGTGCTGCCCCGGATCTACACCGACAATCGACCGTCACGTCCGGGAACCATCGACCGCCCTGATGTCTGGTGGCAGGGTGTACGGCTTCGGTCTGAATCATCGCCGCAGCCTTGGTATGTCGCAGTGCACGGTGAGCCGGGCGCTGAAACCGGGTTCGCTCGTTACCGGCCGATCGATACCGACAAATGGTTCGTCAGCGATCAGCGCACCATCGCGGTGGAAGACTTCTTCGCACCCGACACCAACACCTACCTCGGACTGTTGCGCTTCCTCCTCGGACTCGACCTCATTGATCGCGTGGTGTTTTGGATGCTGCCGGTCGACGATCCGCTGCCATGGCTGCTGCTCGATCGGCGCGCCGCACGGGTGACCGCCACCCACGACGAAACGTGGTTACGTGTCGTCGATGTTGAGAAGGCGCTGTCCGCAAGGCAATACGAGGGCCACGGGGATGTCATCATCGCCGTCGACGACCCACTGCTGCCTGACAATTCGATCAGCATGGCTGTCACCGGAGGCGGTGCCGAACAAACCGACCGGCGCCCGCAACTGCGCGTTGGCGTGGCCGGCCTTGCCGCCGTGTTGCTCGGCGGCGCGACATGGCGCAGTCTGGCCGTTGCCGGGCTGGCCCGAGGTGACGATCCCGCAGCGCTCGCGGCGGCCGAGCGGCTGTTCGCGGTACGTGAAGCACCACACGCCGGATTCTTCTTCTAGAAGAGCGTCTTTCAGGTTGATCGCCCGCGACGCAGCGGGTAAACGGCCGCACCGGCGAGAAACACGGCGGTACCCAAAATCACCGAGTTGAGCGGCAGCGCCAGGGCGATCACGATGCAGCCGATGAATCCCAGCGTTGGAACTATTCTGCCGCCAAGCGTCCACGCCGAGGCGTTGGCGAGCGCGTAGTAGACCAGGACCGCAAAGGACGAGAAGCCGATGGTACCTCGAACATCGGCGGTTCCGGCCAGGACGGCCACCACGAGCCCTACCGCGAGCTCCGCGCGATACGGCGTCTTAAACGTGGGATGTACGGCGGAAAGCTGTTGCGGTAGATAGTGATCCCGCGCCATCGCGAATGTCGTCCGAGAGACGCCCAGGATCAACGAAAGTAGCGATCCGAGCGCCGCCAAGACCGCGACGGCTCGCACCACTGGCTCACATCCGGCTACGCCGGCGGCACGCACCGCATCGGCAATCGGCGCGGCGGACAGTGCCAGCTGCGGGCTGCCTAACACGGCCAGCAGCGCAACCGCGACGACCGCGTACACCATCAGCGCGATGCCCAACGCCACCGGAATCGCGCGGGTGATGGTGCGCGCCGGGTCACGCACCTCCTCACCCAAGGTCGCGATTCGCGCGTAACCCGCGAACGCAAAGAACAGCAATCCTGCCGCCTGCAACACTCCGTGGACGCTCGTGCCCACGCCGATGGCGATGCGGCCGAAGTCAGTGTGCGGGGCCGTCAACGCGACGATCGCAAATCCTGCCAGCGCCGCCAGCACCACGGTCACAATGATCCACGTCACCCGCAGTGACTTCTGGATCCCGGTGTAGTTGAGCGCGGTCAGCGCAATGACCGCCACAACCGCGATCGCGCGGGATCGCGCCGGCCAGGCGTAGGAGCCGACGATCAAGGCAATCGCAGCACAGGAAGCCGTCTTGCCGACAACAAAGCCCCACCCGGCCAGATACCCCCAGAACTCACCAAGTCGCTTGCGCCCGTATACGTAAGCGCCGCCAGACTCGGGATAGCGCGCAGCACAGCGCGCCGTCGACGTC
>Ga0302325_10019428_pt1 | contig 14290 bp, 11 predicted proteins | sample Palsa_T0_2_FD_201948 | JGI IMG/M metagenome (GOLD analysis project Ga0302325, IMG submission 201948) | Peat permafrost microbial communities from Stordalen Mire near Abisko, Sweden - Palsa_T0_2 | ecosystem: Environmental > Terrestrial > Soil > Palsa > Peat permafrost | place: Sweden: Abisko... | reverse complement strand
TGAGCTTTTGGAGCTCAGGCTTGGAGTAGAAGCCGGTCAAGCGCAGCTTGCCTGGATCGCGCGCCGGCTCATCGGGGTCGCGCTTCCACGGCGGAGCCTCAGGCAGGCCGCCGCGAGCCAGCGGAGTTTCTGCCGCCGCGGAAAGAAGCTGGGCCAGGGTTTCTTTGCCGAAGATCTGGTAAATGCGTTCCGCCGTTCGAGCTACGGGCGGCGCGGAGAGGATGGTGTGGGTGGCTGAGGTCAGCTCAAAATGCTTTTCCGGATGCACCAACGCGTAGTGGGTTACAAGCGCCGTCACATGGGCCAGCTCCGTGCTCTCAGCGCGAAGGAATTTGCGTCTGGCCGGAGTGTTGAAGAACAGGTCGGCGACCGCCAGGGTCGTTCCTCTGGGCAAGGCCGCATCGTCCACGTGCAGAATCTTGCCGCCGGCAATCTCCACACGTGTGCCTGCGGCCTCTTCCCCAGTAGCCGTCTCCAGGGTCACGCGGGCCACCGAGGCAATTGAAGGCAGAGCCTCGCCGCGGAATCCCAGCGTCGCAATGGTGAGCAGATCATCTGCCGTGCGCAGCTTGGATGTGGCGTGGCGCTCGAAGGCCAGCAGTGCGTCGTCGCGATTCATGCCGTGGCCGTCATCCGTGATGCGGATCAGCCGCCGCCCGCCCGCTTCCACTTCGACGCGGATGCGGTTGGCGCCTGCGTCCAAGGCATTCTCGAGCAGCTCCTTCACCACTGAAGCCGGCCGGTCCACCACCTCGCCCGCGGCAATCTGATTGGCAACCTGGTCGGGAAGAATGCGGATGCGGCCCATAAGACCTAAGGGTAACGCAGAAGGACAGGGGACAGGGTTCAGGGATCAGGGATCAGGGGGTGCGGCGGCCGTGCATTAGCAGTGCCCTGTCGTCTTGTTTGGAGAAGTGCGGTTCGATTCGCTGGAAATTCAAAATGGAGAGTGAGCACGGTTTTCGGCGTTGAACGTCAAAGTCAATGAATCACTCGTGACGGGAACGACCGATCACGCCAGTCCGTATCTGCTGCTGTGCGGCGATGCAGTCTGGTTCTGCCCAAAGCATGTTCGTCCGTGAACATAGGTGTCCGAAAACGGACGGCTGGATGGCAGGTGCAATGGGCGCTCAAGCTGGGAGACATCGTTATCCGCCACGATCGATTCGAGATGGAGGCGTGAAGCTAAATGGCAAATGTGGAAGCTGGATTGCTGACAGCGAATAAGGGTTGGCGATTCCCCGGAGGTCCAGTCGGATGAAGCAGTTTGAGGGTTTTGGGCTGGACACGGCGAATCAGTGCCTGTTGCGCAGTGGCGCGCCGATTGATCTGGCGCCAAAGCCCTTTGCGGTGCTGCGCTATCTGGTGGAAAATCCCGGACGCCTGATTACGCACGATGAGCTGCTGGATGCTCTGTGGCCGGAAACCTATGTTCAGCCCCAGGTGTTGCGCACATATGTTTTGGAATTGCGCAAAGTCCTGGGCGATGACGCCGGGCAACCGCGATTTATCCAGACGCTGCCCAAGCGCGGTTACCGCTTTGTGGCGCAGGTGACGGAGCGGACTGCAACGGACACAGACGGCGCTGAAGGAGCCTATGCACAGGCCATGGCCGCGCCAATCTTTGGCCGGGACCTGGAGCTTGAACTGCTGAAAGCACAGGTTCGCATTCAGGCTGGCGGACGGCGGCGCGTCGTGTTCATTACCGGAGAAGCGGGGATTGGGAAGACAGCCCTCGTGGATGCTTTCTGCCTGCAACTCGATCAGCCGATCACGGCAAGCGTGGCGCGCGGACAATGCGTTCAGGGGATCGGCGGCAAAGAAGAGTACTACCCCGTGATGGAAGCGCTTTGCCAGCTCTGCACAGGCCCTGATGGGGAGGCGGCGTGCCGCGTTCTGTCCCGAATGGCGCCGGCTTGGCTGGCCATGGGGTTGGTCACGGGCCGGGAACGGGATGCAGACGCCCTGTCTGCTACGCAGGAGAAGAGTCTCGGGGATCTTTGCGCGGCATTCGAAGCGATGGCGGCCGAGAAGCCGCTGATTCTTGTCTTTGAGGACCTGCACTGGGCGGACGATTCCACTCTTCATCTGATTTCAGCGCTGGCGCGGAGGCGAGCGCAAGCAAAGCTGATGGTGTTGGCAACGTTTTGTCCGCAGCTCGGCCCAGGCGAGCATCCGCTGAAGGAGCTGAATCAGGATTTGCTGATGCGGCGCTTGTGCGTGGACATGGCGCTCGCGCCGCTGAACAAAAAAGCTGTCGGCGAGTTGCTGAAGAGAGAGTTGGGCCAACAATCGTTGCCGCGTGGCCTGGTTGATTTCGCTGCCCGGCGCTCAGAGGGCAACCCGCTTTTTGTGATTGCCGTGGTGGAGCATCTGATTTCGCAGGGAATCCTGACTCGGAAGCGTGTGGACGGCACGGATGAATGGGATCAATCCGAGCTCTGGCCGGATATCGATGCCGGTGTTCCCGATCAATTGGCTCGCATGATTGAGCAGGAGATTGAACGGCTGAGCGAAGATGCGCAGCGCCTGCTGGAGGCAGGAAGCCTGATGAGCGTTGCGTTTCCCGCATGGGCGGTGGCCGCGGCACTGGGAAAGGATTCAATCGAGACAGAGGAACAATGCGATGCATTGGCGCGCCATTTGCACTTCGTGGTGCGCGCCGGGCGGGATGAATTGCCTGATGGATCGACGTCCGCTTTCTATGTGTTCGCACACGGGCTGTATCGCGAAGTGCTCTACCTGCGGCAGGCGGTGGCGCGGCGCTCCCGGGGACATATTCGCATCGCGGAGCGGCTGGGTGAGTTGTTTGCCCGGCGCGAAGCAAGCGTGGCGCGCGAGATGGCAATGCACTACGAAGCGGCAGGAGACCTGAAGCGCGCGGCGCACGCACTTCAAGCCGCGGCTGAGCGCGCGCTACCGCATGCAGGCGTCTGCTGACGGATCCAAATTGCTCCAAAACACGCACCCGTTTGTGAAAGCCTTCGGAAGTTCGAATGCGACGCAGCAACGCAGGAAATTACTGCGAGCCTGTGAGCGCGAGATGGCTTTGCTGTGCTCATCGAAAAATCGCAAATACAGCACGAATTAACGCTGAGAAAAAGTTTGACAGTTTCTGGACGGGAACTTGACAACTTTGTTTTTTGGAATTGCTAGAGTCGTTTTCGAAAGCAGGAGAAAACTACCATGCAGACCAAATTCAGATCCCTCGTACTGGCGTCGGCAGCGATCGCGGCATTGGCTATGGCCTCAATCCCCGCAATGGCTGTTAGTGCAACCACCCTCAACGTACCCTTCAGCTTCACTGTGCAGGGCAAGACCCTTCCGGCCGGCCAGTATTGGATCCAGCGTGACGATCTCGGACTCTTCGTCAAGCTGGAGAGCAAGGATTCTTCGCAGCACCTGTCATGGATTGCACGTGCTGGTGACTCAGACAATAGCCGCGTGGTCCTCCGGTTCGAGGCACACGGCCAGGATCATGTTCTCCAGTCCGTCCAGTACGGGCGCTTGATTTCTCCGAGGCTGACCGCTAAGCCGAAGAAGGGCGAATCCATGGCTCCGGAGTTTGAAGTTCAGCAATAGACAGGTCACCGGCTTCAGTCAGCCGATGGTTACAGCAGATGGTCGTTCGGCGAAGCGAGCGCCCACTTTTTTATTCATGAGCCGGAGGCTCTGATCGAGCGAAAGCGATTCCTTCGCGACTTGAGAGCTCGAAGGCCTGACGGCAAGATTGTTCAAAAGATGAGGGATGCGGAAGCGCACAAAATACAAATGCCGCCGAAGGGCGGCATTTTGCTGTCTAGATGAATCCGGAAGCGTGCCCTAGATTCCCATCCCAAATTCGCCTGCCTGTTCGCCGGCGTTGGAGTAGAAATCGTAGGGAGTGCGGCGCTTGAACTTGTAGCGGTTGCGCAACTCGTGGCCCACGTAAATTCCCAGCGCGGCCACAACCATGCCTACGGAGAACCAGCCAATCACACGGAGAGTGTTGCTCTCTCCGGCTTCTTCCGCGGCGGACGCCAGGACTTCAGAATCGGTGGACATCGGCTTGAGCCTCCTACTCGAACATAATAGCGCAGTTTCCATTAGACCAGTCCGCAAAGCGGAAGGTTAGCCTACCACTTTTGTTCAATGCACAGAGTCGATTCGGGTGAGCCACGTTGCTTTCTCCGAATCGGGAAGGAAGCTGGCGTGGATGGAATTGCTCGCCAGCTGCCGCAGTTCCTCACGCGTGAAACCTTGCTGGGTGTGGGCCAGGAGGTACTCGTTGAACAGATCGGAACCGAAGAAGGCCGGATCGTCGGAGTTGAGCGTCACCAGCAACCCGGCATCGAAATAGCGCCGCAGCGGATGGTCGGCAAACGATGCGCACACCCCGGTGCGGACGTTCGAGGTTGGGTTCAACTCCAAGGGCGTGCTGCGAGCTTTCAGTTCCTTCATCAAATCCGCATCTCGAATGGCAGACAGCGCGTGCCCAATTCGCTCTGAGCCGATGGCAAGCGCGTCCCAAATGGCCTCGGGGCCGGTGGTTTCGCCGGCGTGGTTGGTGAGGCGCAGCCCAACGTTCGCTGCCTCGGCATAGAGAGCTGCAAACTCTTTCGAGCCTGCCCGCCGCTCGTCTCCGCCGAGGCCGATGCCGACGATCGAAGGGAAATCCGGGCGCATCTCGGCGGCCTTGCGGAAGACGCGCACCGCCTCTTCGACAGTAAAGTGGCGCACTGCGTCGAAGATCCAATAGAGCGAGAGTCCCAGCTCGCGTTCTCCGCGTTCGCGGGCTCGCTCCAGGGCTGCAAAGATGGGCTCGAAAGCACGCGGGTCAAAGTTTCGCCACATGTAGATGACGCCCACGGAGATGTAGACTTCGGCGTGGACCACGCCCTGCCGTGCCAGGTGCTCCATCATGCGCCAGGCGACCAGTTCATAGTCTTCAGGGTCGATCAGGCGGCGGGTCACGGCTTTGAAGCACTCGATGAAGCTTGAGAAATCGTCGAACCGGTAGAGCGCTTTGGCCTCGCGCAGTTTCATGGGCCGCGCATCGTGGCGCGCGCTCAGCTCCACCAGTGTCGATGGCAGAATGGTGCCCTCGAGGTGCAGGTGCAGCTCGGCCTTGGGCAGGCGGCGGATGAAGTCTTCCATGTCACCCATCATCTGACTAGTGTACGAGGTAACATTCGGAGGAGTGGCTCAGGGCCGGGGTAGCTCGATAGGTTGTACGGCAATGATGCAGTGCAATGAGGGCGCCGCGGCACGTGATCAGCTTCAATGTTGGCTGCGTCGGATTCCTGAATGAGCCTTGGCCCAGATTCGCCTTCCCTCCGTCGCCATCGTTTGTCTATAGTCGTAATCATCCGACGGGAATCATCTAGCCGGGGATTATTCGTGCCGAATGTCGCAATGGTTTCCTCTGCCGACCACCAGTTCACCGGTCCGGAGGTGTGCCAGACAAACAGAAATTGGCGCAAGGAGTGCCCGGACATTGCCAGGTCCGAGCGGGAAGAAACGATTGACCGTGCTGACCCGATCCCGGTTGTCCCTCGCAAAACAATTCAGCTGGTTGCTGTTGTTGCTGGTGTGTCTGCCGGCTTTGGCACAGGCGATTGCAGCCAGGCAGCAGCAGGTGATTCGGTATCACTTTGGCGAGAGCCCCGACGGAAGCAAGCTCTGGGCCAGTCCGGAGTTCAACGACAGCGATTGGCTGCAGACCATGGCGAGTCCGTGGCCAAAGCCACAGTATCCGTCGGACGGAATTATCTGGGTGCGCATCCGGGTGCCCGTCCCGAGCGGTGAAAGCGGACCGCTCGCAATAAGACAAATCGGCATAAGGACGGCGCCGGGCGCCGAAGAGATTTACGTTAACGGGATTCTGGTTGGGACCAATGGCAAGCTGCCTCCGCAGCCGATCGCCAATATTCGCGTGGAGCAATCTGTTTTTCCTCTCAGCCGCGAACTCGTTTCCAATGCCCCCACTGCGCTGGTGGCCGTGCGCTTGTGGCTGCTCCCGTTTTCGAATCTGGAAGGAAACATAGACTTGCGGTTTGAGATTGACCGCACGGAGGTGCTGGAGACAGCGGCGCGGGAGGAACGCCAGTCTCTGCTGCTGGCCAATTTGCCCGTTTACGCTGCATTCGTCTTCATGGAACTGATGGGAATTGGTCTGTTCGTGTTCTGGCGATTTTCCGGCGAGCGCGACCTGGCGCTCTTTGGCTTCGTTCTGGTCACCGGCTCGGCGTTTCCCCTCTTCATGATGTTCACAGTGGACGGGCATTTGGCTTTGCCCCAGCGGCATTGGGATCTGGTCTTTGGTCCGCTACAATTTCTCGCGCCTTTTGCTGCCGTGCTCTTCTCGTGGAACTTCTACGACATTCCTTCGCGTTTCTGGAAGTATGCCGCATACGCCGGCGTTGTGGTGATGTCTGTCTGCGCATTCGCCGTGGACTGGTTCTATCGTCCGTACGCGTTCCTGCCCGTGCTATTTCATATAGAGTACGGGGCCAACGCTGTGTTTGGGCTCATCATAATCGGAGGCGATTTGTGGGCTATGTTCAACCGGCCCGGCAAGCGCCTGCTCGCCGCCACTTCTGCTCTGGCGCCGGTCGCTTCCATTCTCAGCACCCTTTTCGGCCTCCCGCCCATTCATTTCGGAGCAACCCGGATCAGCCCGCTCGGTTTCACAATGCTCATCTGCGCCCTCGTCATCGCGAGCATCCTGGCCCGGCGGACGTGGAAGACCTGGCGCGAGGGGACGGCGCTGCGCGTCGAGATGGACGCGGCGAGGGAGATGCAGCAGGCCCTTGTGACGGCGGTTCCCGAGACGCCGGGATTTGCGTTGCATGCGGTGTACGCTCCGGCAGCGCAGGTGGGCGGAGACTTCTACCGGGTTGTTCCAACCCTAAATGGCGGGCTGCTGCTGGTTGTGGGCGATGTGAGCGGCAAGGGGCTGCGCGCAGCAATGACGGTTTCCGCGATTATGGGCGCGCTGCGCACCATTACCTGCGAGAGCCCAGCTGCGATTCTCGGTGAACTCAATCGTAGCCTCGCCGGGCAGCTTCGTGGGGGCTTTGTGACTTGCTGCGTGGCGCGTATCGGCGCTCAGGGGGATGGACTGATTGCCAATGCCGGGCATCTTGCGCCCTACGCGGATGGACGCGAACTTGAGGTGGAGAATGGGCTGCCGCTGGGAATTGTACCGGAGGTTTCATACAGCGACACAGCTTTTACGATGATGCCGGGCGGACGGTTTACTTTTCTGTCTGACGGCGTTATCGAGGCGCGCAACTCCGCAGGTGAGCTCTTTGGCTTCGAGCGCACCGCTGCCATCGCCACTGGTTCAGCAGAAGATATGGCAGAGGCAGCGCAGGCTTTTGGGCAGGAGGACGACATTACTGTGCTCACGCTTGCCTTTGTTCCAGCGAGTGCTTGAACCGGATGGAAGGCTTCATCGCAATGCGAACGCCTACTCTCGTTCTTTTCAGCAGAGCATTACCGCGGTTTCGCGAACTCCGACCGGTGGCGGCTGTAGAAGAAGTAAATCACCAGGCCGATAACTAGCCAGATCAGGAAGCGGAACCAGGTGATGATCGGCAATCCGGCCATGAGCAGGAAGCAGAAAATTACGCTGAGAATCGGAATGATCGGGCCAAAGGGGACGCGGAATCCGCGGCGGCGGTCCGGTTCACGATAGCGCAGCACAATCACTCCCACAGACACGAGCACAAACGCGAAGAGCGTGCCGATGTTGGAGAGATCGGCCAAAGTTCCGATGTCGAACAGGCCGGAAGGGATCGCAACGACAATCCCTGCTACCCAGGTGGAGAATGCCGGGGTGCGAAAGACCGGATGCACGTTCGAAAAGACCTTGGGCAGCAAACCATCTCTCGACATCGAGAACCAGACGCGCGATTGTCCAAGCTGGTAGACCAGCAGGCTGGAAAGCATGCCCATGATGGCGCCGAACAGAACCACCAGCCTGACCCAGTGGAGCGAGTGTCCACCGGGCATGAGGGAGAGTTTCTTGAGCGCGTTGACCACCGGAGCGGCATCGCCCACCATCGACTGCCAGGGCACCAGCCCGGTGAGGCAAACCGCGACCGCGACATAAAGCACAGTGCATACGATCAGCGTGGCGATGATGCCGATGGGCAGATCGCGCTGCGGGTTGCGGCACTCCTCGGCCGCGGTTGAGACTGAGTCGAAGCCGATGTAGGTGAAGAAAATGATGGAGCCGCCGGTCAGCACCCCGCTCCAGCCGTTCGGCATGAATGGATGGTAGTTGCTGGGATGAATGAAGCTGATGACGGCGAAGACGAAGATCAGAATCGCAATCAGCTTGATGCCGACCATCGCGTTGTTGGTTTCGGCCGACTCGCGAATGCCGCGGACCAGGATCACAGTCAAAACGAGAACAATAAGAAACGCGGGGATATTGAAGCCAAAATGCCAGCCAGGATGGTAAAGCCAGTTCCCGGCCAGGTCCTGCAACCCGCCGGGCAAGTAGGCGGGGGAGATCCACATTGCGGATGGATGCAGGCCGAACCAGTCCAGCAGGTCTACCACATGGGCGGCAAAGCCCACGCTCACAGTCATGTTTGAGCCGGCGTATTCCAGAATCAAATCCCAGCCGATGATCCACGCGATCAGCTCTCCCATTGTGGCGTACGTGTAGGTATAGGCCGAACCGGCGATGGGAATCATGGACGCGAGTTCGGCGTAGCACAGTCCGGTGAGTGCGCAGACGAAGGCTACAAGAATCAGCGAGATGGCTATAGCAGGTCCAGCGCCGGGGCGGCCGGAGAGAGCGGTGTGGGTGATGATGTAATTGGCGAGCGGCGTATTGATCACGCTCGAAGTGTCGAACTGCTCGCCGGAGATGGCGGTGCCGATGACCGTGAAGATGCCCGAGCCAATCACGGCACCGATGCCGAGCGCCGTAAGCGACCACGGGCCAAGGGTCTTTTTCAACGCGTGCTCAGGCTCTTCCGAGTCCCGAATCAGCTTATCGATCGACTTGCGGGCAAGCAGTTGATTGGGCAGGGCAGATCTCCTCAGTCCTTTGGGAATCCCGTAGGTTCCGGGGCACTGTCATTTGCGGGCTGTAACGGGTTGCGGGTGTCGAGCACCTTTTAGAATGCCTTCGCCGCAGTGTACAGGATGAGGACAAACGTTGGAAGGCCTGAACTTGGGGTTCGGGCTATGGTGCACCAACTTGAGGGGGCTATTCCCGGCCTCGCGGCCAACTCCGAAGGCTGGCCGTGGTCGAGCTTCCGCCACTACGCACCAGGAGTGGCGGGGACCGTGGAGATCGAATCGGAATGGACCGCGATCCGGCGAGGGAACCAACTGCCAGTGCATCTACGCTACGTGAAAAAGGATGGCGGAGGCCTGAGTCTTCCCAGGTCCCCAAAAGCGAGGGACCCGGGGCACCCGCGCTGAGCCGGATCACTCGATTCCCCCTCGACACCTGGGTCACCGGCCAAGGATGGGGCACCCCGCTCTACGTTAGCGCTTGGACACGCCGCGGGCCAGCTTTTTGACCTTCTTCTTTTTCTCTCCGCGGGCTCCGCTCCTTGGAGCCTTGGGGGCGGCTTTCTTGCGGGCGGCGCGCTTCAGCTTCTTGCGTTCCAGTTTGTCTTCAACTTTGGTGGTGTCGGCCACGTGTAACCTCTTTCGTTGCAATCTTTTCAGAGTTCCAGGACATCGGGTGTCTGTGACTTACAGAATAACAGGGAATTTGCCTGGGCGAAAGCGGCGCTTGCCCTGGGAACGCATGACCAAGGTGCCACATTCAGCAACGGCGTCGCAGCCATTTCCAGCGTACAATGAAGACAGACCCGCATCTGTGAAGACGACAGCCTGCTCGGCTCCGGCCGTTTCTCCAGCTTCTGACGAGCTCCGTACCCCACGCATCAATCCACCAGCAACCTGTTTGCCGGAGCCTCGTCAATGCGTTCCAACCAAATACACCGCGCACTCGCGCAGGGAATGAACCGTTTTGAAGTTTGCCAGCTTGTGTCCAAAGGCGTTAAAGCGACACACAAGACTGGCTCGCGCTTTGAAGATTCAATCAACGATGTGCTGCAATACCTGGGCACACACGACACCCCCAAGGAAAGTCTGCACCCGGCGATTCCGCAAGTCAGCGTCAAGAGCCTCAAGCCAGCGGCATAGCAAGGGACTTAGGGACCAGGGACTTAGGGACTAGCTCGCTGATATACCGCATCCCGTTCCGATTTTCTTTAGTACGCAGACGTGATTCCTGAGATAAACGCAAAAGAGGGACGGCAGCTTTGCCGTCCCTCTTTTGTTGATCCCGAACATTATGCCGGGCTTTATGCCTTAGACAACCTGAACGTTCTCAGCCTGCCAGCCCTTGGGGCCCTTGGTGACGTTGAACTGGACGCGCTGGCCTTCCTGCAGTGAACGGAAACCGTTCGACTGAATGGCCGTGTGATGTACGAAGACGTCTTCGCCGTTTTCACGGCTGAGAAATCCAAAACCCTTGGCGTCATTAAACCACTTGACTGTTCCCTGTTCCATTGAGTGTTACTCCTTCGATACTGATTTACCGCGAACGCAATGTGGAAGTTTGCGAGTAGGCGGTAACCGGAACAGGCAAGAACTTCAGATCGAATTCTACGATTGAATAGATTGTAGCACGAATTGGCAAATTCGCCGCGCGAGCGCTATGCCACTATAGGGCTACTTCGCCGGCGGATCGTTGTCTCCGCTGAGGATGCGTGTCTCGGAGCCGAAGCGGCGGTACTGAGAGAATTCGACCTCGTTCAAATAGGTTTTGGGCGTGCCTTGATAATTTGCCCTGGAGAACGCCCCCTGGGGTACGGCTGTGTGGGCCTGCAAGAGGGAAACGCCCCTGGCCGGGCACGTGTAGTTCTTGCCGCCGATTTCGACTGAACTGTATTCAATGACAATTCCGGAGTGGGGCACCATGCCGGTGGGCGGCATCTCCGCCTCCAGCGTGATGCGCTGAATCGAGCCGTCTGCCGGATCGAAAGCGATTTCTCCGTGATAGCCGGCGCGCTCATTGAAGAGCTGCAGGTCGGGGGTCTGATCGGAACGGAAGCCATTCATGATGCAGCAGAACTTTACATAGTAGTTTGATTTCTGGTCGGGAACAGCGTAGCGAAAGACCGCAATTTTGCCATTCTCCCGCTGCTCCCAGCGCGCCCAGGAGATGGTTCCTTTGAGCGCATCGGCCAGCACAGTGGTGAGGATGGGGCCGAACTCGCCAGAGGTGACCAGGCCACCGACCGGCGTGCCCTTCTTCAAGCCTTTCGTTGCGCTCTCGTCTACTACTTCCTTGCGGTCGCGATATGTAACCGCGACGCTGGACTGCCCGACAAGGTGAAGCGGCAAGTAGCTCAAGCTGAGAGTCCCGGTGCGATCCACCCGGTCTTCCTGGGGCCTGTCTTCGAATCCCGAAGTCTCGCGAATGGCCATCAAATTTGGCAATTGGCGCACAGTGGTATTCACATAGTTCACAATCTGAACCAGCATCTGGCGCGTCGCCGCTGAGTCGGGCGTGGGGTCTGCGACGATCTCATCGTCCGGAGGAGGCAGAAATGCCGATTGATCGGCCAGGATCGCGAGAGCCTGCTGAGATCTTTCGCCGGGCAGATCGGCCTTCAGGTGAGCCAGTCGCGCCGCGCTCAGCCGTTCGGTGAGTTCGAGCGAGACCAAGGCCTGCGCCATTTCGGCGTCGGCCTTTCCATGGGCAACTGAGAGAGCCTGCTCCAACTGGTCGACTGTGACTTTTTCAGGTGCGGCGGCCTTCAAAGGGCTTGGCGCCCCAATGAATGCGGCTAACGTAAACACACCCGACAACAATGCAGGAAAACATCGATGCATGAATAAACTCCCAAGAGATCGTCGGACAAATCCTACGCCCTGCCCGCGTGACCATACAAATCATCCGGCTGCTGGAGAGACTTTCTGAATTCCTCTCGCGTCCTTGATGCAGGTGGTTGCTGACGGTCACTGTGGCTCACTCACCCGATCTGTAGAAAAAGTCCGTGAACCCGGTTCAAAGGAGACATGCACCATGAAACTTCGCAGCGCCGTTGTATTCACATTCCTGCTCGTTGGACTCGCTCTGTCGGCATTTGCCGCAGACGTCAGCGGGCAATGGACATCAACCTTCACCACGCAGATTGGCGAGCAGCATTACACGTATACGTTCAAAGTGGATGGCGAAAAGCTGACTGGAACGGCCAAGAATGACATGGGTTCCAGCGAAATTGCGAACGGGACCGTCAAGGGCGACGATATTTCGTTTGTCGAGAATCTTGACTTCAACGGCAACAAGATCGAGATCACCTATACAGGAAAGATTGCCGGCGACGAGATCAAGTTCACCCGCAAGGTGGGAGAGTTTGCGACAGAAGAGCTGGTGGCCAAACGGGTGAAGTAAGGCAGGCTAGTGTTCTGTCTCTGAAGTTCGTTGTAAAACGCAGGAAAGACAAAGGCAGATTCTTCGACTCACCACCCCCAAACTGAGAGACGTTTGGGGCCCCGTTCGCTCGGAATGACAGCCCTTGTTTTGTTATGGACTTTAGAGACAGGACACTAGATTTTCTGCAGGTTGGCGAACTTTTCCATCAGCTTCTTCATCCCGTGGCGGGTGAAGAGGACGGTCAGCTTGGCATCTTCGCCGTCGCCTTCGCGCATCAGGATGGTGCCCTCGCCGTATTTTGAGTGGCGCACGCGCTGGCCTTTCTTCAGATTGGTAGCGCCGGTGGGAGCGGGGATTTCCATGGTCGGGCGGGTGAGCGAGCCGGATCTTCCGTGGCCCGATTTGCCGCCGAAGAAGCGGGCAATATTGTCGATGGAGGGCGCTTCAGGGCCGACCGATATTTCTGCTTCTTGAGTAGCTTCGGCACTCGGCACAGGCGCTTTGGGTTTGGTGACCATCCATGAGGCGACGAAGGGCTTGGCTGATCCGGTTCTGGAGCCCGCTGCCTTGTTGCCGGATGCGACAGAGGCACCGGATTCCTGGCTCTCATCTTCGTAGTTGTAATGCTGGTCGGCATACTCGCTGAATTGGCTGGGACGGCGGCCGGGGCCGTAGCCGCTGGCGCGCGAGCCATAACCGCCCATGGACCATGACGATTGGGCAGGCGAGCGGCCGCTCAGATTTTCGACCAACTGATTGGGGACTTCCTCAAGAAACCGCGACGGGATGCTCATCTCCGGTGCGTCATTGCCATACCGTCTCCGGTAATGCGCGCGCGTAAGAATCAGCGTATTCATGGCCCGCGTCATGCCCACGTAGCAAAGGCGGCGCTCCTCTTCGAGCTCCTCGGGATTGTTGAGGGTGCGCGAGTGGGGAAAGAGGCCCTCCTCCAGTCCGGCCAGAAAAACGAGTGGAAACTCCAAGCCCTTGGCGGCGTGGAGGGTCATGAGGGTTACGCGGGCTTCGGGGTCGAACTGATCGGTGTCGGAAGCCAGAGCCGCGTGGTCCAGGAACTCGGCGAGGGTCTCGCCGCGCGCTTCAGCATCGTGTGCGGCGTTGGCCAGTTCTTTCAAATTCTCAATGCGGCTGAAGGCTTCCGGCGAGCCTTCTGTTTCGAGAGCCTTGATGTAGCCGGTGCGGTCAATCAGGAACTTGATCAGTTCAGGCAAAGTGGCGGCGTCGCCGGGGGCGCGGAAAGCCGGCTTCTGCTCCGCCTCGGCTTCCGATTCGGGTTCCGGGGCCGGTTTCTGCGTGGGCATTGTCAGGAAAGGTCGCTTCGGCGCGGCAGTGAACGGCGAGAAGTTGCTGGCGTCGAGCAGCGGGAGCTGCGAGTGGTCGCTGTTGCCGAAATCGAAGCTGGTGGCCGAGTCCGCACTGGCCGCGTCAGCGTTGGGGTCAACCACCGTGGTTGCTCCGAATTCGAAATCGGTATCGGCTTCTGATTCCGCAATGGCGGCCACGTCGGCTGAGAGCTTTCCTGCGAAGTCGGGGTCCATCATGGCTTGCGCATCCAGAATCAACTGGCGAAAAGAGTCGAGCGCCATCAAGGCTCGATTGGGAATCAAGTGGTTTTTCAAGGCTGCGCTGAGGGCGTCCCACGTCGATTGATTCGTTTCGAGCGCCAGCCGCTCCAGCGTCTCGAGAGTCGTCTTGCCGATGCCGCGCGCCGGCGTGTTGATGACGCGCTGAAGGGCCATGGAGTCGTGCGGGTTGCGCACCAGGCGCAGGTAGCCGAGCAGATCCTTTATCTCCGCGCGCTCGTAAAAACTGAAGCCGCCGACCATCGTATAGCGGATGTTGTAGCGGCGCAGCGCTTCTTCGACC